>Ga0210383_10001018_pt1 | contig 25843 bp, 29 predicted proteins | sample IncBWC14OmetaG_FD_160072 | JGI IMG/M metagenome (GOLD analysis project Ga0210383, IMG submission 160072) | Forest soil microbial communities from Barre Woods Harvard Forest LTER site, Petersham, Massachusetts, United States - Inc-BW-C-14-O ... | reverse complement strand
GGGGGGGGGAGGGGGGGCGAGTTTCGCCGCAGCGGTGGCCTACGACCGGCTTCAAACACCACACACGCGGCCGCAGCAAAAGAATTTTCGGTGAAAAGTGGGCGGTAAAGGATCCGGCGGCCGCAATCGTAAGCCAACAGCCGTCCGAAAGCTTCAGGGCAATGCCGGCAAGCGAAAGTTGAACCACCGCGAGCCGAAGCCGAAGCTCGGCATCCCCGAGATGCCGCCGCACCTATCGAAGATCGCAGTCCTGGCGTGGAAACGCCTGATTCCGATCATCGAGGCGATGAAGATTCTCACCGTCGCCGACGGCGATGCCCTCGGCGGCTACTGCTCAGCGATCGCACAGTGGGCCATGGCCGAAGCCGCGATCGCGAAGCACGGAATTCTGATCGCTGAAGTTGTCCAGAGCCGCGGCGGTGACACCGTCACCACCACTCTGAAAACAAATCCCGCGGTACGCGTTAAGTCTGACGCACTCAAGCACATGCGCAGCTTCGAAAGCGAGTTCGGTCTCACGCCGGCCTCGCGATCCAAACTCCAAATCAATGCCGACAGCGACGATGCCGACCCGTTCGAAACGTTCCTCAACGCGCCGCGACAAACCAGCAGCAGCAAACCGAACTAGCGCTCCCTGGGATCTGTACATCGAGGGAGTGCTGTCGGGCGAGATCCCTGTCAACCAGTTGATCCGTCTCGCTTGCGAGCGGCACCTGCGGGATCTCGTCGACGGCCCGAAGCGCGGCCTGCGCTTCGACGTGGACGCCGCGCGGCGCGCGATCGACTTCTTCGCCTTCTTGCATCACTCGAAAGGTGAGTGGGCCGGGCAGCCGTTCCAGCTCGAGCTCTTCCAGGCCTTCCAGGTCGCCATGATCTTCGGCTGGAAGCGCGCTGACGGTACCAGGCGCTTTCGAATCGCCTACATCGCCGTGCCGCGGAAAAACGGCAAGACCACTGAGGTCTCCGGACTGGGTCTCTATCTCCTGGTCGCCGACGGTGAGCCTGGCGCCGAGGTCTACACATTCGCGTCGACCAAGGACCAGGCGAAGCTGATCTTCGACGAAGCCGTGCAGATGCGCAACGCCTCGCCGGCACTCTCGAAGCGCGTCGGGCACGTGAAGAACAACCTGCACGTCCTGGCCACGAATTCCCGCTTCATGCCACTCTCGGCCGACGATGAAACCCACCACGGCCTCAACGCCTCCGCAGGCCTCGCCGACGAGGTCCACGTCCATGCCAGCCGCGATCTCTGGGACGTCCTGGCGACGTCCCAGGCCGCTCGCCGGCAGCCGCTCATGATCGGCATCACCACGCACGGCTACGATCGCCATTCGTTCTGCTACGCGCAATACGAGTATGCCCGCAAGATCCTCGAGGGCGTGCTCCAAGACGACACTTTCTTCGCTTTCGTCGCCATGCTCGACGACGGCGCTGACTGGGAGAGCGAACTCGAGTGGCAGAAGTGCAATCCGAATTTCGGCAAATCGGTGAAGATCGAGTATCTGCGCGAGCAGGCCCAGCGCGCCAAGAACGAACCGACAGCGCTGAACTCTTTCCTCCGGCTGCACCTCAACGTCTGGACGCAGCAGGACGAGCGCGCCATCGCCCCGCACAAGTGGGCCGCATGTTCCGCCGCGGCCGATCCCGTCGAGACGCGCCAGCGCTGGATACAGGAACTTAAAGGCAAGACTTGTTTTGGCGGCGATGATCTGGCCAACACGATCGACATCGCCGCCGCTCCCGTTCTTTTCTTCCCGAAACAATCCGGCCTCGAGCGTGCGCGCGTGTTGCCGTTTTTCTTCGTGCCTCAGAACTCGATCGAGCAGCGCTCCAAGCGCGATCGCGTTCCTTACGACGTCTGGGTGCGGCAGGGCTTCATCACCGCAACGCCCGGCGATGTCATCGACTACGACTTCATCCGCGAGCAGCACCGCAAGCTGGCGCGCGAATTCCACATCGTCGAAACCGCCTTCGATCCCTGGAACGCGACGCAGCTTTCCACTCAGCTGATCGCCGACGGATTCCAGATGGTTGAATGCCGGCAGGGCTATCAGTCGATGAGCGCCCCGACGAAAGAGCTTCTGAAAATGATCGTCGCGGCCGAGTTCGATCACGGCAATAATCCCGTGCTCACCTGGATGGCCGACAACCTGGTCGTGTCCACGGATCCCGCGGGCAATCTGAAACCTGATAAGTCGAAGGTGCGAGAAAAGATCGACGGCATCGTGGCGCTGGTCATGGCGATCAGCCGCTCGATGGCGACACCAGTCACCACGCGCCCGCGGCTTTGGAGAATTCCGCTATGAGCAGCAACCCGCTTCCGATCGATCGGCATACACGAGAGCAACAAGCGCGCGCACGTGCTTCCTGGCGTGCCGATGCGCTCTACGTTTGCGGCGCTGCGATGGTCTCCGCCGGCGTTGGCCTAGTGAAGGTCGAGTTCGGACTGATCGCTGCCGGCGGCTTCTGTCTTCTGCTTCCTGTGCTCGAGCTAACCAGCAGCTTCATCCGCGGTTTGCGAAAAAAGTAAATGGGCCTAATCTCTGAGTTCCGCAGCTCGCTTGAGAATCCGCAGACACCGCTCTCGTTCCCTGCGGAGTGGCTGCTCGACATTTACAACGGCGGCCGTACCGACTCCGGGATCCGCGTCTCCGAGCTGACGGCGCTGCAGGTTTCCACGGTCTATTGCTGTGTCGAACTGAAGGCCGGCGCCGTCGCCGCGCTCGATCTCAAGATCTTCGAGAAGATCGTCAACGAAGACGGCCGCATCAACCGGCGCATCGCCCACGATCACAGCCTCTGGGATCTGCTCGATCACGAGCCTAACGATGAAATGTCGAGCTTCACCCTGCGCAAGACGGTGCAGGCGCACCGCATGCTCTGGGGCAATGGCTACATCGAGATCCAGCGCGACGGCGGCGAACGGCCGGTAGCGCTCTGGCCCCGCAACCCCGCGCGTATGAAAGTGCGCCGCGCGTCCGAGAAGATGATCATCCGCGGCGAGCTGGTGCGGCCAGGGGATCTTTTCTATGCCACGACAGAAGGCGTCGAGACTTCGCCGATCGACACCGAAGAAGGCATGAACGAAGGCCACACGGCCGAGCGCGGAATTCTCGCGGCCGACATGATGCACATGCCGGGCCTGGCTCTCGACGGCCGCATCGGGCAAGACGTCATCCAGCTCGCGCGCAACGCCGTGGGCCTGGCGCTGGCCACGGAAAAGTTCGGCGGAAAGTTTTTCGGCAACGGCGCGCTCGGCTACGGGATCTTCAAGCTGCCCGGCACCCTCTCACCCGAAGATAAGGCCAACTTTGTTCGCGAAGTGCAGGAAGCCTGGGGCGGAGAGAACATGCAGCGACCGCTGGTGCTCGAGGGTGGCGAAGAATACACGCCGACCTCGACCAAGCCGAACGAAGGTCAGTTCATCGAGAGCCGCGCTTTTCAGATTTCGGAGATCTGTAGAGTCATGGGCAACGTGCCGCCGCACATGGTGGGCGTCACCGAAAAAACCAGCCGCGCCAATGTCGAGCAGATCGGCCAGGAGTTCCTCACCTTCTCGCTGCGCCCAGATCTCATCTGCTGGGAGCAGGAGGCGAAGCGCAAACTTTTCCCGCGGCCTGCCACCGGCCGCGGTGCCGGCCGCAAGTTTGGAGTGTTCTTCGATACCTGGCCGCTGGTCACGCCCGCGGCTGCAGATCTTCGCGCATTCATCCAGGCTATGGTGCAGTGGGGCGTGTGGCAGCCGAACGATGCGCGCGCCCGCCTCAACGACAATCCCCTGCCCACGCCCGCGGCCGACACCACCTGGATGCAGATCAACATGGCTCCGGTCGACCAGCTCTTCGCCACGCCCGCACTGCCCGGCGCCGGCGGAGATGACGACCAAGACAACGAGCAGCAGGGTAACGAAAGTGACGACAAGCCCGGGAAAAAGGGCAAGTCCAAAGGTAACCGCGGCCGGCTGCTGATTCAGCGCGTTTCCAGCGCCTATTCGCGGCTTTTTCGCGACGCTTTCGGGCGTGTTACCGCGCGTTCTCAGTGTGATTTGAAGACATTCCGGCAGGTTTTTATGCCGGTCCTGGTAAGCATCGGTGAGGAGCTCGAGCGCCACGCGGCTGCGATGTTTGGCGCCGCCCCGAGTCCTGACGGACTCGAAAGCTCGCGCTTCCTCGCCGGCTACCTGGAAACCATGCAGCACCGTTCAAACAACGAGTCCTGGGGCACAGCCAACGGATCGGCCGATGCGATCGCGCAGCGTGAACTGGTGCGCGCCGTCCGGGCCCTGGCTGTCGAAGCGTATCGCACCGCGGCCACGTCCGCAGCAAAAGAAGAAACCGATATCGAGGTGAAATCATGATCGAACGCCGTTTCACAAAAGGTGCAGAGGTCCGCGCCACAAAAGCGCAAGACAAGCCTGGCATCGAGGGATATGCGGCGGTCTTTGACGAAGAGTATGTCCTCTGGGACAGTCCTTCCTATCGCGTCGTCGAGATCGTCAAGCCCGGAACATTCACGCGCGCCCTTAAGGAAAAGCAAGACGTGCGCTGCCTCTTCAATCACGACCCGAATCATCTGCTCGGGCGCTCCGCTGGCGGCACCTTGCGCATGAAGCAGGACGACAAGGGTTTGACCTTCATCAATGACATGCCTGACACCCAGCTGGGCCGCGATGTGCACACCTCCATCGACCGCGGCGATCTGGACGGCTGCAGCTTCGCCTTCAACGTGACCAAGCAGACCTGGCGCGACGAGAGCAAAGACGGAAAGACCATCAGCACTCGCGAGATCGAAGACGTGGATCTCTACGATGTTGGTCCGGTCACCTACCCGGCCTATACGGGAACGAGCGTTGGAGCGCGTTCCGAGATGCGCTCGCAGGTGCTCGCCATCGACGGACTGCCCGCCGAAGTGCGCGCCGCCATCGAGCGCGGAAAGAAGAAAGAGGCCGAGTGTGACTGTCGCTGCGTGGCCTGCGCCCGCGATTCGAAATGCGACAACTGCGCCGATCACATGGTCGATTGCGGCGATGAAAAGAACTGCCGCTGCAAAGACACCCGCAGCGCGGCCGCCGCTGCAGCCCGCGCCTCTGTTGGCGCAGGAAAAGATTGCCAGTGCAGTTGCCCCGAGTGCCAGGTGGGCGACTGCGAAAACTGCAGCGACCCCAGCTGCGACGACAAAGATTGCGATCACACGGGCGAAGATGACGATCGCGCCGCGGCACTGGCCGCCGTCGATTCACGCCTGCTGAGTTCGGGCATTCGCCTGATCGCCAAAGTTTAGCCAACACAACTCAAGTTCCGCCGGGGAACACGCGCCGGATGCGGCTCGGCGTGACAGCTGAAGCGTGGCTCCCCGCAACGCGCAACCCTGCCTCGGTGAGGTAGGGCGGGCCGAATTCAACCAAGGAAAATTCCGATGAGTCAATCCAGACTGAGCGCGATCCGCCAGGAACTGCAGCGGCTGAATGAACAGGCGCAGGAGTTCCGCAAAAAGATCGCCGACAAAAAGACCACAACGCAAGAAGTCAAAGAGGCTCGCGCGTCCTTCGACAAGATCGACTTCGGAGGCGACGGCTACAGCGTGGACGCACCTGCGCCCACCAGCATCTGCGGCCTGATCGCCGAACGCGACCAGATCACCGCCGACAACGAGCGCGAACTGCGCATGGGCAACCTCGATCGCGAGCTGGGCTCGAGCACGCGGCCGCCTTCCGGGCAGCCTGGCTCCGGAGCTGGCAGCGATCGCTCAAGCCACATCGCCATCTACGACGCAGCTCTGCGTCGCCACGGCGTTGTAGTGAGCAAGCGCGGGGGCCAGCTGCAGTTCAAGAATCTGGCGCTCGAGGCTGTTCACTCCGACGTGCGTTCCACCATCGAAGGCCTCAACCAACGCTTCTTCGAGGCGTTCAAGCGCTACCTGTGCGCCGTCTCCACCGGCGACCCGGCGCGGGCTGCGAACGACGATCGCGAAATCGTCTTCGGCCGTCACGCCGACTTCCGCGGCTTCCTGCTGGGCGGCCCTGAAGTCAACGACCAGGAAAAGCGTGACATGGGCATCGGCTCACTCACTCTGGGCGGCTATTTCGTGCCCAAGGGCTTCGTCTACGACGTCGAAGAAGCCCTGAAGTACTACGGCCCCATGCTCCTGACCTCAGAGATCATGGACACCGCCACCGGCCAGCCACTGCCCTACCCGACCGACAACGACACCACGATCATGGGCGAGCTCCTGGGCGAAGGCCAGCAAGTCACCGAGAAAGACGTCACCATCGGCCAGGTGCTGTTCGGCGCCTGGAAGTTCAGCTCGAAGATGGTGAAGATCTCGCTCGAACTGATGCAGGACTCGGCCTTCGACATAGAGAGCTATCTCAAAAAGAAGCTCGCCATCCGCATCGGCCGTATCTACAACAACCAGTTCACGGTGGGCACGGGAACCAACGCGCCCAACGGAATCGTCACAGCCGTGATCGCGGCATGCGGCACGCCTTCCACCACCCCGTGGACCGGCGCGAACAACGGCTACGGAATTCCACTGATCGCTGCCGGCGCTTCTGGCAACGATGGTGGAGCTGAAACCGGCGGCACTTCGATCGGCTCTGCGGATCTCGACAACCTCGAGCACACCGTCGATCCGCTCTACCGCCGCGGCGCCGCCTATATGTTCCACGATCAAACCCTGCGGCGCATCAAGATCCTGCTCGACAAATACGGTCGTCCGCTGTGGAAGCCGAGCATGGCTTCGAGTGAGCCGGACCAGATCAACAGCTACGAGTACCACATCAACAACGACATGACACCGGTTCCGGCCACCGCAACCACGAACCAGAACACGGTGCTCTTCGGCCAGCTCGATAAATACGTGATTCGACGCGTCAAAGAGCTGGGCATCATCACGCTGCGTGAACGCTTCGCCGACTACGGTCAGCTGGCGCTCATCGGCTTCAGCCGCGCCGACGGCCAGTTGCTCGACGCCGGCACGCACCCCATCTGCTACCTGCAGCAGGCAACCAGCTAGTAGCGAGAACGCGGAAACCAGAAGACCCGGCCGCCCGTGCGGCGGCCGGGTTTTTCGGATCCCGCCACAAATTCCGATTCAGGAGAAGAACTCACCATGACACACGCTGCGCTTTTCGCTCTCTTGTTCCTGCACGCGCTCGGCTGGAAGACTGTTGTCGCCACGCTGACCGCTGCGGGCCTCTTCGGCACGTTCATCACCGCGCAAAGCCCCGGCCCCATGGTCGGTCCGCTTTCGCCGGACTACGACACTGTCGTGGGGCAGAGCAGCAATCTGCCCTTCCAGTTCGAAGTTCTCACCGGCACCACCGACGTCATCACGGGCGGCGGCGGCTCGCTCAATCTGCCTCCCGGCCTCTCGACGACCACTATCGTGCCGATCTGCGGCACCAGCTTCATCGAGACTGCAGGCGTCAACGCAACCACGCTGGCAACTCCAGTCGCGGGCGCGCCTTCGGCCGGCGGCAACGACGGGCTCGAGATCACGATCATCGACAACAGTGGCCACGCACATACCGTGACTGCGAGTGCCAACGTGATCACACCGTCGCATCACCTGGCCACGTTCAACGGCACTCAAGGTAGCTTCGTCACCTTCGTCGCCCGGAACGGCAAGTGGATCCCGGTGCAGTCGAGCGGCGTCACCATCAGCTAAACCAGCTGACTTAAAGGCCTGCTGCGGTAAGTGGAACCGGCTCCTTTATTGGCCCGGCCAGCAGGCTTTGTTTTCGCGACAAAAGGATTTCCCTATGCAGATGATTCGTGTTCGCATCAAAGCCACCCACCAGGTTCTCGACATGGTGCCCGACGTCGCCAAACGCATGATCGCCGGCGGCACCGCAGAAGAAGCGAAGCCGCAGGATGTTGAATCGATGGCCGTCGCGGCCATCTCCGAGCGCGCAGTCGCGCCCGCGCAGCAGGCGGCAAAGAAGGCCCTGTTCGGCAAACGCCGCGCATAGATCCCCGACTTTTCAAAATCACCGAGTTCCTCGAAAACCACGAAAGGATAGTTATGAAAACACGCAAATTCCTCAGCCTGCTGGTCGCGCTATTAGTCGCCGCCAGCGCTTTTTCTCAAGTCGAGGTCCATCCCACGCGCGAGGTCAACGTCCACATTGTGGCGCGCCATGCGGATGGAACGATCTTCTACGACAACGAGATTCACAACCTGCGCACCACCGGCGGAGCCGACTGGCAGGCAAGCGCAATGGGCAACACCTCCGCGCCGCCGGCTACGGTGAACTACATCGCTCTCACCAACGACGCGACGGCGCCCGCGGCCGGCGATTGCGCTGCAGGGTCCTCGAGCTGCACACTGCCGAGCGAAATCACCACCAACGGCTGCGCGCGGGCTCAAGGCACCTATGCCCACTCGAGTGGCACTTCCACGTGGACGCTCGCCCACACTTGGACAGCGACCGCTTCGCAATCGGTGCAGAAGGCCGGCATGTTCAATGCCTCCAGCTCGGGCACCATGGTGTTTGAGGCCGCCTTCACCCAGGTCAACCTGGCGAACACCGACACCCTCACGATCACCTGGACCGTCTCCATCTAGTGCGTGTGGCGAGTCGCCTTCATCTTTGCCCTGCTGGGCGCTTCGGCTGCCGCGCAAAGCGGATCCGCAGCGCCGTCGGAATACCTGTGCACAACCGACTCCATCGCCGTTGCGCCGGAACCCACGAACCCTTACGAGGTGGTGCTGAACTGGACAGCCTCCAGCTCCAGCCCCGTATGGTATCGGGTTTATCGCGGCGTCGCGAGCGGTGGTCCGTACACGCGGATCGCCGACTGCGTCAGCGGGCTTTCCTACACCGATGCCACGGCGATCAGCGGGCAAACGTACTACTACGTGACCACGGCCGTCTGGCAGCTCAACGGAGTAGAGAGCAGCAACTCCAACCAGGGCACGGCCTACATTCCTCTGACGTATCTGGGGTCTCTCTCCGAGTCGCTCACCACCAGCGACAATTTGGTGCGGCAGTTTGCCGGCTCTCGGCAGCCGAGCGAGACGTTGAGCACAAGCGCCGCGCTCTCGAGCAATGCCCAGCACGGGACCGGGTTGAGCGAGAGCCTGAGCAGCAACGATTCCCTGGCGCGGCAGTATTCTCACGCGCAGGTTCTCAGCGAAACTCTGAGCACGAGCGACTCGATTGCGCGACAGGCGGGCTGGCCGGAATCGCTCAGCGAAAGCCTCATCACAGCCGATGCGCTCTCCACCAACTTCCAGGGGAATATCGGGCTCACCGAAAGCCTGAACACGAGCGACTCGATTGCGCGCCAGGCAGGCTGGCCCGAGTCGCTCAGCGAATCACTCACTACCAGCGACTCGATGAGCGTGACGGCATTGCTTGGCCCAAACCTCATCGAGGGTCTGAGCACGAGCGACTCGATTGCACGCAAGGCGGGCTGGCCCGAGTCGCTCAGCGAAACGTTGACGACCAGCGACTCGCTGACGCGCCAGGTCGGCTGGACGCAAGCGCTCGGCGAAAGTCTGACCACCAGCGATGCGCTCTCCACCAACTTCCAGGGAAACGTCGGACTCACCGAGAGCCTGAGCACGAGCGACTCGCTGGCGCGCAAGGTTGCCTGGATCCAGTCACTCAGCGAAACGTTGACCACCGGCGACTCGCTGGCGCGGCAGGTCGGGTGGGTTCAGTCACCGAGCGAGAGCCTGACCACCAGCGATTACCTCTCACGAGTGGATGGCCATGTTTATGCGCTCAGCGAAACCTTGACGACCAGCGACTCGCTGGCGCGGCAGGTGGCCTGGTCCCAGACACTCAGCGAGTCTCTGAGCACCAGCGCGGCTCTGAGCCTGGCTTCCATCACCCAGATCGACCTCACCGAAGATCTCACCACCAGCGATTCCCTCGCGCGACAGTACGGGCACGCACAGGCGCTCGGCGAAACGCTGAGCCTCAGCGATTCGCTGACGGAGCACACAGCCTGGTTCCAGCCACTCAGCGAAAGTCTGAGCACCAGCGCCGCGCTGGCCGCGGTGCCACACAGCCAGCAGAACTCGTTTGTAAGTCTGGGCGAGGCGCTGAACACGCCCGACAGTCTGACCCTGGCGACCACTCCGTTCGCCGCAGCGCCAATCTGGCTAAGAGTCACGCAAACAGCGGGCGCCTCCGTCCTGGTCTGGCGCTATTCGCCCAGCGTGCTGGTGACGTCGCAGAATCTCTACCGCGACGGCGGCTCCGGGTTCAGCGTGATCGCGGAGCTCTCGCCGCAGGCGCAAACTTTCACCGACGTCACCGTTGCTCCAGGACAAACTTATTTCTACGCGGTGACCGCGCTGGTCGGCACGATCGAAAGCGCCTACTCGAATGTCGTCCAGACCACAACGCAAGCTGGAGTCGCGGCACCCTACGCGCTGCGGGTGACAGCGACGCAAAGCGGTGCCAGGCTGATCTGGCGTCACTCCGAAACTGTCGGCGTGACTTCGCAAATTGTTTATCAGTCGCAGACCAGCGGCGGTCCTTACACGGCGATTCAAACGCTCGCCCCCAACACGCAGACCGCTCAGGATCCCACGGCGATCGCCGGCCAAACTTACTACTACGTCGTGGCTGCGTTCGTCGGCGCGCAGCAGAGCGGCTATTCGAACGAAGTCGTCACCACGATCCCGTGAGCTCTAACTGATGGCTTATATAACCGAAGAGATCGCGCCGCTGGCCGAGCCGTTGCTGCTGGCCGACGTCAAGAACCATCTGAAGGTGCCGGTCGGCGTCACGGCCGACGACACGTTCATCGCGGAACTGATTCAGGCCGCTCGCGAAGAGGTGGAGGGCTATACCGGGCGCTCGCTGGTGAACAAGGGCTACAACCAGGTGCTCGACAGCTTCCCCTATTTCGTCGACTCCGTGATGAGCCAGATGGCCTACCCGCCCAGCTACTATTCGCTGCCGCGGTATTCGACCACTCTGTGGAACTACTCGCAGATGCTCAAGCTGTTGCGCTCGCCGCTGCGCGAGGTCACGCGCATCGACTATGTCGACTCCGTCACCACTCAGACTCTCTCGCTGCTGCCGGCGCCGGCGCCCTGGGCTCCGAATATAAAATTCGCGATCGGCGACGAGATCCAGGACTCAAACGGCAACCTGCAGGAAGTAACTGCAGTGGATGAGACTCAGGCCAACGAAGATGGCACGGTCAGCTCCGGGGCCTCCACGCCGGCATGGAGTATTACCGAGGACGGCGCCACCACTGACGCTGGGCTGACCTGGACGAATCAGGGCCTGGCGCCCGCGGGCGATTTCCTCTACGACAACATCACCTGCCCGGGCCGCATCTTCCCGATGCCGGGGCAGAGCTGGCCGCCCGTGCTCTACGTTCCAAACGCGGTTTCCATTCACTACATCGCCGGCTACGGCAACGATGGCACCGCAGTGCCGGCCACGCTGCGCTCGGCTATGCGCACTCTGATTTCCGAGGGCTACTACAACCGCGAGCTGTCGGTCTCCGGATCGATTTCGGAGAACCCGCGCCTGCAGCGCCTGCTCTATCGCTGGAAAATTCACATCAAGGCCGCTACCCGCGGCTAAGGAGAACTCACCCATGTCGCAAAAAAATAAGCCTTCGCTCTTCACCCGAATCATCGCCATTGCGCTGATGGTCACCTTTGCGAGCCTCAGCGCGTTCGCCGCGCAGACGCCGCTCACCACTGTCGTGCTGGTGCAGAACAACGCGGCCGTCACGGCCGGCCAACTCACGATCACCTTCACCGCGTGCGACGCCTCGAACGGAAACTCGTTCGCCGCCACCGGCCGCGAGGTTTTGCTGGTCGACAACACCGGAGGCAGCACCTACACCTTCACGGTCACCAGCGTGGCCGACAATCTCGGTCGAACCGACACATCGCTCACCACCTACTCCGTGGCTGCGGGCGTCATCACCGGGATCCAGATGAAGTTCCTCACCGGCTGGGTGCAGTCAGGCACGCAGAACGTCTACCTGGCCTGCAGCAACGCGGCCGTGAAATACGCCGTTCTTCAGACGAACTAGATGCCGCTGCCTCGACTGAGTGCTGGTCTGCCACGCCAGGGCCGCTATGTGACTCCGGGAGCCATGAACCGGATGATCACGTTCTGCTCGCCGGGTTCGCGCAACACCGATGGCTCAAGCGGGCAGCCCAGCGCGCAGTTCACTTCGTGGGCAGCGCTCTATGCGCTAGCCGGCGACGAACTCGACAAAGCGCAGCAGATCGCGCAGCGCGTCTCGCACCTGGCGGTCATCACTTATCAGCTCGGCGTCGAAGAGAACATGACTATCCAGCTCAATGAGGCTGGGCAAACGCGCGTCTTTCAAATCGCCGCGATCGAAGACATCGACGAGCTGCACTGGCAGCTGAAGATTTATTGCTTCGAGATCAACCAGAACGCGGGCGGCGCCAGTTGATCGCTTCCTCTCGAAAGGAAACAACTTCCATGAAACCAAATCGCTATCTTCTGCCGATCGGCATGCTGCTGTTCTTCGCGCTGTGCCTGGTGCCAGGCGCGCAGGCGCAGGTACGCAGCGTCGACAGCAAGACTGTCACCTCGAGCGGCCTCACACTCACCGAGCTGAACGGGGCCGGAGCCATGACGGCATCGTTCGAATACGTGATCACGGGCTCGCCTGCAACGGTCTCGATCGTGGTCTCGGGCTGCAAGCAGGGCGGCTCTTGCGACTCGCTAGATACCTACACCAGCACGTCGAACGTCATCCGGGCTCCATCGATTTCAAAAGCCTACGACTCGTTCACCATCGTGCCCAGCTGGACCGGAGGCACAAGCGTCACTATCACCGTCAACACCACACTGCTCAGCGCCAGCGGCGGCTCCAGTTCCGGAGGGGGCAATGTTTCGGTGACAAGCCCGGTCGATGGCAGCGGCTATGTGGAGATCAATTGCAAAACCGGTTGCAGCAGTTCCGGCGGATCCTCGCTGGCGGATGAAGGCGCGTTCACGCAAGGCACCACCAGCTTCAACCCGATCGGCGGCCTTTATAGCTCGAGCATCACCCCCCTCACCAGCGGGCAGGCCGGCATCGCGCAGCTCACCAACGATCGCAGCCTCTTCATCAACCTCTACAAACTGGCCGGCACTTCGCTCGGGGCACCTTCGAACTATGGCACCTCGCCAGGCGCGGTCGCCGTCGCCGGCATGAATGCTTTCGTGACGAACACGCCCGCAGTGTCGCAATCGGGCACGTGGAACGTGCGCACCATCGGCAACGCCGGCGGAATCTTCGATGCGGCGCAAAATGCGGCCGCGCCGGCGAACAACCTGAACGTGGGAGGCACTTACAATTCCACGTTGCCCACCATCACCAGCGGCAACAGCTCGGCAGAGCAGCTCGACGTGAAAGGCCAGCAACTGGTCGACCTGAACTATGTGGGTGGCACGGCTGTTAGCACCGGCACGGGCGCGAGCGGAGCTGGAATTCCGCGCGTGACCATCTCAAATGACAGCTCACTCGCGGCCAACCAAAGCACGAACATTAACCAGGTCGCTGGCGCTGCCACGGGTGCGACCAATCCCCTCTACACCGCGATCGCCGACGGAACGAATGGGCCAGCAGCGGTGAAAGCTGCATCGACGCAGGCGGCAGCAGCCGACAAGTCGCTTGTCGTGCAGATCAACCCCAACCAGCCAAACCTTACAACCGCGCTGAACGTAGCGCTGGCCGCGAATCAATCGGTCAATGTCGCGCAAGTCGGGGGCACCGCTCCGGTGCTCGATCCATGCGGAGGGAACGCCGGCTCGCAGACAGTGATCAACCTCACCGCCAGCGGCCAGGTCATCGCCGGCACGTCGTCGAAGCAGACCTACATTTGCGCAATCGACGTTGTCACCGCGACCGCGCAAAACATCGCACTGGTCGAAGGCACGGGCACGACGTGCGCTACGAGCATCGCCGGCATGGCCGGCGGATCCACGGCAGCCACCGGCTGGAATTTCGCAGCGAACGGCGGCCTGGTGAAGGGAACGGGCGGCAACTGGGTCTACAAAACGGCCACCGCGGCCGACAACATCTGCCTGCTGCTCTCGAGCACGGGCCAGACCTCGGGTGAGATCCGCTATGTTCAGCAATAAGCCATTTTTTCTCTTCCTGTTGTTATCGAGCATAGGTCTCGCGCAGTCTCCTCCGATCGTTGGCGGCGGGGTTTTGAGTCCCAGCGCCGCCATCACGGGATTCTCTCTAGCCCAAAACAGCGCCAATGGTTCTAACGGCGGTGCGGGCACGAGTGAAGCTGTTGCTTATCCTTCCAGCATAGGAAGCGGCCACCTGCTTCTGGCGTTTGCTAACGAGACCAATGGCGGAACGACCCTCACCGTTGCCGACAGCAAGACGAATACCTGGACGGCGCTGTGCCCGAACGGAAACTCTTCCTGCACGGGAAACGCGAACACAGATGTCAACGGCTGCATTCACGACACCAGCTCCACGAACATGGGCTGGTGGTGCGGGTGGTGGGCTGTGGCCGGCAGTTCTGGAGCTGACACGGTCACGGTGAGCTCAACGACTTCCGGGGGCCAGATCGGAGTTGTGATTCAGGAGTGGAAGCACAGCGCCGGAATTCCTGGTTCGCCTTATGACGTTTCCGTCGTGAGCAACGGGAACAGCGCCTTCAATACGACTTGCACGAGCGGCGCGTCCGGCTCGGTAGCGGGCTCAACCGAGTTGCTGGTCGGCATGGGACTGCAGGGGGCAGCGGTGACTTGGACTCCGACCGGTTCCCTTACTACCAACGATCCCAACGGAAAACGCGCGAACGGGAGCAACCAAATCAACGCGGCCTACAACCTGAGCAGCGGCACGGGCACGGCAACTTACTCATTCACGATGTCTGGAAGTTCGAACTGGGTCTGCGGAGGCGCGGCATTCAAGCACAACTAAAATTTCTGCTGGGAATTGCGCTGCTGAGCGTTTCGGCCTTTGCGTCGGACGCCTACTTCGCTCCGACGGCGCAAGGCAGTGGCACGGGGCTTACCAGTTGCTCGAACGCGAGAGCGTTGACTTCGCACGCCTCCAGTGATGACGGACCGGGAAAGAACAATCACGTCTGTCCTGGAACCTACACCGCCAGCGCGAATGGATCGTTGCTGTCCGTCCTGGGTTCGGGAACTTCCGGAAACATGGCCGCATTCTTGTTCGACCAGGGACCTGTCATTTTGCAGGCTCCCTATCTCTCCACGTCGAGCGGCGCGATCACGGGCAGCGGGCGGAGTTATGTCCTGATCGACGGAGGACTGTACAGCGGGGCGGTCAATACAACGAATTCAGCCGTGAGCAGCTGCACGTCAAATTGTGTGTCGTGGGTTTCCGGTTCAACCTTCCCCACAGGACTGGTCGCGATCTGCATCGTCACTTCGGGGCCGGGCTGCACCCTGTACCAGGTCAGTTCGGTTATTAGTTCCACCTTGCTGCAACTGACAACAACTCCGGGGACTGCGACGGGAGCTGCATTCGCAGCGACGAATCTTGTGATCCAGAACACCGCGAACGGCACTGGAAAGGCGAACACAAAGGCCTCGCTGGGCATGTCGTTCACCAACCTAACCTATAGCGTCATTCGGAACCTCACGATCCAGAACATCTACGTCCAGGTTTCAGGGGACACAGCGGGCGCTGGTTCGCAATGCCTTGTCGTCAACAACAACGTCACCAGCACTTCGGTTAACCACGTTATCTCGGGCCAGTGTAAAGCGAATGTCGTTTATTCGCTTGACCCTAGTGGCGACTGCACGAACGCCGAGATCGCCTACAACACGCTGGCGGACCACGATTGGGGCATAAACTTCGGCGGGAGTGCATCTTCCGAAACTTGCGGAAACCTCTTAATCCACGACAACGACATCACGAATTGGTCGAACTGGCAGAGCAGTGGCGGTTGCTCCAGTCCATTCCACCAGGACGGGGTCATAGGGTTCAACTATGGGGGATCGGCAGGTCCTTTCAATGCGGTGATCTATAACAATTACATCCATGGCGACCTTACGAACACCTGCCCAACGGGCTTCATCTACGCAGCGGACTCCATGATCGCAGCGATTTTTAATAACGTCCTGGTGACCACCAACAGCGCGTCCGGCCACAATGAGTTCGGGGTCATGTGGCTGGGACAGGGCGGCGGCGACCCCCACCCTTACGGGAAGTATATGCAGGTCTGGAACAACACGACTGTTTCGGGAAACTCGCAGGACTCCTGCGCGAATTTCAACCTCACGAATGCCGGCGGTTCGGACTATCGAAACAACATCTGCGTAGGGAACACCGGATCGTTTTCGTACGATATCAACACCTACATCACCACGGTGGCGGCGACGGCGGCAGTGTTCGGCAATTTCGACCACAACATCTGGGCGCCAGTCGTAAGCGGGAAATTTTGGGGAAGCCAGGCCAACGGGAATACCGCATCATGGGCGACCTGGCAAGGCTTCGGATTCGACGCTCACAGCACAACCACCAACCCCAGCCTCACCAGTTCCTATCTCATTCCCAATGCGAGTTCATCGGCCTACCAGAGCGGTGCTAATCTCGCGAGTTTAGCCACTGGAAGTTTTTCACCTCTGACCACGGGGGCTCCGCAATTTTTTGGAATCACTGGTAGTTGTGGAGCTGGGTGCCTTGCGCGTCCGTCCAGCGGAGCTTGGGACGTGGGCGCCTATCCATATGCTTTCGCCGGGGCTCCTGGTGCGCCCTCGGGGCTGTCGGCGACGGTGACGCCGTGATTTCGAATGGACTCTATGAGCTGCTCACGACGACAACGCCGCTCAGTTCCCTGCTCGCGGCGCCGGCTAACAACAGTGTGTTCTTCAGCCTGGCGCAGAAGCAGGCGACCCGGCCTTACGTGGTGCTGCATGTGGTGAACGCCGTACCGGCTGAGAAGACGCAGGACGGCTCTAGTGCGCTCATCGATGGCGAGCTGCAGTTCGATTCCTATGCCGACAGTCAGCTCATGGCGCGGAGGCTCTCGCAAACCATTCGCGACCTGCTCGTCGATTTCACTGGGCCGCTGCCAGACGGCACAATTTTGCAGTTCGCTGAAGTAATCGCCGACTTCGATGATCCCTACGAACTCGGCGGAGGTGGTTATGTCTTCCGCTCAGTGCTGCGCCTGAAGGCGCTCTACACGGATAGCTACACGGTGCAGAGCCAGAGTCTCAACCCGGCGCTGAACCCGCCCATCGCCATGGGCCCAGCGGAGCAGTTCTGATCACCAAAGCTTATCCCGGTTACGGCTCGAAGCTGCTACTCACCACCGACGGGACGGATTACTTCTCGATCGCGCAGCTGCAGAAAGTCCTGCCCTCGGGCTCGAAGCACACCACCACCGACCAGACAAACCTCCTCACGCCCGACAATTTCGAGCGGCCGCTGGCGGTGCAGATCGATGGCGGCCAAATCGATATCGCCGGCGTGCTCGATCCCGCGAACGGCAGCCAGCTCGAACTCGGCACGCTGCACGCGAATCTCACGCTGGGCACCTGGCGCATTCTGCTTTCCGATGGCATCACCGTTTATCAGTTCAACGCTTATGTCGCGGAATACGTGCCCTTCACCGTGCAGCTTTCGAAAGCTCTCGGGTTCAGCGCAAAGCTCACCGTCGTCGGAGCCATGACCGGTCCAGCCGGCGCCGCCTGATTTCGTTCTTTAGTTTTTCCCAAGGAGAAAATCCCATGCTCGCTTTTCTGTTGATCGCTGCTTTCCATCCCGCCGGCATCCTGATCGCCGCGGTCCTGCTGCTCGGCGCGCTGAAGCTCAAAACGTTTGTGCTCTGGCTGGCCGCCGCGGCCAGCGCCGCGCTGTTCGGCACAACCATCGCCTACCCTGGCTACGGCTCGAAGCTAGCCAACGGAGGCACTACCGGCGCTGCCTACACCAACATCGCGCAGCTGAAGAAGTTCAGCTTCTCGGGGTTCAAGGCTGAGTTCGACGACATTACCAACCTCGACTCGCCCTCGATCTTCAAAGAGTGGCTGAAGACCGTCGTCGACGGCGACACCGTGCAATATGACGGCGTGCTCAATCCGACCGACCCGATCACCCAGGGGCTGCTCACCAACATCGCGACGGCCGGATCCGCGGCGCTCAACTACTGGAAGATCACCACCACCGACGGCACCACGCTGGTCTTCACCGGCTATGTGCAGGATTTCAAAATGGGCGCGGAATACAACAAGGCGATCACGTTCTCGGGCGCCATCAAGATCGTGGGCAACATCACCGCGACCTGGTCGTAAGAAGGAAACCGAATGAAAGACGTCCTAGAAAAAGAAATCACCGGCGAGCCGGTCACAGTGGCGATCCGCGGCACGGAGCGGCCGATCGCTTTCCAGATGCACGCCGTGATTCTCTACAAGCAGAAGACCGGCGACTCGCTCTTCGATCCGAAGAGCTGGTCGAAGATCGACCTGCAGGCGGATCCCGAACGCTGGATGGCCTGCCTGTGGGCCGGGCTGCATCAGCAGCAGCCCGACAAAAGCTGGAAGGCTCCATTCACGCTCGACGAGCTCGCCGGCCTCATCAACTTCGACTTCGCCGAGACCACCGCGATCACGGTGCAGATCGGCAAAGCTCTGTCTGTGTATATGCCGAAGCCGAAGCCCGTGGAGGCCGATATCCCAAACGCTCCGGCGCCAGGCGAGCTGGCGCCGATCAAGAAAGAGACCGCGGCGACGAGCTCGTCCGAATTTGGATCCGTGCTCAGCGCAAGCTTGGTTTAAGCCGCGATGAGTTCCTGGCCATCTCGCCGCGCGAGCTGGACCTGCTATTCGAGTGCGACACCCAGATCACGCGCGAGGGCTTCTGGCCCGCGGCGCTGATCTGCGCGGTGATCGCGAACGTCAACCGCGACACCGATCGCAAACCGGAGCCATTCACGGCCGCCGACTTCATGCCTGGCGCGAAGAGCGAAGAAGACGAAATGCGCGAGTTTGTGGAGAAGGTGCAGCGCGGCGAGAGCTTCGAAGTGGATCCGGAAGAGGCTGCAGCCTTCCGCCGCACCATGGCCGCAACCTTCGGCAACCTGAAACCGGGAACTATCCATTCTTCTCCCTCAATTGAGGGAGGAAAAAGGGAAGTTTTCACGAATGCGATCGCAGGCGAGCCGCCCCGCCGCGGGTTGGTCTGATGCTCGACATCAACGGCCAACCGCTCGAGGAAGGCAAGCTGTCGCAGCTGCTCTGCGAGGTGACGAAGATCTCGAACGAAGGCGTCGTCCTCCGCGTGATGAATTCTGAGCTGGCGATCGCCGTGGGCTGTAAGCACGACGAAGTGCTGGGCGGCCTGGTGGCCGATTCAGAGCTGACGGCCTTCGAGACTCCGCCCGATGGCCCCAAAAGCGAGCAGGACGGCGACGAAGTGCAGGTTTCCGTTTTCGAATAGGCAACGGGTCGCCCGCGGGGAAAAGATCGCTGTAATCGAACGCTAGGCCACCTAAAACGGCAACATGGGCGACGGAATCACTATCACGGGAATTTCAGGCCTCGAGGACGTCCTCCGCCGGCTCGACCAGATCCCGCTGGCGCTCTCGCGCGAGGTGGCCCGCGATGCTCTGCAGGAAGCTGGCGAAATCATCCAGGCGGCCGCGGAAGCCAGCGCGCCACGAAAGACCGGCGAACTGGCTGAAGACATCGTCGTCCAGGTGCGCGTCTCCGGGGATTTCCGCAATAACCGCGTCGTCGTCGGGCCTGGCTACGATGGCAGCGCCGTAAAAACCCGCAAGCGCGGCCGCTATGCCGGTAAACAGGATTCCTCGACGTCTCCGGGCATCTACGGCGGATTCGTGGAGCGCGGCCACGGCATGGCCGGCTATAGCTGGAAGTCGCGCTTCGGCTCGGCAAAGCAGCGCCGGCGCACCGGCCGGCAAATTGAATTCGGCTCGCACGATGTGCCGCCGCATCCCTGGCTGAAGCCCGCGTTCGATGCTTCGTCGGCGGAGGCAACACAGGTGCTGATAGATCGCACGCGCGACGCGCTCGATCGCATCGACCAGTTAGTTCGTTAACAACATGTCCGCAAACCTCGGAACAATTCTCGTCGGTCTCGGCTACGACCTTTCCGCACTCGAGAAGGGCGCTCCGGAAGCGTTTCGCCTGGTCAACAGCCAGACTCTCGGCATGTCGGCCGAGATGAAGCGCGCCTCGCGCGAGGGCGCCGAGAGCTTGCGGCTGATCGATGAAGCGCTCGGGATCCACTTGTCGCGGCCGCTGACGCGACTGCTGACGCAGGAGTTCCCTGCCCTGGCCACGGCTCTACAGTCTGTGCTCGGCGTGGGCGCGTTCTCTGCGATCAGCGTTGTCGCGTTCGAATCGTTTGAGAAAATCTCAAAGAGCATCGAGAAGGCGATGCACGCCCAGGACGAGTGGAAAGACTCAATCACGAAGACCGAAGACGTAATTCAATCGGTCGCCGATTCCTATGCGCGGAAGATCGCCGAGGCCAACGGACTCAGCCCGGCGATGAAAGCAGCGATGGAGGGGGCCGACGAGGCGAAGCGCGCATTCGACCAGGTCGCAGCTGCAATCGAGAACGAAAACAAAAAGGCGGAAGAGGCAGCAGGGACGTGGACCCAGATCAAAGCCTTCATCGGCGACGCGGCTCATAACATTTTCACCTCGAACGCGGGACTCAACACTGAGGAACTGCAAAAGCAATTTGCAACTCTGAAGGTGGCCATCGACCAGGCATTCGCTCTCGACGCTCGGAACGGCACGCACGAGGCCATGAAGATTTTCGAGGCCGACCTGGACATGGCCACGCAGAAGCTTCGCGAACTGCAACAGCAAAAAGAGCGCGAGGAGAGCACTCAGATCGTCGGATTCGGACCGCATGGCCAAACGATCAAGCAGCAAGGGCAAAGCGTGGTCACGCCTGAGCAACTGGCCGCAGTGCAAGAGTGGATCAACCTGCTGAAGGAAGCGAAGGCGATCGAGGGCGACCGCGAGGGCCTCGAAGCTGCCCAGGCCCGCGAACGAGCAATCAAAGAGCAAGCGACCGCACAGGAAAAGCTCAACGCCCTCTACAAAGAAATGGGCAGTTCGCTCGGCAAGTTTCAGGTGGAAACGGATCCAATAAAGAAGCTAGCGAACGAGATCCGGCTAATGAAGCAACAAGCCGACACCGATTTCCGTGCGCTCGGTGAAACAACGGAATCGGCCCTGGGCATGCGCGCAGCCATGACGGCGCTCGACGCATACGACAAGCGGCTCGATCAGGTGCTGGCCAAGGCTAAGCGAGAAGCCGACGTAGCTGAAGCCACAGCTAAACTGCCCACTCGTCAGGCCGGACCACCCAACCTCTCTCAACTGCTGAACACGACCGCGCCGGGCATGGGACCTTCAGCCACTCCGATCGCGCCGCAACTCGGCAGCGGCGGAACGGCTGGCGCGCAACTCTCCGTGTTTAATGACGACCAGGGCGCGCAACTGAAACTCGCGGCGCAAGCTTTCCAGGAAGCAATGTCGCCTGCCGACCACTACAAAGTAGCCGTCGGCGAACTGAACACGCTGCTGCAGAAAGGCCTGATCGATCAGGCTGCCTACACGGCCGCGGTGCAACACGCGGGCGATGCATTGGAGCAGGCGGAGAAGAAAATCGTCCACGCGAAGGACGGGCTACGCTCGTTCTTCGCAGAGATGCAGCAGGAGACAAACACCGGAAAATTCACATTCGACATTCTCAGCCAGGGCATGAAGGGCTTCGAGGATCAGGTCGTGAAGCTCATCACGACCGGGAAGGCCAACTGGCGTGAATATTTTCTGAGCCTCGAGCAGTCGGCGCTCAAGTTCTTTCTCAACAAAGAGATCATGCAGGGGCTGAAGGATTTGTCAGGCACCAGCATGGGGCAAAGCCTGGGCCTGGGGAAGTTACTCGGGGGTGGGACTGCGCAGGCCGCCGCATCGACCCAGCAGGCCGCAGCTACCCTCATGCAGACCGCAGCGAACCAGCAAATGGCAGCGGCACAGCTCATGCTGAAAAGTGGCGGTAGCGGGAGTGGCGGATTTTTTGGCATTGGCGGCGGGGGCGGCGGAGGCGGAGTTAATGACGTCGCAGACACCGGTGGATACGGTGAGGATGCCGCCGGCAGCGACTACACCCCGGGAGGCATGACGCTGGTGGGCGAAGAAGGCCCAGAGTTGCTGAACCTACCTACGGGCAGTTCGGTGACTCCAAACTCGCAGCTGCGCATGGGGCAAGTGAACAACGTTTTCCACATCGACGCTAAGGGATCGGAAATTGGAGTGGAAGAAAAGATTTCGCGCGCCCTACAAGCGAGCGCGCCGCAAATGATCATGCGAGCAGTTGCGGCGTCGAGCGAGGTCCAGAAGCGATCCCTGCAACGGGGCTAGTTTTTTGCATCTTGCCCAGGGCGGCCTTCGCGATCGGAGAGTCCAGCGGGATTGTTCCCGGGTACTCACACTTCGGGCACACCAACTGCTTCGACGAAGCGCGCCAGATCGAGTACACAATTCCGGGAAGCAGGAACGAAAGCCAGAGCAGCACTTCGACCCACGTCGAGCCGAGCTTGCGGAGCCGAGGATAGCCCACAGAGCCGCAATTCGGACAATAGTCGAGCAGGTCGTGATCGTTTGCGGTGCTCATTGTTTTTTCTCCTGTGGCGCACTCGTCTGCCACCAGTTCTTCGGTGGTTCGGATTTTGGCGAAACAGCGGCTCGCCTCTTTTTCCAGTCGGCTAGGATTGCTTTACATCCATCGCGGGCGGCATGCGCGACCGTGCCCTCCTTCGAGGAATAGATCACGTTCTTCTGGCCATCGAGCAGCATTACCTGGGAAGCGGCGAGATTAAGGGCAGACTCCCGGCCCCGGTTCAAGAGCAGGAAGTAGTCGGGTGAAGACGTTTCCTCTCGCGTGATCGAGATGTCATGGCACGCCTTAAGTAGGTCCCGTGCAAGTTCCATCGTTTGGTCGTCGCGGCGCACGGTCTTGGTCATGCGAGCGGCTTCCTGCTCGGATCCGTTCCCGTCGATGAAGACGTTCGGCCCTTGTCCTAGGGCGCCGATGGAACATACCAACAACGGAGCTGCGAAGAGGACACGAGAGATGCGACCCATAGTTCACCTCCGGCGCCGAACATGATGCCACGCGCTAGAACCGCTGTCAAAGCCACTTTCGAGCCATTTACCACTTTCGCAATATGAGAACTCCTTCCTGGGATCGAGCCGTCCGCGACGCCAACGCGCTCTGTGCGGCCGTGCGTCGCCGCGAGAACCCGCGCCTCTACCAGTTCTGCGACGGCTTTGACAACTACAACTCCGCTTCGATCCTTTACGAAACCGTCTCCGGCACTCCGGTTTATTCCAGCTCTTATGCGCGCTTTGCCGCGCCCGCCGGGCTGCCCGGCCAGGGCGTCTACCTGTCGTCGGGCTACATCCAGAAGAACATGCAATCGAACCAGGCCACGCTGATCGCGAAGGTGGCTTACCGCGCTCTCTCCACACCCAGCTCCTTCACCAGCATCATCGGGCTGCTCGACGGCAACAGCAGCGCATACCAGGTCGCGATCGGATGGAATAACGCGGGCGCGATTGAGGCCATCAACGGCTACCAGCACGTGGGCGGCGGCACGGTGATCGCCACCAGTGGCCCAGGCGTGATCGCTCCACTGCAGTGGTTTAGCGTTGAAGTACTGTGCACCATTAGCGGCAGCGCCGGCGTGCTGCAGGTTTGGGTGAATGGCGCCGAGGTGCTCAACCTGATCTCGCTCAACACCCAGTTCACTTCGAACGCCTATGCCAACCAGGTGCGGCTTGCCGACAGCACGAACCCCGGAGCTTACTTCGACGACTTCCGGGTGTGGGACAACACCGGCAGCACGCAGAACGCGCCGATCGGCAGCGGGTTCGACAGCCGGCTGCTCACGAAGCTGCCCTCGGGCGCTGGAGGCCTGACGCAGTGGACGCCGAACGGAGCCTCAGCGAACTGGCAGTGTGTGGACGACAATCCTCCCGATGGCGACACCACCTACGTCTCGTCGACTTCGACAAACTACGACTCGTATGCCCTGCCCTCGGCCGGCATCGTGGTGCCACCCTTCATGGTTGTCGCGCGGTCTTACTACCGCAAGGACGACGCCAACACGCGCACCTTCCAGAATGGCGTGCGCTCCGGAACGAGCAACGCGCTCGGCGCAACCTTTACCGCGGGCTCGAGCTATGCCTTTGTAGACTCCTGCATTCCGAACGACCCGGCCACGAGCGCGCCATGGACGGCCGCCGGAGCCGACGCCGCGCAACACCTGAAATATGAGGCCAGTTGACACATGGCGCTGCGCGACACGCAGGACACACTCATCATCGAGGGCGGATTCGCCGGGCACCTTCGAGTCACGCAAGACGTTCTCATCATTGAAATTCCGGTCCCTCTCTTGAGCCTGAACTACCCACTCACGCCGCCGCAGATTTCGGGCCTCGGCCCGCAGTCGATCAAGTTCACGATGCAGAACATCGTGGCTGAGACGGCGTCGCCCTTTACGGGCAGCCAACAGGAACAGCTCTGGCCGGGGCAGTGGTTTGAATTCGAAGCCACAATGCCGCGCATGACGCGCGCCGAGGCCGAGCAGTGGCTGGGCTTTCTAGGCGCGCTCTACGGCAAGTGGGGCACATTCCTTTGGGGAGATCCGCTGGGCGCGGCGCCCCAGGGCGTGGCCACGGGCACGCCGCTGGTCTCAGGCTCAAACCTGAACGGCTCGAACTCGCTGAACACGCGCGGCTGGAACACTGGCGTAACCAACATTCTCAAAGCTGGCGACTACCTGCAGATCACCGCCGGCAGCGGGCAGCCGCAGCGACTTTACAAAGTGGTGCTCAACGCGAACAGCGACGGCGGCGGAAATTCAACGCTGCAGATCTTTCCGAACATTCGCGAGAGCCTGAGCGATGGCACCAGCATCGTTCTCCTGAACACGGCCGGCACGTTCCGCCTTTCGGAGAACCCGCGCACCTGGGACGAAGACAAAACCAAAACCTACGGCATCAGCTTTAAAGGGAAGGAAGCGATTTGAGACTCCCGCACTGCTTTGCATCGTTTCGCGTGGTGTGGAATGCAACAGGCAACAAAAGCCTGCGCGGCGCTTTGCGCTTTCTGTGGAACCAATATTGGTTTCCAGAGTGCTGTGAGATATGCGGGGTGAAAAAGGTCTTCGGTAGCTGCCCAGAAAGGTTTAACTGAAATGGACGGCCCTCAGCTCGAAGAGCTCGCTTCCCGCGCCTACCAGGGCTTCTGCGAATCGGCCGAAGCCTTCTTGCCTGCCTATCGCCCCGACTGGAGCCAGCTGCCCAGCTGCGTGCGCGAAGCCTGGAAGGCCGCGGCCGCGGCCGTCATCCGCAACGCCCCCAAACTCTAGCCATGCCCCGCAGTTTATCTTCCGCCGTTCTCGCTGCGATCGCGGCCTCGGCCGTGTCGCCCGCGATGTTCGTGTCGATCGCCTTCGCCAATGAACCGCTCTACATGTGGAGCGGGGTGGGCACGATTGCGCCCGCGGGGCCGCCTTCAAATCCCCTAGCAACCTTCCCTTACGGCCAAACCTGGACGGGGATGGGCTGGCTGGGAAAAGTCTCAAGTGTTCCGCAGACTTCGAAGATTCAGGCGCAGAACATCACACTCAGCCTAAGCGGGATCCCGAGCCAGCTGATGGTGGAGGCCAGCCAGCAAGTGCGCATGAATGGCGTGGCCACGGTATGGATCGGCTTTTGCGATTCGAATGGAAACCTGCTCAAAGATCCAGTGCAAGTATTTCTCGGCGGCCTGGATGTCCCCACGCTCACCGACAACGGCGACACTTGCACGATCGAGATCACCTGCGAGAACCCACTCCTCAA
>Ga0210383_10001017_pt1 | contig 25878 bp, 18 predicted proteins | sample IncBWC14OmetaG_FD_160072 | JGI IMG/M metagenome (GOLD analysis project Ga0210383, IMG submission 160072) | Forest soil microbial communities from Barre Woods Harvard Forest LTER site, Petersham, Massachusetts, United States - Inc-BW-C-14-O ... | reverse complement strand
GAAACTTTTAATTCCCGGCTCGTCGCTTCCGGCACTGGTCTCGCCGCTCTCGTCTTCATCGGCTTCGACGGCGTCTCCATCCTCGCCGAAGAAGTTAAAAATCCCCGCCGCAACGTTTTACTAGCCTCTGTCCTGGTCTGTATCTTCACCGGTCTCTTCAGCGGCTTCCAGGTCTACATGGCCCAGCGCGTTTTGCCCGACTACGCTACGTATCAAAATCCCGAAACCGCCTTCATGGACGTCGCCCGCGCCGCCAGCGGCCCGCTGCTCTTCCATGCCTACGGCATCATGCTTCTCGTCTCTAGCATTGCCTGCGGCCTCGCCGGACACGTCGGCGCCTCCCGCCTTCTCTACAGCATGGGCCGCGACGACGTGTTACCCAAAAAAATCTTCGGCCACATCAGCCCCACAAAAGGCAATCCCATCTACAACGTCTGGATCGTCGGCGCACTCGCCTACATCGGCGTCCTCACCATTCCCTGGGAACTCTCCGCCGAAATCGTCACCTTCGGCGCACTCATCGCCTTCATGGGAGTCAACATGGTCTCTCTCCTCCATTTCTACTTCGGCACGGGAAACGCAGGCAAGCGCAACTTCTTCGTCGACGCCTTCGTCCCCGGATTCGGCTTCGTCTTCTGTTTTGGTTTGTTATTCAGCCTGCAGAACTGGACCAAATGGGCCGGCATCATCTGGTTGGTGGTGGGAATTCTCTACGCCGCCTACAAAACCAGGGGTTTCACTCTCCGCCCAAAACTCTTCGACTTCAGCGAAACCTAACTCTCCGCAATCGCACCCCGGTAGCACAGCCATTCCTGGCTGTGCTACCGGGTTTCTCTTCTCTGTGAACTCCGTGCTCTTCCTCTGTGTTCTCTGTGTTAAATTCTTTTTCTTTTTTTCTATTTTCCAATTTCTATTTCTTCTCTTCGAGTACCGCCCGCAGCCCAAACCCGCACGACTCCCGAATCCGCAATTCCGGCTGCAATTTCCTCACTGTGGCCTTGCTCACATCCCCCGCAATTCTTTTGATCAACAACTCCGCCGCCTCCAAACCCAACTGGTGCTTCGGCAATTCCACCGTCGTCAGCCGCGGCCGGAAAATCCCCAGCCACGGGTAATCGTCAAAACTCACCAGCCCATAATCCTCCGGGCAGCGCAATCCCATCTCCTCCGCCGCCTGCAGCAATCCGATGGTCATCAAATGATTCGCCACATAAATCCCATCCGGCCGTCGCGAAAGCAGCGAATGCCCCGCGCGAAATCCCGACTCCAGCCGGTAATCGCCCTCAATCACCAAATCCTCATCGTATTTCAGCCCCTCCGCCTCTAACGCGTCATGAAATCCCTGCCAGCGTTCCTTCGCGTTGCTCACCTTCAGCGGTCCGCTGATCAATCCAATCCGCTTTCGCCCCGCACGCGCCAGATGCGACACCGCTTCATACGCCCCGTGATAATCGTCAGTAATCACCGCGTCCTTCGTCAGCTTCGGGTACGTCCGCATTACCAGGACAAACGGAATATCCACCTCTTTAATCATCTGCCGCAGCTGAGGTCGAAAATCCCCCGCCGCCTTCGTCAGCAAAATCCCGTCCACGCGCTTCGAGAGGAGCAACTCAATCGCCTTCTCTTCCTTATCAAGCGAATCATCGCTATTGCAAAGCAGCAAATTGTATCCGCGTTTCTGCGCGGCATCCTCCGCCCCGCGCACCACCAGCGGGAAGAACGGGTTACCAATGTCCGGCACAATCATTCCGATCGTATGCGTCCTCTGGTTCGCCAGGCTCCGCGCAATCAAATTCGGCCGGTAATTCAATTTCCGGATCGCCGTTTCCACGCGTTCCCGCAGTCCCTTCCCCACGTGGCTCTTGTTGTTCACCACCGCCGACACCGTAAACACAGAGACGCCGGACTCCCGCGCCACATCATAAATGCTCGCGGCCTTCCCCGCCTTCTTCCGTCCGGCATTTTTTCCCGTGCTCATGAATGGCCTGGCCGCTCCTCCGCCCCAGATGTTCTCTGCTCCGGCTCAGCGTACTCTGCGTCTCTGCGTTAAACTCTTCTCTCTTTCTCTCTTCTCCTACCTTCAACGAATCCCGTATCTTACGCTAACCGGTCCTCCATTTCTCGCCGCTGCATAAATCACCTCCAAAATGCACATGTCCCGATGCCCCTGTCGCCCATCTGGCCCTACAGGCCTCTTCATCTGAATCGCCGTCGCGAACGCATCCAGCTCCGGCGCAAACTCATCCACCACCCTGAACTTCTTTTCAAACCACTTCCCGCCAATCTTCCCCGTCAACCGCCGCTCTTCATCAAACGGAAACGCAGGCGTCAGGCAGGCCCACCCCTTCGTCCCCTGCACAAACAAATACGACGAAATCGCCGAACTATACGTCGAAATTCCCTGCACCACCAATCCGCTCGCAAAATGCATTCGGAACGATATCCCCTCTTCCACATCTCGAAATCGCTCGGCATCCTTCTTCCAGGTGTGCGCGCTCGCCTCCAGCGGATCTTCTTCCACCAGCCACCGGCTCGTATTCACGCAGTACACGCCCAGATCCATCAGCGGCCCGCCGCCGGACACCTTCGAATCCAGCAGCCACGGAATCGATTTACCCGCCACGTGCAATTCGCTGAACACCGTATTGATCACATCGATCTTCCCCAGCTTTCCGCTCTGAATCAGTTTCTTCAGGTACAGCGCGCTCGGTTCATAATATTTCCGGTAAGCCGTCATCAACTGCACTCCACACTCCTCGCAAACCCGCACCATCTCCGCCGACTGCTCCGGATTCAACGCCAGCGGTTTTTCGCACAGCACATGCTTCCCTGCCCGAGCCGCCGTCACCGTCGCCTTCAAATGTTCGCTCTGCGGTGTAGCCAGATAAACGGCGTCCACCTCTGGATTTTCCAGGCAGGTCCCAAACTTTTCCGCGCTGTAAGCCGCGTTTGCCCCAAACTTCCGCGCTAGCTTCACCGCCTGCCGCCTATCTCGGCTAACCAACCCAACCAGTTTCACGTTCTTCGCATGCCGGAACGCCGGCAGCACAGAGCCCTGTGCAATCGCGCCCAGCCCCACCACCGCAAACCCCACTTTGTTCCCGGTTTTCATATTGGTAGATTCACGTCACCACGACGATTCCTCGCCAGTTGCTTAGGCTTTAGCCTGTGTTCCTGGTTTTCTCTTCTCTGTGCCCTCTGTGCTCCGACCTCTGCGTCCTCTGCGTTAAAAGTTTTTCTTCGCTCTTTTCTTACTTAACTCTCCCGATCCGCCCGTCCCAACCTCTGATTCCGTATCGCCTTGTGATCCAACCCCCGCAACTCCTCCACATTCTCCAACACCTTGTGGATCGCATCGGCGATATCGTCCACATCCTTCGTAGTCCCGAGAAAATGCTGGTGCGGAAACCATACCGCTTCCTGATACGCCGCCTTCTCCGATTCCGGACACGAATACATCGAACGCAAATCCAGCGCCTTCTCCCGCCCCCAGCTCAACGCCGGAAAATCCGTCGCATCCACGGGAAACAGCGAACTCTTGTAAACCGGCTCGTAAAACAATCCGTCGCAGTGCACTCCCTCCAATTGCATCGCCGCCACAAACGCCGCCCGCGGAATCTCCTTCACCTTCTCCGCAAAATACTTCATCACATACCCATAAGGCGCCAGCCGGGTAATTCGCGGATCCGGCTTCAGCAATCCGATTCCCGGCGTCTTCGCCATCCGCGCCTCAAACCGTTTCATGTTTTTGTCCCGGATTACGCTCTGCTTCGGCATTCGTGCAAGCTGCGCACCCAACACCGCGGCCTGAAACTCCCCCAGCCGGTAATTGAATCCGATAATTCGTTTCTTATACTGGTCCGTCAGGCTGGCTCGCCCCGCATTGATGTAGCTCTGCACCAACTCCATATACTCCAGGTTGTTCGTGATGACTGCCCCGCCCTCGCCAGATGTAATCAGCTTGCTCGACTGAAAACTAAACGCCCCCATGTCTCCCATCGAGCCCGCGCCCTTCCCCTTCCACATCCCGCCGTGCGCGTGCGCGCAATCCTCCACCACCTTCAATTTATGTTTCGCTGCCACGCGCAAAATCTCGTCCATATCCGCAAATCGCATCCCCAGATGCACCGGCAATATCGCCTTCGTTTTCGGCGTAATCGCCCTCTCAATCAGCTTCGCGTCCAGGCAATATGTATCCGGATCTACATCCACAAACACCGGCACCGCGTTCACCAGCAGCACCGGCCCGACTGTTCCCTCCCACGTGTACGCCGGCACAATCACTTCGTCGCCCGGCTTGATCCCGATCGCCTTCAGCGCCGCCTGAATCGCCACCGTCCCCGTGTTCACGCACTGCCCGTACTTCGCCGTGTGCAACTTCGCAAACTTCGCCGCGAACGCTGCCGCGTGCTTTCCAGGAAACGGCTGGCCGCCCCACAACGTGCTCTCCAGCACATCTTTCAGAGCCGCAGCTTCCGCCTTGGTCGGAATCGGCCACCGCGTAAACGGCGCCTTCCGCAATTTCTTTCCACCCGTAATCGCAAGTTTTCCCATCGGCTCATACCCCCGTCAAAAAACATAATCTGTGAACAAAACGAATGGCGTGCACTTGTAGGGCCCGCCTTCCCAGGCGGGCCGCTCTTGGTTTTCTCTTCTCTGCTCCGGCTCAGCGTACTCTGCGTCTCTGCGTTAGAATTTCTTGCCTCTAACTACGCATCCGGATTCGGCAACATCACGTCCCGCACCACCGAATCCAAATCATGACAAGCTGCAACAAACTGCCGCAAAGTTCTTCCCGTAGGCCCAAACGAATCAAACTCCGCCACCGAAATCCCCTTCTCCGTATACGCCCGCTGAAAATCCGCAAACTTCCGCCCCAACTCTTCCACAATCTCTCCAGCCACAGGTTTGTCGATTCTCGAAACCACTTCAATGTCGCTCTGGTTAAATCGCACCTGCCACGCATACGGCGGCGAAATCACCACGTCCCCGCCAATCAACTCGCTCCAGTGCATGTGATTCCGGAACGCCGCCGAAAGCAACCGGATCCGGTAGCCACGCTCTCGAAAAAGTTTGTACGTCTTCTTGAACACCCCCACGCCCGCCCACTCCGTATATCCCGGATCAATCGCCACATTCTCTTTTTCGATCAGCACTTTCAGCCAGTCATCCAGCCGCCCAACCATGATCGTGCACACGGGCCCCATGCTCCCGATTTCCTTACCCTCTTTTTCCCGCCGTTTCAACCCGCGCTCCACCGCCTCCGCCACCGCCACGCACTGCGGCAAGGTAAAGCACACCGTCGCGTTAATGCTGATCCCGCGATAAGTCGCTTCCTCAATTGCCGGAATCCCCGCCGCCGTCACCGGAATTTTCACAATCATGTTCGGCGCCAATTTACTGAACGCTTCCGCCTGCTCCACAATGCTCTTCGCGTCTCGATACAGCCGTGGGTCCGTCTGAATCGAAAGCCTTCCATTCTTCCCGCCTTGCGCGTCAAAAACCGGTTTCAGCACCGCCGCCGCCCGCACCGAAATCTCCCGCACGACCTTCCACGCAATTTCGTCTTCCCCAGCGGTCGGAAATTCCTTCAGCAGCGCCTCAATCCGCTTTTTCCACTCCCCAAGCTCCTTCTTCAACACGCCCAGCACAATCACGGGATTGCACGTCGCCCCGACGCCGCCGTGCTCCATCGAATATTTCAGCTCCTCAATCGACGCCGAATCGTTCCACAAACACGTCGGCGTAGTCTGCGTCATCTTGTGCAGCGGACTCTTGAATGCCGTAGCGGTCGCTTGGGTCATAAACTCCTCCCTTCACCGAACCTTTCCCAATCAATCTCACGTTGTCACCGAGCGTTCCAGCGTCACCTTCACCGCCCGCCCCTGTTTGAGCGAATTCTCCGCCGCCACCGCCGTCGCCAGCGCCTTCAATCCATCCTCGCCCGTCACCCGCACCGGCTTATCCTCCAGCAAGTTCTGCACAAAATCCCGCACCTCGGCCAGATACGCGTCCGCAAACCGCGTCAAAAAATGATCCGCCAGCATCTGCGTGCTCCCATTCGCGCTCAGAAACACGGCCGGCGTTTGCTCAATGCTCCCCACAAAAACCGCGCCTTTCGTTCCCATAATCTCCGTCCGCACGTCATACGCATACACTGCGGACACATAGGACTCGATATTCCCGATTCCCCCGCCGCGATATTGCAGATTCACGGAACTCGCCACCACATCTCCAAATTTCGCCACTTCCGGCCGCGTCACCGAAGTTCCATACGAATGCACTTCGGCCACTTCGTCGCGCATCATCCACCGCGCTAGATCGAAATCGTGAATAGTGCTGTTGTAGAAAATCATTCCGTTCACGCCGGACTGATACGCCGCCATCGGCGGCTCATCCTTGTCCCGCCCCACCGACTTGAAAATCAGCGGTGTCCCAATCTCTCCCGCCTCAATCCGCTTCATCGCCGCCGCGTGGGCCCCATCGTACCGCCGCATAAATCCCACCTGGAGCCGCACGCCCGCCTTGGCCACCGCATCCAGCGCCGCATAAGCGTCCACCATCGTCAGCGCCAGCGGCTTCTCGCACAAAATATCCTTCCCCGCCTTCGCCGCTTGAACCACCGCCTGCGCGTGAAACTTATCCGGCGTAGCAATCAACACCGCCTGCAATCCCTTCAACTCCAGCATCGCCTCTAGGCTCCCGAAAGCGTGTTCCACCTCCAACTCCTCCGCCACCTGCTTCGCCCGCGCCTCCGCCACATCCGCAATCGCCGCCAGTTCCGCACCGGGCACCAGCCGCCGCAAATTTTCCGCGTGCCGCTTCCCCATCTCCCCCACGCCCAACACGCCCATCCTGATCTTCCGCATTCCGCTCCTCTGCAGCATAGGCTTCAGCCTGTGCTCTTGGGTTTCTCTTCTCTGTGAACTCTGTGCTCTTCCTCAGTGTCCTCTGTGTTAAATCCTTCTTTTTCAATTTCTATTTTCCACCTTCTCACGCCTTCGCCGCCGCCCCCAACGACCCCATCACTCCTTCCAAATACCGCAAACTAGCCGCCACACTATCCTTCGGCGGTATCTCCGTAGCCCCAAATTTCACATCCTGCTCAATCACCGACCACCCCGAATACCCGTTCTTAATCAAAGTCCGGAAAAACGCCGGAAAATCAATATTCCCCCTCCCGATTACGGTAAAAACCTTGTGCTCAATCGCTTCTTCAAACGTCCACTTATTCTTCCGCGCCTCAGCCAGCACCGTGTTATTGCAATCCTTTATATGCACGAGCCTCAGTTTATCCTTATACTTCTCCGCCTCTTTCACCGAATCTCCATGCCCATACACGCAGTGTCCCGTATCCAGGCAAAGCCCAATCTTCGTGTGCGAAGTCGCATCGTAAAACCGCTCGCACTCCTCCGGCGTCTCCACGTATGTCGCCACGTGCGGATGAAACACCAAATCCAGTCCAAACTCCTGCGCCACTTTCTCTGCGTCCGCCACAATATTTCCCACATGCTTCCATTGCGCCGCGGTCAAAGTCGGGCAGCCCTTCTCATACACTCGCCCCGAATACGCATTCCGCTCCGCCGACTGGTCATCCGCCATTACCAGAAACGGCGCCTTCAAAGTAGCCAGCAGATCCCCCACCTTACGAATCCGCTCAATCGCCGCCTTCCCCGCCGCCGGATCAGTCATCTTCACCGGCACAAACGATCCCAGCAGTTTCAACTTCCGCTTCTCCAGCTGCGGCTTCAGCACCGTCGCATCCGTCGGAAAAAATCCATAGGGCCCCAGCTCCGTCCCCGTATACCCCGCCTCCACCATTTCATCCAGCATCTTCTCGTACGACTGCTCCCACGACGGCCCCGGATAATCCAGCACACCCCAGCTATCCGGCGCACACGCAAACAAAAACCGCTCCTTCAGTCCACTCATCATCATCTCCCGTAGCGGCCACCTTCAGGTGGCCCCTCTTGCCTTTGTAGGGGCCGGGCTTGACCGGCCCTCTTGGGTTACTCCAAACTCTTCGCCAGCCGTCTCTTCATTCCCACGAAACCCAAACTTTCCTCACCGCCACGGCTCCATCACCACTTTCATCGACTCCGCCTCAATCGCCTTCGCCATCGCTGCATCCACATCGCGCAACGCGTATTTGTGCGTCACAAACTCCCGCAACGGATAATGCCTCATGTAACGCGCCATCTGCCGCATGCTCGGCCCGTACGCCGCCGGTTCTTCCCCGCCCACCGCCAATATCCGCGCATTCTTCGCGCACAAATGCCGGTGCGGACTGATCGCCACCTCGCCCAAATCCGAAAAATTCCCGGCCTCCACCAACAGCCCACTCACCCGCAACATCTCCAGCGCCTCCGGCACCGCCTGCGGCACTCCCGCGCACTCCACCACCACATCCGCCCCGCGCCCATTCGTCAGCGATCGAACAAACTCCAATCGCTCCCTCTGAGACATCTTCCCCGCATTAATCGTATGATCCGCTCCCAGCCTCTTCGCAAAATTCAGTCGATACTCCGACAAATCCACCGCAATAATCGTTCCCGCGCCCAGCATCCGCGCCTTCATCAAAAAACACATCCCCAGTGGCCCAACGCCCATCACCACCACGGTATCGTCAAACCGGAACGACTCATTCGGAAACGCCGACATCTGCTTCGCACGGTCCAGCCCCACCGACACCGCGAAAATCTCCGTCAGCACCGCCACTTCCGAAGGCAATTCGTCCGGCACCTTCACCAGAAAACTTCCCGGCACAATATAAATGTATTGCGACCACCCGCCAAAAAGATGCGGCGGATTCTTCGCGCTCAAATTATTTCCGTAATCCGTCGTCTTCTCGCAGCAGTAGTACGGAAAATCATGCCGGCAGTAATAGCACTCCCCGCACGAAACATTAGCTCCCACCACCACGCGGTCGCCCACGCGTAGCGCCACGCCCTCAAAATCCGCGTACCGCCCGTCGCCTCCAATCGCCGCAATCGTTCCCACATTTTCGTGGCCCTGGATAATCGGAAACTCCAGCTTCCGGTCGCCGTACTGCGTCACGTATCCCTGAAACGTGTGCTTGTCCGTCCCGCAAATCCCCGACATCTCCATCTTCACCAGCACACACCCCGGCCTGGGCTCCGGCAACGGGTACTCCCGCAATTCATACTGTCCAGGTTTTACGAGTATTGCCGCGAGCACGCCTTGGGCCGACATTGCCGAGTCTCTTTCGCCACCATTGAAATTGGCCGGGAGGCCATGCCCTCATCCAAAAAATCGCGGGGAATCGGCTGGGCCAGGATCCCCCGCTCGGGGTTAAAGGAGCTACAAGCTCAATCTAACGACTAAAAATTGAGCTTCAGCGAAAGTTGGCCTATCCGACCTAGCGTCGTTCCAGGAACCTGCCCCATGGTGTTAGGATTTGGCTGAAAAGTTGTCGGGCTATAGGTGATAATCCCACTCGGAGTCAGGAATTGGGCGTGGTTGAAAACGTTGTAGAGCTCAGCCCTGAATTGCAGATTAAATCGTTCGGTGAGCTGAGTACTTTTCAGCAGCGCCATGTCCCAGTTGTTGATTCCCGGCCCGTGGAAGAATCTACGATTGGCGGTGCCCTCCTGCCCAAACTCAGAGGGATTCGTTGCGGTGGGGCCAAACGCCGAGGAACTGAAGTAGAATCCTCCCGTTTTGCGGGGGTCTGTGATGTGGACTGGTCCCACAAGATTAGGTGTGTCCACTCCAAGAGTAATCGGCCCGCCAGTTTGAGTCCCCAACAGCGAAAAATCGCTATTGTCTACGATTGTCACCGGTAGGCCCGTGGCAAAGCGGGTGATACCGCTGACTTGCCACCCATTAGTAAGTTTCTTTGGGCCTTCGAGCTTGTCGAAGGGTAGGTTGTAGCTGTAGCTGAGCACGAAATTATGAGTGCTGTCGAACGCCGAGAGGCCGCGGCTCAGGCGTGGATTTACTGGATTGTATTGCTCGCCGTAGCCGGAAGAGATGTCCAGCGATTTGCTGAACGTATAGCCCAGCAGCGTCTGCAACCTTCCCGATGTATGCCGCCAGTTGATCTGCGCGGAGTTGTACGACGAGTAGCCTCCGGTGATGAAATAGGAGTCGTTGCCGAAAGGAACCACAAAAACACCGTTGACCGGAGTGTGCTGATAGGGCGCATCGAACGGCCCGCGCGTGCCCGCAGTCGTCACACCATTCAGAGTGTATATCCCGTTTTCACCTCCCGGCCCGCACCCTGCTGCGAGAAGTGCCAGGCACGTCGCAGGATTACCCGGATTAGCAGACACCGAAGCGATCAGCTTGTGTCCTTGCGTGCCTACATAACTTACGGTAAGAAGATCCGAAGGCGTGATCTGACGTTGGATGGATAATTCGTAGTTTTCTGCGTACGGTACCTGGTTCTTTGGATAAATCGCTGGCGAACTGCTGATCGTGCCGTATGCGGAGAGCCATTCTGTCAGGTTGTCATAAGGGAAGCCGGATGCTGGATTCTTGGCGGAAAACCCCTTGACCGGCGCGGGCGCAGGGAAAAGGTTCGTGCACATCGGGTTTGGCAGGCAGTTCCCAGAAGCCCGAGGGATAAAGGGCGACGCAAACGTAGAACCTACCTGAGTTGCATAGTTTCCGAATGGAGCATCCCCTATCTGGTTGTAGTCGGTTGCCCCTTCAAACGACGTGTAGAACATTCCCCAGCCAACTCGAATGCTGGTTGATCCCGGCTTCCCGAGAATTTTCCCCAGAGTCCCTTCATGGTCACCGAACGAATAAGCGAGTCCGAGGCGCGGGGCAAACTTATCCCAGCGAGTTGGTGCCAAGGTAGAAGGAACACCTGTGTCCCCTGGGAAAACCCATCCGATCGGCGAACCGGGAAATGATAGTGACTGTTGCCCCGGAATAAGTGTTTGAATTTCGTTGTACTTCTCATGCCAGGGCGAACTTACGTCATAACGCAAACCGTAGTTGAATGTGAGATTCGATTTAATTCGCCAGCTATCCTGGGCAAAAAGCCCGAAGTAAAAGCTCCGCCCATAAGAAGGATACGATTGTCCTTGGATGTACGTGCTCGGTGCGCCAAGAAGAAAATCAACAAAATCGTTCCCGGTCTCGGTCGCGCCGCCGACCAATCCTGTACCGAAGAAAAAATTCCCGTTAGCGACGTTGGAGAGGTTCTCCTCATTTTGGTTGTAGTGATACTGACCGCCAAATTTCAGCGTGTGCGTGCCGACTACCATGCTGAAGTTGTCCAGCACCTGATAAATATTTTGGACCAACTGGTTCGGCCGGCTGGGCACGCCGATCGCGAAGTTATTGAAGTCGATTTCGGGAATTCCCTCCACGCTTGGAGTCCCGACATGAATCCCAGGCGCCCCCCCGTCACCTGGAGCGAATCCCAAACTCGCCAGCGTCACTCCACTCCCACCCAAGGGTTGGTTAAATAGCGCGTTTAAGCGGTAATAGCCCAGGCGAAACTCGTTCACAGAACTGGCGCCAAATGTCTTGGTATCTCCAAGTGCAATCGTGTGTGTTTGTCCCTTACTGTCGGCGCTGAACCCCGGATACAACGGAGCGTTGGAGGCCCAGTAGGGGTCGGCGCGGTCATAGCGGTCGAAGTAATAGTAGCCGGTCAAGAGTCCAAATCCCGTATTCGCGTCCACGCGCCCGCTGAACTTGTTGTCGTTCAAATTCTGCTTGCCGGAGTTCGTTGAGAAAGTGCCCGTGCCCAACGCCGGATCAATTGTTCCAGCCGCGGCTGGTTGAATAAATTTCAGGAGATTCGATGCAATAGGAGAAAAAGCAGTCGTAGGAAGTATCCCGCCAGGAAGCACGCAATGGTTTGCCAGTGTGACATCAGTCGTCACGCAAGTTGGGCTGTAGTAGGCCTCACCGCTTTGCACTGTTTGGCCCGTTGAACTTGCAAATTGGTTTGTGAGCTGCTGGGCCCAGGCGGCTCCGTTGACCGTCGAACCCTCTAGGCTCGGGGCAATTCCCGAAAGGTTGCCTTGTATCGTGGCTGCGGAGGGCGCCCCGTGGATGGTTTGAGTCGCCGCCTGGGTCTTGCGATTTCCCTGGTAATCCGCGAAGAAGAAAATCTTGTCGCGCTTCACCGGCCCACCAAAGGTGCCGCCGAACTGATTCTGGTGATACGCACCGCGGTGGCCCGCATCGAAGAAGTTGGCTGCGTCAAAACTAGTATTCCGCAGGAATTCGAAGGCATTTCCGTGCCAGTCGTTGGTACCGGACTTCGTAACGACGTTTATCTGGCCGCCGCTATAGTTGCCATACTCCGCGTCATAATTGTTCGTCAGAATCCGGAACTCGCCTATCGAATCCAGGTTGGGAATTGCCCCCGCTCCTCCATAACCTGTCTCTTTCACAAGTATCCCGTTCAGGATGAATCCATTATTTGCCTCGCGCATGCCGTTCACGGAGAGTCCGCCAGCGTTTTCATCACCGGACACCAGAGGCGCGGGGAATCCAGCCGAAATAAATGGTCCCGCAAACGCGCCGGTCATGCCGGACGGAGCGGAGACGACACCCGGCTGCAGTGCCAACAAGTCCGTATAGCTCCGCGTCACCAGCGGCACATCCGTCATCTGCTTTCCTTCAATCACCTCGCCCATTTGGGTATTGGAAGTCTCTACGTGCAGCGCGTCGCTCTGCACCACCACCTTTTCCGTGGACTGCCCAACTTGCAGCACCGCGTCGACCACCAGAGCGTCGTTCACGTCGAGCACGACACCGGTTTTCTGGTAAACCTTGAACCCCTTTTGTTGCACCTCAATCGTATATTTTCCAAGCGGCAAGGACTGAAACGAGTAATACCCCTGCCCGTTCGTGTTTTGCGTCGCCTTAATCCCCGTATCCACATTCGTCGCCGTCACCGTCGCTCCCGCCACCGCCGCCCCGCTAGCGTCCGTCACCGTCCCCGAAATGCTCGCGGTTACACCCGCGTTCAGCCGGCCGCAAAACAAAACCGCCAGCGCCAACACCAATACGCCCACAAAAGTGCGAAGTCGCGTGACTCCCATTTTTCCCTCCGAGTAATCTCGTATGACTCCAGCCCCGTTTTCGGCCTCGTGGCCCTCCGGTCTCGGGCGGCGCACCCTTCGCACCGTTCTGCTTCCACTTGCCGCCAGAATCTAACCGGTTATCGCTTGGCTGGCGTTATAGTGCAGCGCCTTTCCTTTGTCAAGATATTTTGCCTCCGCCTCCATTCCGCCCTCGCAATCAGTCCACCGAACCGTTTCAATACTGCCAAAATCACCACCTCCTCGTTTGACGATCACATCCCCCAACGCGTCTCGTCACAAGCCCGCTAACCGAAAACCTCATCCCGTGCCCCTTCATTCCTATAACCGATTAGACCAATACGAATTCCCGCTGCTCACGTCCGCATGGCCTTGCCGATCGGGCATAGCTCTCCGTGCAGGGGCGGCTTTACGCAGCCTTTCGGTCTTTCTTTTTGTAGAGGCCGCCTCCCGAGGTCCGTTCTGTGGACCCCGAACGCATTTACGGGGCGGGCGCGTTTGCCGACGCCGGATGCTCTCATCATCCGGCGGCCTTCGCACCCCAAACCAAAACCCGTCATCCTGAGGGCGCGCTTTTCGCGCCCGAAGGATCTCAACCTCCCTGCCCGGCAATTTGCCTGCCTGGGCAGGTCGGTCGACCGCATCTCAATAGATAGGAATGTGGACTTATGGAAGGTCTCCGAGGAAGGGAGACCGGGATTTACTTCAGGAAATCCAGCAGTGTCGGCAATCCCAACACTCGCGCCGTAGCGTTCAGCGTCGCCTGGTTCGCCACCTGCGCCTGCGCAAAATTCGCCGCCGCGGTCGCCAGATCCGCTCCAACCAACGTGTTTTCCTGCTGGCTCAAATTCAATTTGCCCGCCTTCGTGGTACGCCCGCAACAGCAGCAATCCCTCCTCGGCCTTTCCCGCCTGCACCCGCTTGTCCGGAGTTTCAATCCCGTGGTCCACCGAATTCCTCACCAGGTGCGTCAGTGGATCCTTAATCGCCTCAATGATCGTCTTGTCCAGCTCCGTCTCTTTCCCTTCCATCTCGATTCGCACGGACTTGCCACAGCTCATCGCCACGTCCCGCACCGTCCGCGGAAATTTGCTCCAGATATTCCCTATCGGCTGCATCCGCGTCTTCATCACGCCTTCCTGCAACTCGGAAGTAATCAGGTTCAGCCGCTGTCCGCTTGCCACCAGCCCCGCATCTTGCAATCCCTGCGTATGCTGCAAAATCTGATTCCGTGCCAGCACCAGCTCTCCCACTAGATTCATCAGCCGGTCCAGCAGCGCCACGTCCACGCGAATCGACGAGTCGCTCACCGCGCTCTTTGACGCCTGCTGCACCTGTACCGCCGCCAGCAGGTCCTGCGATTTCACCATTCCGCGTTCCAGCAGAATCTCCCCGATCGACCGCCCATCCCCCTCCAACTGCTTCTGCACCGCGTACGCCACGTCTTCCGGCGTTACCGTCCCCATCTCCACCAATATCTTCCCCAACTGCTTCGGCGGCCCCGGCGCCTCTTCCGCCTTCTCAGCTACCTCAACACTACGGGCCAGCTCTACACCTGCAGTTCCAGCTACTGCGACGTCACTCTTCTCCTTTACCTCATTTGCTTCATTTACTTCCTTTACCTCGCGTCCCTGCTTGTCCTTCTGCAACCTCTCCAACATCTCGACCAACCCCTCGTCGTTCCGCTCCCCTTCACTGCCCTTTGTCTCAATGCTCCCCAGCATCTGCCGCACTGCATCCACCAGGCTCAGCAATGCCGTCGTTCGCCCCGGCGTCAACCCGATCGCTCCGTCGCGCAACAAACTCAGCAGGCTCTCCCCCGCATGCGCCACGCTCTCCAGCTTCCCGAATCCCAAAAATCCGCATGTCCCCTTGATGGTATGAATCGTTCGGAAAATACTCGAAAGCGTGTCTCTATTTTTCGGGTCTTTCTCCAGGCTCACCAGTTCCCGGTCCAGCCGGTCCAGGTTTTCGTTGCTCTCCAGCAGGAATTCGCGAACGATCTCGTCGTCCACCCCTTCTTTCTTCACCTGTTCCGCTTCGGCACGTGGCTCCGGCTTTTCCACCCCTCGCCCGCTCCGCTTCCGATTTTTCTCTTTTGTACTCACACAATCCCTTCTGTAAACGCACCCGCGCTAACTTTCCCCGTGCACCTCAGCTTCCAGCCCTATTTTCTCCGCCGACAATGTCGCTCAACCTTTCCCGATTCGCTTCTCGACACTTTCCTCAGCGCATCTCTTCTCTTTTCTTCAATCCATGCCGCTTTCCACGCCCGCGTCCCTGCTTCGCACACCTCCAAATCTTCCACTCCCCGCATTCCCCCTTTTCAACTCGGCGCATCGCGTCATTCCGGCACACCATCCTTCGCACTTCCTCATTAAGAGACCCTTACCCGTCCCAAGCGTGCAACCCTTAAGCAATTTCCATTTTCGATTTTCTCCCTCGTCTCGCGACGAACCGCTTCCTTGCTTCCCCACTTTCTTTTAGCTACCCTCCCCACCACCAAACACCGGAGGCTCCGTCTTCTTGTCCACTGCTTCCCCTCTCTCCCAAAGCGCACCCTCCCGCGTCATGGGCTTCCGCGATCTCTTCCTCTTCTACGTAGTCACCGGCATAAGCCTCCGCTGGATCGCCACCGCCGCCGGCCATGGCCCCTCTTCCCTCGCCATCTGGTTCCTCGCCTGGCTCCTCCTCTACATTCCCCTCGCCCTCTCCGTCATTCATCTCTCTTCCCGCTATCCCGCCGAAGGCGGCTTCTACGTCTGGACCAAAATCGCATTTGGCGAACAAGCCGGCTTCCTCTCCGCCTGGATGTACTGGGTCAGCAATCTCCCCTACTTCCCCGCCGTTCTCTACTTCGCCGCCAGCAACGTTCTCTTCCTCCATCCTGCGCTCCAGCACTACTCGCAAAAGCCCGTCTACTTCGTCGCTTTCTCCGTCTTCATCCTCCTCGGCCTCACCCTGCTGAATATCCTCGGCCTCAATCTCGCCAAGTGGGCCCACAATCTCGGCGCTTTCGCCATGTGGATCCCCGCCTTGATCGTCGTCGTCCTCGGTTTCACCGCCTGGAGACACTTCGGCTCCGCCACCTCCTTCGCGCCGCGCAATTTCCTTCCCACCGCGCACGTTCAGGACATGCTCTTCTGGTCCATCGTGATTTTTTCTTTTATTGGTTGTGAATCGGCTTCCCTGATGGCCGAAGAAATAAAAGACGCGCGCCGCAACATCCCTCGCGCCCTGCTCCTCGCCGGTGTCACCGTCGCCCTCTGCTACATGCTCGGCACGTTCTGCGTTCTGCTCGCTATTCCCAGCAGCGAATCATCCAATCTCGATGGCCTCGCCCAGGCCGTCGCCCACTCCGCCGCCCGCCTTCAACTCAGCGGCGTTACGGCCTTCGCAGCCTTCTTTATCGTCATCAGCAACATCGGCGCCGCCGGAGCCTATCTCGCCGCCGCCGCCCGTCTCCCCTTCGTCGCCGGTCTCGACGGCTACCTTCCCGCCGCCTTCGGCAAACTCCACCCCCGCTACAAAACTCCCTGGATCTCCGTCCTCGCCCAGGGACTCTTCGGCATCCTCTTCGTCTTCCTCGGCCAGGCCGGCTCTTCCGTCGCCGGCGCCTACAACATCCTCGTCGCCATCGCCGTCGTCATCACCATGGTCCCCTTCATGTTCCTCTTCGCCTCCATGATCCGCCTCCAAAACCGCCACCGCTTCCCGGACCAACTCCCCGCCAATTCGGCCATTCCGGCAAACGCCCCGTCCAATCCTGCGCTCGACTCCCCCTCCGAGTCCTTTACCTCCTCAACTTCCTTTTCTTCCTTAACCTCTATTACCTCCAGAATCCTCGGTCTAATCGGCTTCCTAACCGCCGCCTTCGCCACCCTCCTCTCTCTTATCCCTCCCACCGAAGAACCCCACAAACTCCTCTACCTGGCAAAAATCCTCGGCTCCACCGCGGCCCTAATCGCCCTCGGCCTCCTCCTCTTCCACCTCGGCCAGCGTCGCAATCGCCCACCGCCACCCTCAATCCCCCAATCCTTGTAGGGGCCGGGCTCGCCCGGCCCTCTTGGGTTACTCAAGCCTTTGTAGCGGCCGCTTTCCGAGGTGGGCGCCTTTTCCTTTATTAAGCACAAGAACCAATCCCCACATGCATCCAACGCGACTCTCGCGAATCAAACAATCACCAAATGGCCCTCCTCCTCATCGGTACCATCACCACTCTGTTCACCGTCCTAGTCCATTCCCTCCTCCCGCCGACCATCGTCAAGCGGGTCCTCCACCATATCGCGAAGGGCCGCGGCGGTATCTGGCTCTGGGACGTGGCCCTCATAATGGAATTCACGGTATTGGCGCTCGCTGCCCACTTCGTAGAGATTGCATTTTGGGCACTATCTTTCCTTCTCTGTGGCGAATTTCAGAATTTCACCGCGGCCCTTTTTTATTCGGGCAACACCTACACCACACTAGGGGATACCACTGTGCTATCGGCCCGTTGGAGAATGTTAGCCCCCATCGAGGCTGCCAACGGCATGCTCATGTTCGGCGTCTCCACCGCCATAATCTTCGCCGTAATCCTCCGCCTCATCGAAGCAAAATTCGGCCTCCAGCGCGATCCACCCCCAAAAATCAATTAAGTCAGGGTGCAGTTCTTCTTCCTTCTCTCCGTGACCTCAGTGCTCTTCCTCTGTGCCCTCTGTGTTAAATCCCTCTGTTCCGTAAGCACAGCGATCATCAATGGCCCGAACCCCTAATCCTTTACCTCCTTTACTTCCTCTACCTCCTTAACCTCCTTTTGTCTTGACAAACCAATACACACCACGCATACTTCTCCCATAGAGAAGTGCGCCTAGCGGAATTCTTTCCTCCCGCAAGGTTTCCCAACTTAAATTTTCCGGAGATTTCTATGTCCTCGAAAACTGCTCGGGACCGCGCGTCCCTATGCTCTTTCCTCTTCGCCGACGGCCGCCAATGCCGCATGCTCAAGAAAAACAAATCCTCTGAGTTCTGCTATTTTCACCAGCAGCACGCCGACCTGATCGACGACGCCATCGAAGCCGGCCAGAAGATCGCCTCCTGCTTGTCCTCCGATTTCGTCACCAACACCTCGCTCACCGCTTCCCTCAGCCGCCTCTACTTTGCCGTAGCCCGCGGCGATTTCGACGTCAAAACCGCCCGCACCCTCGCCTACCTCGCCCAAATCATGGCCAAAACTCTCCCCGGCGCCAAACAGGAACTATCCCAATCCATCGGCTTCAAGAACTTGGACAAACTAGTCGAACTCTGCCTCGCACACGTCAACCCCGGATTCCGCCTCGCCCCCCCCCCACCCCCCCCACCCCACCCACAATCGCCCGCCTCCGATTCATCCTCCACCGAACCCGCAACCCGCACCCTGTAGTGGCCGACCTTCAGGTCGGTTCGCGTGGCACAGCGATTCCTCGCTGTGCGCTTGTGCCTCTCTTCTCATCACCATCTGCTTGCCCTGAGTACATTCGCCGAATGGCATTCTCGGCATAAATACTCCTAGTTTGCCGTTGCAAGAATCACGCCAAACCGTTACCCCTCCACCAACGCCCAGTACCGTTCCGCCATGAACTGCAACTCCCGCACCATCAACACATCCAAATCTCTATCAAAACAACCAACTTCATCGCCAACAAAATCACACACTTTCAAAAAACAAGGGGGAGGGAGGTCACTCGCTCGCCAACATTCTAGTACCCGCATTCCTATTGCCCGCCCTCCCCGGCGCGTGAAACGACGCGCTCCCTGCCATGGCTAGTCTTCTATCGAGCATTCGTTGCAGCTTCCTCGATCAAGGCCGCGACCTCTTTGGGTCTGGAGACGTAAACCGCGTGGCTGGCGCCTGTCACTTCGACCGTGTGGCTCTTGGCCCGCGTCGCATACCAGCGTTCGAGGTCGGGGTTGATGGTTCTGTCTGCGCCCGCCACCAACGCCCAGCTCGGTTTGGTTCTCCAGGCTGCCGTGGTGATCGTCGCTGAGAAATTGTCTGCAAAGTTGAGCACCTGCGAGCGCGCCATGAGTGCGGCCTGGTTGGCGGGAAGGTCAGCTGCGAACAATTCATGGAATTGCGTCGGGTCGATATAGGTGAAACCGTCCGACGTTTTCTTTATGGCGCCCGATTTGGCGAGGTCGCTCGGAAAGCGCTTTCCGTCCTCCGACTCTTTCTCGCCGGAATCCGGCATGTGGGCCGCGACATACACCAAGCCGGCAACCGATGGATCGGTGCCCGCTTCCGTGATTACCGCTCCCCCGTAGCTATGACCGACCAGAATGGACGGTCCATCCTGTTGTGCAAGGACGCGTTTGGTCGCAGCCACGTCGTCTTTAAACGAAGTTTCCGGCTCTTGGACGATGCTGACGTTGTAGCCATCCTTAACGAGAATGTCGTAAACGCCTTTCCAGCCGGAACCATCCGCCCAGGCGCCATGAACCAGTACAATATTCCGGATGCGATGCTCCTGGTTCTGCGCCGAGAGCGTACCGCAGGTCAACAGCAATAAAACGAACCAGAAAGTTCGGGACACTGCTTTTACTACTCGCATGGACTTCATTGAATTACTCATTTTGTCGCTCCTTTTTGCGAATTGATTTCACTTATTGATCGTCAGAAAAATACTCAGAGGGTTAGATAGACGATTTGGACCCACTGGTCGGAGTTGATGATGCCTTGGCCCCAGACGGCGTCGAGATCGGCGAACGGCTTTTCCGCGACGGCTTCCTGGGCGAGCTTTCCTGCGGACTTCAATTTCTGAACCCGATCTCGCGAAGTAATCAGCATGTCCCGGGATTTCGTCAAATCCGCTTTGTTGCCGAGCGGGCCGTGCCCCGCGACAATCTTGGTGGAATTGTCGGCGAGCGAGAGAATCTTGTTGGCGGCGGCGATCATGCCGCTGATTGTGCCGCCCGTACCAGGGTCGATGTAGGGATACATGCCGTTGAAAAACAAGTCCGCCATCGAAATCACGTTGGCGTTTTGAAAATGAATGTAGACATCTGAATCCGTATGCGCGGGAGCAACGTGTTGGAGCTCAAGGGTTTCGCCATTGGCTTGCAATTTGTAACTGGCGGCAAAGGTCTGTTGGGGCAGGGCCTCCGCGGGCGAGGGGTCGAAATGCAAGCCGGAGAGCACGCCGTCCGCTCCTCTATACAAGACCGGCAGATCATGCGGTTCGGACATGCGCTTCTTGGTGTTTTCGTGGGCCAGGACCGTGGCGCCTTCGGCGTGAAGACGCGCGTTGTTATCGGTATGGTCGAAGTGCCAGTGGGTGTCGATGACGTAGTTGACCGGAGCGTTGCCGAGGCCATCGAGAGCCTGTTTGAGCCTGGGCCAGGCGGGAGCAACGAAAGTGTCCACGACGAATTTGCCGTCTGGGCCGTTGAGGACTGTCACGGCTCCGCCGGGGCCGTCGAACATCGTGACGTTGTCAGCAAGCTTTTGCGTTTCCATGGGAACGGCGTTGAACTTGGCGCGCATGCTCGCGAGCAGGTCGGCCGGCGAAGGCCCCTGCTGTGCGTTTCCCGCTGCGGAGGCGCGGAGCAACGTCGCGGGAAAAAGATGCGCCAGAAAGGCGCTGCCGGCCAGCGTGGCCGAACCTCGCAACATTTCGCGGCGTGACGTTTGCTTCTGTAGGAAATTACACTTCATGTTCTTTAATCCTTTCTCGTGTGCCATTGGGCTTACTGCTTTGCTGCACACGCGATTGGACGCTTCTGGCTCTAATTAGTTCAATTGTTTGTTTTGTCGTCTGTGATAGGGTTTACAAATGAGGATAGATACATGGAGCTACGTCAAATTCGGTCGTTTCTCTCTATCGCCGAGACTCTGCATTTCGGGCGTACTGCGGAGTTGATTCATCTCAGCCAACCAGCATTAAGCCTTCAGATACGAGCTCTCGAGGAGGATGTCGGCGTGCGACTCTTCGAGCGGAACCGGCGCAAAACAACACTCACCGCGGCCGGTGCCGCCTTTCGCGATGATGCGGTTGCAGCGCTTGCACAATTGGACCAAGCGATTCGCAGAGCGAGGCTGGCTGCTAGTGGGAAACTGGGACTGTTGCGGATCGGCTTCATCTCAACTGCATTAAGTGAGATTGTGCCGAATATCGTTCGCCAGTTTAGAGAGTTAAATCCCGAAGTAGAGTTCTCCTTGCGCGCCATCCTCACGCTGAATCAGATACAGATGCTGGAGGCCGGTTCGCTCGATGTTGGATTTCTTCGGCTGCCTATTGGCGGGCACTCGGTCCTCGATGTTGTGACAGTGCATCGCGAACCGTTCGTACTCGTGGTACCCGCGTCCCATAAACTGGCAAAAAGGAAAAGGGTGCGCCTGCGCGAAGTGTCGGGTGAGGACTTCGTGATGTACGAGCGTACCTATGCCCCCGGATTCCAGGATCTAATCTTCGGAATGCTTCGCGACGCCGGCATTGTTCCCAATGTTTCGCAGACGGCGGGAGAGATCTCGACGCTTACCTCGCTAGTCGATGCGCACATAGGTATCGCCATCGTACCCGCATCGGCCGTCAAACATAGCGTTGCTTCGGTAATCGCTTGTGAGATTCTGGATCAGATACCAATGTCTGAAATTGGTATCGCTGTAAGTAAACGATCTCGAACGGCAATCGTAGACAATTTTAGATCCTTCGCCCTGAAAAAGTTGGGCCGGGCAAGGAATCTCTTCTGAGGAGAGTTCCTTGTCTCCCGGAGGTTTCCTCGGGACAGTCAGCTCTCACTTCAACCGCTCCAACACATACCGTCGAATATCCAAACTCGCATCTTCCATCGGCGCGTAATACCCAAACTCATGCACCCGCGACTCCACTCCCTGCTGCACCCGCCTGCAAATCTCCCAATCCTGCCGGTTCACCAAATCCCAGACCTCAATCGCATCCTCCGGCGCAAAATCCGTCTTCTTCATCTCCGCGGGATGAAACAGAAAATCACAAATGACCGTAGTCCGGTTCGGTGCCTTCGGCCACAACGTAAACGCCGCCACATGCTCGCACGCCAAACTCAACATCAAATTCGGATAGATCAACTCGCCCTTGTGCCGCACCTTCTCATCCTCATCCAGCCCAGCGAACGCCGCGCGGTTCGTCTTCCCCGTCCACGTGAACGTCACCGCTCCCTCTTTGTGCGGAATTCCCCGCTCCCACTCCAGCGCCCCTCCGCCCTGCTGCCGGAACGCCGGTACCACGTCGCACAACTCCGGGTGCACTCCGCCACAGTGATAACACTCGTTGTAATTTTCTAGAATAATTTTCCAGTTCGCGTGCACCTCATACTCGATCCGCTTCGCCGCCCGCAACTCCCCAAGCGGGTACCGCTTCACCCGCTCCATCGCCTCTCCAAATCCCGCGCGCAGCGTCCGCCCTTCCCTCACCACCGCCTCTGGCGTCAAATTCAAAAAAATAAACCCGCCCCATACCTCGACCCCCACGGGATAAAGCGAAAACTCCTCCTTGCAAAAACCCTCCGCATCCTTCGTATACGGCGCATTCAGCAGCTTCCCATCCAGACCATAAGTCCACATATGATAAGGACACCGAATCCCATTCGCCCCCAGCACCCCGCCATTCAATTGGATATCGCTCGGAATCACCTCGCCCGGCTCCGCCAACAACCGCGACCCACGATGCCGGCAAACATTGTAGTGCGCCCGAATCTCCCCCTCTTTCGTCCGCGCCACAATCACGCTCTCGCCCGCCACATTCAGCACCAGCGCATCGCCCGCCGCCGGTATCTGCTCCTCCCGCGCCGCACAAAACCACTCCCGACAAAAAATCCTCTCCTTCTCCAGCGCAAAAATCTCCCCCGTCCGGTAATACCCGCTCGCCAGCGACTTCTGCATCTTTGAATTTTTCTCCGCTTCCATCGTCGTTACCTGCGACTTTCCCTTTCAATCCTTCCACTTCCCTCGCTTCCAATCTTTCAAGACCTGTTGCGCCGCATTCCTCCCCGGCGCTCCCGTCACTCCTCCTCCCGGATGCGCCCCAGCCCCGCACAAATATAACCCCTCTATTGGCGTCCGGTACTGTGACCATCCCGCAACCGGCCGCATGAAAAACAACTGCTCCAGATTCAAATCCCCATGAAATATATTTCCCTCCGTCAATCCATAAGTCCGCTCCAGATCCAGTGGCGTCAAAACCTGTCGCGCCACAATCGCCCCCGGCACATTCGGCGCATACTCCGCAATCTTCTTCACAACGCGATCTCCCAGCAATTCCCGCTTCTCGTCCCAATTCCCTTCGCGCAGCTTGTACGGCACATACTGCACGAAGCACGTCATGATGTGCTTCCCCGCCGGCGCCAGTGAATCATCCGCGTTCGACGCCACCACACAGTCCACCCACAGCTCTTCTGGGATCTCTCCGAACTTCGCGATATCGTAGCAGCGCTCTGCAAACTCCAGCGAAGGCACCAGCGTAAACAGCGACCTCTCTTGCGGCGAGACCCCAGCCGGCGTGCCAGTAAACCTCGGCTCTTCGCCCAAAACCATATTCACCTTCGCGCAAGGGCCGGCCATCTTGATCCCGCGCACTGCCTCCACAAACTCCGCCGGCAACTCCTTCACATCCGCCAACTGCAAAAACGTTCGCTTCGGATCCGCATTCGACAGCACAACCTTCGCCCGAATCTCCGTTCCATCCTCCAGCGTCACACCAAGCGCTCTTCCCTCTCGCGAATCGATCCGCGCAACCGCCGCGTTCGTCCGAATCTCCACTCCCAGCTTCTTCCCCGAAGCCGCCAGCGCCTGTGTGATCGCTCCCATCCCTCCCATCACGTGCCCGTAAAATCCTTGCATCTCCTGCTCGCCACCGCTTAAAAGATGAAACAACAGTCCAATCGCAGTCCCCGGCTGGTACGGTCCCCCATGTTTCCCGTATACATTGTTCGCCAGGAACATCGCCTTCATCGTTTCGGTCTCGTAATTCTTGTCCAGAAACTCGCCCAAACTCCCCGTCAGAAACACCACCAGTTGCGCAATCTCCGCGTTCGTAATCCCGCGAAATCTCTTCCCCACGCGCAGCAGATCGCTCCACCCCCGCAGCGAACGCGTATCAATCTCCGGCGGCGGTTCCATGAAAAACGGCTGCAAATAACGCGCCAGCCGTTTCAACTGATCGTCCACCATCACGAACCGCTCCGCATCCCGCGTCGAAATCTTTGCGAACTCCGCCACCGCCCGTTCCCGATTCGCCCACCACGGCACCACGCGCCCATCCGGAAACGCCACCTGCAACCCCGGACCGCAAGACACCATGCGCAGCCCAAACTCCGCCAACCCCAACTCGCGTATCACTTCCGGCCGCAACATGCTCGCAATGTATGAAGTAGTCGAAGCGCGGCAACCCGGCGCAATCTCTTCCGTAACGCAGCACCCGCCCACAATCTCCCGCCGCTCCAGCACCACCGTCCGCAATCCGGCCCGCGCCAGATAAGCCGCCGCCGTCAGCCCGTTGTGCCCCGCGCCGACAACGACAGCGTCATAGTGCGATGTGGATGTGTTCATCCGAAAATATCTCTACCTATGAAGTGGACTACAAAGTGCAGTTGTTCTATCACAAAGGAGGGCGCAAATGAAAAATCAGAACAATCCCGGCGTATCGAACGGCAGTCCAACATAATTCTCCGCAAGCGAAGTCGAAGCCGCCCGCGAACTCGTCACGTAATCCAAATCCGCAAGATGAATGTGGTGCGAAAAACCATCCTCATTCGGAAACCGGTGAAGCATCGAAGTCATCCACCACGAAAACCGCTGCCCTCTCCATACGCGCCTCAAACAACGCTCCGTATAGCGCTCCAACTCTTCGCGGCTTCCGTTCTTGTAAAACTCCACTAGCCCGCGCGTCATCACCCGCACGTCCGCCACGGCCAGGTTTAATCCCTTCGCCCCCGTCGGCGGAACAATATGTGCTGCGTCTCCCAACAAAAACAACTTATCGAACTGCATCGGCTCCGCCACAAAACTCCGCATCGGCGTTATGCCCTTCTGAAGAATCGGCCCGTCCTTCAGCACAAATCCGTCCCGCGTCGCCATCCGCACCCGCAACTCATCCCAGATCCTCTCGTCCGGCCACTTCTCGATTTCATCATCCACCGGGCACTGCAAATACAGTCGCGAAATTTCCGGCGAACGCATGCTCATCAGCGAAAACCCACGCTCGTGATACGTATAAATCAGTTCGTCCGACGCCGGCGGCACCCGCGCCAGAATTCCCAGCCATGCAAACGGATACTGCCGCTCGTAAAACTTGATTTGCCCTGCCGCCACCGCCGGCCGGCAAATGCCATGAAATCCGTCGCACCCGGCAAGGAAATCGCAGGCAATCTCGTGCTCGCTGCCGTCCTGCACATAATGAATTCGCGGCCGCGACTCGAAATCCGAAATGCGCATCGCCTCCGCCTCAAAAAATATCGGCGCATCATTTCGGAGTCGCGCGTCAATCAGATCCTTCACCACTTCCTGCTGCGCATACACCGTAATCGACTTTCCCACCAGTTCCTGAAAATCGATGCGGTGTCCTTTCCCGTCAAACCGCAACTCAACGCCTTTATGCTGCAATCCTTCGCGTTGCATCCGCGCGCCCACGCCCGATTCCCGCAACATGTCCGCGGTGCCCTGCTCCAGCACGCCCGCGCGCACGCGGCTTTCCACGTACTCGCGCGAATGGCTTTCCAGCACTACGCTCTCAATGCCCTGCAAGTGCAAAAGATGCGCCAACATCAGGCCCGCGGGGCCTGCGCCCACAATTCCAACTTGTGTTCGGATGATCGCCATGGAAAATCTTTGTCCGACTGCTCTTACGGAAACTTC
>Ga0210383_10001016_pt1 | contig 25881 bp, 16 predicted proteins | sample IncBWC14OmetaG_FD_160072 | JGI IMG/M metagenome (GOLD analysis project Ga0210383, IMG submission 160072) | Forest soil microbial communities from Barre Woods Harvard Forest LTER site, Petersham, Massachusetts, United States - Inc-BW-C-14-O ... | reverse complement strand
GCAACCATCGTGGTCGAGCAATCAGACTGCAAATTGATGCCAGCGTCGGTGTTGTACTTATCAACCTTGCCAACTGCACTACACGCGCCATCTTGTGACACCGAAAACGTCCAGTGGTAGTTGTCCGTTTCTTGCTGCGTGACCGAGGTTTCCGGACTTTGCGCCACCCAGGGCAGCATGACCATGGTCGTTAACGGGGCACCGCCGGCGGCCTTCACGTCGGTGATGAACTGCGTGGAACTGGAATCCGCGCTGTTGTTGAGCGCGCTAAAGGCATAGTCTTCGAAATAGTAGTCGTTGTCGGCGTTGTTCGTGCCCAGTTGCCAGTTGTAAGTAGAGGCCCCATTCCCGCCCCAGCGCACCGTGGTCAGGCCGCTGTCCGTGATGGTCGGCGCATCCTGCGGAAAAGCTCCGCCGTAGACGTATTTGCTGATGGGATGGCGGTTGGCGAGGACATCGACGTTTACGCTGACGTTGGTGATGGAGCCCAGAGGAGTCGCCGAAACCTGGCTGGAGTTCGCGCTCTCACCGCCGCCGCCGACGGCCGAGACTACGTAGTAGTACGTCGTGCTGTTGGTCAGGCCGGTATCGGTGTAGCTGGTCGTGGTGGGAGAACTCACAGTGGTGTACCCGCTGCCGTTGGTGGTGGAGCGCTTTACGTTGTAACCGGTCGCGCCGCTGCTCGCGTCCCAGATGAGACTGACTTCCGTATTTCTTGGAGTTGCTGCCAGGCCGGTGGGCGCTGCCAGAGCCGCAGACGGTGTGGCCGACACCTGGCTGGAGTTGGCGCTGGTACCCGCGGCATTTACGGCCGCAACAACATAATAGTAAGTCGTGCCGTTGACCGCCGTGGAGTCGGTATAGCTGGCGGTCGTAGTCGAAAATGTGGTGCCGTAAGGCCCGCCGGAGGCGGTCCCGCGGCCCACGGTATAACTGGTTGCGCCGGTGCTTGCATTCCAGGTAAGGCTCACCTGATTATTTCCTGCGGTCGCCGCCAGCCCGGTGGGTGTGGCTGGAGGCGCCGGCGCAACCGGCATGGCCGACACCTGGCTGGAGTTGGCGCTCGCGCCCGCGGAATTAACTGCCGCGACGACGTAATAGTAAGTCGTGCCGTTGGCTGCGGTGGTGTCGGTGTAGCTGGTCGTGCCGGCGGGAAAAGTGGTGCTGTAAGGCCCGCCGGAGACCGTCCCGCGACCCACGGTATAGCTGTTGGCGCCGGTGCTTGCGTTCCAGGTAAGGCTCACCTGATTATTTCCCGCGGTCGCTGCGAGCCCAGTGGGCGTGGCCGGAGGCGTGATTTTCTGGCCGCCGCCGCCTCCGGAAGACCCTCCGCAAGACAACAGGGAAAGCGATGCCATGATCAGCAAAACCCAGGCGGAGGTACCTCGGTGACGGTTTGCCATAACGGAAGATGTTACTCGAAAAACCCTTAAGAAAATCCTTTTTTTAGAGGTTTTTCTAAGGCTGGCTGGCGGGTCAGGGAACTGAAACCGGACGTCCGATGATCGCTAGAAACACGTCGAACACAAAGAGGCAGATGGCGATGTCGTTGAACAGCGTCGCGTGGGGCAGGGTCGGCCAAAACTGGTTCGCCGCCCAAAACAGAAACGCACATGCCAAAAGGATCGCCTTGACCAACTCCGACCGGGAAGGGCGGCGTACGGCCTCGTAGACCAAACAAGTCAAGGCAATCAGGGCAAGAGGAAATGCCGCCAGAAAATCGTGGGCCCGTGCCGGAAAGAGCTCGGGAAGAAGATCCCACAGCAAAAGCGCTCCCACGCTGACTAGCGTCGCGATGCAGAGGACCACCGGGAGAAGCCGGCGATCCCAGGCAATCCGAATCGACATAGAGGTGCCTCGGGGCTGCGAGCTCTTCTCGGGAGATTCTGCCCTCTCAGTATGGGGCTGTCAATATGGAGCCGTGACCACGGCGTCTTCCGGATAACCCGGCATGCCAAACTCGGGAACGTCAAGGCCCTCTTCCTCCGACTCAGGCGGTACGCGCATACTCTTTACTTTGTTTATGCACCAGAACACGACGAACGTGGCACCGAACGCCCATACTGCGTATAACGTTGCTCCCCCGAGCTGGACCCAGAACTGTCGCGTATCGCCATGGATCAGTCCGGTCACGCCTTGACCCGCATGCCCTAGATAACTAGCCGCGCCGACTCCGTTCCAGCCGGAGCCGTAGGTGCCGTCAGCGAAAATGCCGACGCAGACCGCGCCCAGCCAGCCGCAGTATCCATGCACGGAAACTGCGCCGCAGGGGTCGTCGATCTTGAGAACTCGCTCGTTGAAAAGGACGCCGCCACATACCAGAGATCCAGCCAGCACACCGATAACCACCGACGCCGTAGGAGACACGAACGCGCACGGCGCGGTAATCGCCACCAAGCCTGCCAGCATCCCGTTACAAGCCATCGTGATGTCGGGCTTGCCAAACAGGAAATACCAGATCAGCATGGCCGCCGCCGATCCGGCCACCGCGGCGAGATTTGTATTCACTGCGACCACCGAAATGCGCAGGTCGGTTGCTCCCAGCGTAGACCCGGGATTGAAACCCATCCACCCGAAGAGCAATATGAACGTCCCAGTGACCACATAAACAATGTTGTGAGCCGGGAAGACGCGAATCTTTCCTCCCGGGCCAAACTTTCCCAGCCGCGGGCCCAGAATAATCGCCAAAGCCATGGCGCAGAAGCCGCCGACCGCGTGCACAACTGTAGAACCGGCAAAGTCGACGTAACCGTGTCCCAGGTTCATGGTCGATCCAAGTTGCGACATCCAGCCGCCGCCCCAGGTCCAGCAGCCGGAAATCGGGTAGAGAATCGCGCCAATAAACAGCTCACACACCAGGAACGCCCAGAAGCTGATACGTTCGCAGATCGCGCCGACGATGATGTATCCGGCGGTCTCCATGAACACAACTTCAAACAAAGTCAGGACGTTACTGCCCGCGTCGTAGGCCGGGCCGGTCAGGAAAAATCCCTTTCCCCCGACAAATCCCCATTGCCCGCTGCCGATCAGAAAATGATTCAGAGTCGGGACGCCGCCTATATTGGTCGGCGCGGCATTGATGGCGACCGCTCCAAACTGGAATGCATATCCCACCGCGTAGTAGGCGAGGAAGGCAAACACATAGGCCGCGAAATTCAGCATCATCAGATGCGCGGCATTCTTCTTCTGCACCAACCCGCAAGTGAGCAATGCGAACCCAGCCTGCATGAACAGGACCAGGTAGCCGGTGTTCAGAGTCCAGGCGAAATTTGTTGCCACGCGGACGTGCCCCACGCCGTCGGCGAGCTTTAACGCCAGTGGTTCCTTGGCGGCCTGTGCCTGGTAATCGTCGAAGGCCTTCTTGTTCTGCGCGTAGTCGGGAGCCGTCTTGTCGGTAGGTTCGGCCACTACGAAGGGATTGCCGGCGGCGTCGACCGCTGTGGTCTTGTCGCCTGTGGCCGTGCCAGCGGGATCCGGCTTGGGCCCGTCGTCGGCGAAACTGGAAGACGACAATCCGGCCAACATTCCCGCCATCAGAACGACCACGGCGCTGCGGGCCATCAACGACCGGCGCAGAGAGCGCCTCCCTGCTCGCTTTGTCATCTGTAAATGCTCCTGTTTGTGAGTCGTGCGCAATTTTGAGTGGCACCGGCCAGCGGCGCGACATCCTCCGGCGCCGCGCCGGAAACCTCACACCGCGTTCCATCCAGAATCAATCCGCCGACGATAAATGCGCATATTGAGTCAGTCCAATACAAATTTCTTATAGCAACCATCAGAAAAGTCTCCGGCCTGATTCGCAAGTATGTGGCGGTAGGTACGCGCGTTGCCTACCGGGGACTCGACCAGATAGAACTCATCCGCACCCGGCGGGTCGGAAGGGCCATCCGTCCAAAGCGGGCTTCCAGAGCGCCTTTCAGACGATCTGGGCGGATTTCCAATCCCCCACAAAGAGATACTTCCACGGGGCGAAAATCGTATAAAATGCTGGAGCCCTGCATGGCAGGGACTGCCATGGACGCCACAGGATCACCGAAAAAACTGGCCGGCCGCTACGAGGTGAGGCAGATCCTCGGGCAGGGTGGAATGGGCCTGGTCTATCGTGCCTACGATACGGTCGTTCGCCGCGAAGTCGCCGTCAAAACGATTCTCGACATTCCCGATCCTGCATCGCTTCAGTTGTTCTACAAAGAGTGCGATGTGTTGGCGTCGATGAGCCATCCCAACATCGTCGAAATTTTTGACATTGGGGAATTCGAAGAAGACGGGAAGAAGAAGCCCTACTTCGTGATGCCGCTCCTTCCGGGCAAGACTCTCGATCACTTCGTCCGCGAATCCAGTCATCGGCTGACCGTCGAACGCACCGTCGAAATTATTTCCCAGACCTGCCGCGGCCTGCAGGCGGCCCATGAGCGCGGACTCGTCCATCGCGACCTGAAGCCCAGCAATATCTTCGTGATGGAAGACGATTCGGTGAAGATCATCGACTTCGGTGTGGCCCACATGGCGGACGCCAACACCACGCGAGCGCAAAAGGGAACTCTGCTCTACATGTCTCCTGAGCAGATTCAGTTGAAGCCCCTTACCGCAGCTTCAGACATTTTTTCTCTGAGCGTCGTTTGCTATGAGGCGCTAACTGGTCGGCATCCGTTCCAGCGGGCTCGTGCCGACGAAGTGGTCGAAGCCATTCTGAATCAAAGTCCGCCGCCGGCTTCCGAAGTGAACTCCGCCATTTCCCAGTCCATTAGCCGCGTGGTTCACAAAGGGATGGCGAAGCAAGCCTGGCACCGCTTCAATACCGCGCGTGAACTCGGCGACACACTTTCGAAAGCTTCGCGCAACGAGCCGATCGAGTTCTTCGATCCCGAGCGCACGCGTCCACGCTTGCAACGTGCCACCAAGGCCCTCGCCGATGGCGACCTGCAGTTTGCCGGCGAGATTCTCGGTGAAATCGAAGCCGAAGGCCACATGGATGCCGAAATCCAGGCCCTTCGCCACCAACTCGACACGGCCGTCCGCCGCAAAACTCTGTCTCAGTTGCTCGATGCGGCTCGCGCTCGCTTTGAAGAAGGAGAAGATCCTCTCGCACTTCAGAAGCTGCAGGAGGCGCTGCAGATCGAGCCCGACAATGCCGCCGCGCTGGCGCTGAAAAGCAAAATCGAGAATCGCCGCAGCGAGAAGCAGATTGACAATTGGTACCGACTGGCCAAGCAGCACATCGACAATCATGCCTACCCGCACGCCCGCGAAGCGCTCCAAAATGTTCTGCAGTTGCGGCCGGAAGAGGCGCGAGCACTCCAGTTGTTAGCGGAAGTCGACCGACAGGAAGGGGACTACAAGAAGCTTCGTCAGGACAAAGAACAAATCCACAAGGCTGCTCTGGATGCGTGGCAGAAAGGCGATGTGAGCAGCGCGCTGGCCAAGCTGGGCCTGGTGCTTGAACTTGACCGCAAAGCGCCGGACGGTGTCAACCGCGAAAGCGGCGCCCGCTACCAGACCTTCTATAACGAAGTTCGCTCCGAGCACGATGCCATGAACACGGCATACGCCGAAGCGCGCAAACAACTGGCAGAGCGCAACTTTTCTAAGGCGACCACGACCTGCCAGGCTTACCTGGCCAAGTATCCGAACAATGCGATTTTTCAGGCGCTCCGCTACGACATCGAGGAACAGCAGCGCCAGGAGCTATCTTCGCTAATCGCGCAAGTCGACCGCCAGGTTGAGGCCGAGCCCGATCTGGACAAGCGCGTCAGCATTCTGCGCGAGGCGCTGGAGAAGTATCCGGGCGAGTCGCACTTCGAGCGTGCTCTGCGCCTGGTGCAAGACAAGCGCGATCTTGTGAACTCCATTGTCGCCCGCGCCCACCTGCATGAGGAACAGGGGGCTTTCAACGATGCATTAAATGACTGGGAAATTCTGCGGACCATCTATAGCCAATATCCCGGTCTGAAGTTCGAAGTCGAGCGTTTGCAGAAGCGGCGCGACCAGCAGGCCCGCCTCGAGTCCAAAACCCAGCTCATCGAGCAGATTGACTCCCGCCTACATTCCAGCGATTACGCCCGCGTGTTCGAACTCCTGCAGGTAGCGGAGACGGAATTTCCCAACGACGAAGAATTGCACGAACTGCAAAAACACGCCCAGCAGGGTGTCGAACGCAAGACGGAAGCACAGCGCCTCATAGCCGAGGGGCAACAGCTGTGCGCGCAAAAGAAAACCGCCGAGGGCATCGGGCTACTGCGCCAGGCCTTCGAAATGGACGAGAGCAATTCTCTGGCGCGCGCCGTTCTCGCCAACACACTTGTGGAGCAGGCGCAGACGTTGGTGGAACCCGATTGGCGTGAGGCGGAGAGACTGGCCAAGGAAGCTTTCACCCTGAATCCGGCGCACCCCATGGCCAAGACGTTGCGCACGCTGATTCTCGATCAGAAGCGCGAGGCCTACGTGACCGAATGCGTTTCGCAAGTTCGCAAACTGCAAACTTCTGGTGACCTCACTGCAGCGATGTCGCGGGTCGACGAAGCATTGTCGGCGTACCCGCGCGAAATGCGTCTGATCCAGACCCGGGACGCTGTGCAGCGCGATCTTCAGGCCCAGCAGAAGCAGGTGCGGCGTCGCGATCTTGACGAGTTGCGCCGTCTTGAAAGCGAGGCTGAATCCGCCAGCGATGTTCTTGCCAGGAAAACTCTGGGCTCGCGCGCGCGCGAATTGGCCGACAAATACATTGAAGACGAGGAAGTCTTATCTAGCGCGAACGGCCTGCTCCAAAAATTGAATCTGCCGGGGGTTCCGGGCAAGAGTGCGAGTTCCGACATGACTTTCGAAGCGACGCAATCCTTTGTCGCTCCGCCGCCAGTTCAGCCTCCTCCACCGAAGACGCCGCGACCACCGGTTCCGCCGGCTCCAAGACCTCCCGCGGCCGTGAAGGTCCCGCCCGTCTCGAGCAAACCTGCACTGCCAGTCCAACCGGCGACTCCCGCGCCGGCGCCCGTCGCGACAGCGCCCCAACCACCGCGGAGCTCGCGCATCAGCATAAACACGCGCGACATGAAAGTCCTTGGCATTGCTGTCGCAGCCATAGTGCTGTTGCTGATCGTGGCAGTCTCTTTACCATTCCTGCTGCTACGGCGTCGAAAAGCGCCTGCCGAGCCGGCTCCTGCTGAAGCCGTGGCGGTGCAGCCCACTCCGGTGGTCACGCCTCCGCCAGCACCCGAGTTGCCCGGAATCAAGTTGTCTTCCGACAACCCAGCGGGCAAAGTGGCATTCGACGACCAGCCGCCCGTCGACCTGCAAGAAGCGCAGTGGGCCGTCGATCAGATCCCTGCTGGCGATCACACGCTAAAGTTCGAAAGTGCCGCTGGCAGTTTCTCGGTGGCTCTTACCTCGGCAGCTGGCGGCTTACCGGCCATCAAGACGCCAATCACCGCAAAGGGAATTCTTGCGGTGGTAGTGAGCAGCATGGGCGATCACGCCCACGTCTATTCAACCGACGTCTCAGCCAAGTTAAGTTTGGACGGCCAACCCCCCGTCGACTTTTCCGCCGACGGCGTTGACCTGCCCGCCCTCACCGCCGGCGCACATGAATTGAACGTGAGCCATGCCGGGGAAAACTACAAACTGCAAATTGAAGTCGCAGCCAATCCGGCGCTCACTGCGTTCATCGAGTCAGGGCAGTATGTCGGCACACTCGTCGTCGTGACAGGCCAGGATAAGTCCCGCGTATTCCTGAACGGCAAAGCGCTGCCGCAACTGACCCAGGGCGGCCAACTGCGCATCGCCAACCTTGAGCCTAAGGAATACACGGTCCGGGTCGCGAAGGACGGATTTCAGGATGTTCCCGAACAAAAGGTTCGCATTCGCAAAGGCGAGCAGGGAAAGCTAGTCTTCGGTCTGCTTCCGGCGCTGCACATGGCGTCGCTGACTATTCAAGGTGGTCCTCCGGGAGCCACAGTTCTCATCGACCAATTGACGGCCGGAACTGTGCAGGCTGACGGCACGCTCACACTTTCATCGATCTCACCCGGCGAGCACATCATCGAACTGCGCAAAGATCATTTCAAAGCGCGGCAAATCAGAAAGCACTTTGTCGCGGGCTCGGCCGTAAGCCTCACGGCTTCGGATACGGTTCTCGAAGCCGCACTGGGAGCATTGAAGATCACCTTCTCACCGGCCGACGCCCAGATCACGATGACGAAACCCGGCGAGCCCCCCGTCAAAGTGAGCAGCGGTGCTCCTCTCAATCTCCCCCCCGGCACTTATACTCTTTCCGCTCGCACCGCCGACAATTTTGTGCGCACGGCGACGGTCGAGCTCATTGCCGGCCAACCTCGAAACATCGACTTGTCTCTGAATGCCGACGGAATGTCAAAGTGGGTCGACCCTTCCGGCTGGAAGCAGGAGAATGGTGCATTCGCTCGTAAAGGGGGCGACTACATCTTTTACGGAGTCACGCCCACTTCAGGAACCTTCATGTTTTCTGCCGTGCTGACGAAAGGTCATCGGCTGCAGTGGGTGCTCAATTACGTCGACCCGAACAACTACGATCTCTTTCAGATCGACGAGAACAACTTCTATCGGACGGACGTCCGAAATGGTCAGAAGACGAACGACGTCAAGATTCCGCACAAGAGTGAAAAGAAGGCCTTCAACACTTTTGAGATTCATGTGTCTCCCACAGAAATTGTTCATCAGATCCGGCAAGGAGATGCATGGATAGTTCTCGACCGGTGGGCTCTTCCAGGAAGTAATCTCTCGTCCGGGAGATTCGGTTTTTACCTGCCCGGCGGAGACCAGATGTCGCTCGCAAATTTCAATCACTACGCCGATTTGAACCTCCACTAACACTAAAGGATGATGCTTTAGAACGATCCCTGTGATGGAATGGGAGGGCCATTTTGTCGTGAAAAGGATCGTCAAAGACTTAGAGGGTTAACCGTAGTTAACAGGAATCCTGCCGGATGAAGACGATGAATGAAATCGCCCTCACCACTCACTTCGAAAAAGCCTTCGGAACTCAGCCCCGGATTTTCCGTGCGCCCGGCCGCGTCAACCTGATCGGCGAGCACACCGACTACAACGACGGCTTCGTGATGCCCGCGGCCGTTGGCTTCTCGACCTATGTGGCGATCGCTCCCCGCCCGGACCACAGGCTGGTGGTGCATTCCGAAGAGTTTCCAGGCAATTTTGAGTTCGATCTCGATCGCCTGCCCGAAAAGCGCGTCGGAGCATGGTGCGACTACGTGCTGGGGGTTGCCTCGGTGCTTCGACGGGCGAGGCACAAATTTGGCGGGGCGAACCTGCTGGTGCGCGGGAAAGTCCCGATTGGCGCGGGGCTGAGTTCATCGGCGGCGCTCGAAGTATCTTCCGCTCTCGCTCTCCTGAGCCTCACCGAAACGAGCGTGCCGCTTCCCGAGGTTGCGAAACTCTGCCGCCAAGCCGAGAACGAGTTCGTCGGCGCTAAGGTCGGCATCATGGATCAATTCGTTTCCTGTATGGGAAGAGCCGGGCACGCATTTTTTCTCGATTGTCGCTCTCTGGAATTTAAGTTTGTCCCGATTCCGTCAGATATTCAACTCGTGGTATGCAATACGATGGTCAAGCACGACCTGGCGACCGGAGCCTACAACACACGCCGCGAAGAGTGCGACGAAGGTGTGAGGGCTTTCGTGAAATGGGATCCGGCGGTTCGCGCGTTGCGCGATGTGTCGGAGCACCTGCTGGACCAGCACGAGAAAGATGTTCCCGTCACGATCTGGAAGCGTTGTGCTCACGTGGTCCGCGAAAACCAGCGAACGCTCGACGCGGCCCACGCACTCACGGAAGGGAACTTGGTGCGAGTGGGGAAGTTGATGCGCGAGTCCCATAACAGCCTCCGCGATCTCTATGAGGTCAGTTGCCGCGAACTGGATGACATGGTCGATGCAGCCGAGGGCTTGCCAGGTTTCATCGGAGGACGCATGACCGGCGGCGGCTTCGGCGGATGCACTGTCAACCTCGTTCGCGAAGAAAATGCCGAGGACTTCGCGAAGCGAATTGCTGAACGTTATTACGAGGCGACTGGAATTCCTCCGCAGGTGTACCTTTGCTGTGCGGAAGATGGCGCCCAGGCTCTCAGCTAAATCTTAGCGAGAGTCCGAGGAACCCGCGACGGTCTCGATTGTATTCTCCCCGACGTTCGGCGCCCATTCCTGGAGCTTGACAAGCCAGTTTGCAGGCTCCGGCAGAATCGCGAACTTGGGCAAGTTCCCGCGTACCATCGCGACTTCGTCGCAGCAATGAAAGCGCGGGCAAGCATGGCAATCTTTGTAGATCTTGTCGGGAAGATCCTCGCGCTGTGCGACGGAAAATCCCTGGCCGGCAAAAAAATCCGGCTTACGCGTGAACAGACAAATGCAGTCCACACGGTGCCGCTTCGCCTCCGCCAGCAAGGCCTTCACCAGGCGACCACCGCCGCCTTTGCCCTGAGCCCATGGAGCAACTGTAATCGAGCGAATCTCGGCCAGGTGCGTCCCGTACAAATGCAGCGCTCCGCAGCCGATGATGCGGCCGCCATCCTCGAGTACCACGAAGTCTCTGACGTTCTCGCAAATCTCCGGCAGAGTGCGCGGCAGAAGTGTGCCGTCACCGGAGTATGCCGCAATCAATTCGTGAATCTGTTGTGCGTCAGGCAAAATCGCTTTACGCGTGCGCATGGGCCTCCTCGCGAACCGCCTCGATCTTTTTCCGCGCGACCTGAATCGCCTGCCGCACTCGGCTCGGCGCCGTTCCGCCCGCGACATCGTGAACTGCCAGCACGGATGCGAGCTTCAGCGATTCATAAAAATCGTGATCGAACACCGGACTGATCTCGCGCAGTGCTTCGATCGACAAATCCTGAAGCTCGCACCCGCGCTCAATGGAGAGCTGCACCGCTTTGCCAATTCGCTCGTGGGCCAGCCTGGATGGCACGCCGCGCTTCACCAGATACGTAGCCGCCGCCCATGCATTCATGAATCCCGATTGGGCCGCCTGAAGCATTCGCTCATTGTTAAATTCCATGGCTCTCATCCATCCGGTCACGAGCGGCAACATCTGCAGCAGCGTGTCGGATGAATCGAACAGCGGCTCTTGTGTTTCTTGGAGATCTTTGTTGTAGGCCAGCGGCAACCCCTTCACAGCGACCATGAGCGCGGTTGCATTTCCCAGAATTCGTCCGCACTTTCCCCGCACCAGTTCGAGCAGATCCGGATTCTTCTTTTGCGGCATGGCACTGCTGCCGGTGGAATACGCCTCCGGCAAAGCGACGAAGCTGTACTCCCGCGACGAAAATAAAATCATCTCTTCCGCCCAGCGGCTCAGATGCAGAGCCAGCAGCGACAGCGCATTCACAAACTCCAACGCAAAGTCGCGATCGCTGGTGGCGTCGATGCTGTTCGCCGTCGCGCCGTCGAATCCCAGGCTGTCGGCCATCAACGCCCGGTCCAGCGGCAAGGTCGCACCGGCCAAGGCTCCCGATCCGAGCGGACAAACATTCAGCCGCTTTCTGCAGTCTGCAAGTCGCTCCGCATCGCGCAAGAACATTTCCACATACGCCAGCAGCCAATGGCCAATCAGAACCGGCTCAGCCCGTTGCAGATGCGTATACGCCGGCATTGCAGCGTCCGCGGTCTGTTCTGCGCGATCCGCCAGAGTGCTACACAATTCGGCGAGTTCCTGCCGCAGTTGATCGATCGTTGCTCTCACGTACAGCCGCAGGTCGGTTGCAATCTGCTCATTGCGGCTGCGGCCGCTGTGCAGCTTGTATCCAGTTTCCCCGATCAGTGCGACGAGTTGCTTCTCCACAAAATGATGAACGTCTTCCGCTTCATCATCTTCCAGGAACGCCGTCGATTCCACGGCCTTCTCTCCAATCTGCTTCAGCCCCTTCAGAATGCAAATCAGTTCGTCGGACGACAGGACGCCGGCACCCTTCAATGCCCGCGCATGCGCATTGCTGGCCATGAGTTCGTACTTCAGCAGCCGCCGGTCAAAGCTGAACGACCGCTGCCAGCGCTCGAAATCAGGGTCCAGCGGCTGCCGGAACCTTCCCGACCACATCTTCATCGCGTGACCTCCACGCGCGACCGGGCTCGCGATCGCGAGGGCAACCCAAGAATGCGAATAAATCCGGCCGCATCCTTCTGATCGTAACTGTCGCCCATGGTGAATGAGGAAAGGTCGGTACGGTAAAGCGAATGCTCCGACTCGCGGCTCACCACGGAGACATTTCCTTTGTAAAGACCGAGCGTAGTGCTGCCCGTCATCTCTTTTTGCGTGCTCTCCACGAACGCGTCGAGCGCTTCTCGCAGCGGCGTGAACCACAGGCCGAAGTAGACCATCTCGGCGTACTTCAGCCCGATATGCTGCTTGAAGTGCGCGACCTCGCGTTCCAGGCACAACGCCTCCAGTTCGCGGTGCGCCGCAATCAGCAGCGTCCCGCCTGGTGTTTCATAGCATCCCCGCGACTTCATCCCGACGAAGCGATTCTCAACCAAATCGATACGCCCGATGGCATTGCGCGCGCCGATCTCGTTCAACAGTTCCACCAGAGAAACCGGATCCATCTTCATCCCATTCACCGAGACCGGAACTCCCTGGGCGAAGCCGATGCGCACCTGTTCTTCTTTGTCGGGCGCGTCCTGCGGCGATCGCGTAATCTGCCATGTCGTCGGCAACGGCGTGTTCCCGGCATCTTCCAACTCACCGCCTTCATGGCTGATGTGCCACAAGTTGCGGTCGCGGCTGTGAATCTTCGTGCGGCTCGCCTCCACCTTAATCCCGTGCTGCTCGGCGTAATCCAGGCAATCTTCGCGCGACTTCAAGGTCCACTCCCGCCACGGAGCGATGATCTTCAACTCCGGTGCCAGCGCCTGATATGTCAGCTCAAACCGCACCTGGTCATTGCCCTTGCCAGTGCATCCGTGCGAAACGGCGGCCGCTCCCTCGCGTAACGCGACTTCCACCTGATGTTTCGCGATGACGGGCCGAGCGAGCGACGTACCCAGCAGATACTTATGCTCGTAAACCGCGCCGGCCTTCAGGGCAGGAAACACATATCCCGTCAGAAATTCTTCACGGAGATCCTCCACAACTACTTTGCTGGCGCCGGTCTTATAGGCTTTCTCGACCACGGCGTCAATATCGTCCCCCTGCCCCACATCGCCGACCATCGCGATCACGTCGTAGGAATAGTTTTCCTTCAACCACGGAATGATGATCGACGTATCCAGTCCACCGGAATAAGCGAGAACAACTTTTTCAGGCATGAGCGCTCCTCACGGGCAGGCGAACCGCGCCGCCCAGCAATAAATATAGAATGGATTTCTGCACGTGCAGCCGGTTTTCCGCCTGCTCGAAGATGACCGAGTTTTCCGAGTCCATCACCTCATCGGTGACTTCCTCGCCACGATGCGCCGGCAGACAATGCATGAAAGCTGCCTGCGGTGCCGCTTCCGCCATGAGCTGTGCGTTCACCTGATAAGGTGGAAATATTTCGGCGCGCTTCCCGGCCTCTTGCTCCTGACCCATGCTCGCCCAAGCGTCGGTGTAAACCGCATCCGCTCCTGCCACCGCTGCATGCGGATCGGTCAGCAACTCGATTTGCGCGCCTGTCTGTTTCGCGATCTTCCGCGCGTCGGCGACAATCTGCGCGTTCGGCACATAGCCCTTTGGCGTAGCGATTCGCATCTGGGACCCAAGGCAAGCGCAAGTCAGCATGAGCGAATGCGCTACGTTGTTGCCATCCCCCACATATGCCAGCTTAATGTTCTTTAGATCGCCGAACCGCTCCTGCAATGTGAAGTAATCCGCCAGCGCCTGGCAGGGATGCTCCAGATCGCTCAGGGCGTTGATGACCGGCACGGATGCAAAACGAGCCATGCCTTCGACGGTTTCCTGCGCGAACGTGCGCAGCACTATTACGTCCACCCAGCGTTCAAGGTTATGCGCAATGTCACTCAGCGTTTCACGAGCATCCAGTCGGCTCTGCGACTGATCAACGAAGATGGCCGTGCCGCCGAGGCCCGTCATCCCCGCTTCGAATGTGAGCCGCGTTCTCAGCGAGGGCTTCTCAAAAAACATCACCATCTGTTTCCCTGCCATCGAGCGTTGAAACACCGACGGCCGAGACTTCATCAGTTCTGCCAGATGCAGCACCGCCTGAACCCCTTGCGGTCCGAGATCGCGCGTCGAAACCAGGTCTGGGCACCAGAACGTGCCGGGAAAAGTTTCCGGCACTGCCGGCACTCTGCTTTGCAATGGACTGTTCAACTTTGACTCCTCATTTTCGAAACCTCGTTCCTGCTTCACGCGCAGGTGACTTCTGTTCCACAACTCAGTTTCGTCAGATAGAACTGCGGCAGGGCGTCGGCTTCAACGGCGGGCAATATCCGCACGCGGCCTACTCCCTGCTTCAGCGCCTGTTTGCAGGCTTCCAGCTTAGGCAACATGCCTCCGCTGATGATCGATCCCTCCACCATATCCTGCGCCTGCTTCGTGCTCAGCCATGGAATCACGGCTCCTTCCGCGTCTTTTACACCCGGCACATCCGTGAGGAAGATGAGGGCGTTGGCGTGACACGCTGCCGCGCAGGCCGCCGCCATCTCATCCGCATTCACGTTGTAGTATTCGCCGTCCGCTCCCAGAGCGAGCGACGCGAGCACGGGAATCCCTCCCTGCTGCCACAATGCTTCGATCCAGCATGGCTCCGCAAAACAAATTTCGCCGACGAAGCCCAGGTCGTTCCCGCGAATGTGCTTCCGTCGCGCCCGAAACGTCATGCCATCGCCACCGCAGAATCCAACTGCAGGCATGCCCGCGCTTTGAATAGCGGCGACCACTCTCTTGTTGACCATCCCGCCCAGCACCATCAGCGCCACATCGCGAGTTTCCGCGTCGGTAACGCGAAGGCCGCCAATGAACTCGCTCTCTTTTCCCAGGCGCTTCAGCATCCGGGTCAGCGCACCGCCGCCGCCGTGAACTACGACCACGCGGTGACCGTCCTGCGCCAGTTCCGCGATTGCCCGAGCGCATTTGCGTAGAGTGGGAGCATCCTCGAGCGCCGCTCCTCCGACTTTGACCACGATGATCATTGCAGTCCCTCTTCCTCTGACCATCCGTACATCAGATTCATGTTTTGCACCGCTTGTCCTGCGGCGCCTTTCAACAGGTTGTCGATGCATGAGATCAGTACCAGTCGCCGGCCGTCCTCGGCCAAACAAAACCCAAGATCGCAATAATTCGTGTGCAGCGAAAACTGCACCTGTGGCAGTTTCGGAGTTTGAAACACTCGCACCCAGCGTTTGCCCGAATAAAAATTCCGAAAACACGATTCCACTTCCAGCGGCGTCATCCGATCGCTCAAGTGGACATAAATCGTCGACAAAATGCCGCGGGGAATCGGCAGCAAGTGCGGCGTAAAAATCAGCTCCTGAGGCCCCAGCCCCAGTTGTTCGACAATCTCGCCCACGTGCCGGTGACTGAACACCGAATACGCGGACAAGTTGTCGGCCACCGACACAAAGTGCGTCTTCGCCGTCGGTTCCTTGCCGGCTCCCGACACACCCGACTTCGAATCCGAAACAATCCCGCGGCTGCGATCGACCACCCCAGCTTTCAGCAACGGAGCCAGAGCCAGAATCACCGACGTCGCGTAGCACCCTGGATTCGCCACCAGCGTGGCATTCGCCAGCCGGTCGCCATTCAACTCGGGCAACCCGTAGACCGCTTTTTCCGTTAGATCGGCCGCCGCGAGTGCATCTAAATCCTGAAAGTTGTAGATTGCGCGGTGTTGTTCCTGCTTCAGTCTCCAGGCTCCGCTCAAATCAATGACGCGCAGACCCTGCGCCAATGCTTCGGGAACAAGCGCACGAGAGGCCTCGTGCGGAGTAGCCAGAAACAACAACTCCACTCCCTGCTGCTTGAGCGCCGGCCACGACAGCGGCCGCAGCGGGTAACCGCCGTTGCCCGAGAGCACCGGAAATACGTCCGCCAAATCCAGGGCGACGTCCGTCGCGCTGCCGCTGTCCGCCGAGCGCCGCAGCAGCCACGGTTTCTCGAGTCTGGGATGACGCAGAAGAATTCGCGTCAGTTCCAGGCCGGAATATCCGGTCGCGCCCAGCACAGCGGTTTTGAGTTTTGCGGTCATTTCTCGTGAAATCATCACTACTAACCGAGCATCTCCTCGATCCGGCCCGCCAACTTCCGCGCGTCTTCCTTGTCGGGACAAACAATCAGGATTGTGTCATCGCCGGCAATCGTGCCCACCACTTCGGGCCAATCGGCCTCATCAAGTGCGGCGGCGACCGGTTGCGCGCTGCCCACAATGGTTTTGATCACAAGTTGGTTCTGGGCCGACCGAATATCCAGCACAAACTCCCGCACCAGACGTGACACAGGAGGCAACGCGATCCCAGCCGCAGCGTCACCCTGCGGCAGCGAATATCCGTGGGAAGTTTTGCTCAGATTCAGATCGCGGATGTCGCGAGAGAGCGTGGCCTGTCCGACCTTGAATCCGCGTTTGCGCAGGAGTCGCTGAAGATCCTCCTGGCTGGCGATCGGCGCGTGCTTCAGCACGTCCAGAACCGCCCGTTGTCGTAGTGTTTTATTCATTATGAATAAATATTCACAATAGTGAATAAATATGTTCCTATCTTACGGCCCTGTACCCAAATGTCAAGAAAAAATGCCCCCTTACGTTACTTTCAGGGAGCCGTTCGCGCCGCGCTCGAAGGTCCGGACTACGGCGAAAAACGCGCGGTGAATGTCCCCGCTTGGTAGACTACTTCGCGGCCCTGAGCCGTGGTCCAACTCAGCAGCGGAGATGCGAATGAACCCTAAGCCCTCACTGGTAGCGGAGTTGATCGCGGAGTTCCTGGGTACATTTGTACTGATCCTGCTCGGCGCGGGCGTGGTCGCCATGGTCGTGTTGTTCCCCTCGCACAACCCAGGTGAGACCATTCACGGTGGTTTCACCAACATCACGCTGGGTTGGGGACTCGCCGTGACGATGGGCATCTACATCGCCGGCAAAGTTTCGGGAGCGCACTTGAATCCTGCCGTGACTCTGGCGCTCGCGGTTTTCCGCGGCTTCCCATGGCGCAAGGTGCTGCCCTATTCGCTCGCGCAGACCACTGCCGCCTTCGCCGCCGCTGCCGTGGTGTATTGGAACTATCTGCCTGCCTTCCACCAGTCCGATCCGCAACTCGAGCACACCGCCGGGATCTTTACGACATTTCCGGCGTTCCCGGCCATGCCCCAGGCAGGGTTTCTTGATCAGTTCATCGGCACGGGTCTGCTCCTTCTTCTCATCTTTGCGATCACTGACGAATTAAACATGCCTCCGGGTGCGAATCTCGCGCCTTTGATGATCGGGCTGGTCGTAGTCGCCATCGGCATGAGCTTCGGAGGCATGCACGGGTATGCCATCAATCCTGCGCGGGACTTCGGTCCCCGGTTCTTCACCGTGGTCGCCGGTTTTCGAAACAACGGACTCACCGACGGAACTCGCGTCTGGTGGATCCCGGTGGTCGCCCCGCTGCTCGGAGGCCTGGCCGGAGCGGCGCTCTATGATTTTGGAATCAGGCGTTTTCTGCTCCCGTCATAATCGCGCAGAAAGTTATCGTAGAGACGTTGCTTGCAACGTCTCGCGCGCGGTGCCAAAACTGTGTAGCGAGCTACCTCTACGAAAACGGAGTTTCAAGGAGGCACCGTGCAATACGTTCTAGCGCTCGATCAGGGCACGACCAGTTCACGAGCTCTCCTGTTCGATCAGGAGGGAACCATCCGCTCGCTGGCCCAACGCGAATTCGATCAGATATTTCCCCAGCCCGGCTGGGTCGAGCACAGCCCGGAGCAAATTGCTTCTTCACAAATCGCAGTCGCGGTGGAGGCTCTGGGTCAAGCCGGCGCGCGGCCAAGCGACGTAGCCGCGATCGGCATCGCGAACCAGCGCGAAACTACAATCGTGTGGAATCGCGACACTGGAGAACCCGTTCACAACGCAATCGTCTGGCAAGACCGTCGCACCGCGGATTTCTGCGAGCGCCTAAGGAGCGAAGGCCACGGTCCACTCATCCAGCAGCGCACCGGCCTGCTGATCGATTCGTATTTTTCCGCCAGCAAGATTTCCTGGATCCTCGACAACGTTCCAGGCGCGCGCTCTCTCGCCGAAGCGGGCAAGCTCGCGTTCGGCACGGTTGACAGTTGGCTCCTCTCGAAATTGACGGAAGGCCGGGTTCACGCCACCGACGCCAGCAATGCCTCGCGCACCATGCTCTTCAACATTCACACCGGCGCCTGGGACCACGAACTTCTCGATCTGTTTCGGGTTCCGAGATCGATGATGCCTCTCGTGCGATCTTCCAGCGAAGTCTACGGGGAAGTGACCGCGGTCAAGGGCCTGGAAAAGATTCCACTCGCGGGTATTGCCGGCGATCAGCAAGCCGCGCTCTTTGGCCAGCGTTGCACTCGCCCCGGCCTCACGAAGAACACCTATGGTACCGGATGCTTCATGCTGCAGAACACCGGCCCTCGCGCCGTCCCGTCCTCCAATCGGCTGGTGACGACGGTCGCGTGGAAAATTGAAGACGCGACCGAGTACGCGCTGGAAGGCAGCGTTTTTGTTGGCGGTGCGGTGGTGCAGTGGCTGCGCGACGGACTGGGCTTGATTCGCAAATCAGAAGAAGTTGAGGCGCTGGCCAACTCCGTGTCCGACAACGGCGGCGTCTATTTCGTCCCTGCCTTCGTGGGATTGGGCGCGCCGCATTGGGATTCCTACGCCCGCGGCTCAGTCTTCGGACTCACCCGCGGCACCACCGCCGGCCATCTCGCCCGGGCGGCACTCGAGAGCATTGCCTACCAGGTCGCCGACTTGCTCGATGCCATGCGTCTGGATTCAGGCGACGCGGTGCAGGAGTTGCGAGTCGATGGAGGAGCCGCCGCCAACGACAGTCTGATGCAATTCCAAGCAGACATTCTCGGAGTCCCGGTCGTTCGCCCCGCGGTCACCGAGACCACGGCTCTCGGTGCCGCGTATCTAGCAGGTCTGGCGGTCGGTTTCTGGAAAACGGATCTCGGTGCCTCGGTCTCTAACAAAGATCGACGCTTCCTCCCGCAAATGTCAGCGTCGCAAGCGAGGCTACTGCGCAATCGATGGAATGAGGCGGTCGCGCGATCCAAAAACTGGGAATCCGGGTCGGTCTAACGTCTCTGCCTCACTGTGCGACCGAGAAAACGGCCCCCTTGGTAATCGTCGGCAGCATATAGGTAATCGTGTCGCCTTGACGGACTCCCTTGACCGTCTGCGCTTCTCCAAGAAACGGAAGAAAGGTTCCCGTGCCGTCCCGCTTAGACGACACACTCACTGCTACACCAGTCTGCGGGGTCTGGACCGGATTCACCCCTCCCTTTAGCCCGGCAAAGTTGGCGAAGAAAACCTGGACACGGCCGTCGGGCGAGCGCGCGATCGACGTAGCGACACCGGGGCCAGCCTTGATCTGCACCGCGTTTCCTCTTTGCAAACTGTCGAGGAACGCCCGCTGCGTATCCGGTGACGCGTGTAGGAAATCCTTTTCCAGAGCCGCGTTATAAGCTCGTCCCGGGCACGCGGGAAACCGGACGACGCCTGCCGCATTCGCAATTCCCGTCGCGTCCGCTCCGGTGATGACGAGCCTTTTGCCAGCCGCCGCGAAAGCCTGCAAGGCACTCTTCTCGCCATCTCCCAGTACCCGCACATCGGGCAAAACCAGCGTCTTGCCGCCGAAATCAGCAAGAGTTCGTGGCGTCACGATCTGAAACTCGAGATGCTGCTGCATCAGCAGAATCAAAATTCCGCGATACGACGCGATGAAATCCTCGGCGTAGAAATTCCGCGTATCCGGCGAAAAATATACACCGATCGGATCCACCGGCGAGCGCGGCAAATAGAACGTCTTCTCATTCGCCTTAATCCACGAAAAGATTTTCTTTCGCGTCTCCAGATCGTTCGACCCAGCCATCGAATGTCCTGGAGCGTCCCAGAAATTCGCGCCTGCCATGACCTGTGACATCGCCAGATTCATCATCGATTCGCGAATCATGTCGCTCGCGTCCGCTTTCTTCTTGCCGTCCCACGAGTAATTCAGAATCCAGGTGGGCTTCCCTTGCGCGAAAGCGCGAAACGAATGCATGCCGACCTGATAGCGAAACCAGTCCAGCGGCTTGCGCTCCGAAGCCATATGACCGCTGTTGCCAAATTCGTATTCGTGGGCAATCGCATCGACCACCGGATACAGGCTGTAAACGTCTGCCCCAACCTGCGCCGCTTCTTCTTCAATCCCCGGATAAATCTCAGGAATAGTCTTAATCTTCGGGTTGACCGACTTCGCGTTTTGGTCGATCTCATGCATGAAATCAGTAAAAGTCTGAATTCGGAACGTCATCCACTTGCGAAATGCCGGATCGGAAAAATCTCCTATCTTTACATCGTGCTTCGCATCCAGTCCCGTCTGCTGCTTGAACGCTGCGACCGTGTAGTCATCAAAACTGGCCCAGGTATTTTCCCAGCCTTCGAAATGGGTCATCCAATAAGGAATATCGACGTAGATGCCGTCGATCCCGGTTCCGGCAATCTGCCGCACCCGCTCCATGTAAGTCTTCCGCCACTCCGGAGCGTACGGACTCACCCAAACATCCTCGTCACCTGCCTGGATCCAGAAAGCCGTGCCTCCACCAAAAATCGCAGGCTCGCCCGTCACCTTGCGCTGCAACCAGTCAGGATGATCTTTCGCCAGCGTGTGCGCCACCTGGTCGCCGTGCGCCGTAATACACTCCGTGCCGGCAATGTAGACGAACGCATAGTTCCCCGCGTGATGCGCAGCTTCTGCGACATCGTGAATCGCTTTCAGTTTTTCTTCGGGATGAAGAAAGCTTTCGTAGCGGCCCTCAATATCGTTATCCACTTCAATCCCGAACACGCCGCTCTCCTGCGCGCGCCGCACAATCTCCAGCGCATCCCCGCCCTTAAGTCCGTACGCCCCGATGCGAACGTAGTTGCCCCAATCCTGAGGCGCGAGGCTGGAAGTTGTACTTTGTCCAATCAGCAAAAAGCCGCACCCGCTAAGCGCGAGTGCGGCGAAAAATAAGACTCTGGCTTTCATGAAGTCCCCTGGATTTATTCTCAGAACTCGAACCGCACTCCAAACTGGAAGAATCGCGGCGTTTCGAGAACAGTTCCATTAACTTGATCACTGGTAATCGTACCGAAAAACGGGTTTGGCTGACCCGCATTTCCGACTGACGAACCCGGCTGCGCAAATCGCGGATGGTTGAGCAAGTTGAAAATCTCTGCCCGCACTTCTATCCGCATGCCTTCTTTCGGCACGAACGATTTGTAAAAGTTCAAGTCTGCATTGTGGATGCCGTCAACGCGGAGGCCGGAAAAGTAACGGGGGGCGTTACCGGGAATCTGGTCGCCGGGGTCGGCGAAGCAGTTTGCGTTGAGAAAAACTGGCCCGCCGTTCCCCGCATTGTTCCAGTCGAGCGCTACGGTATGCATGCTGGTCCCAGTCTTGAGTTGTGGGCAGATAACGTCGGGACGCTGGTTGCCGTTGGCCAGGCGCGCGTTGGACATGCCAATGGCCATGGGTTGCCCGGATTGCTCGGTGATCAAGGTCGCGACCGACCAACCTCCGATAACCGCGTCCAGCGCGCGGTTCATGTCGCCGCCGATCACTTGCTTGCGCCCTACCGGCAGGTCGACAACCACGGCGAGCGCCAGCCGCTGCGGCGTGTCGCTAGCGCCGATGCTGTGTTCCGCGGACAGGTTATCCAATTGTTGTGGAGTGCCCAGACCGAGCGCTCCCACCCAGTTGTTCCTGCCTGCTGAGGAGAAGTCGGTTGCCTTCGAGATCGTGTAGCTGCCCTCAAAGCTAATGTTGTGCGTCGTCCGTTTCTCGAAGCGGATCTGCAGCGCGTTGTACCAGGAATTTGCGTTCTCCAGCATCAGGCCTTCGAAGTCGCCGTCGAATTGCGGGTACTTCGTCAGCAGATTCTGCAAGGGAAGGGCTGCTTCGCCGTAATTCGAGTTGGGTTCGTTGAAACAAGGATTAGTCGGCGTAGAACTGCACGGGGTGTTGAACATCGAGAAAAACGGGTTGCCTACGTTAGTCTGAAGAAAGTTACTCACACAACCATCCACTGAGCAAGTCGAGTCCGTGGGAGTTACTGCGGCTGCAATCTGCGAAAGCAAAGCCGACGGGATGAAAGCCCGGTTGTTCGTGCCAGACCACGGCAAATGGGTGCTTCGGTTGGCGGAGTAATCGACGCCCAGAACGATCTGGCTGGGCAGTAACCTCTGAAGTCCAAGATTCCACTGGTAAATCTCGGCATCCCGAGCCGCCGTTGTGCCGAGATCGTTCGGGTTTTGATAGCCCCAGTTTGCCAACTGGCCGTACTGCGTACCCTGTGGGCCGGTGAATCCGCCGGGAAACGGCGTTTCCAAGGTGGCCGATTGGGTCGCGAAATCGTCATTCGTGAAGAACAGGTTCGCGGTCTTCCGGAATGCCGAGCCAGGATACTGGAAGTTCGTCGCCGGGCTCATTCCAAAATAAATACCCGCCCCGCCGCGCACCACCGTCTCAGGAGTGAGCTGGTAAGAGAAGCCCACTCTGGGTCCGAGATCTTTCCGATAGGTTGGCACCGTCCTCATGCTCGAAGTCGGGAATTGCGTCGTACCGAATAGCTCTTGCGACGCCGGATAGTTGAGTCCAACACTTTGCATTTGCCCCTGTGCGCTCAGGTATCCCTGTGCTTGCGCGTCGGCTGGCAGACTCGTCAAGTCGATACTCACACCGCTGTCAGCCGTAAAATTGCTGAATTCGATCTGGTTATGGCGCGAGGTGTAGGGTGCACTCCACTGGTACCGCACGCCAAGATTGACCGTGAGTTTCGAATTCACCTTCCAGTCATCCTGGATATAAAAACCTGTCTCTCCCGACCGGTTCGCTACCGAAGGGGTGACAACGAGTTGACTCGAGGCATTGATATTGTCGCCGTAACCAAAGGCCAGGCTGGCATACGGGTTGCCGGTCGTGACCGTCTCAATGTTGTTGGGGTCGCTGCACGGTCCATTGCAAATCTGTGTTGTGTTGCTGTTCGGTTGCGGAGACGTGACGTCATCCGTAAACGTCAGAAGGCCGGTCGGGTAGTTCGGCTGCCAGAAATTGTTGTAGAAAATTCTCTGTTCGCCACCAACCTTGATCAGGTGCGATCCTTTGGAAATCACCAGCTGCGACGAATAGCTGAGCAGCGTGTGAGCAAAGGTAGTGTTGATGCAGCACTGATCATAGAGGTCAGTCCATGGCAGGTTTCCTTGCATCATGAACGTCGGCATCTTGTCGATCCCGTTGGCTTGCTCGAACACTGACGGCAATCCAGTGCCACCCTGCAGGGAAGCGTTGAAGCTCGAGATCGTGGGAATACCCGGGAGCGACAGTTCGTGTACTCGGTCGACGGACGCATGGTTCGTCCAGATGATCCGCGGGTTCACGGTCCACGTATATTCAAATGAGCCGTTCTGGGCGATGGTCACGCCGCTCGCTATCCCGTCATTATCGAAACCGTCGCCCAGCGTCAGCGGTGAAGTAGCGTTCGACCATCCTCGGCTGTAGCGCGCGTTAATGCGGTTTCTGTCGTTGATCTGGTGGTCGACCTTGATGTCGAACTGGTAATCCGACGCTGGCGACGTCACTGTGTAGTTGTAGTTGTTCCACTCGGGGTTGGAGTTGTTCGGCTTCGGATAGAGATTGAGCACGGCCATTCCGATCGGATCCTGTTCGCCGACGGGTACCATCCCTCCGTTCTGGACTGTGGGCCGGCACATCGTGCCGGGCATTGCCGGTGGCGGGCAGAGAATTAGAGATTGCTTCGGGTCGTAGATGGTCTGAGGCTGCCCGGTTCCGGGATTCGTATCTGCCGAGAAGTCGCCTGTCCGCTCTGCCATGGTGGGTACCGTCGTGACCCCGCTCACAGACGAGAGGTTGCGGACTTTCTCAAAATCGACGAAAAAGAACGTTCGGTCCTTCTTGATCGGGCCGCCGAGCGAAAAACCGCCCTGATCACGCCGGCTGTCGGGCTTCGGCCCAACGAACGAAGGATTGAAGAAGTCGCGCGCGTCTATCCCCGGGCGCTGCAGGAAATACCAACCGCTGCCATGGAAAGCGTTCGTCCCGCTCTTCATCACCATGTTGACGACGGTGCCACCGTTATTGCCAAACTCAGCTGAGAAGCTGTTGTTCTGCACTTTCATTTCCTGCATACCCTCGACCAGGGGTTCGTAGTAGACGTTGGAATTCCCTCCTTCGCCCTGCTCCGGCGCGCTGATCAGCGAACCGTCCAGACGTATCTCCGCGGTTGCGTTGCGCTGCCCGTTCGAGGTGAAGTTTGTTCCCGAGGGATAATTATCCGATGTGCCCGCCCCTGACACCTCCGTCACCCCAGCCGCCAGAAACGTCAGTCCGAAAAAACTGCGGTTCATGAGCGGAATTTCCTTCAGGTACTGACCGCTGATTTCCGAGCCCAGAGTGGCGCTCTCGGTATCGAGCAAGGGGGCAACCGTAGTAACTTCCATCGTCTGCGTTACGCCCAGGGGATGCAGCACAAAATCCACGCTGGTCTGCTGATCCACTTCCAGGACGACATTCTTCTTCTCGGCGACCCGGAATCCCCCGGCCTGTGCCTTGACGGTATAGACCGAAGGCCGCAGCCCGGAGAAAAAATACTGGCCGTGCTCGTCGCTGTGCGCCGTCTGCTCGATGTTCGTACCGTCGTTGGTGATTGTGACGGTCGCATTCGACACCACCGCGCCCGACTGGTCGGTGACCACGCCGCGCACCTGCGCCGTGTAGCTGGCTTGCCCAAACCCCAAGGTCGTGAACAGCAAGACCATCCCCACTAAGGAGATGAAACTCGCGACCGAACTCCGATTGCGACGGCAGACACGCATGGCAGCCTCCCCGTGAACGGCTTTCATATTATTACGAGTCAACACTATTACTTTCGTTTATGGTGAAAGTCAAGCCAAATCGCAGCCACGGCCCCAGTCGCTAACGGAGTGCGCCACTCGGCGTTTTCCTCACCCTTCTACCCGTATCGCAGCGCCCTCTACCGCCGGATTGCGTTTGCTTTCTTCTTGTTTCACGGTGTTTCGTCCCGTAGTCTGGGGGACGGCTCATCCAATTCCAAGGAAAATCGCGAAATGCCACGCCCTCTTCTTCTTTATTTCCTGCTGTGCCTGCTGATTCTCAATTCGCTCGGGTCAGGCCAAACCTCGACGCCGGCTCAGGCTCACCAGGAAGCCGACGCCATCACTCTCTCGAACCATGCCATTTCGGCTACGTGGTCGATCCACGGCGGGTCGCTGCGCTGGCAAAGTCTGACCAACCACTTCACCGGAACAACCCTGCCGCTCGACGGAAGCGTGTTTGAGTTGGTGCCCAAGGAGGGCCCGGTATTGCGTTCCTCCGATCTCAAGATGGTAGGCGTACCCGTGCTACGGGAGATTTCGGCCTCGCGAGATCCTTCGCAAGCCAGTTCGCCCGGGGCGAGTTCTTCTCGAGCCGCCGATCGATTGCCGGGACGCGAATTGCGCGCCGAACTCGAGGATCCCGCGGGCAACATCCAAATCTCCTGGAGGGCAATCCTCCGCGACGACGCCAACTACATTCGCCAGGAAGTGACCATCCACGCGACCCGGCAGGCGCTCGCGCTGACGCAAGTCGGCCTGATTGATGCCGTTGTACCGGACGCAGCCGTCTCGGGCCAAGTCAAAGGGTCCCCAGTTACGGCCGCGACATGGTTCCTCGGCTTCGAGCATCCGCTCTCCGAGTGCCG
>Ga0210383_10001015_pt1 | contig 25885 bp, 16 predicted proteins | sample IncBWC14OmetaG_FD_160072 | JGI IMG/M metagenome (GOLD analysis project Ga0210383, IMG submission 160072) | Forest soil microbial communities from Barre Woods Harvard Forest LTER site, Petersham, Massachusetts, United States - Inc-BW-C-14-O ... | reverse complement strand
CGAACAGCCGGAACACCGCCGAGAAATCCAGGAATTTCGGATCTGGCTGGAGGAAAAATAGGGTCCGACGGGAGGAGCGGGCCGGGGGAAAAATAGGGTCCGACGGGCGGATCGGGCCGGGGGAGAAATAGGGTCCGACGGGCGGATCGGGCTGGGGGAGAAATAGGGCCGGACCTGCGGATCGAGCGGGGGGAGAAATAGGGCCGGACCTGCGGATCGAGCGGGGGGAGAAATGGAATGGTAATATGTTAATGGCTGTCCTATTTTACAATAAACGAAAAGTGTTCGCGTTCTTTGCTGAAACCAAAAAACAGAGTATGAAAAAACTAATCCTCTCTCTCTCCGTTTTGCTGTTGGTATCCGCTGTGTCTACGCGGTGCTTGGCGCAAGGTCCGATGATCAGCGTTGATGTTATTATCGGCAACAGGCCTCCTGCCCCCAATGAGCTCCAGCTGATGAGGGCCGAAGAAGCCAAGCATCCCAACATTGCCAAGGCCATGCATGACCTCGAAGATGGGATGAAGCATCTGCATGAAGCACCCGATGACTTCGGTGGTCACAAAGGCCAGGCTGAAGCCGACATGCATCAGGCACTCGTATCCCTGAGAAAGGCTTTATATTTCCGCCTATACCATGGTGGTTAATCGTATCGAATTTTTGCAAAACCCCTGCCCGCGCGGGGGTTTTGTCGTTTAGGCCAGTTGCCGGGGAATCTTAATTTTGAGGTTCATGGGAATACAATCATTCCGGAGGACGAGGATAGCACCGACGCCGAGCGGGTTTTTGCATTTGGGGAATATCCTGTCGTTTTCACTAACGGCCGGGATGGCGCGGCGGTCGGGGGCATCGATCCTGCTCCGGATTGATGACCTTGACAGGGAACGGGTGAGCAAGGAATATGTGGAGGACATTTACGACACGTTGAATTTTTTGGGGATTCCCTGGGATGAAGGACCGCGGAATTGGGAGGAATATAAGCGGACCTGGTCGCAGGTGCATCGGATGGAGATGTACCGGGAGGCGCTGGAGTGGTTGAGGGGGAGTGGGAAGGTCTTTGCCTGTGATTGCAGCCGGTCGAAGATCTTGCAGGAAAGTCCGGATGGGGTGTATCCGGGGAGTTGCCGCGAAAGGAAGTTGTCGCTGGACCAGGAGGGGTGCAGCTGGCGGGTAAGGACGCCCGCCTTCGCTGAAGCTCCGGCGGGCGAAGGAGGTTTGCCTGTGGAGATGACGGATTTCGTGGTGCGGAAGAAGGATGGGTATCCGGCGTATCAATTAACGTCGGTGATCGATGATTTGCATTTTGGGGTTGACCTGGTGGTGAGGGGGGATGATCTGCGGGCGTCGACGGCCGCGCAAGAATGGCTTGCGGGGGAGTTGGGTTTTGACGAATTTCGGAGGATACGTTTTTATCATCATCCGATGTTGATGGCATCCGATGATGAGAAGATGTCGAAGTCGGCCGGGGCTACTTCCGTGCGGTTTCTGCGGCGGCAAGGTTGCAAGCCGGCGGAAATTTATTCGATGATCCTTCAGCGGCTTGGATCGGATGAGCGGGCTTCGACCTGGGAGGAATTGGCGGAGGTCGTTGGCAATATGTAAATCATCACCAAAGTTCGCCGATGTTGACGAAGAGGCCGTTGGAGCCTTGCGTTCCGAATCCATAGTCGATGTCCAGGTTGGTCCGGGAGGTCTTGTTGAGCTTGACGCGGAGGCCAGCGCCCCAGCCGGGCTGAAAGGACTGGAGCCGGTGAGAGTTCAGCCCCGACAAAGACTCGGCGTTGGCGAAGACGACGGCGCCGAGGAAGCCGTTGGCGGTCAGCGGGAAACGATATTCGGATTCGAAGTCGACCATTTCGTCGCCGCGGAAGCGGCCCTGGATATAGCCTCTGCCGGTACTGGAATAGGTATCCCAATTGGTGGAAGGGAGGTCGAGGTAGGGCGGTTTACCGCTCAGGACAAGCCAGTCGTAATTCCAAAGGGCAAGGATATTGCGGGATCCATAAGGGAAATTGAAATACTTCCGCACGTCGATGATGGTCGATGACCAGTTGCTGTTGCTGCCCATGAACTGCAGATTATTGCGGTAGGTGATATTGGTGTAGAAGCCTTTGTAGGGATTGATGGAGTTATCGCGGGTATCGTAAAGGGCGTTTAGCGTGAATCCGGTCGATACGGTGGTGGCTTGGGGGCCATAAAGTTCGTAGTCGTCGGGTGCAGGTGCGCGGGTGTTATCGTAGGTGATGCGGTAGCGCCAGTCAATAATGTAACCGGCGCCGGCAAAGAAGTCCGGGGTGATCTGGCGGTAAACGATCTCGGAGAAACGGATATAGTTGTACGCCATCGAATCGACGTTACCGATCCAGGAGTTGGAGCCGAGCCCAAAACTGGCCTGGGGATATTTCATGAAGTGGATATCGCCCACGAAATTATATTTGTTCCCTTTTGTCCAGATATTGGTCTCGAGCGGAACGGAGAATTGCTTGTTTTCGGTATAGTTCGCACTGGAGGTGATCGTGGAGATCCTTGTATTGGCGACATTCGTATCCGTGCGAAAGGCGGCGTTGCCGGTAAGGGTAATGGCTGCGCGCGTCGTGAGGGTATAACCGACTGCGGGCAGGAGGGACCAGGTTAGTTTCTGGACCTCCCGCTGTACGGTATCTGCCTTTTTCTTCCTGAACAGGAAATGCAATTCGTCGGTGATATCCTTTTGGGGGACGGGTTTGCGGTGATGATGAATGCTGTTCTGGTGAACGCTGTCCTGGCCGCGGGCGTTGTTGGCAACGGTGAGCGGAACGTTTTTTTGGACCTGAGCGCTCAGGCGGCCGGCCGACAAAAGAAGTAAGACTGTAAGGAACGTGCGACCGTTGATCAACTGCTACAGGGATTTAGAAACAATCCGCAAATATCGGTGAAATGGCAATACGGCCAAAATAGGCGAACAAGGCCTTTCCATGCCGGTTCTTCATGCATAGGGGCCTTGTCCTTTTGTATTGATTAAGGGTTAGTGGTCAGTGGAATCCTTTGGAACGACGCGGGTAACCGCCCAGCCGATCGAATGGCTGGTATTGAGCTTTACGGTCTGATCGGCATTTTCCAACGTGATGAAATAGGAAATCTTACCGCCCGTATTCTCCTTGTAGAGACCGGTGATCCAATAGTCTTTGTAATTTTTGTGGATGACTGTCAAGAGCCTTGCGGGCAATTGATTGGAAAGGATGTTGTGAATCGCGGGGCTCTTCTCGCGGTTGTTGGAGCCATCGGAGGCTTTTACAAGACCGAAGCTGAGGATCAGCACCAGGAAGAGGATTGTCGTTTTCATGAGAATACTTGTTTTCTTAGGATTTACAGATTACCGCCTATTAACGCCGGAGGGTGATCAAACGTATATTTGGGACAACTTTTTCTTTCAAAATCATGGTAAATGGGTAGTATATTTAAATCATGAAAAAGCTAATATATTCCACATTCCTGCTGTTGCTGTCGGTTACCATAGGGGCGCAGGGGAACGCTCAGGATCCGGTCGTGGCTACGGTGGGCGGCTCCGTCCAGGGAATGATTGAGACATCGGGGGTTCATTCTTTTAAGGGGATCCCGTATGCTGCGCCTCCGGTCGGCAATTTACGGTTCAAAGAACCGCAGCCGGTTGTAGCCTGGCAGGGCGTTCGGAAGGCGCAGGCTTTCGGGCCGCGGGCGATGCAGTTACCGATATACGGCGATATGAAATTCCGGTCGGATGGCATGAGTGAGGATTGCCTGTATTTGAATGTTTGGGCGCCGGCGGCCGGGAGTCATTTACCCGTGTTGGTGTATTTCTATGGTGGTGGATTTGTCAGCGGGGATGGAAGTGAATACCGGTATGATGGAGAAAGTATGGCGAAGCGGGGTATAGTAGCGGTGACGGTTAACTACCGGTTGGGGGTATTCGGATTTCTGGCGCATCCGGACCTCACAAAGGAGTCGCCGAATCACAGCTCCGGCAATTATGGATTATTGGATCAGCATGCGGCACTCCAGTGGGTGCAGCAGAATATTACGGCTTTTGGCGGTGATCCCGCACGGGTAACGATCGCCGGTGAGTCGGCCGGGTCGATCTCGGTATGTGCGCAGATGGCATCGCCGTTGTCCAAGGGGTTGTTTGCCGGCGCGATCGGAGAGAGCGGTGGTTTGACAGGCAATATTAAACCGGTGCTGTTGGATACTGCCGAGCAGTTGGGTAAGGCGATTGCGGCCGATCTGGGTTATAAGTCCATAGCGGAACTGAGGGTGATGTCGGCGGCGGATCTGATGCAGGCGGTGAAGCGGGCGCACTTCCCGACGGTGATTGACGGCTATTTTCTTCCGGAGGCGCCGGACGAAATTTATTCGTCGGGTGACCAGATGAAGGTGCCGTTGTTAGCCGGGTGGAACTCGGCGGAGGTCCCCTGGGGTGCAATATTGGGTGGTTCGGCGCCGACGGTAGAGGGTTGGGACGCGGCGGTCCGGAACCTATACGGGGAAAGGGCGGATGAGGTGCTGAATTTATATAAGGCGACGACGCCGGAGGAAGTAAAGCAAGCGGCGACGGACCTGGCAACGAATCGTTTCATTGCCTACAGTACCTGGAAATGGATCGACCGGGCGACTGCAACGGGCGGGAAGCCGGTATACCGTTATCTGTATGCGCATCCGCGGCCGCCGGCGGCTGGTGCGACGGGGAATCAGCCGGTGCCGGCGGGGGCCGGGCATTCGTGGGAGATCGAATATGCGTTGGGTAACCTGCACAGCAATACCGTATATGCCTGGACGGTGGATGACGACAAGGTATCCGCGACGATGGAGGCTTATTTCGTTAATTTTATCAAGACGGGTAATCCGAATGGAAAGGGGTTACCGAATTGGGAACCGATGAAGGCGACAGGCTCGGAGATCATGGTGATCGATGTGCATACGCATGCGGAAAATGAACCGCATCCGGAGCGTTACCGGTGGATGGATCAGCAGAATTGATGGACTGGGCCGGTTGGCGCGGGGGCGGGTGTCGAGAGGTTGGGTGGATTGCGCGCGGTCAGGGGGTCGGGAGCGGTTCGATGGGTAATTCATCTTCCCTGATCTTGCCATCCGCCACGGAGACAAAATAAGTATGGCTGTTCTGATCGGCGGCCACTGATTTGATCAGCTTTTCATTTTGGAATAAGATCCCGGCATGGTCGTCGCAGGCATACCCGGCGGGGAGGTGGCCGTTCAGGATCTCCTGCTGATAGAGGGGTTTGCGGCCGGGTTCGCTGTGGTAATGCGGGCAGTGGCTGGTTTGGATAAAGCCGAGGCAGTCGACGAGGGTGAGTTTCTGAGGTCTTGAGTCGGTGATGCCGCTCATAAACCAGCAGAGGGAGCCGGCGCTACCGCCGGCCATGACGATCCCCTTCCCGTATGCTTTACGAAGGATCGTATCGATGCCCTGCGCTTTCCAGATCGCGATCATATTGAGGGTGTTGCCGCCACCTACGACGATGGCGTCCATGCTTAGGATGGTCTCTTCGAAGGTTCTTTGTTCGGGGGACGAGTTGATAAATGTGCGGAGAACGAAGGGGTGGATGGGTAAATCGGTGCACGTTTCGTACCAGTGGATAATTGCATCAGGGTTGTCGGCGCTGGCGGTAGGGATGAAGCAAATCCGTGGATTGGCCTTATGGGTCAGAGAAATGATATACTTGATAAACGGGACACCCATGTTCCCGCCGGTGATAAAGATCGTCCTTGTTGGTTGGGCTTGCATGGTGATGGCGAAAAGGAGGATGATGAATGGGAAAAGTATCTTTTTCATGGAAGGGCCCTGTTGGTTTGAGCTGTAAGTTATTAAATTCGGTAAACCGAACGTAGTCCGGTTTGCAATTTTTGACCGATAGGGAAAAAATTGCAGATATTTATGGCATTGAGGAAAAAAATTATTTTTTCCGTAATTTTTTTCGAAATCATTTCCGATGTCAAAAATAATCGTCGTTTTGGTCGGCCTTGTGGGCTGGCTGCCGGGGCAGCTGACCGGGCAGGAACTGCCGGTCAATCCTCTCCTGTTGCAACACGGCTGGCCGGCTTCGTGGATCAGTTGTCCGGGGATCGGAGGGCGGGAATATGGCGTGTATCATTTCCGAAAAACGTTCCAGCTGGATGCCCGGCCGGCGACTTTTGTCGTGCATGTCAGTGCGGATAACCGGTACCGGTTGTGGGTCAACGGTCATGCGGTATGTAGCGGGCCGGCGCGGGGCGATCTGGGTCATTGGAACTTCGAGACCGTGGATATCGCGAGCTACCTGCAAGCCGGTTCAAATACGGTGGCCGCGATGGTTTGGAATATGGGGGTATATGCGCCCGTGGCACAGATCACGAACCGGACGGCGTTTGTGCTGCAAGGCGACGGGAAGGCGGAGCAGGTCGCAAACAGCGACCGGAAGTGGAAAGTGGTGCGGGATAGCGCATACAGTCCTTGCTCGACGGATAATGGGGCACGGCTACGGACCTATATGGTCATCGGGCCGGGGGATGACGTACAGGGTGCGTGGTATCCCTGGGGCTGGGAGCAGCCGGGGTATGATGATCAGCGTTGGCCGGTGGCGGAGGAATTGGGCAGACCTGAGCCATGGGGTTCCGGGTCGGACAATTGGTGGACGCTGGTTCCGCGGGGGATACCGTTGATGGAGGAGCGGCAGCAGCGGATCCCGCAGATCCGCCGGTGGGCGATGACACCGGTGTTTGCAGATACCATGACGTTCGGAACAGGGGTTTCGATGCTGCTTGATGGGCGCGGGTCGTACCGCATTCCGGCTCATACGACGATGAGGTTGTTATTGGATCAATCGTTTAATACGGTCGCGTACCCGGAGCTGACGGTCAGCGGCGGAAAGGGGGCGTCGATCCGGCTAACTTATGCCGAGTCCTTGTTCGACAAGGATGGTCAGAAGGGGAATCGCAGCTCGATTGTTGATAAGGAGATCCGGGGCAACTATGATGTGTTCACGCCCGATGGCGGCGCCCGCCGGTTATTCAGACCGTTGTGGGTGCGGACGTTCCGGTATCTGCAGCTGGATATTGTGACCGGGGATGATCCGCTGACGCTCGACGATCTGTATGGGATGTATACGGGGTATCCATTCGAGCGAAAAGCGGGTTTTGTCAGCGATGACCCATCGCTCGGCGCGATCTGGGATGTGGGATGGCGGACGGCGCGGTTGTGTGCGGGGGAGACCTATTTCGATTGCCCTTACTATGAGCAATTACAATATGAAGCGGATACGCGGATCCAGTGTTTGATCTCGCTGTATGCAACGGGGGATGACCGGCTGATGCGGAAGGCGCTGCTGGACTTCTACCATTCCCGGATACCCGAAGGGCTTACGCAGGGGCGGTATCCGAGTAGTCGTTACCAGGTGATCCCACCTTTCTCGCTCTGGTGGATCGTGATGATCCATGACTATTGGATGTTGCGGAAGGACGATGGGTTCATCCGGCAATTCCTGCCGGCGGTGCGTGGCGTTCTCGACTGGTATGAGGGCCAGGTAGATACGACGATGGGGATGTTGGGACCGATGCCCTGGTGGGGTTTTGTGGATTGGGCCGATGCCTTTGACGACGGACAGCCTGCGGGCGCAACGAACGGGCATTCGGCAGTGATCACGTTACAGTATGCATATACGTTACGACAGGCGGCGGAGCTGTTTGGATATTTCGGGGGGCAGTATGGGTATACGGCAGGTCGATGCCGGAAACTGGCGGCGGATCTCGATCGGGGGACTTATAAGGCATGTTATGATGTGCGCAGGGGCGAGATGGCAAATACACCGGAGAAAAGCAGTTATAGTCAGCATGCGGGAATAATGGCTATATTGGCGGATGCGATCCCAGCGGGTGAGCGGCGGGTGGTGATGGAAAAAATTCTTTCCGATAGTACGCTGCAGCAGGCGACGTTTTATTTCCGGTTCTATTTGAATCAGGCTATGAAGGCGGCAGGGATGGCCGATAGGTATTATTCGCAGTTGGGCCCGTGGCGGCAAATGCTGAAGATCGGGTTGACGACATTTGCGGAGAAGCCCGAGCCGACGCGGTCGGATTGTCATGCGTGGAGTGCGAGCCCGGAGTATGATTTTCTCGCGACGATCTGCGGGATCATGCCGGATGCGCCGGGGTTCGGCCGGGTGTTGATCCGGCCGGCGATGGGGGAGTTGACGGATTTGGAGGGGCGCATGCCGCATCCGAAGGGGATGATCCGCGTTAGGATTTGGAAGCGCGGCGCGGGGGTTGAAGGTGAGGTGGAGTTGCCAGTTGGCGTGACGGGGCGTTTTGTGTATGGGGGGAAGGAAGTGGAGTTAAAAGGCGGGACACAACGGATCAATTTATGATACGAAATTTCTCGAGCGTTCGGCGCATGTTGACAGTGGTCTTGGTGGCCTGGGCCAGTGTCGGAAATGCGCAGGTGGGCGTGATCTTCGACACCGATATGGGACCGGACTATGATGACGTTGGGGCGATCGCGCTGCTGCATGCGTTTGCGGACAGTGGGAAAGCGACGATCCTGGCGACCATGGCGAGTAATAAATATGAAGGGGTGGCGGCGGTGCTGAGTGTATTCAATACGTATTTCCGGCGGCCGGGGATCCCGATCGGCGTGCCGAAAGGGAGTGGGGTCAATCAGCGGGACGGGCAGCATTGGACCGACAGTATTCTTGCACGCTATCCGCATTCGGTGGCCCGGAATGAGCAGGCGGAGGACGCGGTGACGCTTTATCGCAAACTATTGGCGGGGCAGCCGGATCACAGTGTCGTCATCATAACGGTAGGGTTCCTGACCAATCTTGCGGGCTTGTTGCAAACAGGGCCGGATGGCTATTCGGAGCTGAGTGGGGTGGAGCTGGTGCGAAAGAAGGTGCGGCAGTTGGTGTCGATGGCAGGGAAGTTTCCGGAGGGCTGGGAGTTCAATGTGATGAAAGATGCTGCGGCTTCGCAGGCGGTATTTGGCGGCTGGCCGACGCCGGTCCTGCTGAGCGGGTTTGAGATCGGAGTGAAGATCAAGTGCGGGCTGCCGCTGGTGGCCGATTGGACGATCCATCATGATCCGGTCAAAGATGTTTTCCGCATCAGTATCCCGCTGGCGGCAGAGGATAGTGCGGGGCGGAGCAGCTGGGATGAGACGGCGGTGCTGGTGGGGGTTTGCGGGTATGCACCGTATTATACGGTGAAGCGGGGGCGGATGACGGTGAAGGCGGATGGTAGTGACCGGTGGGCGGATGATGAAGCGGGTGGGCAGGAGCATTTGGTTGAGGCGCGGCCGGTGGCGGAGGTGCAGGCGGTGATCAATCGGCTGATCGAGCATCAGCCGGGGGGTGGGGGTAGATGAAGCATCGATTTTGGGGCCGGGAATAACTGATATCCATATACTTATTTTCGCAGGTCGACCTGACTCTTTTCGCGCGGGAATTTTCTTTTGTTTTGCCGGATGACAAAGATTACCGGCAGGCCACCCAAGGCCATCAAGCAAGAGAAGTTCATCGGCTATTTTGTTACGAATGCGCAGCATGCTATTATCCAGGAGAAGGCGGTGCAGGCCAAGGTCAATATTTCCGACTACATGCGGCAGATGGCTGTCAACGGGTATGTTAAGATCCGTTGGACAGAGGAAGATGTGGCTTTATTGAAGCAGCTCGTGGCGTTTTCAAACGACCTCAACGAGCTGGTTGATATTGCCGAGCGGGAGGGAGTATTGAGCGCGATGCTGCTGTTTGGCAAATACCGGGATCGGATCGACAAGCTCATTAAACATTTACAACATGATAGGAAGGGTGTTTGAAGCGGGTAAAAGCTTTCGGCAAGCGTGTCACTATGTGTCACATGACCTTGAACGGGCCATCGTGCTGGAAACGGAGGGGGTACGGCAGCGGGATTATAGGCTAATGGCCCAGGACTTTCAGCTACAGTATCAGTTGAGACCCGAGAAGGAAAAGCCGGTTTTTCACGCCGTACTGAGCTTTCCGACAGGAGAAGACCCAGGCGATGAAAAATTGGTTCAGTTGGGTCGGGAATTTCTTGAAGGAATCGGGATGACGAATACCCAGGCTGCATATATCAAGCATTTCGACACCTCGCATGTGCATGTACATATCCTTGCAAATCGAGTCGGCAATAGCGGAGAGATCATTGGGGAGGGGATGGTCATAGAAAGAGGGATAAAAACCGCCCGGGAGCTAACGCGGAAGTATGGTTTGCAGACAAACGAAAAAAAGAACCTGGAATTGACCAATCGGGAAGCGCTGAGTGACGTAGCGGCAAAGCGATATCGCTTGTATGAGGCGATCCGAGATGAGTTGCCGGCTTGCCGGCAATTGGAAGACCTGGAGAAGCGGCTGCTGGAGCGGGGAATTACCACGCGGTACAGGCTGGATTCCGCTACCGGGGCGAGGGTCGGAGTCAGTTTCCGGATCGAGAATCATGCGTTCAAGGGAAGTCAGGTAGATAAAGACTTTTCTATCCGGGGGTTGGGGCGGCAACTGGCGCAGCAACGGGTGCTGGAGCAGGAGCAAACGATGAAGCAGGAACAAAAGCTGGAGCAGGCGCGGAAGCTGGTGGAAGAGCAGCGGCCTGAGATCGTAAAGGAGTTACGGCGGGGGCATCGGTTACGGATGTGAATCTCGTATGAGTCGATATATTATTAATAAATTTTAAACTTAATTTCTATGTCACAGAAGATGTTGCCAGTTGAAGACGAAAATTTTTCGATGAACGATGAAATTTTGAGGGCGCTAACGGGGAAAGTGGCGGAAACGGGGTCCGCTGTCAATGAAAGCGTCGTCCAGCTTAAAAAACTGAATGAGATGGCTTCCAATCAGCCTGTTTTTGAAAAGCGATTGGGGTCCATGGAAGACAGAATCTGGAAGATGGAGAAGAGTGTCGAGGAAAGTAACAAAAGTTCGAAGGAAGTGATTGATAAACTGGGAAAGAGGATAGATACGCTTGCGGCGGCCATATCCCTCCCGGGGAGGGAAATCGAATCGTTACGCCAGGAACTGGTCAAGCAAGCCCGGATGTTTGAAAAGCCATTGCACAAAGAAGTACATTACCGGCACTTTCTGGGCTGGCCGATCGTGGTGCTAATTTCAGCCGTCTTGGGTGCAATCTTTATGTTTGGGCTTTGGCAGGACGCCAGCAACAGGGTGTCGGCCAAAGAGGAAAATGATATCAAATACAGGTACATGAAATTGAGCGGCGATTTAGTCATTCAGAAACGACTGGATTCCGCCGATCAGGCGTGGCTGGCGGATCCGGGGGAATTTAAGAAGACGGTAGAGTCGGATGAAGCCCTAATGTGGGAGAATACGGCCAATTATATGCGGAAAGAGCAGTTGGATAGTGAAACCAGGGAGTTGAAAAGGCCTAAGAGACGGCAGTGACAGGTTAGGGACCGGGGGGCCTCAGTTTCCTTTTGGCGGCTTCGATCTCCTCTATTTTCTTATCGGCCTTTTTGACGATTGACCAGAATCCGGCCGCGCGAAGAGCATTTGCGAGGTTGGTCAGGTCCCTTATAAGTTGATCAAACTCGCCCGGAGTAATGCAAAGATACAAGCCCCGATTCCGATAGTCATCGAGTTCGGCTTTGAAGGAAGTCGCTGATTTGCCGCTGATGGCATGAAAAAAGTCGGAAATCCCCTGAAATTTAGTGGGTTTTCGATAGTCGATGCGTTCGATGCCAGTACTGTCGGAAAGCAGATCAAAGAAAATGAGCAGTTGCTTCTTTGAGAAGACGCCTTTTTCTTTCCCCTGGGCTCCGTCGTGCGGGGCGGGTTGATGGATGACCTGTGTATCGTAATGAATATCGGTGTGATTGTCGTTGTATTCGTTGCTGATACGGTTGTCGTTGAACTGCGTGTTTGAACGGTTGTCATTGTATTGAATGGCGACGGAGGTTGTGGAGGGCGTAACGTGGTTATTTAGAAAGGTGGGGGAAAGGATATCCTGGCAGGCCCGGGCGAGTGCCGCATCGAAATTGAATTCGGCCGCGTCGAGGAATTGTTGAAGGATATCGGTTCTTTCGTAGATGAGATGGCGGTTGATGATGGCATAACTTCCGGCGGGTGCAAATTTACGAAGGGTGATAGTGGAGTATAAAAGAGAAGTGGCACGGGAGACAAAATGTTTCAGGCCATAGTTGATGCGGTATTGGAGAATGTATGCCTGAGCGACGGGCAGGTCGTGGGGGTGAAGTGTTTCGAAATCTTTCTTAAAATGGTTGTAGAGCCGGTAATGGCCGATCAACCGGTTGCGGATACTTTGGTTGTACCAACTGGACCATTCGAGAAACCGGCAGGGCAAAAGGCGTGTCCATCCGTTGAGGCGGTCGCGCATGCGGTAGTCAGGTGCGGAGTCCGGATTAGGGGGAAGGACGTTCTGATTCATGAGGATCGGCGTTTGGTCGCTAATAATTTTGGTTGCTAATAATAAGGAGTGCGACTGCAGTTAGGCTGCATGGAAGGGCACCCATAATATAACTATTATATTTTAAAATGCAACTCCGGGGAAAAAATTGGGTGAAAAAACGGTTTTATCCGGCTGGTTATTGGTTAAATTCACACGCTTATGAATTTTCGTAAAAGAAGCTACACTTTTTTCTTAGGAATTAACAAAAAGATTTTTTTATTTCGTTATCACCCTTAACAACAATCCTCCCCTCTCCAAACGGTAGCCTTGTCCCGATAGGACGAATCAAGAACCAGTTAAACTTAAACCCTACTAGCTACCATGAAACGTTGCTACCAGCGGGTGCACGATATGCTGCACGCCCATTTTCGACGACCCTCACTGTCTTCACTTCTTCAACAACTCTTATTGCAATTTACCGACAGTAGGTAAGTACTGAAATTCAAGTTTATGTCTTGTAAACTGGCCGCCTGCCTGGCGGTAGGACTTTGTCTTGCCGGGACAGCCACCCATGCCCAAACCGTCGATTCCGCCATCGATAAGGCGACTGCTTTTCCTTCCAAATTATTCAGCCGGATCACCGGCCAGACCGCGAGCCTGAATCAGCAGCTGACCCGGCAGACCGAGAAGTATCTGCAAAAGATGGCCCGCAAGGAAGCCAAGCTCAGAGCGCAATTGTATAAGTCGGATTCTGCGAAAGCGGCGGCGCTGTACCCGAACGATCCGCAGCAACAGTATGCTACGCTGATGGCAAAGTTCAAACAGGACAGCACGCACGTATTCAGTTCGATGGGTCCCGAATATCTCCCGCATGTCGACTCGCTGAACGGCATGCTCGGTTTTCTTTCGAAGAACCCGTCGTTATTAAAAGGGGGGATACCGGAGCAGGCGCAGGTACAGGTGGCGCTGGCACAGTTTCAGCAATTGCAGGCGAAGCTTCAACAGGCGGACGTGATCAAACAATTCGTCCAGGCGCGCAAGGCGCAGATCCAGCAATGCCTTTCTCAATATACGCAGCTACCATCCGGCGTCGGCAATACCCTGCAAGGCTACAACAAGGAAGCCTATTATTATTCGGAGCAGGTCCGGCAGTACCGCCAGATGCTGAACGACCCCGACCGGATGATCCGGACGGCCATGGGCCTGCTGCAAAAGCTGCCGGCGTTCAACAGCTTTATGCAGAAGAATAGTTTTCTGGCCGGGCTGTTTAGCGTTCCGGCCGGATACGGCAACCCGGATGGTACCGCCGGTTTCCAGACCCGCGACCAGGTGATGTCGATGATCCAAAGCCAGGTCAGCCAGGGCGGCAGCGGCGGCATGGCGGCGATCCAGAACAGCCTGAATACGGCGCAGCAGGACATCAATAACCTCCACAACAAGCTGAGCAGTCTCGGCGGCGGCAGCGGCGATATGGATATGCCGAATTTCAAACCGAACGACCAGCGGACCAAGACCTTCCTCCAACGGCTGGAATATGGGACGTATTTTCAGACGACTCCGGCGACGACCTACTATCCGAGCTATAGCGATCTGGGGTTGACGTTGTCCTATAAGCTGGGACACCAGAACCTCATTGGTGTCGGTGCCAGTTACAAGCTCGGCTGGGGCCGGCCGATCCAGCACATTGCATTATCCAGCCAGGGCATTGGTCTACGCTCCTTCATCGATATTCATGTCAAGACGACCTTCAGCCTGACGGGTGGGTATGAGCTCAATTACCTGACGCCGTTCAGCAGCTTCCAGGATATCCGGCTGCTGAGCCGCTGGACACCTAGCGGGCTCATTGGTGTGACGAAGACAGTGTCGATGAAGAGTACAGTGTTCAAAAAGACCCAGCTCAGTCTGCTGTGGGATTTCCTGAGCTACGAACAGACCCCGCGGACTCAGCCATTCGTTTTCCGGGTCGGGTATTCATTCTAGTTCTATAAACTATTTCAAAATACCAGGAGATATGAATTTATTCAGGAAAGCGATTCCCCCCTTGCTCACCCTTGTCTGCCTTTTTTCCGGGCCGGGCTTGCAGGCGCAGCTGTCTTCCAATGCGCAATATGTGCCCAATTACCTTTTGCCTTCGCCCAATGCGGCTGCCCTCCTGAAATTCTCGGATGTGCCGGTGAGCACCTATACCGGCACGGCGGATATTACCGTCCCTATCTATACCATCCATGCAAAGGGTATCGACGTGCCGGTCAGTCTTGACTATCATACCGGGGGAATAAGACTCAAGGAGGAAGCCAGTTCGGAAGGCCTGGGGTGGGCGCTGAATGCAGGGGGCATGATCTCCCGGACGATCATGAATTATGATGATTTTGGGTCGCAGGGCCCGACTTATTTTACGACGCAGGTCCCTCAACTGGCCGGGGATCTTTCGATCACCCAACCGGGTCAAGCCAATGATGAAACACCGATCAGCCCCTATTTTTTTGACTTTTATTGCAACTATAATGTTAGCACGACCCAGGGCACGGAGAATTTCTGGTATGCGTTCACGCAAGGGATTGCCCAAAACGATATGGAGCCCGACATCTTCAGCTATAACTTTCCGGGTCACAGCGGCAAATTCATTCTCACCCGAACCGGTCAGGTGGTGCTCCAGAAGCAGGAGAATATTCAAATCCAGTTTCAGGGAATGGGGGATACCGTCACGTTCACCATTACCGATGACCAGGGAAACAAATACTACTTCAACACCCTGGAACTATCGTATAGCGGCTCAACCAAACAAATTTCATCCTGGTATCTTTCTAAGATCCTGACCCAGCAGCAAGATAGCGTGACCTTTAGTTATCTGGACATCGGTTCACCCTGCAATGGCCGGCCGGATGTCAATCAAACCTATAATTACTATTGCGGTCCAACCCAGGGGTTTCATTCCAGCAGCCCGCCGACGACCTCCTACGACAACCAGGCCCTGCAGACCATCACCTTTGCCAATGGCCAACTGCAATTCCTTTTTGATCAAAACCGGAGCGACCTCCAAAACGGAGTTAAGCTGGATTCGGTCATTTTGTATTCGAAGAACGCGGCCGGAACGTTGACCTATCAGCAGGAGCATGACTTCTATTATTCTTATTTTAATGCCGGCTATTCGGCTGGTGCAGATACCTTCAGGTTTTACCGGCTTAAGCTGGACAGCGTGAAAGAAAGATCGGCCAGCGGAACGCTTCCACCCTACTCGTTTCTCTACAACAATCCAAACCCCGGAAGCCTCTCGCAGAAAGATACGTTCAGTGTCGATCATTGGGGGTATTACAACGGCGTGGCCAACGCGCAGCTGATCCCTGCCATGGGTCTGGAATATGCCCCGGTCGAGTTCAACAATTTCCAGGAAACGGAATATCTGTCCTATTCCGGCGCCAACCGGGAGCCCAACCTGGAATACATGCAGACCTTCTCCCTTTCCCAGATCAACTACCCCACGGGAGGCAGTACCGTTCTTCAATACCAGGCCAACGATTACGATTTTGTGAATTCCAGCGCCAGCGCCAATACCAGTTTCCAGTCGGTAGAGCTGGTCACCGTGGATAGTATCATCAATATTGTGGACCACGGAACGACATCGGGAACGATCGACCTGACGAATCTTTTCCCGGTACTGCCCACCGGCTCCGCCCAGACCAATGTAACGCTGGATATCGCCTTTATGTACCAGAACAACAATCTGACTACCTACCAGAACAGCACCGGCAAAATATATTTCAATTTTACCGGACCGGGGATAAATGTGCACCAGGATATAAATGGCTCAACGTGTCAGTCCGGTACACCGGTCTGCACGATCAATGTCCCCTTGACCATTACGACACCCGGCGTCTATAGCTGGTCCGGATATATCGACAGCAGCGTCGATACGGTCGCGACATTTTCAGAGATTCACGTCGCGGCGCAGTACCAGGTCACCCAGCAAACGTTTAACCTGCTGGAGAACAACAGCTTTATTTCGCCGGCGGCGGGGCTAAGGATACAACGTATTACGAACTATAAGGACCCGGTCACGATCGCCAGCGAGAAGGTCTATACGTATGGCTATTCGGCAGATAAGCTGGGTACGGGCACACCTCAACAATACAGTTACGGCAGGCTGATGTCCTTCCCTTCGTATGTCAACTATGCCTTTACAACGGTTAGCGGCGACAATTGTACGCAGATCTCCCTGTTTGGCAGCAGCTACACCGCCTTAACCAGTGTCATCCAGGGCAATATTGTGGGCTACGACCAGGTCACCGAGACCAGCATTGATCCGGTTACGGGGCTGGATAACGGCTTGACGGTGTATTCCTATTACAACAGCAATGATTCGGCGAAGACGGCGAGCGGGTATGGGTTCCCCGGGACCTTGAATATGGGATACAATCTCGATGGACTGTTGAAATCCAAAGTCGTCTATGCCGATAACGGCGGAGTGTATTACAAACTTACGGAGACGGATAACTACTACCATCCCACCAACCGCGTCGTTTATTACAGTCCCAAGTATACCTACCCCGGGAATAGCGGTGATCCCACCTACTGCACCCCCAATGATTCGGCCGTCGGTCATGAAACGCTTGCCCTTTTTTACCCGTCCATCAAATCCGAACGAATTTTGCTGGATTCCACGGTCAATATCGTCTATCAGCAGGGCGATACGACCCGCTCGGTCACCACCCGAAATGCCAACTATTACGATAACCCCGTCCACTACCAGGTGACCCGGGCCTATACGGATGACAGTAAAGGCGACACGCTGGTCACCAAGCTCAAATATCCGCAGGACTATATTCCAATCGACAGCGTGCATACCGGAAACACGATCCTGGACAGCATGATCGGCCGAAACATGGTCAGCGCGACCATCGAAAAGCAGGACAGCTTGTACTATCCCGGTTCTTCCGCGGGTTATATCACCGGCGCCCAGCTCAGTCTTTTCCGGATCATCTCGCCTTACCATACCATCGTCGCTGACCGTACCTATAAGCTGGCGATCAACTCCCCCGTCACCAATTTCCAGCCGTTCGCGATCAGCGGCAATACGACCAGCCTGGACAGCCGGTACCGTCAGATGATCTCCTTCGATCAGTACGACAGCTACAACAACCTGCAGCAGTATACGCCGGTTGATCAGAATAGCGTCAACTATATCTGGGATTATTCGCACATCTATCCGGTCGCGCAGGTGAGGAACGCTGTGCTGGCGGATGTGGCGGCGACCAGTTTTGAAGCGGATGGCACCGGGAACTGGACGTATTCGGGCGGCTCCACGGCGGACAGCACCTGCATCACCGGGAGCTACTCCTACAATCTCGGCCAATCCGGCGGTAACATCACCAAATCGGGCCTGACCAGCAGCACGACCTATGTTCTTTCGTATTGGACAAAGAATAGCGCTCCCTTAAGCATTGGCGGAACGATCTCGGGCTATCCGGTCCAGGGTAAGACGATCCGGGGCTGGACCTATTATGAGCACAAGCTGACCGGACAGACTTCACTCACCATCAGCGGTACCGGGTACATCGATGAATTGCGGCTCTATCCTGCCAACGCCCAGATGACGACCTATACGTATAGTCCGCTGATCGGAACAACGACCGCCTGTGATGTGGATAGTAAGGTCACCTATTATTTCTATGACGGTTTTGGCCGGCTGATCTACATCAAAGACCAGGACGGCAATATCCTGAAGACTTTCGGGTACCATTACATGAACCAATAACCTGTATGCAAAAAAATACGATATGAAGCGCGCATTCCACGATATCCGCTTGTTGTCCGCCGTCCTGCTGATGGGTTGGTCGCTGCCCTTATTCGCCCAATCCGTCAGTATCGCCGGGCCTTCCTGTGTGCTCCCCGGGCCCATCTATCTATATACGATTTCCGGGCAATGGCAGCCGGGTTCTACGGTGCGCGTCTGCGTCACGGGCGGCACGCTTGTCGATTCCGGCGCCACGTGTGCGGGCGGCGGCGGCGTTCTTTCGTTTGTCCGGGTACAGTGGGATTCCACCGGACAATCTTCCGGTAGCATTGCCGTGACCTCTTCGCTGGGAAATACTTCGTTGTCGGTCAGCCTGACCAAACGGCTGTGCGGCGGGCGGATAGACAGCACGGTCGCCTATCAACCCCTGGATACGCTCACCACACCGGCTACCCTGACCGTCTCTGCTCCCTCGGGCGGAGCCTGTCAGCCGTCCTATGCCTACCAGTGGCAGCAATCGGCCGACAACCTGGTCTGGGTGAATGTGGCGGGCGCTACCAGCGCCCAGTTCTCCTTCACGGGTCCGCTGAGCTATAACGGCTACTTCCGGCGCGTGGTCACGGACAATACGGCCAATGTTACGGCCTATTCGAATGTGGCGGTGATTTTCGTGAATCGACCCATGCCCGCCCTTTTTAACCCTCCAACTACCCAACCATGAGCCTTGCATCTTTTTTCCGTCGATCGCTTGTCGTGGTGCTCCTGCTTACCGGTTGGCTGTGCGGATCCGCGCAATCGATCAGCGGCGCGACTTGCGTAGCCTCCGGGGCCCAAGATCAATATACCCTTTCCGGCACCTGGACGAGCAGTACCCTGACCTGGTCGGTAACCGGCGGGACGATCAACGGTTCTTCCAGCGGTACCAATCTGACCCAGATCACGGTGACCTGGGGCGGAAGCGGCACGGGCACGGTAAGTGTGACGACTACGAGCCCGACCGACAACTACAACCTCAGCGTCAGCATCTACGCGCCGCTGACCCCCGGGGCCTTCACCTCCGGCGCCGGGCAGGGCATTGATTACAATACGACACCGGCGACCATTACCTGTGCGACTCCGACGGGTGGATATTGTACAGCAAGCTATAGGTATCAGTGGTGGTATTCCACGAATCAGAACAGCTATAGCCAGGTCGCGGGCGCGACGGGTTTAAGCCTGAGTTTCGGGAGCACGACCCTGACGCAGACGACCTATTATGTCCTGGAGGTTGTAGACAACTATACCGGTGTGGTTGCCTGGTCTTCGGTCGCCGCCGTTTACGTTTGGCCGCCGGGGCAATCCGGGGTCATCGCGGGGTATACCTGTATGACGACGGGAACGCAGGATGAGTATACGGTAAGCTGCAACAGTTGCACGGGCAGCACCACCATGACCTGGTCGGTGGCGGGCGGGACGATCAGCGGTTCTTCGAGTGGTACGGCGCTATTTCAGATCCCTGTGAACTGGAGCAGAACCGGCTCTGATACCGTCAAGGTGATCACCGCCAGTCCTGCCGATACCTTCAGCCTGGTCGTCAGCTCCTGCCCGGCCCTGTCCGGGGGGACCATTACCTCCGGGGGAAGCCAGACCCTCAACTACAATACAACCCCGGCGAACATCGTCTGCAGCGGGGCGAGCGGTGGAAATTGTTTTCCGTCGTATGACTATCAGTGGGAGTATTCCACCAACGGCACCACCTGGACCAATATCTCCGGGGCCAACAGTTTGACCCTCAATTTAAGCGCAACGAACCTCACCCAAACGACCTATTATGTGTGCGAGGTGGATGATGTGATTATCAATACGGCCGGCTATTCTACGATCGCGACCGTGACCGTCTATCCCGAGCTCGTATCCGGATCGGTCAGCCCCGCTTCCCAGACCATTGTTCCCGGTACGGCGCCTGCCACGCTTGGCCTGAGCGGTACCTCGGGGGGTAGCGGCAGCTATACCTACCAGTGGCAATCGACTTCACCGGCGGTTGGTTCCTTTACCCCGATCAGTGGCGCTACCGGCAGCGCCTACACGCCGCCTGCGTTAACGGCTCCGATGGATTACCAGGTTGTTACGACCAGTAATGGCGTGTCGGTGACCTCTGCACCGGTGACGGTGGCGATCTATCCATCCCTGGCCGCGGGTGCCATCACGCCCGGCAGCGAGACCGTGGCATCGGGGACCGGCCCCGGTGCGCTCATCTCGAGTCCCGCGATCGGCGGCAACGGCGTCTATCACTACCAGTGGCAAAGCTCTTCGAACGGCACCACGTTTAGTAACCTCAGCGGCGACACCGTGCTGACCTATAACCCGGGGACCCTGACGGCCAGTACCTGGTACCAGGTCGCGGTGACGTCCAATGGCCAAACGGTCTATACGGAAGCGGTGGAAATGACGGTCGGTACGGTGAATACCGATCTGAACTATATCCGGACCCGGACGCTCTCGAGGCCCGGGGTGACGGACACCGCTACGGCAAATGCATTGACGAGCCCCTACGATGTCCAGCAAACCACGGCCTACTTCGATGGCCTCGGGCGGGCCGTCCAGACCGTCGCCATGCAGGCCAGCCCGCTCGGGAAGGATATGGTCACGATGCAGGCGTATGACGGATATGGCCGGGAAGCGACCCACTACCTGCCGTATACGTCGTCCTCCGGTAATGGCAACTACAAGACTGACCCGACGAGCGAGCAGACGACGTTTAATGCGGCGCAGTTCCCGAGCGATCAGTACTATTATGGGCAGACGGCGTTTGAGCCATCGCCGCTCGGTCGCGTGGTCAATGCGTACGCGCCGGGCAATAGTTGGGTTGGCAGTAACCGAAGCGTCAGTCAGCAGTACCTGGTCAATGCCGTCAGCGACAGCGTGCGGATCTGGACCATCGCTTACCCGGTGGGCAGCATCCCCACGACGACGGCTACTTATCCCGCAGGCGCGCTGTATAAGAATGTGACGACGGATGAGGCGGGCAATCAGATGGTGACGTATACGGATATCAACAAGCAGGTGGTGTTGAAAAAAGTCCAGCAGGCCACCGTCCCCGGATCGGCGCATGTGGGATGGCTTTGCACGTATTATGTCTACGACGATCTGGGGTTCCTGCGATTTGTCATTCAGCCGCAGGCGGTGGTCCTGATCAATATCAGCTGGTCGATATCCAGCAGTATTGCGAGCGAACTTTGCTTCCGGTACGAATATGACCAGTGGGGCCGGATGAACATCAAGAAGATTCCCGGAGCGGGTGAGGTGCATATGGTGTATGATGAGCGGGACCGGATGGTGATGACGCAGGATTCGCTGCTGCGGGCCAAGGAAGAATGGCTGACGACGACTTTTGATACGGAAAACCGCCCCGACTCCGTCCTGGTGATGTCCGATCCGACCAATTACAATAACCTGCCTTATCATACGGCGGCGGCGATGTCCAGCCCCACCTATCCTGCGCTGTCCGGCTATACCGATACCCTGCAAACGCAGACGTACTATGACGACTACTCCTGGGTGGCCGGGAGCGGCACGTCGCTTTCTGCGACCATGGCGACGGGTTACCTCAGTAACAGTAACGATTTTATTACCAGCTATGGTACCTCTCCGACCTATGCGTTCGCCGACACGCCTTTCGTGATTACCCGCGGGATGCCGACTGGCGCAAGAAAATTAGTGCTGGGGACTAGCCAATACCTTTCCGACGTAACCTTTTATGACGATCGCGGCCGGGTGATCCAGACGCAGTCTGTAAACTATACGGGAGGCGTGGACACCGTCACCAACCAGTATGATTTTACCGGCAAACCGCTGCGCAGCATGCTTAGCCATAGCAAGCAAGGCAACACGGCGCAATACCATACGGTGGTGACGAAGATGGATTATGATGCCTTCTTCCGACTTCGCCATATCTGGAAAAACATCGATGCCGCTGCCAGCGATCAGCTGATCGATAGCCTGCAATACAATGAGCTCGGTCAGCCGAGCGCCAAGTACCTGGGTAACGACGTGGACAGTTTGATCTATACGTATAATATTCGGGGTTGGCTCTCGGGGATCAACCCGAATTATGTCGCCGGAACTGCGACGCATTACTTCGGGATGGAGCTGGGGTACGACCGGACGACTTCCGTCGCGCCTGGCAATACGTACATCACGCCGCAGTACAACGGCAATATCGAAGGGGTCGTTTGGAAAACGGCCGGCAGCGGGCTGAACCGGAAATATGACTTTACGTACGACCCCGTGAACCGCATTACCGGTGCAGCTTTCCTGCAAAATACCAGCGGCTCGTCCTGGGACAAGAACCAGGTCGATTTCTCGGTCAGCAACCTGAGCTATGATGCGAACGGGAATATTCTGTCGATGACCCAAAACGGCTTCCTGGCGGGTGGTTCCAAGGCCATTGATCAGTTAAGCTATAGCTATTTATCCGGCGGAAGCAATAAGCTTATGGGGGTAATCGACGGGGCAAACAATGCAACTTCTCAGTTAGGGGACTTTCACTATAATCCTGCGACAAAACAGTCTACGGACTATAGTTATGACGGCGATGGCAATTTGACCCAGGACAATAACAAAGCCATCACGTCAATCAGCTACAATTACCTCAACCTGCCGCAGCTGATCCACTTCCAGGCAAAAGGAAATATTAGCTATATCTATGATGCTTCCGGGGCCAAGTTGGTCAAGATTACCTACGACAGTCTGGCCCACCACGCCACCCGGACGCTCTACCTGGATGGCATGGTCTACCAGCAAACGGACACAATATCAAACCCCGGCGGTGGGGTTGATACCCTTCAGTTTATCGGCCATGAAGAAGGCAGGGCGCGTTGGGCCTATCATACGTATACGACCGGCGCAACGGGTTACGGGTATGCGTATGATTTCTTCGAAAAAGATCATCTCGGCAATACCCGGATGGTCCTCACCCAGGAACGGGACACGACCAACTATATCGCGACGATGGAAGCGGGCTACCGGACGACGGAGTCGCAGCTCTTTGGCAATATTGCCAGCACGAGTGTCGCCTGGACGTCGATGCCGAGCTATCAGAACATCTCAAACACGATCCGGTACCAATACACAACCACCAATGATAGCGTCTCGAAAGTGGATTATACCGGATCGTCCGGTCAGACGACAGGGCCCAGCCTGCTGCTGAAGGTCATGGCCGGCGATACGATCATGCCGGGCGTTCAGTGTTACTATGTCAGCAATACCTTGACTACGGCCAATAGCTCCTTGAATTCAGTACTCAACTCGCTGGCTTCCGGCATTATGGGTACATCCACGGGGGCAGCGGAAGGCACCCTGTCGGGCTATACTTCTTCATCGGGGACAGTCTACAGTGGCCTCAGCAGCTTCCTGAGCACCAAGGACCCGGCCCCACCATCCGGGTACCCCAAGGCCTACCTGAACTGGATTCTGTTGGATGATCAGTTCAACTACGTCAGCGGTTCCAGCGGATCGGTAGCGACAGCCAGCACAACATATCCGGCAAATCAAATGAATACCGTTGCTCCGGGAGGGCCGATCGTTATGACCAGAAATGGTTATCTTTATGTCTGGGTGTCCAATGAGACGCAGGGCTGGGACGTCTTCTTTGATAATTTCTCGGTGCAGTATAAGCAGGGGCCGGTGTTGGAGGAGAATCACTATTATCCGTTCGGGTTGACGATGGCGGGGATTAGTGATAAGGCGGTCAAGACGAGTTATGCGGAGAATAAGTACCGCTATAACGGAAAGGAATTGCAGCATCAGGAATTCAGTGACGGGACGGGGTTAGAAGAATATGATTATGGGGCGAGAATTTATGATCCGCAAATAGGACGATGGGGAGTTCTAGACAAAATGGCTGAAAAAACTCTCGGCTGGAGTCCATACAATTATGCCTTAAATGACCCAATATCTAATGTCGATTTAGAAGGATATTTTGCCATTAGAGTGCATTATCAGTTCACAGCTAATACTTTAAATGAGCTCGGCTATGATTCTAAAACCCAAGATTTAGTAGGCCATTATGCTTCTACATACTCTGATAACCCGCAATTTAAAGGCAGCCTAAGTGCCTGGGCAATTACATCGGAAGAAGGCCAGCCATATCGGCCCGGAATCGACTATTCACTGACTAACAACTCTCAAGATCCAAAATCTAAAATAAATAGCGCTTGGCATTCGATGAAAGCAGATGGTGAAAATGTTAGCGATGAATTTGCAATGAGACGTGGTCAAGAATTTGGATGGGGTCGGCTTTTTGAAGCAGCCGCTGAAATTAAAAAAAGTGGCGGCATTGAAAACCTAAAGGCCAATTCCAAGGGCATTCAGGCGCTGGGGCAGGGCATACATGCTTTGCAAGATGCCGTGGCACATCGCGGGGTTGACATGGCACATCACAATATTTCGAATGATATGAATCCGTCTGTTGAAGAGACTTTTCGTGCATTTGAAGTCACAAGAAGCGCCTTTTTAGTTACAGAAATCATGAGTGATAACTATAAGCATTTAGGGAACAGCATATCCATTGACGTCGATGGGATGACTGGCAACCAATTTGGGCAGTTTATGCAAGCGCTCATAAAAGGAATGGAGAAGAAAGGAATAAAAAAACTTGACATTAACAATATCCCATACTAATTATGCGATCGTTAAAAATAATTGCTATATGCTTACTATTTTGCAGCTTGCTGATTGTCGTTGATATGGGCCATAGCTTAGTGCCACTGGTTTACTACGAAATATTGACAATTCCGTTCCTATTTTCTCCAAATGCTTTCTCAGGCGGATGGAAGGATATCATTGACACTATGTTTCTTCTAAATACAATAATTGCACAAGGAATATTACTGGTTGCAATCTTAAGGAGGCCAAAGTCCAGCAAGATGCTATTAGCTGTAGGAGAGCTTTTGTTGATGTCTTCTATATTTTATATAACAGTGTCCTCTTCTCACGACATTTTAAGAAGTTATACCTTGTATTCTAGCCTTCCTTGTTTTATAATTTTCGTTATTTTGTCTTACCGACTTTACGCTGCAAAAGATCGTAATGATTGAAATTGATAAATCCAATACCAGCAACAAACGCAGGTTTAAGTAGCATACTCCGCGGAAAAAATGAAACCGAGCATAATTGCCATATCTTTAGGTGCTCTCAGTGTTTCAAATGGTTGAATTTCTTTCTGCCCGTTTGGGAATTCAATATTTGGTCGTGTATCAATCTATCTGGTTCCATGAAGAATCCGGATAAAATAAGCCCTAGGAAGTGTTGCAGCACCCTCTATACCTAATAAATATTTCCAAAATCGGACAAGTGTAGTGCAAAAGGCCTTTTACGACTCGTGTATCAAACTACCCAGCCCGATGACGTGTAAATTATGTAATCATTTGTGTCTGCGGAGGGCGAAAGTAGAATATAAAATCTAACGCCGCTTAGTCCCCGGCAAAGGAAGAAATGGGCGATTCACTATGTCAAGTTTTTTAGATAATCAGCGACTCCAAGGCTGGTCCTGCTGCCCTGGAACCGCCCTTCTTCCGCGGGGGATCGGAGAACTAATGCTCGGCTCTACATTTGTTCGGTAACTTTTCCCAGATGGGTTATAGGAGGAAGAACAGCGGTGGAAGGGTTTAGCAGGACAGCCCCTGAACTAAAGAAAGTTCAATCGATATTCTCCCTTTGAACGGAGCGTCGCCACTGAAGTCGAAGAGCGATCGACTGCTGGTAAAAAAATAATTCCCTCCTTATAAGAATGTGACGACGGAT
>Ga0210383_10001013_pt1 | contig 25904 bp, 14 predicted proteins | sample IncBWC14OmetaG_FD_160072 | JGI IMG/M metagenome (GOLD analysis project Ga0210383, IMG submission 160072) | Forest soil microbial communities from Barre Woods Harvard Forest LTER site, Petersham, Massachusetts, United States - Inc-BW-C-14-O ... | reverse complement strand
CGGACCGACCGATCCAAATCGTATCTACTCCATGGCGGCGTCCATCGATCCCGACGGATTGAATGGCGGGCCATTGCTGCAGACACTGGTTGCGCAACGATCGTCGTTTTTCGGCAAGCTCACCTATACCACCATGCCCGAGCAGTTACAGACGCGCGGCATTTCGTGGAAGGTCTACGGGTCGCCGGATCAGAACATCTTGAACGGCTTGTTTTCCGATAACGTTCTTTCCTATTTCAAGAACTTCCAGGATCCCTCATCTCCGCTCACCCAGAATGCATTCGGTCCGCAGTTTCCGACTGACTTTGTGGCCGATGCGGTCTCGGGCAACCTGCCGCAGGTTTCGTGGATTATCGCGTCGGTCATTGACTCCGATCATCCACCGGCGCCGTCGCTGTTCGGAGAAAATACGTTGTCCGCGATCATCACCGCGCTGACCGCCAATCCGGCAGCGTGGGCCAAGACGGCCCTGTTCGTGACCTACGATGAGAACGGCGGCTTCTTCGATCACGTTGCGCCCGTGACCGCGCCTGCGGGCACTCCCGGGGAATACGTAACCGCTGCGCCGGTTCCCGACCCGACGGTGGTGGGAAATCCGCCCGTCAGCGGGCCGATCGGGTTGGGATTTCGCGTGCCCACGATGGTGATTTCGCCATTCAGCCGCGGCGGATTCGTATCCTCCGACCTGTTCGATCACACCTCGATCCTGCGCTTTCTCGAGACGCGATTCGGCGCCGAGGTGCCCAACCTGACCGCATGGCGGCGGCAGACGGTTGGAGATATGACGACCGCATTCAACTTCAGCAAGCCCGACACATCGATCCCGTCGTTGCCCTCAACGGTGGCGGCCATTTCGACAGCCATTACGCAGTGCGAGGCGAACCTGTTGGGCTTTGCGCCCTATCCGCTGCCCACGACGCAGGTGATGCCGACGCAGGAGACTGGTTCGGCGCCCAAGCCGAGCGGGGCGTGCTGACGAGTTGCGTGGCAGCGAAGACGCACTAGGCGTCCAGCTGCATCATCAGTTCTTCCCACTCGGCGGTAAGGGAGGCTAACTGCGCGCGTAGCTCTTCTGCGAGATTGGTGAGGCGCTGGGTTTCATCTGCGGAGACATACACGCCGAGATGCTGCTCGGTGACGGCGATGGCGGCTTCGATGCGCGGGACCTCTTCCTCTAAAAACATGCAGCGGTCTTCCATCTGTTTCTGCTTGATGGGATTGAGGCGCTTGGGGCGGTCCTTGGCGGACGCCTCGGTGCCGCGTCCGTTTCCGTTTTCCTCTGCAGGCGGAGTTTCGTGGTCTCCCAACCTTCGAACGGCAAGACTGTCCGAAGGATGGGGCACGGGAGGTTGTGTGGCCGCGCCGGCGGCCAGCTCTTCTTTCTTGCGCAGATAGTCTTCGTAGTTTCCTTCGTATGTATGGACCGAACCGTCCTCGACTTCTAAAACGCGGGTGGCCAGGCGGTCGATGAAGTAGCGGTCGTGGGATACGAAAATGACCGTGCCGGAGAATGCCGCGATGGCTTCGAGCAGCACGTCCTTGGCACGCATGTCGAGGTGGTTGGTGGGCTCGTCGAGGAGAAGGAAATTCGACGGGGTAACGAGAATGCGCGCCAGCGCGTAGCGATTGCGCTCTCCGCCGGAGAGCACGCCGAGGGGCTTGAAGACATCATCGAAGGAGAAGAGAAAGCAGCCCAGCAGCGAGCGCAGTTCGGATTCAGGCACCTTGAAGGCGGCGCGGCTGATGTCGTCGAGCATGCGCATGTCTCCGTCGAGGACCTTGTACTGGTCCTGCGCGAAGTACTCGCTCACTACATTGTGGCCCAGACGGACGGTGCCGCTGGTGGGCGCTTCGACGCTGGTCATGAGTTTGATCAGCGTCGACTTGCCCGCGCCGTTTATGCCCACCAGAGCGACGCGATCGCCGCGTTCGATGCCGAAGCGGACATTGTTCAACACGCGCTTCTCGCCGTAGCTCTTGGAGAGTCCCTCGGCTTCAACCACCATGCGGCCCGAAGGCGGGGGCTGCGGAAATTTGAAGTGAATGACGGCTTCTTCGTTGGGAATCTCGATGCGCTCGATTTTTTCGAGCTCCTTGATTCGGCTTTGCACCTGTTTCGCTTTCGTGGCCTGGTAGCGAAAGCGGTTGATGAAGGATTCGAGGTGCTCGATTTGAATGCGCTGATTCCGATAAGCGGATTCGAGCTGGGCGCGGCGGTCATCTTTCTGGGAAAGATACTTCGTGTAGTTGCCCTGGTAGATGGCGAGGCGCTTGTTCCATATCTCCACGGTGCGGTCGATGGTCACGTCGAGAAAGTAGCGGTCGTGGGAGATGAGGATGTAACCGAAGGGATAGGTCTTGAGGTAGTCCTCGAGCCAGTTGCGGGTTTCGAGGTCGAGATGGTTGGTGGGCTCGTCGAGCAACAGGAGGTTTGGTTTGGCAAGCAGCAGCTTGGCCAGCGCAATGCGCATCTGCCAGCCGCCGGAGAACTCATCGGTCTGGCGCGACCAGTCTTCCTTGGTGAAGCCAAGGCCGGTGAGCACGGCGCCGACCTGGGCGTCGAGCGCGTAGCCGTTGAGGGCGTGAAAGCGGTCCTGGGTGAGCGAAAAACGCTCGGCGGCGGATTCGTATTCGGGGCTGGCGTGGTCGAGTTCGGTCAACTGCCCGGCGAGCCGCTCGATCTCGCGGGCCATATCTCGAAGGTCGTCGAAAACGGTGAGGCATTCTTCAAAGATGGTCCGGCCGGCGAGCCGCAGGCCCTCCTGGGGCAGGTAGCCGATGCTGATTCCGCGCGTTTGCTGCAGGGTGCCGTAGTCGAGGGTTTCGAGGCCAGCCAGCACCTTCATCAGGGTGGATTTGCCGGTCCCGTTGGCGCCAACCAGGGCCGTCTTCTCCCGGTTCCGGATGAGCCAGTCGGCTTCAAGAAACAGGATCCGCGGCCCGAAGCGCTTGCCAGCATTTTGCAGGGATATCATGCAGGTCTATTTTCGCAGAGGTGGAGATGGCGGTGGCCGACGTCCCAAAACCACTTGCTAACTAAATTATTAGTTGCTAGTCTAAAGAAGCGTCGAGGGCACTTCCCTCCTCCAAGGCCAAGAGAAATATGCCGCCAAAGAGATCCATCACGCTGACTCAGGCCGAGCTAAGACTCATGCGAGTGCTGTGGGCGCGCGGCGAGTCGACGGTAGCCGACGTGGCGGCCGCCACCGCGGATGAAGGCGCGCTGGCCTACACCTCGGTTCTCACCACCATCCGGATCCTTGAAAGCAAAGGCTATGTGACCCATCGGCAGGAGGGGCGGGCCTTCCTCTACAGCTCCTGCATCGGCGAGCAGGAAGCCAGCCGGTCCGAGGTGCGCCACGTTCTGCAGCGGTTCTTCGGGAATTCCCGGGAACGCCTGCTGCTCTCGCTGCTGGGCGATGACGACATCTCTCCCGATGAATTGAAGCGGTTGAAAGAAGCCATTGCCGAGATTCCCGACGAAGTGGAGGAGGCGGCGCGATGAACGAGTTCCTTCACTCCATGTCATATGTATCCGCCACCGCGGCGGGGGCTCTGTTCTCGGCCGTTTGGCAGGGCACGGTCCTGGCGGTCTGCGTTTCGCTTTGCCTGCGGCTGTTGCCGGGACTCAGCGCTGCAGCTCGGTCGGTTATCTGGCTCAACGTATTTATTCTGCTTGCGTTGCTCCATTTCGTGCCGGCGTTGGTGGGCGGCTCGGGCGTGCTGGCCGCCGGTCATCTTTCCCCCGTTCATCTTGATCCGCGCTGGAGTTTTGTCCTGGCGGGTGTCTGGGCCGCGCTTTCCTTGGCCCGCGCCGTACAGCTCATTGTTGGCGCTATCCACCTGCGCCGGCTGGGCGGCCGTGCGGTTCCCGTTCCGGTGAATGCGGAATTGCAATCGCTTCTGTCGGGAGCGGCCGGTGCCCGGACTGCCCAACTTTGCGCCTCCCATGAGGTGGCTCGCCCCAGTGTCCTCGGCTTCTTCCGTCCCCGCATCCTGGTTCCGCCGGAGCTCCTCAAGGCCCTTTCGCCGCAGGAATTGCAGCAGGTTGTGCTCCATGAAATGGAACACCTGCATCGGGCCGACGATTGGACCAACCTGCTGCAAAAGATGGGCCTGGTCCTGTTCCCGCTCAATCCGGTCCTGATCTGGGTAGCCCGCCGGCTGAGCGCGGAACGCGAACTGGCTTGCGACGATCGCGTGCTGCAGTCCAGCGCCGGACGCAAAGCCTACGCTCTTTGCCTGACCCACCTGGCGGAGTACTCGATCCTGCGGCGGAGCTTTTCGCTCGTGCTGGGCGCGTGGGAACGGCGGCCGGAACTGGTTCGCCGCGTGCAGAGAATCCTGTCGCAACCGGCGCGTTCGATGCGCCGCCGGCCCGCCATGGCGGCCACCGGTGGACTGCTGGCGGGCGCCCTGGGGATTGCGGTCGTGCTGTCGCACAGTCCGCAACTGGTCAGCTTCGTTCCGGCGCAGCGGACACCGCAGCTCGCACAAATTCTCGATCCCCATGACCTCGAACGCGCGCTGGGCGGAACGCCGCAGCTGGTGAAGGCCGCGATGCCGGCGGAGCCGGTGCCAACGGCCGCTCAGCACGAACCTCGCCGGAAGTCGCTCGAACCGGCGGTTTTGAAACGAGTCAGGCACCCGCATCCGGCCCCGTCCGATACAGCACCCCTGACTGCGGAGGCCGCGTCGATTCCTGAACTCGACCGCCGCACCGTGGTGGTGCTGACAGAGTGGACTTCTTACCAGGTGCGTCCGCGCGTGCTGATGGCCGTTGCCCCTGATCGCCGTGCCACATCCGGCAGGGCAGCGCCTGCCAGGGCCATTCCCGCAAGGTATGCCATCGTTCCTACCCCGAACGGGTGGCTCATCATTCGGATTTAGATTTCGTCAGATCCCGGAGCGTTCCGGATCCCAGGTTCAACAGACAATTCAACCTTTGGAGAAGAAAAAGCCATGTCGTCAACAACTAATCATTTAGTTGCAAGCGTCAAGAAACTGTCCGTCCCGGCCGCGATCGCGGGAGCGTTCGTGCTGGGCGCAACCTTCTATGCCGGCCATGGCCGCGTGCACGCAGCAGCTGCCGCGATGCCCATGGACGAAAACAGTGTTTCCGCCCTCACCTCGCTCGATGAGGCCATGGAAGCCGTGACCGCGAAGGTGACCCCAGCGGTCGTCAACGTCGCGATTACTTCGCGGGGCCACGGCGATGAAGACGCCTCGGACGAGGGCCAGGGCCAGATGCCGCAATTGCCTCCGGGGCTGCGGCAGTTCTTTGGCAACGGGATTCCCCAGATGCCGAGCCAGCCGCAGATCGAACACGGGGTGGGCAGCGGCATCATCATCTCGCCCGATGGCTACATCGTCACCAACAACCACGTGGTGGACGGCGCGACGCAGATCCGGGTCACGCTCAATGATCGCCGCGTGTTGAATGCCAAAGTCGTCGGCACCGACAAGCTCACCGACCTCGCGGTGGTCAAGGTGGACGCCACTGATCTGCCCACGGTGGTGTGGGGTGACTCAGCCAAGCTGAAACCGGGCCAGACGGTGCTCGCCTTCGGCAGTCCGTTCGGCTACTTTCAGTTCTCGGTGACGCGCGGCATCGTCAGCGCGGTGAACCGGCCCAACCCGTACTCCGATGACGCTCGCAAGCCCGGCGGTTTCATCCAGACCGATGCCGCCATCAACCCCGGCAACTCCGGCGGCGCGCTGGTGAATTCCCACGGCGAACTGGTCGGCATCAACACCTTCATCATCAGCAACAACGGTTCGTTCGCCGGCGCGGGCTTTGCTATTCCCTCGCAGATCGTCAAGGCCACGACAGAACAACTGATCAAGCACGGGAAAGTGGAACACGGCTACCTCGGCATCAACATCAACGACGTGACGCCGGACAATGCACACTTCTTCAATCTCAAGGAAGCCTCCGGCGCACTCGTGGCCCAGGTTTCTCCCGACTCGCCGGCCAGCAAGGGCGGCCTGCGCCAGGGGGACGTGGTGACTGAAGTGAATGGAGAGAAAGTCGTAAACGCGAGCGCCCTGCAGGTGGCGGTGAGCGAGATGTCCCCCGGCACCGCGCTGAAACTGGGCGTCATCCGGGACGGCAAGCCCATGAAGGTGGACCTGACCGTTGGCCAGTATCACGCCAAGACCCAGGAAGCCGGCAACGAAGGCGAGAACGGCCAGAACAAGGGAAAGATCGGGGTGGCGGTTGCAGACCTCAACGACCAGGCTCGCCAGCAGTTCAACGTACCTGATCATGTGCACGGCGTTGTGGTGCAGCAGGTGCGGCCCGGCAGCGCAGCGGAAGACGCCGGCCTCCAGCCCGGCGACGTGATCATGGAAGTGGATCGCAAGCCGGCAAGCTCGGCCAGCGAGTTTGCGAACCAGGTGCACCAGGGCCCGGCCGGCCGCCACCTTCTCCTGCTCGTGTGGTCGAAGGGCAACGCAAGCTATCGCACTGTGCACACGGATCAGTCCGAGTCGAATGGCTAAGTAAACTCCAAGCCGCCGAGCGCTTCATGAACGCATCCATTCATGGGCGTTCGGCGCGGATGTCTGCTTTTTCAGGGCTCGTCGGGATGAAGACAAATCCTCGATTGCATCGTCCAATTTGTGGGGGCTTTCGCACGATACAAGTTGGCCGGATATACAGTGGGGGCAAGATTCACCTGCTGTATGCGCGGGCGCGTCGCGGCGCAGGGAGGGTGTCGCGCTGTTGCTCGTAGTGGGGTGCCTGCTTTTGACCTCCCCGGGTCAGCAGGCACCTCCGGTTTTTCGCCGACTTCCCCAAACCGTTCCGTGACAGGGTCACTCCGCTTTCAACGCTTCGACCGGATCCACCTCTGCCGCCCGGTGTGCCGGAACATAGCTCGCGACCACCGCGCATGCTCCCAGCACCAGGGGAATGACGAAATAGGTGAATGGATCGATGGGGCTGACTCCGAAGAGCAGCGACTTCATCAGCTGTGTTAATCCCGCGGCCGCGCCCAGGCCGATGGCCACGCCAATCCCGGTGAGAACAAGAGCGGAACGCACGAACATCCATCGCAGTTTGCCCTTCTGCGCGCCGAGGGCCAGCCGAATGCCGATTTCACGGATGCGCTGCGAGACGGCGTACGAGATCACGCCGTATATGCCAATGATGCCCAGCAGCAGCGCCATGGAGGCAGCAATGCCCAGCATGACCAGCGTGAACGAAGTTCGCGCCAGCGACCGGCCGTAGATTTCCTGCATGGTACGCACCGAGGCTACCGGGAGGCCGGCGTTCACAGACCAAACGGCCTCCTGAACCTGATCGATAAAGCCCTGCGTCCCGACCCGGCCGGCGTGAATGGCAAAGCAGACATAGCGCGGCCCATAGATCGTCTTCGCAACATAAGGACTGTTGATCATGGCGGGCCAATATACGATCGCAGGCGCTTTTTCATCGGCTCCGTTGTAGTGGACATCCTCGACCACACCCACCACCTCCTGCCAGGGCATGGTCGTGAACTGGCGAATGCGCTTGCCGATGGCGGCGGCCGGGGAACCCCAGGATTCGTGGGCCAGGTTCTCCGAGACGATGACCTCCTGGCGAAAACCGTAGATCTCGTTCCACGTGAAATCGCGGCCAGCAACTATGTGAGTTCCGAGAGCCTCGAAATACCCCGGAGAAATGTAGTTATAGAATCGCAGCGGCGGATTCTCGCGCTTGTAAGTCTTGCCCTCCACCATCACCTGGTCCCAGTTGGGTTCGATTCCCTCCATCGGTACGGCCTCGGCAAATCCAACCGACGTTACACCGGGAATCGACTGCAGCCTGTCGAGAATATCGTTCTGAATCCGGGTAACCATTTGCGGATTCGCGATGACGGTTTCGGGAATGGAGAGGCGCATCGTCTGCACGTGAGGCGCATCCGTAAAGCCCGGGTCGACGGTGCGCAGTTGCTGAAAGGTGCGAATCATCAGCGCGGCGCTCACGAGCAGCACGAGCGCCATGGCCACCTGCGCCACCACCAGAACATTGCGCGACCGATGACGCTCGCGGCTCACGCTGGCAGTTCGCGCCGAGCCGCCAAGACCGGCAACGATGCGGCTTCGCGCATACCTCCAAACCGGGATGGATCCGAAAAACAAGCCCGAGAGCAGCGATAACAAGAGGGTGAACAGCAAGGAGTACGCGTCCAGAGAAATTTCGTTCAGGCGTGGGAGACTTGGCGGAGCCATGACTGCAAGCAGGCGCAAGGCGGCTGTCGCCATGCCCACACCGAGCACCCCGCCGATCAGCGCGAGCAGAACGCTTTCGATCAGTAGTTCACGCGCGATGCGCGCGCGACCGGCGCCCAGGGCGGCACGAATGGAAAGTTCCTGCTGCCGGGACTCAGCACGCACCAGGAGCAGATTCGCCACATTCGTACACGCGATCACCAGGACGAGACCGATGGTGGCCATGACCACCCACAACACGCTTCGGATGCTTCCGACAACTTCCTGCTTGAGCGAATGCAGGGCGGGCGTAATCCTCCATGTCTCGTAGAAGTGGGGATTTGTGCCCGGCCCGTTGCTGAAGGTATCCATCCAGATGGAGATATCGCGGGACAGGTCGGCGTTGGCCTCGGTGATGGCAACCCCCGGCCTCAGGCGTCCGAGGCCCTGATAACCAAATGGGGCCAGTTTGAGCCGGCTGCGATCGAACGCGAGCGGCGCAAGAAGATCGAAATCCTGATCGACCAACCGGAATCCGCGCGGCATCACTCCCACCACCTCGCACGTCTGGCCGTCGACCACCATGCTCTGACCGACCGCCGCGCGCGATCCGCCAAAGCGGCGCTGCCAATATCCGTAGCTGAGCATGACTCTCTTTGCCCCGTGCGGATCCTGATCTACGGAGGAAAGCAGGCGGCCGGCGAGCGCAGGAACCTCGAGCGACTCAAGTACACCGAGGCTGACCAATCCGACGTGTACCTCTTCGGGCTGCGCCAGCCCCGTAACCGTGGCCCGGTCCGCCGTCCAGACGCCGAGCGACTGAAATGTCCGGTTATGCTCGCGGAACGTGAAATACATCGAAGGGGAGAGGCGCAGCCCACTTTGAAAATTGGCCAGGCCGCCGGCGCCGGGCGCATTCAGCCAGAGGGCGACCAGGCGGTCTGAATCCGGATACGGCAGCGGCTTCAGGAGCACGTTGTTGAGCACACTGAAGACCGCGGTGTTGGCGCCGATGCCGATGGCCAGGGTGAGGATGATCGTGGCAGCGAATCCAGGAGATTTTCTCAACCGGCGCAGCGTGAGGTGGATGTCGCGCAGGATGGATTCGAGCGCCGGCCACTGCCATGCCTCCCGGCTGCGTTGCTCGATGAGAGCGACGTTCCCGAATGCGCGCCGCGCCGCCTTCTCCGCCTGTGCTCGCGGCATTCCGTCGTCCATCAATTCGTCAATCTTCTCCGCGATATGCTCCTGGATCGATGCGGAAAGATCGCTGTAACGGCGGCGGCGTGAGAAGAGCAATCGGAACCAGGCCATGATTCACTCCTATACTTCGGTCACTGCCAGCACGCGGTTGATTCCGGCAAACATCTTGGCGAAGCTCGATACTTCCTGCTCCAGGCGGCGGAGGCCGGTTTCCGTGATCTTGTAGATCCGGGTGGGACGACCCTTGGCCGACACCCCGGCTTCCGATTCGAGCCAGCCTTCGCGCAGCATCCGCTGCAGGGCCGGGTACAACGAGCCTTCTTCGATCTGGAGCAGATCGTCGGAAACCTGCTTGATGTGCTTCACAAGAGCGTAGCCATGCATCGGGCGCAGGCGCAGAGACTGAAGAATCATCATCTCGAGGGCTCCCGGGAACAGGTCGCGGCGTTCAGGAATCTTGGCCATACCGGGAGTCTATCAGAAATACCTATTTACAAAATAGGTTGGCCGCAAGATGTATTCATACGCATTCAGCGGAATGGCCATGAATTTTCGACGGATGGAGAGTCAAACGGACGGAGAACAGAATGAAGATTACGCCCGAATGACGGCCACTCTTCAGACCACATCTAGAATGACGCAAGTGGTGAATCGATGCCTCGTCCCGGACGCGCGCTCAGAGCCGCCGTTGGCCTTCTCGGCCTCTTGTGGGGAATTTCGGCCGGGAGCCAGAATCCACCCGGGCACCCCTCGGTTGTCCTGACAATCGTCGACGAGAACGGATTGCCCGTAGCAGGCGCCGAAGTGGTGGTTCAGGAGCCAGGAAAGCCGCCGGCACGCATCACCACCGATTACAACGGACGCGGCACGTTCGTTCTCGAAGGCAATGAACCGTACAGTCTCGATGTCCAGAAGCTGGGATTCTATGCCTCGGCGTTGAAGGAGAGCGATCCAGGGCAGCGTGATGTGAAGATCCTGCTGAACCATGTACAGATGGTGGTGCAGCAGGTCAACGTCACCGCGTCAGTGCCGGGCATCGACCCTGAACAGGTCTCGGACAAGTTCACGATGGATCTTCCCGAAATTATCAACGTGCCCTATCCAACCTCGCGCGATATTCGCAACCTGCTTCAGTTCTATCCGGGAGTAGTTCAGGACTCCACCGGCCAGATTCACGTCGCCGGCTCGGAGACGTGGGCCACGCTCGACCTGCTCGACGGCTTCGATATCCGCTCGCCGATCAGCGGGCTGCTGGCCATGCGGGTGAGCGCCGACGCGGTGCGCTCGATCGACCAGGAAGCGACCCGCTATCCCGTTGAGTTTGGCAGAAGCACGGGCGGGGTGGTGGCCTTTTATACCGGAATGGGCGACAACCGGTTCCGCTTCAACGCTACGGACTTCATTCCCTCGGTCCACGACGTCAACGGCATACGGTTCGACAAATTCGTCCCGCGGCTGACGTTTTCCGGGCCGCTGGCGCGCGACCGGGCCTGGTTTTTTGATGGCCTGGAGTTTGAATACGACAATATCTACATCAAGGAACTGCCGCAAAACGCCGACACCAATCACCTGACCCGCGGCAGCAATCTGTCTCGCATCCAGGCCAACGCCACGCCGCGCAATATTGTGTCAGCCGGGTTGTTGTTCAACGGTTACCATTCGCCCTATGACGGCCTCTCGTCCCTGAATCCACAGCAGAGCACGACCAAGCGCGACGCGACTGCCTGGCTTCCCTACGTGCGCGATCAGCATAACTTTCGCAACGGGGCGCTGCTCGATGGCGGGCTGGGAGTGGTGCGTTTTCGCGACGGGTATGAGCCCTATGGCGACACCCCGTTCGAACTGACGCCCGAACTCCCTTCGGGCAGCTATTTCGAGAATCTCGCCAGCCAGTCGCAGCGGGTCGACGGCAACGTTGCGCTGTATCTTCCCGCACGCCATTGGAAAGGAAAGCACGACCTGAAAGCGGGGATCGATGCGGACCATATCGGATTCCACGAAGACATCTCCCGCGCGCCCATCTACTATCTTCGCGAAGATCGAACCCTGCTGCGGCAGAGCACCTTTCCGGCGGTGACGGCATACACCCGCCATAACGTCGAAATCGGCGCCTATCTCCAGGATTGGTGGACGCCTCGCACAGGACTGCTGATCGAGCCGGGGCTGCGCTTCGACTGGGACGAGATCGTACGCCGGCCGCTGGTGTCGCCGCGTGTCGCCGCCGTCTACACTCCGCCGGGGCTCGAAGGGAAAACCAAGATCTCGGCGGGTGTGGGGCTTTACTACGAGCACACGCAGCTTGAATACTTGAGCCGGGCACTGGCCGGCATTCGCTTCGATACTTACTATGCCTCCGATGGCCTGACGCAGGTTAGCCCTCCGCTCGAGACGAACTTTACGGCCAACGAAAGCGCGCTCCGTGAGGCCCGAGCGGTCAACTGGAGCGTGAGCGCGGAGCAGAAGATACCGGGCTCGGTCTATCTCAAATTCAATTACATCCGGAAGCAAGTGACGGACGAGTTCACTTACGTGAACCAGGGCGGGCCGGCGGCGCTCTCAGGAAACTACACGCTGACCAATAGCCGCGAAGATCATGACAATGTGACATCGATCGAGGCGCGCCGCACGTTTGCCCGGGGCTACACGCTGTTCGGGGCGTATACGCACTCGTCGGCCGTCACCAACGCGGCGATCGACTATGTGCCCACGATCTCGATGCTTGGACCGCAGCAGAGCGGCCCGCTGCCGTGGGACACGCCCAACCGCGTCCTCTCCTGGGGCTGGCTGCCCTTTCTCGTACCCCTTTTCAGCAAGCGCTGGGATTTCGTGTACACGCTCGATTGGCACACCGGGTTTCCGTACACGGCGATCAATGCGAATCACCAGGTGGTGGGCGCGGCGGGCTCTCAGCGGTTTCCCGACTATGTCAATTTCAGTCCGGGCCTCGAATGGCGATTCCATGTCCGTGGGCTGTACCTGGGGCTGCGGGGAGTGATGGAAAACGCCACCGATAGCGGTAACCCACTGGTGGTGAACAACAACGTGGACTCGCCCCAGTTCGGAGCGTTTTCCGAGACCTTCGGCCGCGCCCTGACGGCGCGTATCCGGCTTATTCAGTCCAAGTGACTCTCAGGGGTTAATTCCCGATCTGAAAGCGTTGGACTATGGACGTCTCAATGGACTAGGATTTCGCACGGACGCGTTTGAGAGAAGAACGCGCGATCTGGTTGTGCGTTCTGTCGGTTTTGTGCGCCCGATTCCCCGAAGCTTCGACTGATTTCATTTGCTCCCCTGCCGCCGCGACCGTATCTGCCGGGGATAGGATGTCGGGCGAAATTCCCGGGCGCGTGTGACTGAGATCGAGCAGCCATTTTGAGGGCAGGGTATGTTCCGGCTCGACGCCGATAAACGGGTTCATTTTTGCGATGGAGTCTCGCGCCGGGACTTTCTTCATGCCGGTTCCCTGGCACTGCTGGGCCTGTCGACGCCCCAGTTTTTCCGGCTCAAGGCCATGGGAGCGGTGAACCCGAACAAGGACATCAGCTGCATTCAATTGATGCTCGTGGGCGGCCCCAGCCAGCTCGATACGTGGGACATGAAACCGGACGCGCCGGCGTCGATTCGCGGACCCTTCAAACCGATCAAGACCAACGTTTCGGGAATCGAAATCTCTGAAATCTTTCCCCGGATGGCCAAGCACGCCGACAAGTTTGCCCTGTTGCGCTCGATGTATCACACCGCGGCGGCGGTACACGACACCGGCTGCCAGATGATGCAGACGGGCAGGCTTTTTCAGGGAGGGCTCGAGTCGCCCAATTACGGATCGGTGCTGCGCTTCGAAAAAGGCGCGCGCGGCGACATGCCTCCCAACGTGCTCATCCCCTATACCATCGGGCAGCTTGGCGGCAACCTGCCGCATGGCGACACGGCGGGTTTTCTGGGCAAGGGCTACGATCCCTTTGTGTTGAACGCCGACCCGGCCGATCCCAACTTCAAAGTGCCGGACATGCTTCCCCCGGATTACATTTCCGCGGTGCGCGTGGACAGGCGGCGAAGCTGGCGGCAGGAAGTGGACAAGTCCGTTGCGTACTTTGAGGAGACCAACCAAGACTCGAAACTGATGGATGCCACATTCAACCAGGCGTACACGCTGATGACTTCAACGAAGGCTCGGGAGGCCTTCGAACTGTCGCAGGAGCCCGAGGAGGTGCGAAAGCGCTATGGCATGAATCGCTTCGGCCAGGGCTGCCTGCTGGCGCGCAGGCTGGTTGAACGGGGCGTCCGCTTTGTCACCCTCAACATGTTCGAGACCGTGTTCAACGACATTACGTGGGACATCCACGGTTCGGCTCCGTTCAGCCCCATCAGTTGCTACAGCGACCTGGTTGGCCCCATGTTCGACAACGCGTACAGTTCGCTGCTCGAGGACCTGAGCCGGATCGGGCTGCTGGACACAACGCTGGTGCTGGCCACCGGCGAATTCGGGCGCACGCCGCGAATCAATCCGGCCGGGGGCCGCGATCACTGGCCGCAGTGCTGGACGGTGGTGCTCGCGGGCGGCGGCATCAAGGGCGGCCAGATCGTGGGCGCGTCCGACGCCATCGGCGGGGCTCCGCAGGACAGGCCGGTGATGCCGGCGCATCTTGCGGCCACGGTGTACAAGTGTCTCGGCGTCCCCATCGAAACTGAATTGAAAACCCCGCAGGGGCGCGTGGTGCGTCTTGTCGATCACGGGTTTGACCCGATAGACGAGTTGCTGGCTTAGGGAGAAGCGATGGAGCCTCGTAAACTTCTACTGTTCGCTGTGTTGATCGGTGGATGCGCGGTTCCCATTGCAGTCCTTTCGGTGGCGAAGGGCCAGGCGCCGCCGAAAGCAAGTGACACTCCGTACCACCAGTCAGACATGTCGAAGCCGCAGGGGAGCATTTCTCAAACCAGCAGCGAGAAGCAGCCCGCGGTGTCGACGTCGCACAAGCCGTCGCTGCTTGGTCTGGCCAAGATTTCAATCCTTCCTTCCTCGGTCTCGATCACGGGCCCCCACTATGGGCAACGGGTTGTGGTGGAGGGGATATTCGCCGATGGACACCAGGAAGATTTGACTTCCATGGCGATCGTAGCGATCTCGAATCCCGCAGTCGCGAAGTTGGACGCGGACCAGATTGCGTGGCCGACAGCCGACGGTGAAACAACGATTACCGCAACAGTCCAGGGCCGTCGCGCGAGTGCGCCGCTGAAGGTAGGGGACTACTCGACTGCAACCACCTGGAGCTTTCGCAACGATGTGCTGCCGGTGATGACCAAGGTGGGTTGCAACTCGGGCCCGTGCCACGGCGCCGCGGCGGGGAAGAACGGCTTCAAGCTTTCGCTGCGCGGCTACGACCCGGTTACCGATTACTTCACGCTCACCCACCAGGCGCTCGCCCGGCGCACGGACCGGCTTGAGCCTGCCAAGAGCCTGATCCTGCTAAAGCCTACGCTCACCATTTCGCACGGCGGCGGACGGCGCTTCGATGTGGGCTCGCCGGAATACAAAATCCTTTCCGGATGGCTCGCCCAGGGAATGCCGGCTCCGGAGGATTCCGATCCGGTGGTCAAGGAAATCCAGGTGCTTCCGCGCGAGGCCTCGCTGGTTCCCGGCGCCGAGCAGCAGTTGATTGTGACCGCTGTTTTTTCGGATGGACGCACGGCCGACGTGACGCGCTGGGCAAAATATGACAGTGGCGACGAAGGCGTGGCCAGCGTCGACAACCTGGGCCACGTGACCATGCACGGCTATGGAGAGGCGCCGGTGACGGTGTGGTATCAGAGCCATGTCACCTTCTCGCGGCTGCGCATCCCGTTCCCGTACAAAGTCGAAGATGCGGTATTCCGCAAGGCCCCGCGGAACAACTACATTGATGACGCCATCCTCGATCACCTGCGGGCCCTGCACATTCCACCTTCTCCGCAAGCGAGCGACGCCGAGTTTATTCGCCGGGCCTATCTCGACGCGGCAGGTATTCTGCCCAGCCCATCCGACGTGGATCGCTTTCTGAAAGATCCTTCGCCGGAGAAACGCAACCGCCTAATCGACGAACTAATCAAACGTCCCGAGTTTGTGGATTATTGGACGTACAAGTGGTCTGATCTGCTGCTGGTGTCGAGCAACCACCTCTCCAACGATGAAATGTGGAGCTACTACAAGTGGATTCGGGAGAGCGTGGCCACGAACAAGCCTTGGAACGAATTTGCGACCGAGGTGATCACTGCCAGCGGCAACACACTCAGGAATGGCGCCGCCAATTACTGGGTGATCCATCGCGACCCTCTCGACACTTCGGAAAACATGGCGCAGGCGTTCCTCGGAATCAACATCAGCTGCGCCCATTGCCACAATCATCCGCTGGCGAAATGGACCCAGAAAGACTACTACGGGATGGCCAATCTCTTCGCGCGGGTGCGGCTTAAGACCTTTGAGCCTTCCGGATTTCGTCCCGGCGTTGGCGTGCTGTTCAACGACGTGACCGTTTATTCCGCGCCCACCGGCGAGTTTATGGATGACCGGCTGATGATCCCGCTGCCGCCCAAGCCGCTTGATGCGGCGGCGCTCTCGAGCGAGATACCGGGAGATACGCGGCAGTACTTCGCCAAATGGCTGACCTCTGCTGACAACCCGTTTTTTGCACGTAATATCGTGAACCGGATCTGGCGGAACTTCATGGGACGCGGCTTGATCGAGCCGGTCGACGATCTTCGCGATACCAATCCAGCCACTAACGACGAGTTACTCAATGCATTAGTGAAGGATTTTGTCGCGCATAACTTTGACGTGGATTATCTTATCCGGACGATCATGCAGTCTGCGACCTATCAGACTTCGTCAAAGCCCCTCAAAGAGAACGCGGACGACGACAAGTACGGCTCGCACTTCATGATCCGGAGGCTCCCGGCCGAGGTGCTTCTCGATGCCTATTCGCAGGTGACCCAGGTGCCGGAAAAATTCGAAGGATACCCGGCGGGCATGCGCGGGATCCAATTGCCCGACACCGCAGTCGAATCGTATTTCCTCACCGCATTCGGGCGGCCGGTGCGGCAGCAGTCGCGCGACAGCGAACGGACTTCGGTGCCGACCATTACCCAGGCGCTGCACATCATCAATGGCGACACGCTGAATAACAAGCTGCGCGCTCCGGGCAATTCCATCGACATGCTGATCCGCCTGGGATTTGATGACGGGCAGATTGTCGACTATCTCTACCTGGCTTCGTTGAGCCGCCACCCGACGGATGCAGAACGGGCGGTGCTGCTTCCCAAGCTTGCGGCGGCCGAACAGGAGAAAATTGCCGGCGTCGACGATCCGCGACGTTCCGCCCTGAATGATATGACCTGGGCTCTGTTGACGGGCGAAGAGTTTATGTTTGACCACTGATTGGCAGAGGCCGGCTGACTCGGCCAGGCGAGGCTTTCTCCATTTTTTATGCGAAGTTATCGACAAAAATCTCGCGGCCTGCCTGTGACTGTGGGACTGGAGATCGTCTTCGTCCTGATCGGGGCGGGAGCGGCGATCGCGATCGGTGATGACCTCCCGCAACACCGCGTGCTTGCAGCCTCAACGCCGGATTACAGTACTAACATCGCTCCCATTCTCAAAAAGAACTGCCTTGTCTGCCATTCAAAGGGAGCCCACAAAAGCGACTTCGTTCTCGATAACTATGAAAACCTCATGAAGGGTGGCAAGCACGGAGCGAGCATCGTTCCGCACGATAGCAATGGGAGCCGCCTGGTCGCGATGCTCGAAGGCAAGCTGAATCCGCGGATGCCGCTCGATGACGATCCGCTGCCGGCCGCTGACATTGCCGCGATCAAGACATGGATCGAAGCAGGAGCTCCGGGTCCATCGGCAGGTGAAATCACGAGCGTACGGACGATTCCTCCAACGCCTGTCATTCATCCCGAGGTGGCGGTGGTTTCGCCGGTCGCATCGCTGCGATTCTCTCCGGATGGAAAGGTGCTGGCCGCGGGGGGATACGGAGAGGTGCGGCTGCTCGATTCCAATTCCGGCAAAGTGCTCGCCGCGCTCTCCGGCCACACGCACTATGTGCGATCGATTGCGTTCAGCCCCGACGGCAAGATGCTGGCCGCGGCGGGCGGAGCGCCGCAAATCGAAGGGGAAATCAAGATCTGGGATGTTGATTCGCACCAGTTGGTGAAAACGATACGAGGCCACAGCGATTGCATCTACTCCGTGGCGTGGAGTCCCGATGGGAAACTGATTGCCTCCGGAAGTTACGACCGGATGGTGAAACTGTGGGATGCGTCGACCGGCAAGGAAGTGCGCAACCTGCAGGACCACATCGATGCCGTATTTGCGGTGGCATTCAGCCCCGACGGAAAGCGCCTGGCTTCGGCGTCGCAGGATCGCACTGTCAAGATCTGGGATGTAGCCAGCGGAAAACGACTGTATACGCTGAGCGATGCATCCGACGGGCTCACCAGCGTGGCCTATTCGCCGGCGGGCGACCAGGTGGCGGCGGCGGGGTATGACAAGACGATCTACGTGTGGCGGCTTTCCGAAGCGGATGGCCACCTGACACAATCGCTGATTGCCGACCAGGACACGTTGCTGGCACTGGTGTGGTCGCCGGACGGAAAGACGATCGTCACCGCTTCTTCGGACGGGTCGATTCGATTCCGCGACACCAAGCTCGACCTTACGGGGGTGATCGATCGCCAGTCCGATTGGGTCGAAGCGCTGGACATGAGCCCCGACGGCAAACGACTGGCTGCGGGCCGATACAACGGGACGCTCAGCCTGTACGACGTGAAGACGTTGGGGGAGACCACGGGAAAGCTGACGGTTTTCGATGCCCTCAGTCCAGCCGGCGTAGCGAAAGGCAACGAGGCCGCCAGCCGATGAAACATCGGGCGATGCGGAGGTTCTGTGAATAGCAGGCTCCTTTTCTTTGCGAGCTCAATCGGGCTCGGACTTGCGGTGGCGGTTGGGTCTCCCGCGGAGGGTCCGATGATTCCGCCGACAGTGGCGAGGATCTCGCCCGCGGGAATGCAGCGCGGAACCACGGCCAGCTTCGTCATCGAGGGGAGAAGCCTGTCCGACGCAAGCGCAATCATCTTCGATGCACCGGGGCTGAGCGCCAAAGTGTCGGAGATAACCGACGTGCCGGAGAAGATCACCGGACCGCGCGCCGGCGTCGATCTCGGAGCGCAGGTTCCACAGGGCAAGAAGCAGACCGCCAAGCTCGAAATTACGGCTGCGAAGGATGCGACGACCGGCCTCCATCTGTTCCGCGTGAGGACGCCTCTTGGAACTTCAAACCTGGTGGTTCTCGCCGTTGGGGCGCTGCCTGAGATCAAGAGGCCCACAACAACGGAAATGGACGCAGGCGCGCCGCCGCAGACGGTCGAGTTGCCGGCGACATTGATCGGCACGATCGCAAAAACCGGAGAAAAGCAGATTTTTCGATTCGCAGGAAAAGCAGGCGAGGAGATTGTGTTCAGCGTGCAGGCTTCGGCACTTGGATCGAAGCTCGCTTCCATGCTGGTGTTAAGCGACAATTCGGGGCAAACGCTCACGACGTCGGCCCGGAATCCAAGCATGCGCGACGCGGAACTGGATTTCAAGCTGCCCAGGACCGAGGACTACACAATTTCGATTGCCGATCGGGATCTCGGCGGAGGAGAAGGCTATTTCTATCGTCTCGATGGCGGCGATCTGCCCTATGTGTCAGGCGTGTTTCCATTGGGAGTTCGTGCAGGAAGGGCTGCGCAGGTATCGCTTCAAGGACTCAACCTGGGCGGGCTTCGCGAGGTCAGTGTTGCTCCACCGGCGAACGCCGATGGCTGGACCACCATGCCGCTCGATGTGGTTGGCGACGGTATTCGGCCGGTCAATGAAGTACGGCTCGCCGTAGGCAACGAGCCTGACATTCTCGAGTCGGAACCGAACGACACTATCGCACGGGCCCAAGCCATTTCGCTACCCGTCACCATCAATGGGCATATTGATGGTGGTGCGCGCCGCGGCGGAAATCCCGACGAGGATTACTTCCGCTTTCACGCCACCAAGGGAGAGAGGCTGAGTATCGACGTTGCGGCTGCGCGCCTGGGCTCGGCGTTGGACTCGGTGATCGAGGTGCTCGACGCGCAGGGAAATGCCATTCCGCGGGCCACGATTCGCTGCCTCAACGAGACCACGACAACACTTTCCGACAGAGACTCGAGAACCGATGGAATCCGCCTGGTTTCGACCTCGGGTCTTCGCGAGGGCGACTACCTGATGGTTGGCGATGAGCTAAACCGCATTCAATTCATTCCCGACCAGCCCGATGCCGACACGACTTTGTTCTCCATGGGCGAGCTGCGCGTGGCCTATCTGGGTACCTCTCCGGACGTCCACGCCGTGAACACGCCGGTCTACAAGGCGCAGATTCTTCCTCCCGACGCGGAGTTTCCTTCGAACGGGCTTCCGGTGTTTCACCTGACCTGGCGGAACGACGATGGCGGTCCGGGGTATGGCGCGGATTCAAAACTGGACTTCGTTGCGCCCACTGATGGAGATTACTTCGTGCACCTGAAAGATGTTCGCGCCATGGAAGGGCCGGACTTTGCGTATCGCCTGACGATCCGCAATGAGGCGCCGGATTTTCGCCTGCGAGCCGATCCCGCAAATCCGAACATTCCCCGCGCCGGATCGATTCCCGTCACTGTCTCGCTCGATGCGATTCGCGGCTTCGATGGGCCGATCGAAATAGCAGTGCAAGGGCTGCCGAAGGGAGTTTCGGCAAGCCCGGCCGTGATACCACCCGGGCAGATCTCGACGGTGGTGGTTCTGTCGGCAGCATCGGACGCAGCGGCAGACTCGCCAGACTCGCCGAAGCGGCCGATCGAGATAGTCGGGCACGCCGTGGTCAACGGCCGTGATTTGATGAGAACGGCGAACGGCGATATGCCATCAACGCGGGCACTGCAACTGGCGTCGATTACGCCTCCGCCGGATGTCGTTGTCACCACCGATTCAAGCGACGTCTCCCTGGAGCCGGGGAAAGAGATCACGGTTACCCTTCACGTGGAGCGCCACAATGATTTCAAAGGACGGGTGCCTTGCACGATCGAGAATCTTCCTCCCGGCGTGCGTGTGGTCAATGTGGGATTGAATGGGGTGCTGGTTACGGAAGCGCAATCGAGCCGCACCTTTACACTGCGCGCGGAAGACTGGGCACAGCCCGTGAAGCAGCCAATCTTTGTCGTGGGGATGGTGGAATCGAACGCGCCCACTCTGCACCCGTCCGCACCTCTTCTGCTCCAGGTCTCAGCGGACAAGCAGACGGCGAGCATGCCCGTGGGTGGACAGGCGGGGAACACGGCGACCTGGCCGCATTCTCCAGACCGCTGACTCTAGAGTTGTGTGCCGTTCCCATAACCACGCTGCGGTTATTCGGTTCGACGTTGGACAATCCGCAGTCAGTTATTCAGGCAACCACCTTGCTGAACAAGTCTTAAGCTTATATTCCCGAATAGAGGGGTCGCAGGGACCCCCGCTGGCCCTAATTGCGGTTATTTGACGCCTTGAACAATGCGGGCACACAAAATTGGTGCCAAGGTGGCATTCCATGGCACTTCAGTCGAGTCTCTTTAAAAGCGATTCCGCCCTTGAAGCCTGTCTTAATCGCGATTCGGCGCATCTCACGATCGGCGTCGCGGGAGAGCATGTCTCCAAGGTCCAGCAGGCAATCCTGGCCCTCGATGACACCGGCATCAACAACCGCGAACTGGCGGCAACAATCTATGGCAGCTCAACCTCGGGTGCTGTCCTGAACTATAAGCGACAACGAAACATCATCAACCTCAATTATCAGACCGCACCCGATGGGATTGTCGGGAAGATGACGATTAGCCGTCTGGACGAGGAAATCATCGCGCGCCCAGCGAATGATCCGCTCACGAATCCTGGCGAGAGCGAGCGGATTCGGGGTCTGCTGGACCGAGAGCGGCTCAGGGTGTTCCTTATGATCCAAACGACACTCCAATCGCTGGCGGACACCGAAGCGGCGTTCAACCAGGCGGATGCCGACCCGCGAGCCGCGGCGGGCTTGCTATTTGTAAACCGATTTGCGGTCAATGGGCTCGAACGCTTTTTTGCGGTTACTCAAGCCAATCACAGGACTGCGCTGCCCCCCGTCATCGCCAACTTCCAAAAATATCTTTCAGCATTTGACCGGCTGGTTACAGATCAAATCCCGGCTGATTGCCCGTTTCTCCTGCATCATGCGACGATGCTTATCGGGAGTCCGCCAAAGCCGGTGTTGGCATCTGGAATAGTGACAGGAGACACGCCCATTGCGTTCTCATCCCAGAGCAGCCCGCGTGGCATGTTCTTTACGCCTCGCTACCGCGAGTTTGACCCCGCCATGCCTCCGGTATTCCGGGGCTTGTTCCGCCAGGCTCTCGCTGGAATTCAAATCCATGAAATGGGCCATTTCTATTTCGGCTTTGAGGACATCGATCCGCGAGGAAAACCTCCCGAGATATGTCTGCGGGCGGCGGCGAGCTACGATCTTCTAGCTCGCCAGATCATGTTTCGACATTGAGATAATCCGCAGCGCGGAGGTCATAGCCCAGATGACCGCCGTTCTGACGCGAACACCGGCGCGCCCCGGACCGATGGTGGAGCTCAAGTGTGCGGATCAATGCTGAGGGTGGGCGTCGTCTGCGGTGCGTCCGTCTGCCGTGCCGCCGGTGGACCACAGGATGCAGACTAAAAAGGTGATCACAATGACGGGGACGACCACGAACGGGGAAGCGATATTCATCTTCAGAACTCCCTGCCGTTAGAGTATCAAAGCCCGGGCCGGCTTCCGCGCTTCCCCACGCTTGACCGGCCCGGGCCCTGGATTTATGGATTGCTCTATTTAGGTTTAACCTCGTTCCATCCCTCAGATGGTGGGCATTACCACCAAGGGGCGCATCATGTCATGCTCTTCGTGTTCCAGGATGTGGCAGTGCCATACATATTCGTGGCCGCCCTTTAACGCGGCCGGCGGCGATGGTGGCACGGCAAATGGGAGTGTGGGCAAGGTGAAATTGAGGATCACGCGCGTCACTTCGCCGGGGTTCATGCGCACCGTCTCTTTCCATCCCCGGTAGTTCGGATCGGGCGGCATCCAGGGCGAAGTGGGAACGAATGCCAGGATGTCCGGGATGGAGTTGTCGAAGGTGGCTCGTCCCAGCACTTGAACGTTGGTCAGGTGGAAGTGCATCGGATGGGTGTCGCCGGTCGTGTTGTAGATGTCCCAAACCACCCTTTGGCCGTTTTGATACACCTCGGTCGGATCATCCATGAAGTTCCGGCCATAACTGTCGCCGTATTTCGCCAGGTCCGTCCCCACGCGTTGGATGAGGCGCCCATATTCGTCGTAGTCTTCGTTGAGCGTCTTGTTTTCGAAGATGACTCCCGGGGCACCCGGACTGAGATCGAACTCCCCGAACGGCTGGTGCGAGTCCCGATACGCCCCGGGCATTGCGTCTTCGAGGGCCAGCAGAGTCGAATCGAAATTCATTGGATCGGCCTTGCCGGTCAAGGCAACGATACGGAACTGCATCAGGGTGCGGGTGTTCGGGCCCATGGTCGCCTGGGTGCTGGGCGCGCCGCCAATGCCGGTCTGATCCGGATTCCCGGTGTAGTAATCGTTGCGCGGATCGCCGCCCGGGAAGGGCGCCGGCGCATCGTTATACAGAATCAGATTGGTGCCGACCGGCACGCTGGAGAAGTCAATGATCAGGTCGGCCCGTTCCGCGGGCGCCATCAACAGGTTGAATGGGCCGTCGGGATTTACGGAGCCGTTGCAGTCGGTGGTGAGCTGGATGGGCGGATTATTGAGAACGACCGGCTGAGGAAGGATGCCGCCCTCGTTGCCGATCTGAATGAACGCCGGGCCGGGCTGGCTGAAGTCCGGCTCTCCGGGATTCGCCGCCGATTCGTAATAGAGCTGCAAATTGTAGAAGCGCGCCTGGGAGCCATTGAGGGCAAGGAAACGATAGCGCCGCGGCTCGACCTGCGCATAGGGATAGGCCATGCCGTTGATGACCGGAGTGTCGAAGAAGGCTTCGGGAACGCACGAGGGAGAGGGGAGCGATCCAGAAGGAGCGGGAAAGCCGTCGGACGGGCCGCCCAGATCCCATCGCGCGGTGGGGCCCTGGGCCTCGTACACATATGGATAGAAGAGATCGCCGGCCTTCCCCCACTGATCGGCCGTCGTCTTGAAGCTCTTGTCCTGAAGAATGAGCGGAATGGAGTAGGCCAGAGGAGGCACCGCCGGCGAACTTCCAGTGGTCATTGCGGAGAGCACCGGATCAGTAATCACGTAACCGGCGGCCATGCCGGCGTAGGCGTTCAGACGGGTGATTCCCATGGCGTGGTCGTGATACAAGACCAGCCGCTCGCTTTGGCTGTTGGGATAGTAATAGTCCGCAACGCCCGGGGATCCGGGCACGCCGTTAAGGAAGCTTTCTCCGGCCGAACCGTCAGCCGCACCCACCGTTCCCGTCGGTGAGAACCAGGAAAGCGGTCCGCCATCCGATGTCCAGGGCACATACCCGCCGTGCAGATGAAGGCACATCCGGTTCTGCGCAACTGAGGGGTCAGCCCCCGGAAGGCTCGTATCGATGGGCAGAATGTGCGTAGGCGGCAGATTATACTGCATGCGTATCACCACCGGCTTGCCCCTTTGCGCCACGATGATCGGCCCAAGATAGGCGGACTTGCCGGTAGCGGTATCGACGTAGCCCCACAGGTGCGTCGGATTGGGCAGATCGGGGTGCATCTGCTGTGTATATTGCTGCGCGCTCAGCTGGTAGAAGTCGGCGCCGGGCCAGGCGCTGTTGGTCGCGGGAGTGGCAACAGGAATGCCCGTCGGGCCAAGGCCGGGAAGGGGCGCGACAAACTTGCGCAGTTTGGGGCTCTGCGCATAGGCCCAGATCTCCCCTCGCTTCCGCGAAACAGGGCCAACGCAGTACCGGCAACCAAACTGGTCTTTAGAAATTCTCTCCGTGTAGGCATGCACAATCTCCATGAGTCCGGAATACAAATTGGGGGTGTTCGACGCTGTCTTGGGCTAGACGGTCTTACTGGCCGCCCGAACGCCTTGGGCCTGCTGTGCCCGTGGCAACTGCGCGACGCGCTGCCGCAATGGCACGAGACGTCGCGACATGGCGCGCCTTGGCTGCCGGGGTGGCAGAACAAGCGCCTTCCGGTGCAAGGGCAACGGTCTTAGAAATCGGGCCGGCCGTTCCAGTGCAGATTACCGAGTAGATCTGGGCGGTTGCTGCCTGGAGAATCACGTTCATTGACCCGGCAGGCTGCAAGGCGCCCGACCAGGCGCCGCTTGCCGTGCAACTCGTGGCGTTTCCACTGGTCCAACTCAGGGTTGCGCTTTGCCCCGGCATGACCGTACCTGGACTCAGAGAAAGGTTGACGTAGGAGGGCAGCGCGGGCTGAGCTGGGATGGATCCCGCACTCGAGCCCGAGCCGCACCCGGAGAGAACCAAAACCGAAAAGAGCAGGAAAACAAAAGAAAGAGACTTGATCGTCTCCGCGGGCGATTGCATAAACACCCCGTGGGCATGAACCCGGTCTGAGTTCATCTTGGATAGAGAAATCCACTACAGAGTGAATGCACATCGACACGCCTATATGTGATGGTGATCACGTACCGAAGTAACTAAGCCCGGCAGATCTTCGAGCCCAGTGGCTAATTCCGTCTGTAACTTGAATCTTCAGAACAACATGGAGCAGAAGTGAATCGCGAATCAAGCGGGTCTGACTCTTTTGGGGGATAGATAGCTTGCTCACAACTTCGAGGTCGATACAGCGCTGCAAAGAAAAAGGACGAGACAGAGTCTCGTCCTTCTCTCTATGCAACCCAGCTCCGCCCCAGCCGGCGCCTTTGTGCGTTACCATGGCGGAGCCTGTTCCGTTAAACCTCTCGGGTTCTTACTCCTTCGGCCCGCCGTTGGGATAATCCACACGGACGGTCAGAATCTCGTAAGGATGAATTGGCGCCTTCACCACGTCGCCTGTGACTTCAAGCGAACCGCCTTCCGGCGTTTCCTGGAGGTTGGTCACGGTCGCGCCGCTTGCGCCGGGGGGCACGTGGAACTCGACGGTCGCATCTTTGCCGGCCCATTCGTACACGCGGAAGATGAGGCCCTTTGCATCCTCAGCCTTCTTCACCGCGGTCAGCACCACATTCTCCGGCGTGACAGAGGCGAAGGAGTGCTCCGCCGGCAATGATCCTGCGTGCGCGGTTGCTGCCTCTGCGGCGAGCGGGTAGTTGTATTCGTAGCCATGCCGCACCGTCATCGCATCCTTCCAGGTGCCAGCATGCGGGTAGATGGCGTAGTGGAAATGGTGGTGGCCCATATCGGCATCGGCATCAGGCCATTTGGGCGAACGCAGCAGCGTCAGCCGGAGCAGGTTGCCGACGCCATCGTATCCATACTTGGTGTTGTTG
>Ga0210383_10001010_pt1 | contig 25931 bp, 36 predicted proteins | sample IncBWC14OmetaG_FD_160072 | JGI IMG/M metagenome (GOLD analysis project Ga0210383, IMG submission 160072) | Forest soil microbial communities from Barre Woods Harvard Forest LTER site, Petersham, Massachusetts, United States - Inc-BW-C-14-O ... | reverse complement strand
CACCTTGAGAAGCCTCCAAATGCTTCTGGATGAACAATGGATCCATCCTTGTATCGCAGAGATCGCTGCATCTCAACAAAGCAGATGTTTGAGACACTTTCTACCCTTGTTCTACCCGTGAGCCCGTTTCACGACTCATTTAATGTTAGACATGTACATTTAATTCGCACAGGAGTATAGCCATGGACCATGGTAGTACGTCACGTTCGTACCACGCTCAGATTCAAACAAGTACGTTTCTGATAATAGGGACGGTCAACTATGGCGCTTCAGGGTACGCTTCAGGTCACGCTTCAGCTGTGGCTTCAGCGAAATGAAGTGTGGGTGAAGCGGCTTCAACTTTGACCGCCCCGCTTCATTATGAGATATATTTTTACAATTTGAAAATGTAGTATAACAAACTCCGATGTGATATGATACAGCAAGTGAAGGAAAAGTGAAGCCCCTTCACTTTGTCGAAGCGCCTCCAGAGGTGCTTCGACGCTTCAGGTGCGCTTCGCTTTTTCGGCGCTTCAGCAGTCCAAATTAGCAAAGTGAAGCGCCACCTGAAGCGTCCCTGAAGCGTACCCTGAAGCGCCATAGTTAACCGTCCCTAATGACTAGGTTTTGTCTAGTCTCCCGTAGGCAGACTCAAAATTCGTGTTTTTTTAGAAGAATGGTGATACACTAGGGTTATTCAGAGTTGCCGTTTTGAGGCGTTTTGAGGCGCCGTTTCGATGGCTGTTTCGTTGTATACTTTGGTATTTTGGATTCAGAACCATTTCGCCACATTGGCGAAACGGCCAAGGCGGCAAATCGCGGCATGTCAGCGGAGTCTACATTGTATTTTGATTATCATGAGCAAATAAAAATTACAGCATGTCTGCTCTTCGTCTCCAAGTTACGGTTTACATAAAGAAGGCATCTAGTATAGTTTCAAGATGCTATGTTAGGCATTTTCTGCCGTAGTTCGCTCTATCTAAGTCGGTAATGCATTGAGGATAGTGCGGAGCTTCAATTTTCACTCGAAACGAAACGCGCGAAACGAGGTCAGAATTGAAATGCCGTTTCGTCATCCGTTTTGGATTACAAAATAAAATAAAAACGGCCATCAAAACGGCGCCTCGAAACGCCTCAAAACGCCTATTCTGAATGACCCTACTCATATACTCTATTTGGTCGAAACCGCCGTCACCAATCTTTAGGATACTGCCAATGGTCATCGTGTTATATCAGGGCCTTTTGTTCAAGATTCGACCACATTTTTTGTATGAGCTTGACCCATAAACTGTGACCGTACAGTGCGGTCCCTCATATCGGGCGCAGTTTCTCTTCACCCTTATAGGCCATTCTCCCCTTACCGGGCCTTACGATTTCGACTGTCCCTTAGGAATGGCATGAAACCGATTGCCACCCACAATTCTGGTCGTATTTACTAGTTTCCTTTGGGATTTTTTGGGGTTATAAGTTCAATAACATATCATCAAAATCTAACTATATCACAATCATTTGTTAGTACAACCTTCGATCCAGGAAAACGCAAGGAAAACATAATTTGAGACCGACACTGGATTTAGGGTTAAGGCTACACGTCACGTACACGGTGACCAGTTTCGAAAACTCTTGAACACACCGATTTACCCGTCGATTCTTGCTAGAGACTCCTAGACATCCCAAACTTGGTTTGAAATTTTCGATCCTAAACTCACCACTTCCACAGCTTTAATGTCTTTCGTCAGGTATGTGCTATTCCGTGAAAGCCGCCCGAGCTGAGCCCATTCCAATGTAAGGCTGGCTCTGTGTGTGGTTGGGGTTTACTCCATGTTCCTGGTAAGCTCTTCATAATATCGACTTCTCTTACCTCCTTACTCATTCGTTTTGTAGCTGTGGGCAATCGCTCAAGAGCGGCGTACGGTGATTTCCCGATTCTCAGTCCTACCCCAACTAACTACCCATCCCAGTATCCGTTCCATTCAAATCCGTTGATGGCGAGTCTTCCGAAAAGTTTCTATCCCCACTTTTTATGGGCACTTGTCAAAGTGCACTCAGCTCGATATCGGCACTTATATATATTCTTATTCGGCGAAAGTCGACCGACACAATTGCACAGTGTCTGGGACTCGAACCGCTTCCGTCCACCGAATCTAAACGCTCGAAGAAAATACCCAATGGAGATACAGCCACCGGCAAACTTCAAGCTAATGGCACTACAAACCATCCACCTATATTGTCCGCCCGTTTTTCGCGAATGTCACTCATTCTTCGCTACCTCCAATGTTCCGTCTTCATAACATCCGCCGCCCCTTTCGGATTCGCAGCCCTTTCTTACATCTCATATCCTGCAATGGTCCTCGGAAAGTCGTGTAAACTCGTCCCAGTCATGATCATGAATGTCCTCCTCTACCGCCGCCGGTTTGCACCGCACAAGTATCTCGTTGTCTTGATGGTCACTACTGGGATTACAATTTTTATGGGTTTCGGAAACGAAAAGTCTTCAAAAGGGAAATCAAACTCTGAGCAAAGGCACATCCCTTATGCGAACTTGATTGGGATCGTATACCTACTGATTAACCTCGCCATCGACGGAGCAACGAATTCGACACAGGATGAGATCTTTGTCCAATATAAAGTGACGGGCCAGCAGATGATGTTCTGGATCAATATTTTCTGCACGCTTCTCACAACAGTCCTTTCTATCCTACCTCTTCCCTACATTCCCGTCATTCATCCGTCGACTGACGGACAGTCGGAACTTATGGGCGCGCTATCGTTCATTCGATCACACCCTGCTGTGATTATCCCATTGGCCCAATTTTCCCTCACTGGTGCACTGGGCCAGCTATTCATCTTTGAAACACTCCAGCACTTCGGGTCCCTAACGCTTGTGTAGGTTACTGGGATAAACTACCAGCTGGATCATGCTGACGCTGATCGCAAACAGGACCATTACCTTGACACGTAAATTATTCACGATGTTGTTATCAGTGATTGTATACAACCACAAACTCACTCTGGGACAGTGGCTCGGCGCTGCTGTAGTATTCGCCGGCATATCTGTGGAGGTATTCGTAAAACGAAAAGGTTCGTCACAAGGGACATACACTGTCGAGACACCGGCCTCACTGATTTTGCAGATGTCCACGCGAAACTTGTTATCCAAGAAAAAGAGAGGACGAAGATCAAGTCTTTATAATAGATAACGAGCATCACGAAAAAGAATAGTATTGACGTACAAGGTTGGGCGAAAGAAGCTACAAGTGATTTCTAAACAACGGCGAGCATTGGTGAAGGCTCATGAGTCGATCCGGAAAGCACGACACCATAATGATGATAGAGGCGGGGGTTTAGGGCTATGTCTCCATTGCGTCAGGGTCATACGGTTCCTGTTGTTCATTTTGCACCAAAGCTCGTTTTCGGTCGTCGTCTCTAGAGCCCGAAGAACCACAAGAATCCCATTTAGTTGCGATCAGCAGCTTGCAAGAAGATTATATGGTAGTACCGAGTAATGTCGTCATCATCGTCATCATCGTTTCTTTTCCGTCTCGACACTGTGCGTTGTACGCTGGGATACGAGGCGACGGCCAGATTCGCCCTGTATATTGCCTCGTATTCCTGTTTCATTTGCAATGGCTTTCTTAACAGACATCTCAATGAGCCGACAAAGAACCACTGCACCTTGATTTGTGTCAGAAAACCGCCGTTAGGCGATATACAGTACCGGCGGTTCTGTACCATATGCAGAGCATCTTCCCAGGACAGCCGATAATATTGCATCACGAACATCACCACAAATGCTGGTGAAAGGCTTATGCCCCCTTGTAAATTGTGTGAATTGATCTGACGTCTAACCCATCAATTACAGGACTCACCATTGCAGTGGACGAGAACCCGCCCATCCTGGGCAATTGCGGCATCAATGAATGCCTTTGCCCTGCACAAAGGAATGATGCAAAATGTAAGGCCACGATGTTTCGCTTAGGAACATTGAGGGTAGCTCACGTTGGGAAGAGGCGAATCAAATTTTGTTCTTCATTGTCTTCTACATCAAGGACCATATAGGTGAACTTCTCAGGAAAACGAGGCCGGACAGAGAAGGCCTCCTTCGCATCACGAATGCAAACACTACCGTGAAAGGAAGACCAAGACGTGAGAAATACAGGGGTGGGACGGAAGCGATGCAAGCACGTTACATATGGGTGACGCGCAGCGCGCGAAGGGTTTCCATGGACTTGGATGCCACAAACGGCCCAAGTAGCAGGCCAGGGAGGATTTCTTGACATTCACGTCTCATCTCATATCTGGAGAACGAGAATGGATCAAGAAAGACTCCCAAACATTAATGGTAGTTGTGAGAGTACCTCCATTCTACATCTCCAGGACCTTGGACAACACTTCTGAGCTGTTCTTCATTGAGGGACGTTGTATTCATGATGAAGCTGAATGATCGTATTGCACGTTCAAGTTATGTGGTACTAGTGACTGACTAGGACTCTGATATTTACCTGTCACACGTCACACAAGGATAAATAAATAATTTAATTTAATTTAATAATTTAATGAAGAGGCCACATGTGAATGTGCCAACCTCAGTAAAAGTATAAAAACTTCACTGCAAATTTTGGGAAATGGTGAGGGCCTGATAACTTGCAAAATTATTGGAATGGAATATTATAGAACACGCACAGTGGTAGGAAACACAAGGATGTAAGACGTGAAAGATACAGACGGGAAAATGAAAAATGGAGGATCGAGCTGTATATTGGAGAGATGGGTTCGCCTTGACAATTTTGTGCTACTGTGGCACGGACAGGTGAAAATCTGGCGAAAATAAAGAAGACAAAAAAAACCATAGACAGCCTATATTAGTAGTTGGGTCAACCTCGCTTGCTCGGTCTCTGCTTTCTATATGATTTCGTCATCTGTAAAACACGTTATTGGTTGGGTCTGCGGGCCACAAGTCGACCAAATTTTGCACAGAACGAGGTCGATTACGGTATTTTCTGAGAGGGACATTGTCTGGACCCGAGCTTAAAGTTCAAGTTCGTTTTTGAACGGGGCTTGGCAAGTACTTATTTATTTATTTAAGCCCAGTGTTTACTTTTGTTTGCTTGGATATTATAGGTCTCTGTTACTCCGACTCGGAGTCTCTGCTGGCTTTTTGAATTTTGAATGGACTCTGACGACGAAGTACCGTATGCCACGGATCTCTGCCAACTAACAATCACCTCACCTAATTATTGTGTTCAGAGATCTTATCGAGCATGACTCAGAGCCCAAGCAAATTGAACCTCCTCGTGTTCCCCTCACCATCATCTGCGGTTTCTTAGGTGCTGGCAAATCGACCTTGCTTAAGTATGTCATCCCACTGTTTGGCAATCATCGGGTCACGAACACCACGCAGGCGCATTTTAACAGAACGTCATGGGTACCGCATCGCAGTCATCATGAATGAATTCGGGGACACTGCAGTGAGTTATGCTCCCGTGGTTCTGTATTTAGTTCATATTGATCCAATTGTAGGATATTGAAGGTTTGCGGCCCTTATTAGCAATGATGACGTCTGGTGTTCATGCCCCCGCTCATAGCGAAGACTATCAATGTGTCTTCTCCCGACGACCCATCTGCGGAGCAGTCTGAAGAATTCCTTGAATTGGCCAATGGATGTCTGTGTTGTAGTATCAAGGATTCGGGTGTAGCCGCCATTGAGAAGTTGATGCAACGGAAAGGTGCATTCGACCATATTCTTTTGGAGACCACTGGTTTGGCAGATCCAGGTGTGTCCCTCCACATATCCTTTGCGCTAAATTAAAAGACGCAATCGATACATAGGACCAATAGCGTCGATGTTCTGGCATAATGAAGAATTCGCCGCAGGTCTAGGCAGGGATATCTCTCTCGACGGAGTGATCTGCGTCGTCGACGCTGTGTTTTGCAAACAGGTGAAGTATCATCAGCTTGTCACTTCGGATTTGTGTTGACCAATAAGCTACCTGTAGCAAATGGCAGAAGATCATACTGTAGATGGCATCGGTGAAAGCTTGCGGTGAGCCGTGAACTTAATAATCCTCTTCACAACTTATAAAATCATTTCTTTCAGGCAAATTGCGTGTTCTGACGTCGTCCTTCTCAACAAGGTTGATCTCGTTCCTGCGACTGAAGTATCATCCACAAAGGAATTACTTCGCAAGATCAATCCTGCCGCACCCGTCCACACAACTGTCAGAGGACAACTCGATTTAAAATACATCATGGGCATTGGAGCGTATGCTTCGGTCCCCCAATTCCAGTGGAGGACCGCTGCTCCAACCCCGGACCATGATCATAAAAATGATCCCGCCAGTCATGCCTATGCGCATTCCAACGATGTAACTCATTACCAGATGCGCGGAATATCTAGTTTACAAGTCTCTTGTCCCGTCCTAACCCTTTCTCGCCTGGACACCCTGGACGAGTGGATTCGAATTGTTTTGTGGGAAAATCGTCTCCCTGGCAGCACCGAAGATCTCGATTTGCAGGTGCTTCGTTGTAAGGGACTCTTTACAATGGAATCTGGTGAGCAGTATGTGTTACAAGGGGTGCGAAACATGTATGAGATTTCCGAGGTCGGAATTCGGGATGTTATGGGTATCCCAGAACCGGGGAAAGTTGTGCTCATTGGCAAAGGTCTGAATGATACTGTACGACGGAGCTTGGAGAATACAATAAACTAAGTTTCCAGCGCCTCCATCGTGATTACACAGAGGGGCGAAATCAGCAGAACGTCCTATTTTAAAGCTCTAATGATGAAATCGAATTCAAAGATGGTTATGTTAACCATAACCAAGATACATTTACAAACAGCGCGTAAATGCGTTTGGGATCCGTCGTATACAGTTGATTATCTCATCGGAGTCATAATGCTTAGCATCGGTTCCCAGTATTTGCTATGCGTTATGATGTATTATGCATTACAAGATCATATTTTGATGGTAATGGGTCTGGTTGTTCTGGCAGAAGTTTATGTATTATGAGGTAGTCAACTTCTAGTCAACTGTAACTTGAACTTGAATTCAAGCTTCAATTCTTTTACCACGTGTCCAGATCTGGAGGGTGTTGCCAAATACAACCTCACAATCGAAGTAGTTGCTTCTAACTTCGAAGTTCAACGTGCAACCTTTGCTATGGAAGTCCCTGATTCTGCAAATGTCCGTATCGTCACCACGCTTGGTCATGTGGACCACGGGAAAACCACACTGATGGATGCTCTCCTGGCCGCAAACAACATCATTTCTTCCAGAATGGCTGGTAAAATGAGATATTTGGACAGCCGAGAGGATGAACAGGAGAGAGGAATTACTATGGAGAGCAGCGCTGTTTCCCTCAAGTTCCAAGTTATGGAGCGGGATGCTGAAGGAGGTATGTGAATTGTGCTAACATGAGCCCAGATTCCGTGACGGACTCGATCAGGAAGATCTCCGAAAGATTATATTGTCAATATGATCGACACGCCGGGGCATGTTGATTTTTCAAGTGAAGTATCGACAGCATCCCGACTCTGTGATGGCGCTCTTGTTCTTATCGATGTCGTTGAAGGCGTTTGTACGCAGGTACGTCGATACAAGCCCCGAAAGCAGATGCTCAGAATGAACGTGATAAATAGACCATTGCTGTCCTAAGACAAGCATGGCAAGATCGATTACGCCCTGTCCTAGTCATTAACAAGTTTGATCGCCTCATCACCGAACTTAAGTTGGCTCCAATAGAAGCCTATCATCACCTTTCCCGACTCATCGAGCAGGTAAATGCCGTAATGGGTAGTTTCTTCGCTGGGGACCGGATGGAGGACGATATGCGGTGGAGAGAGGAACGCGAACGTCGGCTAGCCAAAAAGAAAGAAATGCACGCGGATGAGACGGACACCACTCCAAATGAGGCCGACGGATTCCAGGAGAAGGATGACGAAGACATCTATTTCGCACCGGAGCGGGGGAATGTCATTTTTGCTTCAGCTATCGACGGGTGGGGATTCCGTGTTGGTAAATTTGCGCAACTCTACGCTGTTAAACTGCAGATCAAGGAGGCGAACCTTCGTAGAGTGTTGTGGGGTGATTTTTTCCTAGATCCAAAGACAAAAAAGGTGATAAGTTATAAGCACCTTCGCGGCCGCATTCTCAAGCCACTTTTCGTGCAATTCGTGCTAGAAAACATATGGGCCGTCTATGATGCGGTAGTTCTTAATCAGTGCGTCTCATTTAGCTTGATGTGCCATGACCAAATATTCAGGAGTGTTTCTCAGAAATACGGAAAAGGTGTCCAAGATTGTGACCGCTCTCAATTTGAAGATCACCCCCCGAGACCTAAAGTCAAAGGATACTCGTCATCTTCTGTCGCTCATCTTCACCCAATGGTTACCCTTATCCACGTGTATCATTCAAACCGTGATCGACGTCGTTCCAGCTCCTTCAGTCGCTCAGGCTACGCGGATCCCCAAAATACTCTACCCTGATCTATACGAAGCCACTCTTGAACCGAAGAACAAACTCGAAAAGGACCTCTTCGCGTCGAAATCCGGACCGGACGCATGTATCTCTGCCTATGTCAGCAAGATGTTCGCTGTTTCTGAGAAACACTTCCCCCAAAACAAACAAAATCCAATGGCGGCTGAGGGGATCAGGGCCAGGGCTAGAGAGGACAGGGCAGCAAAACAAGCGGCGGATGATGCTCAAGCTTTTGCTGCTGCATCTTCTGGTGTTGAACACCCATCTATCCAGGAATCTAAAGAAAAGCAGGAGAAGACCTGTGAGGATTCGGAAATCATTCTGGGTTTCGCTCGGCTCTATTCCGGAACAATCCGAACAGGCAGGGAGGTGTACGCCGTTCTACCGAAATATGATCCATCGTTAGAACATACGCATGCGCATAATCTTAGACACTTAATCGTGGTTACCATTGAGGGACTATTTGTGATGATGGGCCGGGAACTCGTGGCTGTTGATTGTGTGCATGCTGGCAACATCTTCGCAATCAAAGGCCTCGAAGGTAAAGTTTGGAGAAGCGCGACACTATGTGCCCCCGAGGAGACTAGGATAGGCGGTACCCTGGATGCCATTCAGTTAAAGGACTGTCTGATCAACCTTGGAGGTGTTAATCGTTTAGTCAGTGATCATTAACTCTCCTTCGGTCGTCTTCTATGTTTATGCAACATCTAGGCACCCCCAATTGTTCGAGTTGCTTTGGAACCTGCGATGCCAGCTGATATGCCAAAGTTAATCAGGGGGTTAAAATTGCTGAGTCAATCGGATCCATGTGTTGAAACATTTCAGCAAAAGACTGGTGAACACGTTATTCTAACCGCAGGGGAACTACATTTGGAGGTACGTTTGTCACGCTACGTCAGATTTTCGTAGTCTAACAATTTGTTAACGGCACGTATTTCAGAGGTGTTTGAAGGATCTCCGGGAGCGATTTGCAAGAGTGGAGGTACAGGCATCAAAGCCAATTGTTCCATTTCGTGAAACAGCGGTCAAAGCCACAGGTGAGTTTGATATGCTCCACAAGCGTTCGATTCCCTGAACTACGATAGACATGGCGCCTGCTAGGACACCCAACACACCCCGTGGTACAATTCGAGGAGCCAGCTCCCACAACCTTGCAACATTCACCATCCGGGCCAGTCCTCTTCCTCGCCCTATCGTCGACTTCATCCTCGAAAACCTCGTGACATTAAAAAAAATTCAGTATGACCGCAAAGCAGGGGATCCGCAGGCAAGTCGGGACCTAGAGGATGGGGTCGACGTTCATGGGGACATTGTCAGGAAGCCGAGTGTCGGGCCGGACCGCTTTTGGGCGGCTCTACAAGTCAAGTGTAAGGAGGTGGGTGGAGAGTGGGAGGATATAACCGACAGTATTTGGGCATTTGGACCACAGAAGGCTGGAGGATGTCTGCTGGTTGATGCGAGGAAGTCGTCAGCGTCCAAGTCGTCAGTTCCGAAACGATCGCGCCATGATTGAACTTCTAGACGTTGACATTCTGTTTGCAGACTGAAACGTCGACTTGACCGAACCAAAACAGAAGAAGTAGAGAGCGAGTCGGATAAATTGATCCGTGACTTTGATAATCACGTTGAGACAGGCTTCCAGCTTGCGACATTTCAAGGACCCCTCTGTGCGGAACCGGTGGAAGGTGTGGCTTTCTTCGTCGAGAGTACGGAGATTGACAGGGAAGGCGTCGATAAAGAAATCAGTCAGTCTCTGGATGTACTTGCCATTGATGGGTTGGCTGATGTGCTCCTCGCAGTAGAGCAAAACCGTATGGCGCAAGTGACAGGATCGGTGATCTCCGCTGTTAGGGATGCTTGCAGGAATGGCCTTCTAGATTGGTCGCCAAGGTTGATGCTGGCGATGTACACTTGTGATATTCAAGCCTCGAGTGAGTAACTGCCGCAACTATTACACTGTTGGGCATTATCTGAGATAAATATTTTTCCAGCGGACGTCCTAGGCAAGGTCTACGCGGTCGTGGCCAAACGACGGGGACGAATCGTGGCGGAGGAGATGAAGGAAGGCACATCGTTTTTCAATGTCTCAGCTCTATTGCCTGTGGTGGAGAGTTTCGGTTTTGCAGATGGTTAGTATTTTTGCGGCATTTACTGTTGCGGCCTCAAACTTTTCACAGACATCCGCAAACGAACCTCCGGTGCTGCAAGCCCACAGCTAATATTCAGTGGGTATGTACTTTGTCAAACACCGCCCTTTATCATGTCTAATACACGGATAGATACGAATTACTAGATCAAGATCCGTTCTGGGTTCCAACGACAGAGGAAGAACTAGAAGACTTGGGTGAAAAGGCGGATCGGTCCAACATCGCGAAAGGGTACATGGATGGAGTGCGTGATCGGAAGGGGTTGTTCGTCGACAGAAAGATCGTAGAGTTCGCAGAAAAGCAAAGAACGCTGAAAAGGTAAGATTACGGCTTGGTGTAGCACCAATGGAATAGAAATGTTTTCGATCTTCAACTTGAAGTTCTGCAATTGGGGTGGATTACATAAGCGATTGGTGTCCATCAGAAAATCATGCAGTCCTTTGCAGTGTTGGCGCTCTCATCTCCTCTCCTGTCTTTTCTTTGCGGTTCTACTGTGCTCTCTTTCTTCTCTAGCTTCTAGCCCCCATGGCTACCGTGGCGCCGCCCATGTTTGGGGTGCATCATCATGCTTTCATTCCCACAACCAGCACTAATACAAACGCTTCCGTTATTACTGCCGCTCAGCCCCAGCCTCAGTCAGTTCAGCAGGATGTACTCAATGACCAATTTACCACACTATTCTGCCGCGCACTCTACGATTACGAGGCTCAGGATGCCTCTGCGCTATCATTTCGACGCAACGATATCATAGAGGTCCTAACCCAACAGCCATCGGGCTGGTGGGATGGGTTACTAGGGGACGAGCGCGGATGGTTTCCTTCCAACTATGTCATTGTCATCTCAGATGAGGAGGCGGAATTGGCCTTCTCAGGCTCGGAAATGTCGAACACAGAAGGCCCAAACGACACCATCGTCGATATGTCACATGCGATGATGAGGGGGTCGCAAGCGGAGAATGAGGAGTGGCTTGAGAATGAGGTGGACTCTCGAAACGGTCTAGTTAAGCTTGCCAATGCTACACTTGACGGTCCCACTCAATCGAGCGACTTTTGGATGCCACAAGTGACGTCGGACGGACAGGTCAGGGTCTGTGGCGTACTTTTTCCCGTCATTCTAATACCATCTTTACAGATATACTATGTTAACACACAAACTGGCCAGCATTCTCGAGACATGCCGCAGGAAGCTGACGACGAAACCTCCGACACTGATCTCGCGGGATTGACTTCTCAGTCAAGCTCGCGTTCGGGCACCAGTGCGGGCCTTGGGCTTGGGCTAAATGACGTTGTTGAAGGCTCTAGGAGCAGCCAGGATATGGGCACTCCTGCCGGCTTTGGCGTACGCCGTCGCTCCAACACCCCTGAGCCTTGGATCAGAAAACTCGCAGACGATGGAATGTCGTACTATTATTTCAACAAACTCGATGGGCAGGTCCAATGGACACGACCCGAAGGCACTCAAGCTCGAGAGCGTAGTATCCCGACGAAAAATCTAACCCCAGGTAATCAGGACACCTCATCACGGCTGCGTTCTGGACCACAATCCCGACAACCCAATGATACAGCTCGCCTTAGCGTCTATTCTGATGACTCGGACATTCAGCCACTCGATCCGGGGCGTTCCACGCGCCGCCAGCCCGATGATCGTGCTCGCTCTAGGCGAGAATCCCCTCCCAAGCCCGTGTATGATGAAAAGATTGTCATGGAACTGACATCTGCTGAACGAATAGCTCAGTCGTTACAGCAAGCACTATCACCTCCTCTACCTGAACCTGTGACGGATTTATCAGCAATTGTTCGGGGCGCAATTAGGGCCGTGGTGGAGAATATACAGGTAAATGGTTTGACACGCCGACCTGAAGAAGATCAGAAAATGGATGAGCTGATCTATGGCGTTGTTCTCGCTGTCCGTAACCTTTTATATGTCTCTGCTTCCCCTACGGGTCAAATTCCCAACAACTTCATTCCCCGAGATGCGCGAGATACCAAAACGAATGTTCTATCACAGTCGCCGCTCAAGCCTGCACAGCGAAAGGTCACTGCGACACTTTCCAGGCTCGTCCTCTCCGCGCGGGCGATGCAGTATGATTCGGGCTCGTCCATTTCAGATACGCTGAATCGCATTGAAGTGGATGCTGAAGAGCTCGAGCGAGCAGTGGCTGCTTTTGTGCTGGAGGTGCAGCGATCTCAGCATTCACTGCCAGAAGGCCCGGAGACAAAACCACCTAAACGTTTACGTGGCGTTTTCATGACCGCAAACGTCGGGTTGGGACTAGTCGGGGCGGGTGCTGCAGGGGGCTGGAAGGGCTTCGGATGGGTATCCCTTGATGATGAAGATGAGGCGCCCAGAGGGACATTAGGGACCGAGGTCGTTACTGAGTTGGGATCATATTTGTCTCAACTGGAAGACAGATTCATCTCCTTGGGTCTCGCTATCAGAAATTCGGATGATAACTCAGGTGAGAGATCACTGTGACGACCACTCTCTGTACACACCTGCCTTAACACTATAATTTTCTCTCGTACAAGCAGTCGACCAAGTTCGCGCGCAGGGTCGAGACCTAATCACTCAGATGTCCTCGCTCCTTACGTTTATTGCGAATATTCATGTTGCGCGGCATGTCGATATCGACGGGATCCGCCAAGAATCGGATCATGTACCAAATGACCTTTATTCTCAAACTGTCGACAAAGCTAGGGTGCTCGTGCGGACTCTCGAGGCTGTATTGCAATCACTATTCGATGACAGCATTGCGCTCCTCCTCACAATTCAGTCAGTGCGTGAGTTGGAACCTGGACAATCTCGACAAGACAGGGACACCGCGTATGACTACATTGATGTCATTTCGACTTCATTGAAATCAAACCTCGTGGTTGTGCAGAAAACCATGGAGGCGGTGCTGTCGGTTGGACACGACCAAGCAGACATGGCGCAAGGTGATTACAATGGTTCCATCGAGTGGCGAATGTCTCGCCTCAGCGTAATCGACACTCAATTTGGTGGTGTCATGCGTCCAATGTCAAGTTTCTTGGGAACTTATGACGTCCAAGGTGAGGATCTGGTTGATATGGAAGTCGCCTTCAGCAGACAGGGCAGCAAGGGACAAGGTGTGGGAGATCCAGCCTACGATGCCACCTTACACCGAACCCTGGCAAACGGCTCAGAACCTACCTTCAATGGTGCAGGCCCTTCAGGTGCGAGCGATTTTGAATCAACAACGGACGAGACCATGGTTGCACCGGAATCACCGGACATGCAACCTGATATACCAGAAGCCCAGTCGAGCCCGCTGTTTGATGATGACCGTGAGTTTATTACCTTCACGTAGTCTCCTCACTGACTCTGAATATCACCAGCAACATCATCGAGGTCACCTCCTCGAGCAGCGGGAGCCGATAAACTAAGGAAGATCCTAGGCGATGAAGCTCCTCTGCATTATCGTAACGCTATCAATGCCGACTTGCAACCATGGTATCTGCGTCCAAACTACAGTCAGACGGAAATCTTGATGGATCCAGATGGCTCTGTGCGAGGAGGAACTGTACCAGCCTTGGTAGAGCGGCTCACAGCGCATGAGCATGGAGGTAATAAACCTTCCAGCTTCAGCTCTGGAATCTTTGGTTCTGATCATCTCTTAAATTAGATCAAACGTTTATCAAAGCTTTCTTGATGACTTTTAAATCATTCACCACACTGGACGAATTGTTCGATCTTCTCGTGCAACGTTTCTGGATTCAACCTCCTCCTAAATTGAGCTCTACTGAGCATGATGAATGGGTGAAGCTCAAACAACATGTTATTCAAATACGGTCCGCAATCCATTGCCACATCTTATGGTTTAATTAATTAATCAAGTTTCCTTTACCTTCACAGAGTCCTTAATACATTTAAATCCATGGTTTGGGATGAGGATGTACTGGAAAAAGAAGATCTCTACATTCTTGATCGTATGAAGGACTTCATTACCACCGAGGACGTGTCTCGCTTTCCAGCTGCGAAACAATTAATGATCTTGATTGAACGCGCCGTCAGTTCTTTTCGTTGTTTACTCTCCAAAGCCCCACCTCACGCTCCTCGCCGATACAGCAAAAAGGAGGCGATGCCATGATCAAGATGATAACAAATACCGGTCAAGGCCCCCCTCCCCAACCAATTATACCAAAGACATCGAAGAAGCTCAAGCTTCTTGACATTGAGCCTCTTGAAATGGCAAGACAGCTCACAATAATGGAAAGCCAGCTGTACCAAAGGATTAGACCCATGGAGTGTCTTCAACGAGCGCGGGAGCAGAAAATGGAAAATATTGATAATATTACCATCGTCATCCAGACGAGCAATCGGGTATGGCTTCTTGTTGCCGTTCAAATCCCACCTTTCGCTCACACTCATTTCCATTAGATTGCGGATTGGGTTGCAGAATCTGTTCTCAGTAGGGAAGACTCTCGCAGGCGGGCAGCTGCCGTGAAGCACTTTATCAGTGTAGCTGACGTGAGTCTTATTCTCTTACATCATCGCATATCTCCGCTAAAATTCTTTCTAGCGTTGTCGAATATTGAACAACTTCTCCTCTATGATTGCCATCACCTCAGGATTGAACACTCCTCCTATTCGCCGGTTAAAGCGAACGTGGGAACAGGTCAATCAAAGATTCATGGCGCAGTTTGCGGAATGCGAGATGACCATCGATAGCAACAAAAACTTCAACAAGTACCGGTCGATGATGGCATCTGTAACCCCGCCCTGTGTGCCGTTCATTGGTAATTGGATGTTCTTTGCTGTTTCAGCTTCACTGACACTTCGCTTCCCCAGGTGTTTTCCTCTCAACGCTGCAATTCATCCAGGATGGCAACCCCGATAACCTATCTGGTAATCTCGTGAACTTTCGGAAACGTCAAAAAGCTTCGGAAGTTATCAACGACATCAAGCGTTGGCAGGCACAACCTTTTAACTTTCAACCAATCCCTTTGGTGCTTTCCTACATCGAGGAATCTCTGAACCAATTTAGTGACACACGAGCGTCCAGTGAACACTTCTGGACACTCAGTCTCGAACGAGAGCCTAGGGAGCGAGAGGATGAGAAGATGGCCCGGTTGCTACAAGAGAGCGGGTTCTTGTAGTTGGCAACTTGAGACAGTTCTTCAGATTGGACTGTATTTTTTTTTTCAAGTCCCGGTCTTACGGTGTACGATTAGGACGTCGGTTTTACTTAGGCCTTGAGCGTGTGCACTATTTGTTTGTTGTGGTTGTGGTAGATGTACAGTATTTAAATTTTCACTCTTCCTCGAACGTTCAACATGTCCCAAGTCGACGAGGATCTATCGTTCTTCGAAAGAGAACGCGACAAGCTCTCCCGGGAGGTTACATCTGTGAATTTCTATTTAAGTGCCTCGATTCCTTGTGGCCCTAACAATTTCTTCACTGCAGGGTTTTGAAGAACTTCTTTCATCTACAAACGTGTTGAACCGAAAGCTTGAAGAGGTCTTAGGAATGACCAAAGAATATGATACGATTGCTGCTCTGTGGCACCGGTTTTATCAGTTAATGAGCGGGCCGGAGCCAGGTGATACGACAACTGAGGAGCAAGCACCAGGGTTACCTGGAACAGGTGGACATGTTGTATCGGTGAAGCAGAACAGAGAGATGTGAAAAACGTGCGGAATATGTCATTCTCATTTAGGAACACAGGTATCCAAGTACAGTCAACAACAACTAAAGTACGAATTGGTGTAAAAACACAACAGGATGACTTCTTTCATACATCTGCCCAGTGGGCCACCTGTAACAAAACTAGTCAAGACATATCTGATACTCAAATCAATGAATGACTTACCCAGGAGAATCCATTGAATTCAGCTTGATCACGAGACGACAGTTGACCGTGTACAGGAGTCAAAGTTGGCTGTTCTCGGGTGAACTCTTCGTCGAAATTGCTCGTATCGGCACTGCCGTTCTGCAGATACTTTTAGTAGACATACATGAATAACAATATTGATACGCACAATCGTCGGGAAGTAGGGAGGGGGAATACGTTTATTTAACACGTCATCAAAGCTCACATCTTTGAAAAACGGTTGTCGTTTGATTTCCTCGGCGTCTTCTTTCCCTGAACCCAGACGACGAGTAGGATCACGCGTCAAAAGCTACAATTGGAAACATGGGTAAGAAGCTCTCGGATATATGAGGGATGCGTTACCTTCTGCAGAATGGAGACAGCATCCCTGGGCATGGTAATGGGATACAGAGGCTCATCCTCAAGAATAGCGTCGAAAATTTCGTCTTCATCGTCACCGCGAAATGGGGACTGTCCCAGTAGCATTTCGTAAGTCAGGACGCCAAATGCCCACCAATCAACAGCACGGCCGTAACGCTGCTCCAGCAAGATCTGAAATAAAGGTCATTTGGGGACGCCACAAGAAGCATAACGTTTAATATTACCTCGGGAGCCATGAACTCGGGAGTACCGCAGAATGTACTAGTGGTCTGACCGTACCACATTTCTTCTTTGCACAAACCGTAGTCAGCAACTTTGACATGACCATCCAACGTCAACAAAATGTTGTCAAGCTTCAGGTCACTGTTCACGCCGGAAATTAGAAACGTACAGCTAATGTTCTCAATTCAACTCACCGGTATATAATCCCGTTGGCGTGGAAGTATTCCAGGGCAAGCAGTACCTCCGATGCATAAAACTTGGCTTGTCGGAGTGAGAACTGTTTCCGCTGAATGTGCAACATGAGATCTCCTCCGCTCACATACTCCATGACGAAATAAACGCGGGTTTCGGTTTGGAAACACGAATGCAGCCCGAGTAGGAAAGGATGTCGCTCCCTTGCAGCCGCCAAGAAGACTCGCTTTTCTGAGCGAGTGCTAGAATAAGTGTCAGGAAACTTTAGTCTACAGTCCACGACCATATGGGACATACCTCTCAACCTCATCATTGTCAATGATAAATTCTTTCTTTAACACTTTGATGGCGTACAGACCGTTTGTCTTCTTCTCCTCAGCCAACATGACCTTACCAAAGTTGCCTTTGCCAAGAACCGCCAAAAAGTTGAAGTCGTCAAGGCCGACCTTCCTCTTGCGTGTCTGTTGCCGGACGGGCTGCTGCGGACGTTGCTGCAAAGGTAGTTGTGGCTGAGGGGTCGGAACTGAGCCTGCCCGCTCAGGCGGTCTTTGTGAAACTGGAGAAACAGGTGACCCGTGTTGTTTGATAGGGCCGGGCGAGGGTTGGGATGTTCTGGGTCCCTGTTGTCGAAGGAACCAGGTCAATGGTTCAATTCTGATGCAGTGAATAAGTCAGTTACCGGATAGCCAACAGGTGTATATCCATCTTGAGCCGCTGGATCATATGCACCTGGCGGCGGACGCCCTGGCTTTACATGTTCCTGTGGATATCCCGGGGGTATCGGAATCCGGGCTCCTGGGGGAGGCCGAGCACCTAGAGGAGGTTGCTGTGGAACGTAAGGTGCTTGCTGCTGGTAGCGAGGATCGGGCGCTAATTTGTCTTGCGTCGGACTTTGCGTTTGTTGTCGACGGCCATATGCATCAACGACAGGGAGAGCAGGTTCAGGTCCGCCTGTGACAGCTAGACGCCCCATAGCACCACCGAGTTGGCCATCGAGAGAGGGGCTGGGGCTATGTGTGTACCGACCCGCCGGATGAGAAGGGCCGGGGGGACGAGAAAGCACACCAGCCTTGCCCCCACGCGCCTTATTGATATCGCGCCAGTCCCGGAGTAGTTGGTTCGCAGTCTCCATCGACATACCGCAGAAATCCGGAACGAGATGTGCACAATTCGCGTGACAGGTGATGTCACACTCTGAGCATTTTCGCGCATTCTTGCGGCCAAGAGGAAGCATGTAACCACAATGGCAACACCAATTGGCACCGATATTGGTGAGAGGTTCGAATCGATGAGGAATACGATGATTAATTTTCTCTTCGTCGCCCTCCTGTTGGGGTAAGTAAACAAGATGTGAATGAAGAACACAAAAGACACTCACTCCCGTATTAGATTTCGAGATACATTTGGTGACAACCTTCTCGTAACATTTCTTGTGGCAGGTATATCGGCAGTCCTCACATTGATATCCGAGGGCATTGAGCAAAAAGTCGTTGCAGAATGCGCATAACATGAGTTGATAGAATTGCCGTTGCAGAAATTTGTGCCCGTTCATTTCGTGTACTTCGCCCTTGCGCTTCCGGACGGCACCCTGACGACCAAGACCGCCAAGTGGGGCATCCATAGGCCGCTTGCGTACGTTCTCCTTGACTATGAGAGGTAAGCCCTTATGTGGCCCGCAATGTACAAGGTAATTTGGAATTCTTACTGAAGTTGAGATGAAGTGCAATCGCACCTGCAGGCTCGACGGCGAACCAGGCGTCGATGCCCTCCACTGGCTGACCTCCAAGGCCCATCGCAGAACCAGGAGTGGCACCTCCACCAAAACCGAGTGGAGCAATCATATCACCAGAATTCAATTGCATGGCTATACCCGTCGGACTGTGGCCGGGCATGGCATCAGCAGTGATCCACTGTCCGCTCTCCATAACCACCTTCTGCCGCCGCAGCGCCTCGACTAGGTCACTAATTCGAATCCACAGTAGTCCTATCGGAATAGGGTATGGTTCCCCAACTTGCTTGTCGTACACCACGATTTCGACTTCGTTGGCTTTGTCAACTGTGATTTCAAAGTCTTCGTTCCAGCGATCGGTACGTGAAGGGTGGGATCTTGCAAGTTGTGTCCCTTCTACTTTGATGGAAACGTGGGTCTCACTGATTTGCTTAGATGCGGAGCGCGATCTTCCCGACGTGACGATAGGAGCGTGGTCTAGCTCACGCGCACCTTTGACAGTGACTTGCAGTGTTCCCGTTAACGGCTTGGAGCGCAAGTTATCCTTGCGTTCGCCATCGGTGCCCGGTCCATCTTGAAAAATTTTAGATACAAATTAAGATTTGTTTGGAAATGCAACCCACCATCTTCCTCCTCCCCAGCAACATCATCTAATATATGCAAGTTCCTGTATCGCTTAAGAGCAGTTTGAAGAAGTTGAATTTTCTTCTCGCTTTCCACCTTTTTGCTTTCGGCATCCGCTCGTGATTTCTTATCGCCATCGGCCTGATAGAGTTTGGCCATCTTGTCAATGCCTTTCTTGTACTGCATTTCGACCTGCAGCTTGAATTCGAGCTGATGAAGCATTTTCGAGATCTTGGTCGGTGTGTGAGGCATGTCAGCCTTGATCAAGTCCAGATTGGTATATGCCTTGGATTTAGGCACGCCTCCAAAATCCCCAAAAGACTTGCGGCCGGGACCCATCTCTGGAGGCTGAGGGCGACCGCCACGACCAGAAGGGTCATATTCCTTTTGGGGGACCTACGTGAGATCACTATCGGATTACTGTAAACTCTGGGATTGGAAGTTAAACCAACCTGAGGCAATGCAGAACTGGCCGATCGTGGGTCGTCATGCTGCGATTGCTGCAGTTTTCGAGCCTGGAGTTCGCGAAGGGTATCTTCAAAGTAGGATAAGGAGCGTTCAGTCTCCCTGATTTTGGCCTCGTTGCGTTTCAGAACATCTTGATTGTCCGTGGTCCTACGCAAACGCTGGGATGCTTCCAGGATTTTGCGTTCGGTCTGGATATGCTTGTAAACATCTTGGATCTTCTGGTCAAGCTCGTGACCCTAGATTACAGCGAGTAATTAGTCCAAGGTTGACAGGGCAACCTGAGGAGAAAAAGGGGTACCATGACCGTCTATTGGTGATTGGAGTACCCGCTGAAAGACGGGGTTTGATTGGGGGGACGTCGTCGGGAGTGAGGAGTAACAGACAGAATCAGACTGGAATGTGGCAGCGTTTGGACAGCGTCAGCGGGGGGCTGTGATTGTTTCGAGTTCTTTATTTATTTTCCAAATGCGGGCTTGCCAACCCTTCCTCGTCCGCCGCCAATGCCCACCTTTACTTATTCGTCCAAAGTGCGAGCCGTCTCCGACGACTGCAGCCTCGTTCTCAATGCCAGACACCGCTTCGTCGCTGGGGATTCATCGGACAAACTGTACAATCTAAAACAAACGCGCATTCCAGACGACGTCGATGTTTTGCTAACCTCAAACCTCATATTGACTATCTCTGGAGTCCTTGATGGCGTTAAAGTATCCTTTGAGGATATCGTAAAATCTGCAGTCGCTCATCATCTCGTACATTATCTTCGAACGGTAAGAATTACTCAATACTTTCAACAATCTTGATGAAAACGCGTCGAGCATATCCCAGAATGCGATTGAGCTAGGGCTGAATACCGTTTCGGACATCTACCTAGGTGACGATGACGGTCTCCCAAAAAGTTCTTCTACCTTACTCCCTCTCAATTTTATTTAACCCACCTCCACAGTAACCCTATCTCACTCCCACTGTCTTCCTGCCAGTCTCAGGATATTACCTCCGCACGTGATCCTCCTCTCAATTGACCTGAACTACACCTGGCAGACCAGACGTCACCCCACCAAATCCAAGTCTACTCCCAAGACTCTGTTTCAGACACCCACCAGCATTCTGTCTCACCCCTTCTCTGTCCACCTCCACCTCCCATCCAAAACACTCCTCAACAACGTCGTCGAACGCTTCGTAACCTGGCAACTAGTCAGGTACGCATATATATATACTCCTTTTTCATTTCGCCATCGAAATTTATTTCCAAAACCTTATAGACGCTATCCTCTAATATTCGGCCCTTGGTGCAAGGTACACAGATCCCCTGTTTTCTACCGTCTAAACTGCGGCGATGGTGGCTGACCGAATGTCCCGGTGGTGACATGTTCTTCCAGAAACTCGACACCGAGACCCCCTTCTTCCCCATAATTGGACGGTCAATCTTCAACATGATAGAACGTTCTCAAAATCCTTTCTTCCGCGCCAAATGTAAGCGCCTCATCAAGGTACTCTTCCCTTCTCATGGATTACCGTTTCCTCCAACTGAATGCGGATCGTCGCGATCCTGGTTAGATAATCCAATGCTATCACACCTCTGCCTTCTCCGCATCCTCATCATCTCTCTCAACCTACCTCGAATCGATTCACGATGCCTCCTCTTCACAGTGCGAAGCTAAGGGACCCAAATTAACCGATGGAGAAGCTCTGTGTCTATCTATGGAATTCATTTATCGAAACGGTGTTCGGCGGCCTGCATTCAAGGTCTGTGTGGCCCCCTCTCTCTTCATTTCCCTCCCACTTCATGTCCATCCATCGTTGTGATCGACACGCTCCTAGTATCGGAACCAAGCCGACATCAATACTGATACCCTCGTGACACCCCACGTTATACAGGGCTCAATCGGACACAAAAGCTCCTCATCCAACTTAGCCGACGACGAGGGCCTTTCTCAAGATCTGCCCTCGATCCCCGACTCCTCCCAACAATTCGACGAGTCCTTCGTGTGGAACGACCCCATACCCGTGATTCCTGCCAACTTCCATTCTATCTTGCCGCTCCTGCCATCCTCGTTCCCGTTCTTGAAACCTTCTTTGTCTATGGAGCTCGACTTCGACGACTTGGACTCCGCTGAAGAACCAGACCACGAGTATCAAGAAGAAGATTTGGTCCACCTGGTCTGGACCGATCTGAATCCTAATCCAATATGTGTTGATGATCACTATTTCAATCCTATATCTCTATCCCCTCAGGCATGCCTCAAAAACCCCACACCAACGCCTTTCCCCAACAAACTCAAGCTCAACACACCTTTTCGACCTGACTACCAACGCCTGCAGGGTTTACACACAGATATAGACATGGAACAAGGCACCGATCAAAAGTTACAAAATGAATACCACGATCACGCAGATGTTGGGCAGTCACCCGACACCGAAAATTCACAGGCCCAGGATCGACACTCGTATGGGGAAGGACGAACACCAGGGCTTGAATCGGGATCTCAGGTGATAGCTAGTCATCATCGTGCTTCGCGTTCGCCGGCAATACTAGGTGCCGCCAATGATACGACGATTGCTCAAGGACCGATACTTCAAGAACGGGAAAGAAATTCAGGCTATTCGCATCACCTATTCCGACCGGCATCCTTGGATGTTCAGATGAATGCCGACGAATATCCGTCACCATATCAAAATGCAAACCAACACGTACCAAACCTCTGGGAAGCTTCACAATACGGTTTCAAGATATCATGTGACATGGACTCGGACCGCAGCGTCGACAACTCAGACACAGACTCAGACTCGGACTTACTGGACTTCGAAGCAGGTGTGATCCCTGAAGCAGTTATCTGCTCGAGACGAAACAATTCTCACCAGACCCATGCCCTGCCGGACACATGTCCTCTCAATGTGCGAGTCGATCATCAGCATCAACCGGACGAGGATGTACGTGGAAAACAAAGCCTGAGATTAGATGTTGATGTGGAAGGTACTCTACATTGGATCGATACGAAGCAAGAGACATACACGCGTATCATTGGAGGGAACGAGGAATGGGAGGAGGACGATGGGTTACTTTTGGTGGATTTCGAAGAAGCAGATGGAGATTCTTAGGGCAAAGAGGAACGGTTTGCCTATAAAATGCACACTTGTTGCCTAGAAATTCTGATTACCGCCAACAAAAGAGTCATACCTTGTCCATTCAATAACACATCCATCCTGACCGGATCATGGCCTAACAGTCTCCGCCTTTATGGAAAGTTTTGAACTCAGATTCAACTCCGGCAGACTGTCTAGGTCAAAATAGATTGAAATTGGAGTTGCTAGTTACAACTTCTCAGCATCCGTAGTCTTGTCATTGCCCGCAAAGCCTACCTTCCGCTCCTCCTCCCATCTCGTCAGCCTCTTTATAGCTATCAGCCGTCATGCTCCCGGCCAAGCGTAACAAGATCGACATCAGCGTGAGTGCATATGTCCACCTCCTAGCTACGCACAATGGCCACCAGTCATTACGCCGCTCTTCATCGATTCGACACTGATACTGATATCGTGATCCGCTCTACAGAAGTTGTCGGAGGAGGAGCAGAAGCTCTTCCGTCTGTATGGCAAGCTCCCTTCACACAAGAATGTCCTCACCAAGATGCAAAAGGTCGGTCCACACCGCCCATTGTTTTCCCGTCTGACTCATATGACCATAATAGGATCGCAAATATTTTGACTCGGGCGATTATGCACTCTCCAAGGCAGGCGTGGCACCTCAGAATGCTGTCGGCACTGCGATCCCCAATCCCCAAAAGTCACTGTCTCTTCATTCTTTCTGCACAGTCAAGGTTACTGACTCTGTCTATCAGTATCCCACATGCATCATCGACCTCAAATGGCCACCAAAGCCTCTCCATTTCACCCACCAACCCGACAAGTCCCATGAATAAGGTAGTACTAGGGAACAATGACCATGTCCCAGTCGACACCAATTAATTCGCACGAAGTAACCGACCTTGGAGCTTGCCAAATTGCCTGTTGCCTCTGCTTTCATCATCTTTTCATGTATGCATAAATCACACCGTAATCTACGAATCGTGGTTCACCTACTCTTCCATCCGACCACCTTATTTCCCGAGCCTGACCCCAATCCGTTACCGTCTCCACTCCAACCTTACATCAGATTCTCAGACATTAAATCCCGTCCAAATGGCCGCTACCATATGTCCACGTCATCTCTTGAATCTGTTTGTGTATTACCATATCGTCTTGATTCTTTGGAGTAGTCGTGTACAGTGTCAACGTTGGTGGGCGCGCATTTGCGGCCAATATATATTTTGTGGCCATTCAACAGCTTCCGTTTCAGGCTGGTCACGCGTGGTCACGCGTTTGTGATGCTGATTCGCGTCTTCAAATTCAAGTTGTAGCTCGATATTAAGGATCAATCTCAAGCTAAATGGCGCCTGCAAAACTCAGCCAAGAAGTCGCAGAACGATTTGGAGACATCGTCGCGTCAGATGACAAGCTCCTCGCAGAATGTGCACTTTCCATTATTCACGCGTTCCCACTCAGGCTGACGCGTCTCAATTCCAGGCATTTCAATCTGCAAAATCTACAACATCACCCCCGAAAACCTGCTCTACAAATGGGAAGCACTCAACTTCAAACCCTCCTCTGTTCGTTCCGAGTTCACCGAGTCCCAGTTCACCATGGACTCTGTGACTGCGCTCAAGGCACAAGTGCAGAGGGACTTCAACAAGGAGACTACCAAGAAGGTACAGCCAAGGTTAGGTGGGACTGGGACGATGACGGGGGTTGCTAGTGTGAATCGGGATCGCGTTCCGTTTATGAGTCGGAATACTGGGACTTCCGCGAAAACTCAGGTGAAGGTTGAACCAAGGATGGGCGGGTTTAGTGGGGGTAAGGTGTTTGGGAGTGGAGTCGTTGCTGGACCCAGTAAAGTTGTGTTCAAGGGGCCCAAGAACGATGAGCCGTCTCGGAAGAAACGCGCTTGTGAGTCTGTCTCTCGTCTTCTTGCTAATATTCTGAATACTAAGGCCTGTCCTCCAGACAGGTACATGTACGAGAAAGTTTCAGAACGGAGCGAAGGTGCACTATAACGTCACCATCTTTTTACGCACTCGCTTACCAAACCTATGACTCAGCTCTGGACGACAGAATAGACGAGTTCGGCGAACTGATTCGTGAACACTACCACATCGCCGAACTTGGGGACCCTTCAGCTTCCACAAACGTACTATCCTGTCCTTCCCCTCTCCTCGTCTCCCATTCTTAACTCACAACCACCATAGGAAGAAATAACAATCATCGGCCGTATAACGCACGACTCCGAGTCCGACTCTACCTCTTCCGCCTCCACCCCAAAACTCACTGAAGCGACCTTAACTCTCGAGTCCTCTCGCATGCTCGGCTCTGGCTCGCGCGTGCCCCTCCGCTTTGACCCTGCGCTTAAAATCCGGGGTGGGGCTAAGGGCGCCGCGGGAGTGGGATTATTCCCTGGGGCAATAGTTGCGTTGAGGGGTAAGAATGGAGGTGGGGGGCGGTTTTTGGTCACGGAAGTTTTGGCTGTTAGTACTCAATTCATTATTTTATTTTCCTTCCACTTTCTGTTCCATTCTTATTCCTGAATTCTGCGTAGATGCCACCCCTCAAACCATCCCCAACCTCCGTCGGATTAACCAATACCAAGGCAGAACCAACAATAGGAGAATTGCCCTTTTCAATGTGCATCGCAAGCGGGCCATACACGCCTGACGCAGACCTCAACTTCAAACCATGGAGAAACCTCCTTCAAAGTATCAAATCCACGAAACCAACCGTGGTTCTCCTTGTCAGTTCCTCACCGACTTTGTTCTTCCCCAACTCTATTTCCATTTCTCCATTTTGTCCTACTTCTT
>Ga0210383_10001009_pt1 | contig 25944 bp, 23 predicted proteins | sample IncBWC14OmetaG_FD_160072 | JGI IMG/M metagenome (GOLD analysis project Ga0210383, IMG submission 160072) | Forest soil microbial communities from Barre Woods Harvard Forest LTER site, Petersham, Massachusetts, United States - Inc-BW-C-14-O ... | reverse complement strand
CGTCGTTGCCAAGGCCGCCGCTGCCGAACTGAGAGCCGAAGTTGGCGCTCTGGATCTGGTCGAACTGGTTGATCTCGCGCCAGGCTTCGTCGCCTGTCGTGCCGGAGACATCGATCTTTAGTCTTACTGTCGGCATAAAGTCAAGATCTTCACCACAGGGGGCACAGAGGACACCGGGTAAATCTTCTGGACCCGTTCAGCTGTGCGGGAACCATTGGTAGAGCATGAAGTATACGATAACGCCGGTTACGCTGACGTACATCCAGAGTGGCCACGTCCAACGGGCGATCGCGCGATGACGATCGTATTGGGCACGGAGGCCGCGGCTTAGCGTGATGATCACCATGGGCACGATCACGATGGCCAGTATCACATGCGGGATCAGGACGATGAGATAAATAACATGCCAAAAGTGGTCGCCGAGAAAACGGATATCCCCAACGTGATAATGAAAATACAAGTAGCAGGCCAAGAACAACGCTGAAGAAACCACAGCGGCGATCATGCAGGCGCGGTGCACGGCCATGCGGTTGCGCGCAATCGCGTAGCGGCCGGCGACGAGAAGAACTGCGCTGGCTCCGTTGAGACTTGCGATTAGAGCAGGGAAGTAGGCGTATTGTTCAGCGATCATATCTCTTGGCCGTCATATTCTGGCGATCATACTTTGAAGATCAGGCGGCAGGCCTCGTGGTGCGGCGGTTGGCCATCAGGAATGCGAGCGAAAACATTACCAGCGAGAACAGGATTAGAGTTGCGATCGAAGATGGCAGAGGGAATTTGGTATCCGTCCCGGGATAGAGCAAGTCGCGCAGGGCTTCGACTCCGTAGGTCAGAGGATTCAAGTACATGAGGACGCGAATCCATCCCGAGGCGCCGGAGAGGGGAAACAACGCGCCCGACAAGAGCCACAGCGGAATCAGAAACAGATTGATGATGCCGTGGAAGGCTGAGGTGGAATCCATAGGCCAGGCGATGGCGAAGCCGAGCGCGGTCAGCGCGAACGAGACCAGAAACACGACCACGGCCACCGACAAGACCTGGAGCAGATTGAGATGCACTCCAGCGAAAGGCGCGAAGACGAGGAAGATCATCCCCTGAATTGCCGCGAGGGTGGTGCCGCCGAGAACCTTCCCCAGCACGATTGCCGAGCGCGGCACGGGGGCGACCATTACGGAGAGCAGAAAGCCTTCCTGACGGTCCTCGATGAGTGACATCATGGCGAAGATCGAGGTGAACAGCACGATCAGGATCAGCGTGCCGGGATAGAAATAATTCATGTAGTGGTCTTGAGCCTGCCCGGCGCCGGAGCGGAAGGAGTTGCCGAATCCAGAGCCAAGGACGATCCAGAACACCTGCGGCGACGCGAGTACGCCGACCACCCGCGACTTCTGCCGGTAGAAGCGCACGATTTCGCGCCACCACAGCGTGAATGCCGGCAGCAACACGCCCGCGGAAAGGGGCGCGACAGGTCTCAACAGGACAGCGGTTCGAGTAGCCACGGAGGTTATGTCGCTTTCGCCGGAGGAGTTTTCACTGCCGGAGCCGCGGCCTTCTTCTTGGGGAGCATCCCAGAGTCGCGCATTTCCCAGAATGCGTTCAGCATAAAGACTCCGGAAAGCGTGAGCAGAATCAGGGCGAGGAACAGGCCGTCGACGGTGGTAATCATGCCGTTCATCATCGTCCACACTATTCCCAGCAAAGGGAGTATGCCAAGCACGAGAGAAAGAATAAGCATCATAGAGAGCACGTCACCTCCTGTGATCTTTCGAACTGCTTTCTGCTTCGTTGGTTTCGCTCCAGAACTTGTGTCCGGTGCGGCGAATGAAAACGTCTTCGAGCGCCGGCTTGCTCACCGAAATCGCCTCGATTTCTCCGGGGAATGCCTCGACCACTTCAGTGACGAAGCGGTGAGCGGATTCGCGTTCCATGCGCACCTGATTTTCGAGGACCGTGGTCTCCACGTGAAACCGGTCCTGGATGCGTTCGGCAAGCAACGGCGCATCATGGGCAGCATCGAGCAGGATCACGTCGCCGCCGATTTCGCTTTTCAACTCCATCGGCGTGCCCAAGGCCACCAGGTTGCCTTCATTCATGATGGCAAGACGGTCACAGCGCTCGGCTTCTTCCATGAGATGCGTGGTGACGAGCACGGAGACATGTTCTTCGTCGCGCAACGTTCGCAGGTATTGCCAGAGATCGCGGCGGGCACCGGGATCGAGGCCGGTAGTGGGCTCATCGAGCAGCAGCACTCCGGGATGATGCAACAATCCCTTGGCCAATTCGATGCGGCGCTGCATGCCGCCGGAAAAAGTCTCGACGAGCTCTTTGGCGCGATCGGCCAGGCCGACGCGGCTGAGGATTTCTTGAATCCGGTTCTTCAGGGAGGCGCCGCGCAGACCGTAGAGGTGTCCCTGATGCCAGAGATTTTCATAGGCGGTGAGTTTGAGGTCGATGCTCTGGGCCTGGAAGACGACACCGATCTGGCGGCGCAAACGCGCCGGCTCTTGTGCGGCGTCGCAACCCATGATGGTGGCGTGTCCTGAGGTCGGGAGCATTAGAGTCGAGAGAATGCGGAAGAGCGTGGTCTTGCCGCTGCCGTTGGGGCCGAGCAGGCCGAACAATTCCGCCGGGCGCACGTCGAATGAAACGCCGTTCAGAGCCGTCCGGTCACCGTAACGATGCACCAGGTTCTCGACAGATATGACGGGTGCGACGGAAGGCGCAGTGACTTCCGGGGCGGCGTCGGCGAATGCGGAAACTTTCGATGGCAAGAGGCGTCCTGAGTTCAATATCAGTTTACGACGAGATCGGGTCCGGCATCACGAGAAAGCGCGGTGGTCGCTGAGATCCTTCGCCAAGCAAAAAACGCCTGGCTCAGGACGACAGTTGCCGGGCGGTGGCCACCGCTCGGGGGACGACCACTCATGCGACGGACACGTTCCGTTGCGCCTGGGGTACGCGCTCGGCCAGCGCCACCGGGACGTTGCGCCACACTTGAATCGCAAGGACCACTGTAGTTGCGAGAAGCAGTGCGCCGACGGCTACGTGCGCTACTGTGGCTACGACCATGGGCAGTTCCGGTTGCGCGGCGCCTTGTCCCCAGGCAACGCGCGTCAGGAATGCGGCGAAGCCAAGGCAGAGCTGCGTGATCAGCAGCGACAACATCACGATTGCCGGGCGGCGGACTGCGTCAATGTTCGAATAAACCGAAATCGCGCGAATTGCGGTCCAAGCCAACACGAAGGAAACGACACCCGCATTCAGTACGTGAGGCCACCAACTCATGCCATGGTGGCGAAACATTCCGCCCAGGATGAGTTGGACATACAGCGCGAAGATGGAGAGCAAGGTCAGCGTGAACAGGGAGGGACGGCGCAAGTCAAATTCCACATGGGGCTGATCTTTTCGCGGTTGATCTTCATTGGGCCGATCTTCGACCCAGTTGCGTCCGGTGAAGAGGGCGATGGCTACTGCAATGCAGAAAAACGTCTGCGCTACAGTGGCGTGAGCGGTGGAAACCCACGGTGGCTGGAAGAATAGGACTGTAAGGCCGCCCAGCGTTGCCTGCGCGATCACGGTGCAGAAAGCGCCCACAGCCAGCCAGCGCATCCAGCGACGCTTTTCGACTAGCAGAGTCCAGATGGCGATAGCCAGCGTGAGCGACACGAGTGTGCCGGCCACCATGCGGTGACTCCATTCGTAGCGGACACCTCCCACGAAATGCGGAACTTTCACGAGATAGCCGAAGGAGGTCGGCCAGTCCGGAACCGAGAGTCCAGCGTCGTTGCTGGTGACTAAGGCGCCGGCGGTGATCACGACCAGCGTCGCACATGCCACGAACACGGCGAAGGTGTGATGGGCCGAGTTATAGGTTGACGGAGTGGCTTTCAGGGTATTTCCTCTTGGGTGAGCAACCCATGCTTGGTGGCCTCAGGGGCTAAAGCCCGAGTCTTCGGGGCGGTTGAACGGCACGGCTTAAGCGTGCCGTCCCAGAGTCCGTTTTATTTAGCGACATCTACTCGGCTGCGGCCTTGAAGCTCTGATCTACGGTCTTGGTGTCCTTCGGTCCGACCGTCACCTTTTGATCTTGCTCGCCGAGTTTTTCCTGCACGAAAGCGATGGTGTAGTCGCCCGGAGGCAGTCCCTTGATTTCATACTTCCCGTCCTTGTCGGTAACCGCGTAGAACGGGCTCTTCACCACGTTGATGTACATCTTCATCCATGGGTGCTGGTTGCACTTCACGGGAAGCATGATCTCTTCGCGGGCGAAATTCTTCTCGAGCGGGGCGGACGACGGAGGCTGCGATTCGTTCCACTCGCGGTTATCTTTCGGCGTGGGATGGATGTTGTGCGTGGTCTGATCGTCGTTCTTGATTTCAACAGTCTGTCCGGTCATCACGCCCAGTACGTGCGGATGATACTTGCAGCCGCTCTGGTCGAGGACGACCGCGTCTTTTGGTACGTCGAAGCTGCGGCTGCCGAGTCCGTCTTTAACGTAGACGAAGACGTTGGCGAGATCGCCGTTGGCTACAACGATGTTCTCGGCTTCGTTCATGCCTTTGCAGGCTGGATCCTGGCTCATGTCGATTTTCGACGCCTTCGGCGCCATACCATCGAACTTGACGGTGCCATTTACCGTGGCGACGGTTGCGGGGTCGATGGGCGTCGCCGCCGGAGCCATTGCTGGTTGGTCGGCTGACATTGTGTTGGCCGGCTGTTCCTCTTTCTTGGTGCAAGCTGCCATCAGCAGCAAGCCGCACAGAGCCAGCACGCTGACCGAAATCATCCAACTGGTTTTCTTATTCATGATGTCCTTCTTTCTGTCGTGTTTGATATTTATTGGCTGACCGACGCCCTCGGCTAAAGCCGCTGTTGAATTTGAGGGCTATGCGGCGCGGCTGGAAGCCGCACCCTTTCAAAACGCAATCACACATCGAGTTTTGCGCAACCGCCATTTTACCGCGAACCGCCGCTTGCCGCTGAATGCGCCTCTACCGCCGCCTGTTTGCGGTTACTCTTCGGCTGCAGCGCGGCTTTCGCGTGCGGCATGGACGCAGCTACCCTCCGTTGTTCTCCCGCGGTTAACTGGAAGATGTAATCCGTCAGCAGCTTGCGATGATCTCCCGTGTAGCCCTGGAACGAAGGCGGCGTCGGTCCGGCAAATACCCACTGGCTATTCTGCTCCTTGAAAAGACCCGAGGGCATTGAGGTTCCCGGGCTGACCGCTTGCGGATCGGTGATCCAGCGCTCGACCCAATCCGGTTTCAGGCGTTCCTTCGCCAGCAGGAAGTTGGGCGCAGTGGCGATCTTGTCATGCGAGGGATCGCCGGTGGCGTGGCACTTCAGGCACGGAGCTGCGGTGCTCGAGAACAGACTGCGCGCCATGTCTGTTTCCTTGGTCGTCAGAACCGGCACATCCTCGGGGATGTAAGGCATCGGTTGCTGCGACAGCGCCTGGAAGAAGCGCACCAGTTTGCGCAGTTCGTTGTCAGAGAACGAGAACGTGGGCATGCGGACCTTCAAATAAGGACGCACGCCGTTGCGGTTGGTGTCGCTGGCGCTCAATGCGGGATTCGAAAGGAACTTGCGCAGCCACTCGGGATCGACTCGCGCCCCTTCGGTCAAGAGCTTCGGCGGCAACTGCTCCTGTACGTCCTGATACTGCTTCAATCCCATCAAAATTGTCTGCTGGCCTGGGATGAACTGGTGGCAGCCCATGCAGTTGTATTTCTTGACGATCCACCAGCCTTCCTGAATGTCGTGGCGAGCGTCGCCGGGCTTGTACTGATAGCTCGCGGGCAGGGAAGTTTCTTCGCTTCCCATCAGGAAGGTCGTAAGATCGAGCACTTGGTCTTTGGTGAGGTGCAGGTTGGGCATGCGCAGGGCTTCGGTTTCGCCCTTCACCATGCCCTGGTCGTAAACGTTGGGCTCAGCCAGTTTGTGTTCGAAGAATCCTTTGTGGTCGTACCAGGGCTCTGTGGCGGGGCCGTCGGGCAGGCGCGCGAGGTCTTCTTTGTCTTTGATGGGCTCGGCATCTTTGCCGCCACGCTGGGCCGTTTCAGTGAACAAAGCGAAGTCGAGGCGCTCGATGGGCTTGCTGCCTTCGAAAGTGAGTTCGGTGCCGATGCGGCCTTCGTCTTCGAAGCCGGCGATTTCGTGGCAGCCGGAGCAGCCGAAATGTCGGACCCATACCTTTCCTTCAGCCTTGAGCTTGGGGTCATCCATGAACGACGCGTCTGCGTAGGATGACGGCTCCTTCTTTTTCTGCGTCATCAGATAGGTGGCGATGTCTTCGGCATCCTCTGGAGCCAGGCGCAGGCTGGGCATGACAGTCATGTTCTGCACTTGCAGTTCGTGGCCGTCGTTGGGACAGCGGCTGTGGTCGAGATCGAATTGATAGGGAAGGCCCTTCTTGGCGTAATCTTCGGGGCCAATGTCTTTCTTTTCGTACGGGCAATAGGGGCGGGTACGCTGGCGCGCGTTGTGAATCCAGCGGACGAGATAATCGTAATTGGCTTTCTCGCCGACACGGGTCAGATTCGCGGCGAACGTGCCGCCTTGCATTTGATCGCCTTCGCCGATGGAGTGGCAGGCCAGGCATCCACGCTCTTCAAATAATTCCTTTCCGTGCGCGGCATTGCCCGGCTGGTGTTTGGGAAGCGGGTCGGTAAATCCCGATTGCCAGATGTAGGCGGAAATCGCCTGGATCTGATGATCGGTCAGGCGGAAGTTCGGCATCTTGGTGGTGGGACGGAAATCTGTCGGCTTCTTCAGCCATACCGGAATCCAATTCCTGTTCAGTTTGAGGCGGACGTCTTTCAGGTTCGGACCGACCTTCTTCATGTCCTGCATCAGGCTGTGCGATTGGTAATCGAGCTGCTGCAAACGGCCATCCAGTTTGCTGTTTGCGACTCTCAAGTCAACCGCCTGCGTATTCAGCTTATTCGCTTCCTCGTTGGACTGAGCGGCATCGGCCTGCTTCATTAAGTACGCGTTCTGCTTAAGATTATCTATCTTCTGGTTCTCGATCTGCTTGATCTGCTGACTGATCGAGTTCAGATCTTCCGGCTCTTTGTCATATCCCTCGAAGCGGTGACAGCCCATGCATCCGCGCTGGCGAAACAGGTCTTTGCCGTTATTGATGATCTGCCACTGAACGTCGCCGCTGGCCAGCACCATGTCTGCGGCGTGGCAATTCTGGCAGCCGGCTTGCGAATTTTCTTTGGGAAACAGCGGCCACAGCCAGTGTTCGTAGGTTCCGTGCCCTTTCTCGATGCTGGTGGTGGCGCGTCCGTTGCCCTGGTGGCAGGGCGAGCAGCCAAATTTTTCCGGATCATGAATCTGCAACAATTCAGGCTGAGGATGGCTTACGAAGGCATCCGCGTATTCATCCGGCTTCTTCTCGCCTTTCGCGGTCATCGAGACCGCGCTGATTTTCAGCGGCTCGCGGGCGTTCATGTGGCAGGATTCGCAGCGGTCAACGATGTTGGCCTCCGCAACATTGATCTGCACAATCGCGGGAACCCATTCAGTCGCCCGTCTTTTCAATCCGTCGATCTGCTGCGGTGTGAGGTCGACCATGTGGTCGGAGATGTATTCATCCATCTTCGCTTTGGCAGCGGTGACGGGCTTGAGCACATCGCCGAGGTCCAGGCTTAGTTTCGTGCGCTCGTCACGAATCGAGTTATAGGTCTTTTCCAGACCCTCGAAGTCGTAGTCCTGCCTGGTTCCGTCTGGGAACTCGACGGTTGCTTTCTTCTCTTTGTATTCCTTGATTTCGCTCCGCTTGCTGGCCTTGTCCGATTCGCTCTTGCTGGTTTCGAGTTCATAGGTCAGCGCGTTCACATAGGCACGCCGGTCAGTGAATACACTTTGCACCGCGAGCAGGCGTGCGCTGGCGTCGTCGAGCTTCTTGCGTGCTTCTTCGGCCTGAGCTTTGGAATCCTGATAAGTCTTTTCGTAAGCCTGCTTGAGAGCGATGTAATCCGGATTCTGCTCGACATCTTTTTCCGACGTGGCCGATTTCGACCGCGCTGTATTCAAGAAAGCGCTGTAGCGGTCTCTCCATTCCGCTTGGAAGGCCTTCCAGGGCCGCTGGGTCCACGCCTCATCCCACAAAGCCCAGAACAACGTCGCCATCAGAATCACCATCGCGATCAGGTAATAGGCGGCGTACGACTTGCTTGTAATCGGGTCCTGCTCGGGGTTGGGTTGTTCAGGCACCGCTTCCTCCGGAAGTGTTTGTCATTCAAATCTCTTTGTCATTCCGAGCGGAGCGAGGAATCTGCTGTCCGCGCCCGCACCACTTTTCCACGGTGCTCCTAAATATTGAACCAGGGCGTAATCCACACATACTTGATGTGCCACAGCAGGCGCAGCCCCATCTTCAGCGGCAGCGCCACCATGGTCAGCAAAAGAAACTGGGTAATGGAGAATTGCAGCAGACTCATCCGCTTGAAGTCTTTCGCCATAAATCGCCGGAACAGCGAATAGACGAGAAAACCTCCGAGCAGGTAATAGCCGCCGACTACGACCGCGCCGAAAAGTGCCTTAGCCATGTTCGAAGTGATCCCGAAAATGTCCGGAAGGTCGCGGTTCACCTCGTAGATGAGGCGGTTGTGATCCCAGGTTTGCCCGGGCCAGAACCACTGCCACCCAGGGCCGCGAATGAAGGTTCCTATAATGATCATCGCGACCCACAGAATGATGAAGCCGAACAAAAAAGTGCCGATGGAAAACTTTCGCTGCTTCCACGTGTAATAGCCGCTGCCCAGCGGGTTGGTGTCGATATATGGAATGACCATAAGACCGACGATGATCATCGTAGGCATGACCACTCCGGCAATCCACGGATCAAAATAGACGAGCATCTCCTGCAGTCCGAGGAAATACCACGGAGCCTTCGCCGGGTTCATGGTTAGATTTGGGTTGGCCGGCTCTTCCAGCGGGGCATTCAGCGTGATCGACCAGACCATCAGAATAATCGTGACGATGATAGCGGCGAGAAACTCAATGCGAAGAAGAAACGGCCAGACATGCACTTCTTTTTGCCAGCCTGGTTTGAAGGGCCAGGTCTTGCGGTGATGCGTCTTGGCCAGGGCGGGATCGGCTTCGAGCTGCGCGATTAACTGGTCGTTGGCGTGCGCTTGCTTCCACGCCAGATAAATGTAGAAGCAGAGTAGCGGAATTAAGCCCACGATCGGGACGTTGTCTGGAGCGGAGCAAATTTCCCAAAGTTGTCGCCAGTCCATAAGTGTTCTCGGTGTCGATTACTAAAAATTACTTTGTCATTCCGAACCGGGCTGAAAGCCCGGTGAGGAACCCGTTTTTTCTCAGCGGCGTTACTCTCCCGCCGCCTTCGGCCCCCGGCGCGGCTTGTCACCTTCCGCTTCCAGCATCACCTGCGCGGGACCCGAGATTCCGCCATCTTTCCGGACGCGCCAGAAGTGAACGATCATCAAGATCGACGCCACAATCGGAATTCCGATGCAGTGCCAGATGTAGGAGCGCAGCAGCGCATTCGCATCCACGATCGATCCGCCGAGTAGACCGAAGCGCACGTCATTGTACGGCGTCATGCCGAGCATCGAGCCGAACGGGCCTTCATGTCCAAGCAGCGGCGTGGCTCGCGCCATGTTCGTGCCCACGGTTACAGCCCAGAATCCTAGTTGATCGTCGGGTAGCAGATATCCGGTGAACGAGAGCAATAAAGTAAACACCAGAAGGAGCACGCCGATATTCCAGTTAAATTCGCGTGGCTTTTTATACGAGCCGGTCAGAAATACGCGGAACATGTGCAACCACACGCCGATCACCATCAGGTGGGCGGCCCAGCGGTGCATGTTGCGCAGAATCTTTCCGAAGGGCACATCGTGCTCGAGGTAGAGCACATCGCGAAACGCCTGCACCTTGCTCGGGTGGTAATAAAACATCAGCAGAACGCCGGTGTAGGTGAGGATGATGAACAGAAAAAACGTGATCCCGCCCATGCCCCAGGTATAGCTGTAACGCACCGCGTCGCGATTGATCTTCGCTGGATGCAAATGCAGGAACACGTTGGAAAGCACGCCCAGAGCCCGGTTGCGCGGGGTGTCATCGTGTTTGTGGCGGAAAATCGAAGTGTAGACCTGAGTCTTGGTCGGATCCTTCAGACCTTCGATCTGCTCCTTCGCCTTGGCGGGGATGTCGACCTTCATCGCCTGAATGTCGTCTTTGACGCGGTCGACCAGGCCCACTTTGCCGTTCTTGCCGTTATTTTCGTCAGCCATAATGAGTCCTACGTTCGAAGATCTTAAGGTATTCGGTCTCGTGTCTTAGGTGTTAGGCCTTCGAGTTTACCCAAGACCTAATACCTAAGACCCGAGACCTTGCTCTCTTACACTCCGGTTAAGAATGCTCCTGGATCGTTGAAATGCGACGGTTGCCCTTTCGGCCACTGATAGAGCCTGGAGGTATCGACAATGATCTGCCCATCGGGAGCCAGTTCGACCTTGGCGCGGTCCATCGGACGCGGAGCCGGGCCTTCGAAGTTGATGCCTTCGCTGTCATAGCCGCTGCCGTGGCATGGACACTTGAATTTGTTCTCGCTCGGTTTCCAGTCCGGAGTGCAGCCGAGGTGGGTACAGCGCGCGTAGATCACGAACACTCGGTCGGGAGTGCGATCGACCCAGATGCGGTATTTCTGCTGAAATTTTGTGTCGACGCCCAGCGCGAACTCCGAGGGGTAGCCAATCTTGAAAACCGTGTTGGGTTCGAAAAGAGTGCGAGGAAGAAAGAATCGGAAAAAAGCCAGGAACCATGCAGTCAGGAACGCGGTTACTGCGACCCACACCAGACGGCGCCGGCGGCGGTCGATCTCGGTATTCGACGGTCCGGGCGAGGACAATCCACCAGCCGCTGCCGCTTTCGAGGTTCCCACCGCTGGCGTGCCGACGTATTTCGTGGCATCCACCGCGCTCGTGGCCGCCGGCTTGGCTGGTTCGGGATTCGGGGTGGGCTTCGCGCCCTCCGGTTCCGGCATGTGTCTTCCTCCTTATTCTTCTCTACTCACCGAACAAAAAGTTCTCGAGCAGTAACGTTGTCGAGCAAATTCTGGCTCTTTCCTAGTCGGCCGCCATCAGCACGGGCGGACCGCAGGTATCGACTTCTTCGCCCAGAGCGTCCGTGACCAACTGCGCCAGCGCCGAAATAAACTTTGGAGAATCGTTCAGTCCCGCGCTCATCTCGAATTGAGTAATGCCCAACCGCCGCGCTTCCTCGCGCGCCTCGTGATCAATCTCGCCGAGAGTCTCCACGTGATCGGAAACGAATGCCACCGGCACGATGCAAACCTCCCGCACCTTCTCAGCGTCGAGGTCGTGCAGCGTGCGGTGTAGGGAAGGCTGCAGCCATTTGCTGGCTCCCACCTTGCTCTGGTAGCAGAGCCGGTGAGGATTGCGCCAGCCCCCGCGCTCCATCAGGAGACGCACCGTCTCCTCAACGTGTCGCTGGTAGGGATCACCCTTCGCGATCACCGACATGGGGACGCTGTGTGCGCTGAAAACAATCTCGGCGCGTTCCGGTTTTGGAAATCGTGCCAGCGCCTCTTCGATCTTTTCGATCACTGCATCCAAATACATGGGATGCTGGTAGAAGGCCCCGACGTTGTGTACCGGAACATCGCCGTGGAACAGGCGCTCCCACTCGTTCAGGCTGCTGCCCGTGGTCGTCGAAGAGTACTGCGGGTACAGCGGCAGCAGAACCACTTCGTCGCACTGTGCTGACTCAAGTTGCGCAATGGCTTCGCTGGTAAAAGGATGCCAGTAGCGCATGGCGATGAAGCAGCGAGCGTCCAGACCTTGATTCGTGAGGTCGACCTCGAGCGCCCGCGCCTGCCGCTCGGTAAAGCGGCGGATAGGAGAGCCTCCGCCAATGGTTGCATAGTGGTGCTGCACTTTGCGGGCGCGCGTGGTCGAAATCAGTTTGGCCAGAGGTTTGCGGCCGATGCGGGCAAAGGGAAAGTCAATAATATCGGGGTCGCAGAAGAGGTTATAAAGGAAAGGCTCTATCGCAGCCAGCGTGTCAGGACCGCCGAGCTGAAACAGAATCACCCCCACACGCCGTGTTGTGCGCGCCATTCCCCAGATTCCCCAGAACGGGCGAATTTACTCTCATCTGCGGCGAGAGTCAATGGCGGAATTGACGGCTATGAAAGTGATAAGCCGTTCTTAGTGAATCGCGGCCGGCGCGGTCTTGGCTTTTTCCATTTCTTCGATCACGGAGTCAGCGAATTGCGACGTTCCCGCCTGGCCGCCGATATCTTTCGTCAGCTTCTCGGGATGGCGGTATGCCTTTTCCAACGCGTTGCGAATTTGCAGGGACGCGTCGAACTCGCCGAGATGACGCAGCATCAGCAGTCCGGAGCGCAGCAGGGCGGTGGGATTCGCAAGATTCTTTCCTGCAATGTCGGGCGCAGAACCATGTACCGCTTCGAAGATTGCACAATGATCGCCCAGGTTGGCGCTGGGCACAAATCCCAGGCCGCCCACAAACGCGGCGCACAAATCTGAAATGATGTCGCCGTAAAGGTTTTCCATCACCAGCATGTCGTACTGATAGGGATTCATCACCAGCTGCATGCAGGTGTTGTCTACAATGTGCTCGCCATAGGTGATCTCGGGATACTGCTTGGCCACGGTGCGGCAGCAGCGCAGGAACAAGCCATCCGACAGCTTCATGATGTTGGCTTTGTGGATGGCATGAATCTTCTTGCGCTGATTCTTGCGGGCATACTCGAAAGCAAATTTCGCGATGCGGGTCGAGGCCTTCTCAGTGATGATCTTCAGGCTTTCCACCACTCCGGGCACCACTTCATGCTCCAGACCGGAATACAGACTCTCAGTATTCTCGCGCACGATGATGAGGTCCACATCGGGGTAGCGCGTGGGGATGTGTGGCAGATTACGAATCGGGCGGAAGTTCGCGTACAGCTCAAACTTCTGGCGGAGCGCAACGTTGATGCTGGAAAAGCCGCCGCCGACGGGCGTTGTGACCGGTCCCTTTAATCCCACGTGCGTACGCTCGATCGACTCGATGACCTCTTTTGGAATGTATTCGCCGTGCTTCTCAAAGGCATCGGCCCCAACCTGGAACGATTCCCACTCGAACTTCACCCCAGTCGCTTCCAGAATACGCACCGTGGCCCGGGTCACTTCGGGGCCGATGCCATCGCCGGGAATCAGAGTTACTTTATGACTCATGCGTACCTCAGTGGCCAGTGGTCAGTGGCCAGTAAGAACATTCGGCTTTGCTTAACTGGCCACTGACCACTGGTCACTGGCCACTTTTTTTGGCTTTAACTTCGACTGCTTCTTTCGATTTCACCAAATCTGTCAGCTCATTCATGAATTCTTTCACGTCCTTGAAATCCAGATAGACGGAGGCAAAGCGCACATAAGCCACTTTGTCGTAGCGGCGCAGACGGTTCATGATGAGTTCGCCCAGTTCGCTGGTTTTACGCTCTCGTTCCTGTGACTCGATGACGAACGATTCCGCCTCGTTCACAATCTGCTCCAGCTTGCTGATCGGCACCGGCCGCTTCTCGCAGGCCCGCAGCAGGCCGTTCAGCACTTTCTGGCGGTCGAACTTTTCCCGGCGGCCGTCTTTCTTGACCACCATGTAAGGGATTTCGTCGATGCGCTCGTACGTGGTGAAGCGCTTGCTGCACTTCAGGCACTCGCGCCGGCGGCGGATCGATTCCGCCTCTTTGCTTTCCCGCGAGTCAACTACCTTGTCATTCGCAAATCCGCAAAAAGGACATTTCATGGCGCTGATGTTGATCGAAAACCAATCGGTCTAGCTACTTCGAATGTTTGGATTGATATAGAAATTGTAACAGGCGAGTGAGGTAGGGCCTTCCAGCCCGTACCTGCGTAATAGACAAAAACCTGCTTTACGCCGGAGGCCCCGCAATTTCCGCTTTTTCGGCTTGATGGCTTTCCTTCGACAACTTCCGCAGTGACAATCTTTCATGGTGCGCCAGCGCCAAGCCTAGCGGCACGACTGCCGCGAACGTAACCAGCCACAGCAGAATTCCACAACTCGCCGCCATCTCCGGAGGCACGTCGAACACGCTCGACAACGCGGCGATGGTCGCCATCTGCGAGCCGCCGCCTACCGCCGGCAACTGCAGCATCGAACCCACCATGCTCGCTCCCATGAGAATCAGAATCTGCGACACCGGAATTTCCAGCGCCGCCAAGCCGTAGGAGTGCGTAACTTCCTGATACGCGAGCGCAATGATGTACCACATCCCCACCGAAACCAGACTCAGCCAAAGCATCGACGCGGGCCCGTGAATCGTATCCAGTCCCGCGCCAAACTCGCGCACCCTCTGGGCCAACCGGTGGCCAACATTCGAGGAAAGATGCCCGAATTTCTCCTCTACCCACCGCGCCACTGCGTCTCCACTGCGTCGAATCACGATCGCTGCCGCTGTGGTTATGAGCACGACGCCGACCAGGAAAAAGCCGCCTTCCTGAAAACGCCGGTAGTACTCCGGATGCGGAATCGCTGGTAACGCGCTGGGCAGAAAAATCGCCAGCACGATCAGCACAGTGAATGCGCCAATATCGAAAATGCGTTCCACCGTCCACACCGCCAACTGCGAAGAGAACGGAAGATCTGCGCGGCGAGCGATCAGATAGGGACGAATGAATTCTCCTGCCCGCCCTAGCAGAGCCAGGCCGGTGAACCCGATCAGGGTCGGAGACAACATGTCCATCGTTGTTGCTTTCGGACGCACCGGCTTCAGGAAAATCTTCCATCGCAGCGCACGCAGGAAATACGCGATATAGATGAGAGCGACTGCATGCAAAACGTGAAACTTCTTGATGTGGTGGGTTTGCGCCCAGAACGTGGCCCAATCAAAGCTCTGCCAGTGACGATATTGCAGGTAAAGCAAAACGGCCAGGATGAGGAACACCACCGTACTGGCCACGATGCGCTTTTTGTCCATGAAGAGGGCAGCCTCGCGCCGCGACCTCGCAACGCGAAGCGGAAACGGCACTCCCAAGGTAAATGAGTGGGAGGGGAGGGTCAAACGAGGGTGCGGGTTACTTGCTGGGTGCGGGGTTAGCTTTGGCTTGGGTCTGCGGAACTGCCTTATGCCGTTTGGCTGCCGGAACCGGCGTTCCGCTTGCCTTGCTTCTCGAACTCTGTGGAGCCGCGGCAGGCTGGGTAGCGGTTTTCGCGGCGAGTTTCTTCTTGTTGAAGTCGCGAACAATTCGCGCTACGTAGGCTTTGGTTTCGTAATAGGGCGGAACGCCGCCGTACTGCTCCACTCGCTGCGGGCCTGCGTTATAAGCGGCCAGCGCCTTGATCAGATCAAAGTCATAGCGCTCCAGCAGTTCTCGCAGGTAACGTGTGCCGCCTTCCACATTGGCTTGCGGATCAAATGCATTCTCTACGCCCAGCTCCGATGCGGTCCGCGGCATCAACTGCATCAGTCCTTGTGCGCCCTTCGGCGAGACTGCCCGCACGTTAAAGCCGCTCTCGGCGCGAATCACGCTGCTTACCAGATCCGGATCCAGATGGTAGGTTCCGCTCGCTGTTCTTACCACTTCGTTTAGATCCGTCGAAGGCTGGAAGTTCTCTGCCGGAGATTGCGACTGTGCGGGATCGTTCTTCGCCAGTGGCTTTGCCGGTTCGCGCGGCGATGATTCCGCGGGCAGAGCTTCGAAGTGGTCGATCTCTGCCGTTGGCACATCCACAAAACTCGAGTTGTCACCATCGATATACAGGCGGGTGATGGTCCCGATAACCTGGCGGCGTTCGTGGCGGATGGAGAATCCGTTGCGCAGCACGGCCGCGTCGGCGGCGGAGCAGGGAAGCGCGGTCGTTGCGAACAGAAGAATGAACGCTGCCCATTGCCCGATCTGGATTGGCTTCTTCATCTCAGGGATTGCGACGTCCCTCAGGGGCTAAAGCCCCGGATCTTCTTGGCTCCTGCCGCGCCCTTTCAAATCGTTCGCTGCAAATCTTAGCTGCCCACCACTTCTGCTACCGCTGCGGCAACGCCGCAGCGATCATTGCCGAGGGTTACACTCCAGCCGCGCCCGCGCAACTCTTCGCAGGCATTCCCCATGATAACCGGATGGCCGGCGAACTCAAGCATTTCCACATCGTTGTGGTTGTCACCGATGGCCATGACCTGCTCGCGGCTATAACCCCGATGCGCGGCCCAGCGCTCGAGGGCGTGGCCTTTCGAACAACCGGCATTCAGTACATCGATCATAGACAGATCCCGCTCGGGATATTCGGTGCGCAGCACCGTGATTCTTCCTTTCATGCCGTTGGCTTCGAGCGTACGCAAAGCCCCGCTCATCCGCTGCATGGAGCCGCAAAACATGGCCTGCACGGGGTCGTTCACCAGTGCATTCTCGATGGGCACGACGAACTCGATGTAGGCCATATTCTTCTCCAGCCAGCGCCGGATGCTGAGGTTCAAGTCATCCAGGTGCTCGAGCACGATTGCGCCTTTGGAGTCCTTGTCAAACTGTAGAACGGTATTGCCACGGAACGCTTGCATGGTTCCGCACAGTTCATGGCAGGTCTCGCGGGGCATTAGGTCGCGATGAAAAGTTTCACCGGCCAGCGAACGGGTTACAGCTCCGTTTGAGCTGATCAGCCAAAGATCGAAACCCAATTGCTTTGCGATGGGCAGGGCAAAGGCGTGGCGACGACCAGTAACTAGTACGACTTCGATGCCCGCAGCATGGGCTCGCCGAAGCGCCGCGAGGTCGTCGTCGGAAATCTGGAATTGGGGATTCAGCAACGTGCCGTCTATATCGGAGGCGAGAAGACGGATCGGGCGCTTGAATGACTTGACCACTGGTGATTCTAGCATTCGCCCAAGCCCGAAAGCCGAAGCCCGAAGCCCGTGGTATTCTGCGCTGTCCATGGGATCACTTCTCTTCTTTCTCGGCGGATGGGGATTTGTTCTGCAGGCGGTGGCGATTGTTCACTTCATCCGCCGGCGGCCGGATACTTACTGGATTTTTATCATTCTGTTCCTGGGCTGGGTTGGTGCGTTGATTTACATCGTTGCCGAAGTGATTCCCGATGCCGGGCTGCTGCGCGGATCGTTTCAGGCGTTTCCGCGGCGGCGGCGGATTCATGAACTGGAGCGGGCCATTCTTGATAATCCTTCGGCCGGCAACTACGAAGAACTTGGTTTGCTCTACCTTGACGACGGAGATTTTTCGCGAGCACGCGCTTGCTACGATAAGGCCATCTCGTCGCGAACTGATTCGTCCGATCCCTTCTACCGCCGCGGGATCGCTGAAATCGAACTGGGCGATTTCGCCGCAGCGGTTCCCGATCTGGAGCGCGCGGTTGCGGCTGATCCTAATTACGACTTTCAACGTGCAAAAGGCCTGCTGGCTCATGCCTACGCGCAAACCGGACAGCCGGAAAAAGCTGAAGCTCTGTTTCAGCAGGCCACGAAAACCTCCACGAGTTCAGAGACTTACTACAACTACGCCCTCTTCCTGCAGTCGCAGGGGCGCGCCGACGAGGCTCGCGAGTGGGCGCAGAAGATCCTCGATAAAAGGCCAAGCATGCCGGGATACCAGCGTCGGCGTGAGCGTCCCTGGTTCCGTAAAGCGTATGCGCTGCTGGCGAGGCTGCGGCTACAGACCAAGTAGCGGCTTCAAAGCCTCGCGGGAAATTGTCCCTAGAACTAGAAGCAAACCTCCGAAGAAAAATAATCTTCCAGCTATTGGACCGACCGATGAATTAGGACGATCGCTCCCAAATATTTCCACAAGCACCGTGTGACATCTGACCTTGTGCCGACTTTGAGTTTGCGTAATCATGGTCGAGGCCGTGACGGTCGGGTGATCCCACATCGTCGCGCCCCTAAGTCCTTTGCTTCACGGATTTTGGTATCTAAGTCGTTTAGGCTCCGGATTTTGCCGGGAATTTTCTGTTAACTCGATGATTCTATTAGACCCCCGGGGGAGGGGGGTACCGGGAAAAAGCTTGAACTCAGCGTCCGGTATGGCAGCTCGAACGGCTCACGACAAACTTTATTTCGACAGAGAAACCCACAGCGAGCGCGTCCGGTTCGTCGATGCTAATTGCGGTCGTTGGTGTTGATGTTGAAGCCGAGGATTGCGTTGACTTCTACCGGCTGAGTGCCGCGCATGGCGGGGCGGAACTTCCAATGAGGCAACGCGGCCATGATCTTCGCTGCCATGTCGGCCGAGCCCGGTTCGAGGACCTGGAGATTCTGCAACTTGCCGGAAGTATCGAGTGTGCATTTGATGACGACGCGGGCGTGGGGAAGGCCGGCGGGCAAATCGGTGAGGTAGCCTCGTGGGCCGGTGAGGGTTTCGGACTGAGCATGCGCGGCGGGATTAACCTCGGCGAATTGCATCACGACCGTGCCGATCGAAGTATCCACATAGACAGAGTAGTTGTCGCCTGGGAGCTTGCCGTAGAAATCAAACACTCCGCCGGAGCGCGAGGTAGCGACGATGGTGATGGCCGGCCCCTGGTTCGGCCTTGCCGGAGAGTGGTCGGGAGAATTGGGAGTGCTGCTGTCCGATCCGAAGCTGGGCAGATTGACGACGCTGGTGCTGCCGCCACGAACGTCGACACCGGGCACGGCGGGAGATCCTGTGGGAGCGCTACCGGCGCCGCCGGGGCCGGGCGTGGAAGAGATTCCGTCATGGACATTCTTATTGGGATCGGTCCCTACACCGGTTCCAGTCTTGCCCGCGCCTGAGCCCGTTGAATTTAAACCACTGCCGGAGCCGTCGCCGTGACCGATGCTCGCGCCACCGCCGGATCCGCCGAGGCCGGGCTTGTCTCCACCGGAGGGCGACATGGCCAGTGAACCTTTGCCGCCGCCCGGCATTCCAACCTTGGAGCCGGGTTGGGACGAGATCACGATTCCGGAACCGTCGCTGCTTCCAGCTTCGCTTCTTGGAGGAGCGAGAACTGAGCCGGAATCGCCCGGGCCACCGAGGCCAGAACCTTTTCTGCCCGAGCCCGATAAGCCGTTGCCTGAGCCGATTGAAGGAGGCGGTGGAACGACATTGTTCGCCAGTTGCGTGCCGTTACCCGGGCTACCGGAGTTTCCCGCTCCAGTTGAGGAGCCGTGGGTTGTGCCTGAGCTCGCGACGGATGGGGGTGGAGGGATGACGCTCGATGTGCCGAGGGACGAACCCGGCTCTCTTCCAGAAGCCGAGTTGCTGGAGCCCGCGATCGACGGCGGAGGCGGAACAATTTTTGCGGCGAGCGATTCGCCGGGCGCTCCGCCGGTTTTGCTGGCGGTTGCTGAGCCAACGGTCGGTGGAGGCGGAACAACGTTGGCCGCGACCGAGCCACCAGGCCCGCCGTTACGAGCCGTTCCTGATGCGCCTGCGGCGGAGACGGTTGGCGGAGGTGGCACAACATCCTGCGTGCCGAAAAGCTTGCCGATGACGGTGCTGACGAACGATCCGTTGCTCGTTGGTGTGGGTGGCGGAGGAACTATGGCTTTCGAGGGATCGGTGTTGCCGCTTTCGAGACGCCGCAGGTCGTGGGCGGAATCGGCGGAGGGCGGTGGTGCGACCACGGATGACGCGGGCAGATTGAGCTTTGCGTTGCGTGCCGTGTCGCGCTCTGGCGCTGACACCGGCGGAGGTACGACTGCCACGTTGTTCATCTGCACACGCGTGGGCGAAACTTCGCTGTTGGCGGTGGCAGGAGCGGGGGGAATCACGCTCGCACTGAGTGCGGGAGCGGGGCGCGCCTGATCACTGGAGACGCGCGTGGATGCGGGGGCGATCACGCTTGTGCTCAGCGAAGGCGCGGCCCGGGTACGCTCCTGGGAAACGTGCGGAGCCGGGGCGATGATGCTGGGGTCGAGTGCCGGCGCGATCAGGGCGTGCTCGGAGCGAATGCTGGGTGCGGGAGGCACGACTGCCGCATTCAGAGCGGGAGCGGATCGAGACTTGTCGGAAGAAACTCTCGGAGCGGGGGGAACGACGGAATCGAGGCCGTGCGCGGAGCGGGATTGATCGCGAGTAATGTTCGCAGGCGGGGGAGCGATCACGTTGACCGGAAGACTTGGAGCAACCAGAGAAGAGTGCAAGCCCTCGGACGGAGGCGGCCCGGGGTTGGCGGCTTTCAAGGCGAGTAGATTGGCGACGGCGCCCGCGGTGGATGGAAGTTTAAGGTTGGGAGCGTCGACAACTTTCGGAGTGAGTGAGCCTCCGCGAGCTACGTGAATGGTTTGGGTTCGGTGATGCGCTTCGTGACCACCGGCGCGGCCGGTGGTTCCGGCCTGGGCGCCGCCCAGGTCTTCAGTGCGCGGAAGTTCGTCGCCGGAGTAATAGATCACTTCATAAGGCTGCATCTTGGGCGGAGCATAGGGGCGAAGCTTGGCAATCTCTTTCGGGATAATGATCAGGATAAACAACATGAACGCTTCCAGCAGCAACGAAGCCAGAAGGCCTGCGTAGGGGAAAATACCGTGAGGGGCTTCGCCGGCCAGGCGCGCGCCGGAGCGGGCGAAGGCGGGACGGATGGAGGTGACGAACTCCTGCCATCGCGGCGACCACTCGATCAGGAGCTTGGGCGCGTCGTGCAGATCACGAAGCTCGATCGGGTCTTCGAGTTGGAGCGTATCGGTCACTGAGGGTTTTGCGGCCAGAGGGCTAAAGCCCGGGTCCCAATTATTGTTAGCTGGTGCGGCTCGGCTAGAAGCGCGCGCGTGTCTGGGAAGCGCGGAGTCTAGACATCCTCCTTTATCTTGATCTCAATTCTATCGCCGACTGCCGTTCCTGTTGAGGTTACCGTGTTTTGGGGGAGTTCCAAGACCGAGGCTGCCTGCAAACGGACGGGTGCGATGCGCCAGGGCCGCAGAGCGCGCTCGATGTGGACGACTGTGCCCGCGTGGTCGAGGTAGACAACGTCGATAGGGAACCGCATAGCTAGAGTATGAACGCCCCGGCAGGGTCGAATCCAGAGGCCGCAGCCATTACGGAAGTCATCTTCGGATGCTCTGAGCAGGCCAACCAGCCGGGACCAGTGCGTCTGGGCCGTGGCGAGGCTGGTGGCGAGAAAGAGCTGGCGGGTTTGGTTGAAAGCCTGGCCCTGCGGGATTAATCCCGGCATTGCAACTCCTGAGTTTTCTGGTTGGATGCACCCTGATCTGCTTCTCACCGCGCGCTATTTTGAAACGAGCGAGTGATAAGCCTGAATGAGTGCCGGTCCAACCGTGACGAAGAGGAACGGAACCAGAATGAATATCACAAGGGGAGGAACCATCTTAATGGTGGTTTTGGCGGCTTGTTCTTCGGCGCGCTGACGGCGCGCCGTGCGTAGAGAGTCGGAATGTACGCGCAGAGCTTGGGCAACGCTGGTGCCGAAGCGGTCGGTCTGGATGAGCGTGCCCACGAGAGAGCGAATGTCGTCGACGCCAGTGCGGTCGACGAGATTGCGCAGGGCTTCGGCACGAGGCTTTCCGGCACGCATTTCGAGATTGACCAGGTGAAATTCATCGCTCAGGTCCGGATGGGCGTGATGCAGGTCTTTGCCAACGCGCATCAGCGCCTGGTCCAGCGCCAATCCGGCTTCGACGCAAATTACCGTGAGATCGAGAGCGTCGGGCAGGGCGATGCGGATGCGCTGCTGGCGGTCTTTGATCATGCGCTTCAGGAAAAAGCGGGGAAGGAAGAAACCGAACGCGGGAACGCAGACCAACAGGCTCAGACTGGTGAAACCGGAGAAAAGCACGACACCGGCGAAGCCTAGAAACGCGAGCATCAGGCGGGCGCCGAGGTAGTAACTGGCGTGGCGCGATTCGCGAAGTCCGGCCTGGATCAGCCAAGCGCGAGTGCGGGAAACGTCAGACGGCGAAAGCGGAATGGCTTTGCTGAGGGGATCGAGCGCCTGCTCGAAGCGCTCTTTCATCTTCATCGCAGGCTTTTCGGTAGCCTGCAACCCCTGTCCGCCGAGAGCGCGGAGGCGGGCTCCCAGCACGGAACTGGGCGTCACTACTGCCGCGCCGAAGGCAAACACCACCAGCACGACGGTGACAAATACGACGATCGCGAGAATCATTGACGGCATTCTTAGCCTGTTATCGCTTAAGCCTGTTATTCATTAAAACTGTTATTCACTAAACCTGGATCTTAATAATCTTTCGTATGACGAAATAGCCAACGGTTTGCAACGCAATGCTCACCACCAGCAGAGTATGGCCAATAGGATCATAAAAAAGCGGCCGAACAAATTCCGGGCTGAAGACCGCGAGCACGGCCACGACGGCCGGAGGCATGGCCATGAGCAGGGCCATGGTGAGGCGGCCCTGAGCGGTGTGAACCCGCACCTGACGCTGAATCTTGAAACGCTCGCGGATGACGTACGACAAATTGTCGAGGATTTCGGCGAGGTTGCCGCCGGTTTCGCGTTGCAGCATGACGGCGGTGACGAAGAACTTCACGTCCACCAGAGGAACGCGCTCGGTCAGATTCATGAGGGCGTCGCGCACCGGCATGCCGAACTTCTGCTCCTCATAGAGCTTGCGGAACTCGCCGGCCAGAGGCTCGGTGGCTTCGTTGGAAATCATTTCCAGAGCGGTGGTGAAGGCGTGTCCGGCGCGGACAGCGCGGGCTAGAGTATCGATCGCCTCGGGGAAAAGCTCCTCGATTTTTTCAAAACGCTTCTGGCGGCGGTAGGACACGGAGGCATAGGGAATGAAGGCGCCGATGATCAGCGCGGCCCATGTAACGGCAGGATTACGGCTCCAGACCAGCGCAGCGAATCCGGCGACGGCGCCTGAGACCATGCAGAGCACGAGAAAGTTGCCAGCACGAAACTTCATGCCTGCCTGCAGCAAGGCTTCCTGCATGGCAGAAATGCGAGCCGAGCGGCGGAGGAGACTATCGAGGGCGGGGATCTCGCTGAGTTGCTCGTCGCGCAACAGCGCAAGTTCCTCGTCCGGTTCGCGTTCCGGCGCCTTCTGCACCGTCGCGAGACGATCTTTGATGAGCCGCGCCTGGGCGCGGCGCTGGTCGACAAGCGACAAACCCGCGAACGCGGCGAGGGCGACTACGACGAACACCAGAAATGTAATCAACAGTGCGGACATAGGGAACCGACTCGCTCAACCCAATTGCTGATTGTTGATTGTTGGCGGAACAACGCGCGCGACTTCGGCGCTTACTCAGCAATCAGCAATGAACAACCAACAATTTCCTTTCAAACTTCGGTCTTCGATTCAAACAGTGACGGGCGTAGTTTTGTGCCCGCATTGGCCAGCCGCTCGGCAAACTGCGGGCGAATTCCGGTGGCGCGGAACGCTCCGCGCACCTTTCCGTTTTCGTCAATGCCGCGCCGATCGAACACGAAAATGTCCTGCATGATGATGGATTCGGTGTCCATGCCGGTGACTTCTGAAACCGAGATGACCTTGCGGGTGCCGTCGGACAGACGGGCGACCTGGACCACGGCGTGAATTGCGGAGGCAATCTGATGGCGGACGGCGCGCTCCGGAATATTGAGGTTGGCCATCGAGACCATGTTCTCGACGCGGGCCAGAGCGTCGCGCACGGAGTTGGCGTGGACCGTGGTGAGCGAGCCCTCGTGGCCGGTGTTCATGGCCTGCAACATATCGAATGCTTCTTCGCCGCGGACCTCGCCGACCACGATGCGGTCCGGCCGCATACGCAGGCTGTTGATAACCAGCTGACGCTGGCGGACCGCGCCCTTGCCTTCGATATTTGGGGCGCGGGTCTCGAGGCGCACCACATGCTCCTGCTTGAGTTGAAGTTCGGCGGCGTCTTCGATGGTGACGATGCGTTCCACATTAGGGATGTAGCCGGAGAGCACGTTGAGCAAAGTCGTTTTACCAGCACCCGTACCGCCGGAGATGAGCAGGTTCAAGCGTCCCTTCACCATGGTCGAGAGAAGTTCAAGCATGGCTTCGGTGAGAGTGTGGTTCTCAAGCATGTTGCGGGCTGTGACCGGGTCGCGTCCGAAGCGGCGGATAGAAAGGCAGGCGCCGTCCAGCGCCAGGGGAGGAATAATGGCGTTCACACGGGAGCCGTCGGCCAAGCGTGCGTCAACCATGGGAGAAGATTCATCGACCCGGCGGCCCACGCGGGAAACGATGCGCTCGATGATCTGCATGAGATGTTGATTGTCTTTGAAGGACAAGCCGGTTAGTTCCAGCTTGCCGGCGCGCTCGATGTAAACCTTGTCGAAACGGTTGACCAGAATATCGGAGATGGTGTGGTCCTTGAGCAGCGGTTCGAGCGGACCGAGGCCGAAGATTTCGTCGAGAATTTCGCGCGACAGCCGCTCACGCTCGGCGAAACTGAGGGGAACGACCTCGCTGTTGACCGAGTTGCGGATGAGTACTAGAACTTCTTCGCGGGCGGTATCGCCGGTAGCGCGGCCGAGCTTCTCGAGGTCAAGGCGGTCGAGGATCTTGCGATGCAGATCGGCCTTTACCTGCTGGTACTCGCCGTGCTCGAAGGTCTGCAAATTGGCCATAACGTCTATATCGTCTTAACCCTATATCGCTTTAAACACAAACCGTTAAACCTCATACTGTCTTGAACAAGGACCAGGCGGCGCGTTTCACCTCGACATCGTTCTGAGTCAATTCCTGGGCCAGCCCGGAGAAGCAACGGGCAATCTCGGTGTGGCTTTGTTCCATCACCGGAGAGCCGCGGTCAATGGCGGAGGAGATGGCAAAATATTGATTGGGAACGCGCCACAACAATTTGACGCCGGCCGCGTTTTCCGCATCCGCTTCGCTAAAGCCGGGAACCTTGCGGAAACGATTGAGCACGAGCCGCAAGCGTTCACGGTTGCCAGTTTCTCCCAGGTATTGTTGAACCCTCGCCGCACTCCAGAGCGAGGCTACATCGGTGCAGGCAACGAGCAGGACGCACTCCGACAAATTGGCGACCAGGCGACTGGCGGCGTCCAGGCGCGAAGAGTTATCTACTACCACGTATCGATAATGGGTGACCAGCATATCGAATAACCGGACAAACTCCGCCGTCGACGGTTCGACGGCGGCGGGGACATTGGTCCCCGCCAGCAACTGCAGACCTCCGCTGTGCCGGGTCATGAAACTTTCCAGCAGTGAACTATCCATGCGGTGCAGGTTGCGGGTGGCGTCGGCCAGGGTGAAAAGCGGTTTGAGATTCAAATGTAACGAGGTGTGTCCGAGAGGCGCGAGGTCGACCAGGGCGGTGTGGCCATGGGCAGCCTGCAGAGCGAGGGCGAGGTTCACGGCTACAGTAGTCGCGCCGCTGCCGCCTTTGGCATTAACCACTGAGAACACTTTGCCGCGCGGACCTTCTTTCTTAACCTTGCGCTGGGCCGTAGTCAGGCGAACAAAAGCTTCTAGAAGGTCGGTGGTGGTGGTGGGGCGTTCGATGAACTCGCGGGCACCGGCGCGCATCGCACTCACGATGACCTGCGGCTGATTGAGACCGCCGATGGCGAACACGGCCGAGTCGGGCAGTTCCTGGCGCAGAAGTTCGACGGCGCGCATGGCTGTGGTGGGATTGTCGGCAGGAATGTCGACCAGTACAACGTCCGGGCTGGCGGCCTGGACCCGTCGCGTGACCGGATCAGAAGCAGCGAGCGGGAAACTGGCGCAGGTATGAACTGTGCGGGCTACACTGGTGCCATCGACCAACACCTGGAGCACGGTGCGCTGCTCGTTGTCCGTGGCCACAATGACGACTGAGAGCTCGGCCATAACTTATGACTTCTCCACTCCCCTAAACCCAGTTGCCAGTTGCCAGTGTCCAGTTGCCAGTGAGATCAACGGCGCCATAATGTTTACTTTCCCGACGGCTTCTTTCCATCGAACTTGTCGTTATTGATGAAAGGCTGGGGATTCCTGGGGGTGGCCGGTGGTTCGGAACTGGGCGAAATCCGGTGCAC
>Ga0210383_10001006_pt1 | contig 25983 bp, 29 predicted proteins | sample IncBWC14OmetaG_FD_160072 | JGI IMG/M metagenome (GOLD analysis project Ga0210383, IMG submission 160072) | Forest soil microbial communities from Barre Woods Harvard Forest LTER site, Petersham, Massachusetts, United States - Inc-BW-C-14-O ... | reverse complement strand
CGTCGACCGGATTCGTCTTGTTGTAGACCGGCGGCGACGGAAGATTGGCCGGCAACAGACTTTGCGACGCGTTGATCGCAGCCTGCACCTCCTCCTCCGCGACATCGAGGTTCAGACTGAGATTGAACTGCAAGACCACCACGGAAGTCGCACCGGAACTGGTGGAAGTCATCTGGTTCAATCCTGGCATTTGGCCAAATTGGCGCTCCAGTGGCGCCGTGACCGTCGTCGCCACCACATCCGGACTGGCCCCCGGATAAAATGTGACTACCTGAATTGTGGGATAATCGACTTCCGGCAATGCGGAGACCGGGAGCTGCGTATATGCGACAAGACCGATCAGGAAGATGGCAGCCATGAGCAAGGAAGTCGCCACTGGCCGCAAGATAAATGGGCTGGACGGACTCATGTTCCCTTGCCACCCTGCTTCTGGGGCGCGGGTGGTTTGCTGCCTGCAAGGGTAACCTTGGTGTTGTCTTGCAGCTTGTCGAAGCTACTATTCGCGACGACATCTCCGGGATTAATGCCTTCGGCCTGCGTGAACCCGTTATCGGTAACGCCCGACTTAATGTTGTGCAGGTGAGCAACGTTGTCTTGAATCACATACACAAACGATGTTTGGGCATTCTGTTGAATAGCCGCCGAGGGAAGCAAGGTCACACCTTGCAATGTCTCCACTAGCAGCCGCGTATTGACAAACTGGTTGGGAAACAATGCGAAATCATCGTTGCTGAAAATCGAGCGCACCTTCACTGTTCCCGTCGTTGTGTCAATCTGATTATCCAAAGCCAGCAACTCGCCGCTCGCTATTTTCGTCTGGGCAGAGCGATCATAGACCTCGACGGTAAGCTTGGCGTTCTTGCGAAGCTGGGTCTCGACCGCACCGAGGCTGTCCTCCGGTATCGTGAAAATCACCGTGATGGGCTGTATCTGTGTGATCACTACGAGCGGATTCGCAGTGCTGCTCGTGCCCGCCATCACCAGGTTCCCCGGATCCACCAGGCGCAGACCGACCCGCCCAGAGATAGGAGCAGGGATATGACAGTATTCGACCTGAAGCTGGTCAAATTGCACTGTCCCCTGATCGTTTTTCACGGTACCTTCATCCTGCAGCACCAGTTTTTCCTGATCGTCCAGGATTTGCTTGGCCACGGCATTGCGCGCCCATGCGGCCTTAAAGCGCTCAAGGTCCATCTTTGCCTGTGCCAGTAAGTTCTCGTCCCGTTCGAGCGCCCCCTGCGCCTGCAACAGCGTTGCCACGTACTGACGATCATCGATATCCGTCAACCGATCTCCCTTCTTGACGAGTTGACCCTCCTGGTAGTTTACAGCAAAGACTACCCCGGTGACTTGACTAAAGATTGACGCGGTGTACACCGGAGTCACCGTTCCGATCGCCTCAATATAGACGCCGATGTTCCCTTTTTTGGCCGTGGCAGTCGTTATCGTGATTGGCACCACTGCGCGCGGTTTGGACTCCTCCTTGTGCCCTAAAATCAGGTAAAACGCTCCTGCAAAAAGTAGCAACACCGCGGTCCAAATGAACACTCGCAACACTCGAGACCGACTCCGCTGAGCCTTAGCAGCGGGTGCCCGAAGTTCGACGGCATTTTCAATCGGTGGCATCAGTTCTCCGCGTTGAACTTAAGCATTGGCCGCTCCAGGTATCGAAGACCGCTCAGGGAAAACCAAGCGCTTTCTAACCCTCTGACGAAATCGAGGTCAGCCGACAAATTGGACAAGAGGCAGTCATCAGTTCTCTTAATCTTCATTCACGGAGTACTTCGGTGGTAACGCCGGCACATACGCTTAAATTTGAAGTTAGACACTGACTCGCATTATTCATGCCAGGGGGTCCATCCAATTGCTCGCTCGCAGTAAACGCTTCTGAAAGCGCTGGTAGCCCACAGTGTTAGTCAAGTCACTTCTTGCAATGTGAGCGGCGGCTCCTGCATATTGCAAGCATTTTATAGCTTTAACGACTATCAATCGTGACGAAGCAGGGTCGGTCGCCGTGGCACTTACCGGTCCAGCCACAGAGTTCTGCTGCCAGCGGTCGACGCTTAATCGGCGGCGAGGGCGCGTTTCGACAACCGCAGAAGCACCACCCATCGTTTCAATCGGTCCTGTCGCTTTGGCTGAGTGAATTTACTGATTGACTGTCGCCGGTTTCCTTACCGGCGTGGCCAGGCCGCCTCGAACTGATTAGTCGGAAGGCTATGACGCACCACCAGTTCCTGCTCGCCCGAGTGCATTGCCCGCACGCGCCGGGCAATCTCGGTCTCGGCCTTTGTCATGCGGGCGTGCTGCCTGAGGTGCTCTGCCCTTTCAGTCCGGAAAGTGCCGGGATGCTCGAGAATTCGTCGACCCGGTAGAGAAAAGCCCCATTGCGTAAGAAGATCAGTTGAAGTTGTCCAATCAGGGCGAGGAACTCTTCCCGGTCTTCCGGACGAATGACGAGCTCCGCGGTGACCGTGACAGGCCCGCCTCCGCCTTCGGCGCCAACGGAAACTCGTGTGCCGCTTTAAGCGGTTTTGGATCCAGTTCGAGGCGTTGGGCGAAGTTGATCGAAAGCGGGATCGCTAACGCCAGACTGGCCGCCAAAAGAAATGCGCCTCCCACCAGCGTCGCACCGAGGCCCAGGGAAGCCGCCGCCGCGCCCCAAATGACTCCACCGACCGCCACTCCGCCTTGCGAGGCAATCATGTGGACCGCGTTCATCCGTCCTCGAGCCCAATCCGGCATCGATCGTTGTCCAGCGATCCAGAGTTCGGAAGCCGATCCGGTCCAACTCACGCCGGCCAGGATTGTCAGCAGGTTCGAGGTGGCCTTCACCCGTGCGCACGGAAGGAGCCTGCTAACCAAGCATGGGAGACAAAGCAAGCTTGGGCAAATTACTCGGCACCACCCCAGCAGACCCTCTTCACTCGCGCCTAACATCCAAACCCTTTTGCAGCCAACGGTATGCCTCCCATTATGTAGTCAAAGCTTGACCTGATTTCTACTCACCAACCCCAGCGGCGCGAATGACGATGCTCCGGCGAATCCAGGGTGTGACTGATTACTTCCGCACGCTCGAGCGTCACGAGACCGCTATCAATCATCGTGTCCACGATGGGCAGAAAAGATTCAATTTTTTCGCGGCTATCAACCAACTCAATGACAACGGGTAAGTCGGTTGAAACCTTGAACCGCTTCGCCACGTGAAGGCGGCTGGACTTGCCAAAACCCATGGTACCGCGGAGAACGGTGGTACCAGCCAAATGCATCTCCCGGGCCTTCAGAACGATAGCTTCGTAGAGAGGCAAACGATTAAATTGGTGATGCTCGCCGATGAAGATCCGAAGCAGAACGGCCTCTCTTGGAATTTCCATAGTGGTAAACGTCAGTTCACGGGAGAGTTCCCCCGGTTCGAAGAACCGCTATCAGGCTTTCCACCTCTGAAGAGGCTAGCGGAGTGCGGGCGTAGGCTTGTACCGTCGCCTCCATCGGATAGGCGATCCGGCGGAGTTCGATTTTGCCATCTTCCCACACGGCATACGGAGATCTCGTGTCGCCATCCTTCGGTTGACCTGCGCTTCCTGGATTAATGATGGTCGTTGTTCCGACCTGGTGCAAAAGCGGCCAATGCGTATGTCCAAAAAAAAGAAAATCCGGGGATCCAGCGACTCTTATTTCATCTGCCAGAACTTTCTCCGAGGTACGCAGGTAGCGGAACAAAGGATCACTTGGCGCTGCATGGCAGGCCACGCAGCGCTTGCCGAACATCTCGAATGAATCCATTGGTTTAAGGGCTCGGAGAAAGCGCAGCATCTCCTCGGACAAAGCCTGGATGGAGAATGCCTGGGTACATGCCGTAAGGTGCCGAAAGGGAGGAGAACTTCGCGGATCCATTCTCAAAGCGACACCCCAATCGTGATTCCCTTGGATAAGGAGGGATTTGCCGCGCGCTTGCATCGCCCAGGCGACACACGCCGCCGGTTCCGGCCCGTAGTCGACCAAATCGCCAAGGCATAATATCCTATCGCAATCAGCTTCGGCGTCGAGGACCGATCGCAAAGCTGACCAGTTACCGTGAATGTCAGAAAGAATCAGGAGTTTCATGACTGTCTACCGCGCCGCCTCTTTTGGGTTTGGTAGGAGTCATCAGCCTGGATTTAGGCAATTAATCCGTTCCGACGGAATGGCAAACTCCATTGCCATAACAGCGCTCAGTCTAAGACTGACGCCGAAAGAAACAAAAGAAAAAGATTCGCGGCAGCACCTGCGTTTTCGATCTTTCGCGCGGAATATTCGAACATCGCCAATCACTTATTTTTTCCAGATCACCGATGCAAAAGGTGACGCATCTATTTTCACGCCATGGTTGTCTAAAGTTGCTAATCAACTTCTCATGCAAAAAAATGCTGATAATGTTCCGTTGATTCTACGTTCGCAATGACCCAGCCAACCCCAAATCTCTCCTCCACAGAGTCGTCTCCAACCCCAAAGACGAGGGATCTGCCGGAGGAGTGCTCGCTGTTGCGTATTTTCCTGGGGGAAGCCGATGAATATATGAATCGCCCACTCTACCGGGCGATTGTGTTGAGAGCGCGGGAACTGGATCTCGCGGGTGCTACGGTCTTGCGCGGCCCGATGGGTTTTGGCCGCTCGACTCACCTTCACAATGCACATATCTTGCGACTTTCATTGGATTTGCCAATTGTCGTGGAGATCGTGGACGAAACCCAGAAAATCAAGGCTTTCCTGCCGGAATTGCAGAAGATGATGCGAGGCGGCCTCATCACAATGGAACGGGCGCAGGTTTTTCGTTATCGCCACTAGTGTACCCTTCGTTCTACGATCGACCTCGCGCGAGCGGCGGCTTAGCCCTGTAAAAGATCGCTTGTACCTTTTCCAAAGTGATTAGCCCGGCACCAATAATGCCTTCCACCGCCACCAGAAACTCTTGAATCTTCTCCTCGGTATCAACAATCTCGACGACGATCGGCAAATCCCGGGAAATCCGGAAAGTGGCGCTGGCATGCAGCAGGCTTGATCTTCCGAATCCAAGAGGACCGCGCAAGACCGTGGCACCGGCCAGGTTCATCTCGCGCGCTTTCAGCACAATCTTTCGGAATACCGGCTCTCCCTCCAGCTCATCGGCCTCCCCAAGAAAGATCCTCAATAGTACTGCGTCTCTAGGAAGTTCCATTTTTTTCAGCGTCTCAAGATGAAATGTTTATCCCTTGCGTGATTTGCCAACCAAGGGCCACAGACCCAAAGGAAAGCCCGGTCGAAAAGACTATATTAGACAATGCCAGTAACCACCTGCCTTCGGCAATTAAGCTAAAGGTTTGCAGGCTAAAGGAGGAGAACGTGGTCAACCCTCCGCAAACTCCGACCACCAGCAGTTGCTGCAGTGCGCTGGCGAGACCGCTGTTCGACAGGTGAATAAGAAGGCCAGAAAAGGCGCCCGCGAGGATGGAACCCACGACATTTACGACAAGAGTCCCGAATGGAAATGTCTCACCAAAGCGTTGAGCAACCAGCCCTGACCACCAATAGCGCCAGACGCTTCCGATCGCTCCGCCTAGAAATACCAGCGCTATAGCTAATACCATATGACAACGTGATTTTACCTTCGCAGCGCACGCAATACGGCACGGGAGGCGTGAGGAAAGGGCGCCGCAACGATGGCTCCTACCCAGACACTCAACAGGCATAACACATGCGACAGTCCGATATTTAACCAAAGGTCCGCGACCGCTCCAGCGCGAGCCGCAATAAATGAAATAAGGCTGAAAGTACTGAAGGTGGTGTAGCCGCCACAAACACCAACGAGCAGGAACAGTCGGCTCCGAGGACCTAAATAGATGTTCCCGGACGGATCTGAGACAAAGTGCAGAAAGGATATGGCAAAACAACCGCTGACGTTAACGACTAAAATAGAGAGTGGTGCCCATCCCGCAAAAGAAAGCACCCATTGGCCAATGGCAAAGCGCATCAGGCTCCCAATCCCTCCTCCGATGGCCACCAAGAAGTACCTTCTCATGAAAACGGGATGGTAGGGTGCATTGACAATTTTCTGCAATAACCTTCCATGGGAACTTGCTTGCCGGTTCTGTCCCGCAGCAATTATCACTTTCCCGCTGGGAACAAAAGGAACACCACCAGAACGATCAGCAGCGACGAAAGGGCGTAGGCGGCATAGGCGTTAAAGCGTCCGTGATGCATCGCCGCCAGTACACCCGCACACCAAAATGCCGCTCTTTGGGTCGGCTGAAAAACCAGCTTCTCCACCAGATGCACGCGCTCTTTTTCGCGCCGGATGGCGACCCGGAAATGTTCCGCCACGGTTTCACGGGTATCCTCGACCGTCGTGGGTTGAAAAACCGCATCGAAAATCACCCGGACCGGATTGGAAAAGCCTGTCGCCGTATAGGTCATTTCGGGCAACAGGCGTCTTACTCCGCCGTCCCAGCGAGCACGCCGGGCTAATTCTCGGCGATTCGTCAACCACAGTCGGACGATCAGGTAGGTGAGAACCAGCAAAACGACCAGTACCACCAGCATGTAAGAGGTGGACATGGCGAATACCACGGGATTCTCTTGACCGCCGCGGTGCAGCACGATCAACCCGCGTCCGGGCAGAACACTTTCTCCGACTTGCGCGCCCAAGTCATGGAATTCACGGACGAACGCGGGCGGCAAACTGTTGTGCCCAGGGTCTTGCCCAGGGTCGGAGGTGAAGAAAGGCGGCACCAATGCGTTGGCGGCGTTCCCGCCGACCAATGGACTTAGCGCCGAACTCAATGCTGGAATGATGTAAGTTGGCAGCACGCCGAAGGCCAAACATAGCGTGGCAAGAATGGCCATGGGCGCCAGCACAGCGGACCTGACTTCGGTCACTAGCCTGCTTTTGTCCAAACGGCGCATCCCCAAAAAGCTCATGGCAAACACTTTCACGAAACAGGTGACCGCCAACGCCGCCGTCAGGGCTAGTCCCGCGCCGCACAGGGCGAAGACGATTTTCGCCAAGGTCGAAGAGAGTTCCGCCGACCGGAGCATGGTTTGCAAAGTAAGCCACTCACTGACAAAGCCGTTGAAGGGTGGCAGCGCGGCGATGGAAAGTGTGCCGCCCAGAAAGCCAAGAGCGGTCAAGGGCATCCATTTGATTAAGCCGCCTAGCCGATCCAGGTCGCACGTGCCGGTTTGGGTTTCCACCGCGCCCACCCCGAAAAACAACAGCGTCTTATAAAGGGAATGATTGACGAGATGATAGAGCCCGGCGACAAACGCGGTCGCTGCCAGTACCGGATGATGCGTCGCCACGAAGACCATGCCCGATCCCAAACCGGCTACCACGATGCCGACATTTTCAATTGAGCTGTGCGCCAGCATCGTTTTCAGATCGTTGTCTGTGGTCGCGTAAAGGATTCCGAGGAGCGCCGAAATTGTTCCCACTACCAGCGCCACTAAGCCAGGACCCATCCGCGTGGCCGGCATCAGATCAGCGTTGACCCGCAAAATCCCATAGAGTCCCAGATTCAAAGTTGCGCCCGCCAACACCGGAACAAACGCGCGCGGCGCGAGGGTATAGGCGCGTGGCAGCCAACCGTTCACTGGCACCAGCCCGGCTTTGACACCGAAACCAAAAAATGAAAACAAAAAGACTGCCCAACGCGCTCCTCCGGTTAATCCCGAGGCGGCCAATTTGAGCGTGGCGAAATCCACCGAGTTCACGTTGATAGCCAGCACCAGAAAACTAAGCGCCGCCGCCAGCGTTCCCGCTTCGCCCATCGCCAGCAAAAGATAACCCGCCGAGGAGCGACCATTCTCCTGATAGCGGTGGTGGACAATCAAGAGGTACGAAAGAACGGACATGACCTCCCACCCGAGCAGGAACAGGACCGCATCGCCCGCGATGAAAATCAAGGCGATTGAGGCAAATAATCCGAGTAACAACACAGTGAACGCACGCGCGTTTTGTTGATTCGATTCGAGCCGTAGTTCGCCTCCCGCAAAAATCGAAGCCGGAAAAAGAACCAGACCAGTGACGATTAAAAACACTGCCGAGAGCCGGTCGAGCGCCAAAGTGAGTGTCGTCAATCCCGTCAGGGACCAGAGAGGTTGACGGAAGGTGTCGCCGCCCAGCAACCCACTTGCACCGGTCAGCACTAAAGTTATCGCCGCGAGACAGCCCAGCCACGTCAGCACCTTTCCCTGCGCTAACGCAGGCGCCGTCAGTGACAGCAGAATGCCGATGCCGCAGAGCGAGAAAAAAATGAAGATGAGCGTTTGCGTTCCAATCATGACCTCACCGAATTCGCTTCTATTACCGGTAAAGGTGCCATCAGCGATGCTGACGTCTTGCGGCCAACGGCTACCAGCAGCCCGTGCAGAATCGCTAATGGCGGAGGAGGGTGCCCCGGCACTTCCACGTCCACCGGCAATACGCTCGCAAGTCCTTTCGCGCAGACGAAGCTTCCGGCAAACACGCCGCCGGACACCGCACACGCGCCAACGGCGATAACTCGTTTGGGCGTCGGCATAGCGGCATAGATTTTCTGCAGCACAAACCGCATATGATCGGTCACCGGGCCGACGACCAGCATCACGTCCGCGTGACGCGGCGTGGGTGTGATGAAAAATCCGAGACGGTGCATATTATAATACGGATTGTTGAGTTGCTTGACTTCATTAAGGCAGGCGCCGCAGTCCCCGGCGTCTACGACGATGACGTGAAGGGAACGCTTGAACGCCGGGCTGAATTCATTTTCGCTGTCCCGGATAGCCGCCCACTCGTAAGTCTGCTGCCAGTTTAGCGGACGCTCCACACCGCGAAGGCAGCGATAGCAATGAACACAACGGCCGTAGTCCACCGCCACATCGCCGTTTCTTTGACTAAGTGCTTCGGTCGGACAACGTTCCACCAGTGCTGCCCCTGTTGCAGCGGCCATTGGACCGCCAGCAGGCAGTCCGGGTGTGACACCGGCAGCACTTTCTGGCCTGCTTGGATAGAGAGTGGTTTTAATTCCCCTGCGAATGCCATCGATGACCCATTGGCTCATGTGTTTCTCAATTGGAATAGGGTGGTTTTCATTTTACCGGTCGTTCTCAGCCACCGATAAATCGAAGGTAGACAGAATGATGGGAAAGTCCTGAAACGCGAATTTCTCGACGCTGAGATGGAAGCCATGCCAGTTGGCAAAGGAGGGCGGGACAATTCGGTATCGTGCGATACGTCCGTCGCCAGTAAGGCGCACCCAATGAAATGCGCCGCCCCGCGGTGCTTCAACCCAACCCAATGCCGCGCCCTTTCGAAGCTTGAGCGGTTCGTAGATTAGGCCGCTCCCCAATGCGGCAACTGCCTGTTCCATAATGCGCACCGATTGTCTCGCTTCAGCAAACAGCACGCGTAAACGCGCGTAACCATCCCCCTCCTGCTCGTGCGGCACATCGAAATCGAAGTTTTCGTAACCCAAATAAGGCTGCGCTCTCCTCAAATCGCGGACGATCCCTGAAGCGCGCGCGACGGGACCGAGGAGACCAAAGGCATTCGCATCCCGCCGTGCGATAAAGCCGACTTCTTCCAATCGGTCGAGAAAACTGCTGGAGAGGCGTAACCGCCGCTCAAGTTCATTCAATCGCTTCAGCGCTTGCTCCGACTGGCCAAGTGCTTTGAGACACGCACCGTTGGACAAGTCACACCGCAGGCCACCCAGTGCGAGCAGACCAAACAAATAGCGGTGAGCGCTGAGTTCGCCGCCGATCCGCAACAAATCTTCCTCCAGGATTCCGGCCTGACTGTGGGCGACGACCAAGGCCGTCGATTCACAGATTTCTTGAATCGCACCGGCATGTTGTCGCAGGCGTTCGAGCTCAGCCAGAAATACGCGCAAGACCCGGGCACGCGTCGGTACGTTCGCACCGCAAATAGATTCAACCGCCTGACAAAAGGCTAGTCCGTGAGCGAAGGCAGTCGTGGCAGCAAACCGTTCCGCCAGCAGTAAAACTTCCTCCGCTGTTTTGCCTTCTGCGAGTTTTTCAACGGCGCGCCATTTGTAAAACAAGCGTGGCACGGAGCGAATGACGTCTTCGCCAACGGTTTCGAGGAGAAAAAGAGCCGACTCCGTTACGCCGGAATATTTCGGGCCGATCGGCATGACGAACGCGCCGGGTTCCTCGACGATGCGTCGCGGCCGCCAATCGGCGTCCGCCTTGCGGTGGCGCATCGCCGCGTGCGAATCGAATCGAGGGCGCATCGGCTCGACGTTTTCCTGCCAGGTGTCGTTGTGGAGGACGAAATCGCCGAGTCGCGGATGACCTTCAAAGATCAGACCAAACAAGTCCTCGGTCTCCCGCTCATGCCAGTCCGCCGCATGCACAAATTTGACAATGCTGGGAAAAATTTTCTCGTCCACCGGGGCGGTCACCAGCACATGAACCCAGCCCGCTTCACCTTCACCGTAAAAGCAGTAACGCAATTGCCACTCGCTTGCTCCTTCCTCGACCATTAAGCCCGCGAAGCTATATTCCCATTCGAGGAAAAGCCGACCGCACAATTCCGGAAGCGCGGCGCGATCACAAGCCACTTCACACCCTAAACCTGTCGGGGCCAAATCGCAGCGGGCATTGTTAGGCCAACGTCGTTCAATTTGCTCCTTTAATTCGGTGCGGTTCATCGGCGATTTATTTTGTCAACGCGTTTGCCGCCAGCGTCAGCAAATCTTGCAGCGGTTTGGGAATGTAGATGCCAAGCAATAGAACCGGCACAGCCGCCAGAAGCAGCGCCAGTCGGCAGCTGAACGGCAATTTATCTTCTTTTGCTCCGCTGGAGTGTTCGTTGGTCGGCGCAGCGTCCTCCTGGTCCCAGGCACCAAATACCATCCGATTGATGTGCAGCATGACTCCGAAAAACGCAATGACGATGAAAACGGCGAGCAGGCCGGTCGCCAGATAATGTCTCTGATTCAATCCCGCTTTCAGAATCGAGAATTCGCTTAAGAAAACCGCCAGCGGCGGCGAGCCCGTGATGCCTAGTCCGCCAAAAATGAGCGCGGCGCTGGCCACGGGAGATTTACGGATTAGTCCGCGTACCGCCGCGATTTCGCGCGTTCCCACAGTTAGTAACGCGGCGCCGGCGGCGAAGAAGCAAAAAGATTTGGTGATGGAGTGACTAACAATTTGCTGCATCGTGCCGTAGCCCGCAGCCGATGCCCCCAGTCCAGCTGCCGCCAGGATAATGCCCATGTGTTCGACCGTGGAAAAGGCAAACATCCGTTTATAGTCACGGACTTGCAGCAGTAAGAACGCGGCCGTTCCGACCGAAATCAGACCGAGAACCAATGCCCATGTTTCAGCATGAGAATTTGGCGCGGCTTTCATCACCGGAAATAAACGCAGAATCACATAGAGGATCGCCGTGGTCTCGACGCCAGAGAGCAACGCGCACACCGGCGAGGGCGCCTGACTGTGGGCATCCGGCAGCCAGGTATGCATGGGGACGAGGCCGGCTTTCGTTCCGAGACCGATCAAGATCATCAGAAACGCCGTTTGCAACAGGACTGGCGGCATCGAAGGCGCGGCGGCGACCAATCCTTTCCAAGTGTAAATACCCCCGCCCGCTGCCTGCATTGCGGCGAAGAGAACAAGAAATCCAAACAAAGCCATGGCTGCGCCCATGAGCGACAGCACAACATATTTCCATGCTGCCTCCAGCGCCTCGGGGGTATTTTCAAACGAGACCAGCAGCGCGGAACACAGGGTTGTCAATTCAACCACAATCCAAACTAGCGTTGGCTCGGCCATGACCGGAATGGCCAGCATTGAAAAGATGAACAGGTTGTAGTTCGCATAATAAAGCAGCAACTTTCTCGGCTCAGGATTTTTATGTGCCATGTACCCGACTGAGAAGATGGCTGCGGTGCTCCCGACCAAGGCAATCAGCAGCAGAATCAGCGCACTCAACCCATCCACGGCAATCCATTTTAGCATTCCTGCTTGCAATACCGTTGTGACGGAGTCGCCCGCTGAGACCAGCCAGGCCACGCGCGCCGCCAAAACCAGAATAGTCAAGCAGGAGACAACGGTCACGCCCGCCGCCCAGTGTCTTTTGCCAGGAAAGCAAACGAGCGCGGCAGCCAGTAACGGGAGCAGGAGGATGACGATTACGCTCATCTGGTCGCCTCGTTCGTCGTTGGCTCCGGCGCTGCCTCTTTCAAGCTTGCCAATGTCCCCACAGCCGTTGTGCCGGTATGTTTTTGCACGGCGCGGGTCAGCACACCCATGATGAAAACGATAATCAAACCGTCCGTGGCGATGGCGAGCTCGACCAGCAACGGGAGGTTGCGCGAGATGGAAATACCAGTCAAGAAAGCGCCGTTTTCCATTACCAGCAGCCCAATCAGCAACGGCACTGCTTCACGCCGCACGGTGAGCGTAAACGCGCCGAGCAATAATCCCGCAATGCCAACCGGCACATTGGGCCCGCGAAAGTCAGGTCCCACGGAATTCAACAACGGCATCGCCAGGAAGTAGGACAGGATCGCCAGCGCCAAAGCGATGAGCAAGGAAGTCGGGATGTTCAATACCTGATCAATCTCGCGGCGCGTGTAAATCTCTGCTGGCGATGTCTTTCGTAATAGCCACGGGACGATTACCGGCTTGCTGAGCACATTGACCAGCGCCACCCCGTAGAGATGCTCTGACTGGTGACGAAGACCCAACAACGCGGCGGATGCCGCGAGTAACAGAGACTGCACGATGAACAGATTCAGGCAACCTCTGATCTGTCGCATCGCCACTATCCCGAAAGCGGTCAGCAGAATTAATCCGGCGGCAAGAGCATTCAGATTGTCCAGCAATTGATTCGTCGTTTCGCTCATTTAGTTCAGTTTGTTAGGGCAAAAAAACCTGCGCGATCATCGCCGCCACCGAAGTAATGAATGCCGCGCCCAAAAATTCTGTAATACGAAAGAGCCGGAGTTTGGACAGCGACGACTCGATAACTACCAAGACCAGGACCAGGCAGAAGATTTTGCCCAACACCAACGGAACGGCCAATAGCACCGCGCCAATGGTTCGTCCGTGCGCCAGCCCCCAAGGCGTCACCAGCACGTTCAGAAAAATGCAGATGAGCACGAAGAGTTTCATGTGGCCGCCCCATTTCATGAGCGCCATACCTCGCCCGGAGTATTCCAGTGATTTAGATTCGTCAATCATCGCCAATTCAAAATGGCCCGTTGGATTGTCGACTGGGATGCGCCCGCCCTCGGCCAGGATTAACATAAGAAACGCCAGGACCAGCAGCACGTGCGATGGCGCGAAGAAATTCGCCAGCGGCGTCACCCATTTCTCCTGGACGATATAGGGAATGGTTGAGCCCGCGACGAACGACACGGTAAAAAAGACGATCATGAACACCGGCTCGGCGAGGAATCCGACCATCCGGGTGCGACTTGCGCCCATGGGACCGTAAGGATTGGCCGTGTCCACCGCCGCCAGCGCCGCAAAGAAGCCACCGAGCGAGAGCACAAAACCGCCACCCAGCATGTCACCCATGAAGGCAAAGAAGAGCGGATAATTTGTCAAAACAGGAATCAGCAGCGTGACAAAAATTGGCGTGACAAAAACGATGTAAGGCGTGAACCGGAAGATCCACGAACTCTCTTCCGACACGATTTCGTCCTTGTGGAACAGCTTCCATAAATCCCGATACGTCTGGAAAATACTCGGCCCTCGTTTGGACTGCACCATTTCCTTCAACCGGCTGAGCACACCGGAGGCTAAAGGCGCGAATGCCAAGACCACCACGACCTGAAACAGATTGAAGAGGATACGATGGAACATGTTTAAATAGTGATAGTGAACGAGCCGGATACATTCACTTTGCACGTGCCAACCTGAAAGAGGCGGCCGTACCATTGCGCGACACTCCCGGAGCTCCAAAAGCGAGCGGCGCTGCTGATTGCATCTCTCACGCCGACCCAGATGTGACTGAGCATAATAAAACTCCTGTCCACGCAGCTATGCTGCGCCAACAGGAGTCATTAGCCCTGAATATGGTCAGGCGGTTTCCCCATTTGGGGGAGGCAAACTCCATTGCCTTTTCGTTATTTATTCGAATGGCGGGCCTGAGACAACTGAAAATTCGTCTGGAAACAGATTTTTCTTCCGTTCCAGGGCAAAGGTTGTGGAAAGCTCTAGATCGAATGGAACATTTCATCCAGAATCGAGCCATGCCTCCACTTATGAGACGATGCATTAGTCCCTCACGAGAAGACGGGAGTTCTGCAAAGGCGGAGGATCCTGGAATCGCTCCGAGCGAGAGTCAGCCGAAGATAAGACGGTTGGCACTGGCAGCGTTGGCTGTGGCCCTGATCACAGGAACCGGGGCGATCTGGTTCGCCGCCCAGAGACAGCGACCAGTGGCTCTTGTCGCACCCGCGCCGACGCCGATTTCCACTCCCGCGCCGACGCCCGCCCCCACGTTGACTCCTGCGTCGGTGCCAACACCAACGCAAAATCCTCCGCCAACAGATACTCCTACACCCAGGCCGACGACGGACGGCGACGCGGAGGCCGCTTTTACCCGCGGGTACGCCTCTTACGCAGAAAATGATTATGAAAAGTCGATCAGCGACTATACCGAGGCTATCCGGTTGCAACCGGACTACGCAGATGCCTACAACAATCGTGGGCTCGCCTACGATCATCATAGCGAATACGATAAAGCGATCAGCGACTACAACGCCGCGATTCGATTGGACCCGAATGACGCTCGATACTACAACAATCGCGGATTCGCCTGCGATGATAATAAGGAGTACGATCAGGCGATAAGCGATTACAATAATGCAATTCGTTTGGATCCAAATTACACTTTGGCTTACATCAACCGCGGCGTCTCGTACTTGCACATCAAGAACTACGCTCAAGCAATCGGCGATTTCACCGAGGCAATCCATTTGAACCCCAGCGATGCTGATGCCTACTACAACCGTGGCCTCGCCTACAAAAACCAAGGAAAACTTCCGCAAGCGAAGACCGATTTTGCCAAAGCGAACCGCCTTAATAAGGCTGCTCGATAATCTCGCCGGGCTGCCGGAGCCGTAGCGGTGCCGTTGATTGCCGGATCACCAAATCGGGGGGGGAAGACCCCAAGTTTGATCGCCTCGGGATCTTGCAGCAAGCTTAGCAACAGAGCGGTGGCCGTCTTGGCCATTTCGACGATGGGCTGCGTCACCGCGGTCCGCGCGGGGCCAAGGTGCCGTGCCCACAATGGGTCGTCAAAGCCGACGATAGAAAGATCCCGCGGCACGTCTATTTGCCGTTCGCCTAGTGCCGTTAACGCTCCCAGGGTCATCTCGCTATTGGCCACAAACGTTCCGGAGCTCGGTGCTCAGTCCGAATCCGATATCAACGGCCAGATCTCGATCCTCGAGAACGCCGTATCTGAAAAGCCGGCGGCCATCGTTATCTCGCCGCCGCAAGAAGCGGTTTGCCTCCGAAAACAGCATCGACGGCAACCGGATGGACATCGCAAGACACCTTTTCCGCTTGCCAACATCATCGAAACTGGCACAGTTGAGTGAAGAACCACGAAACACCCCCCTTTCGCTACCCAATGGATTCTTCAGTTCGGCCAGGCAACTGGGTTCAACCGCTTGCGCATTCGGGCGCTCCCGAGTAAGCGACTGCGACAAATGTCTATTTCCCGTTTGCCATTGTCCTTGAAATTAGCAGAATCCGTGAACGTTCACGCTTTTGGTGATCCTCTGCCGCCCTCCGAGATTAGCTTTGCCTCGTCTGACCGTCCATGGCGATACAGATACTCACCTGCTCGCAGATTATCAGTTTCCCAAGCAAATGCACTTTCGCCAGTGTCCTTAGTCAACTATCAATTTTCACACCCAGTAACTAGTAGAAAGGTGCTCTGTGGTGCGCCACCCGGTTAGAATGTCTGTCGAACCACACGCGCTGCGGATGGTCAATATCGAGAAATATTTTGGCCAGGTACGTGCACTGACCAACATTAACCTGGAAGTTGGCCGCAATGAGATCGTCGGGCTGATCGGCGACAACGGAGCCGGTAAGTCAACGATGGTCAAAATCCTCACGGGCGTGTTTCCGCCGACCAGGGGCGAATTATACGTTGCCGGCCGCAAAATCGATTCCCGCCGCTACAACGTCCAAAGCGCCCACGCGCACGGCATTGAAACCGTCTACCAGGACAAATCGCTCGGTGAAAAACAGGTCCTGTGGCGGAACTTCTTTATTGGACGGCAGATTGTGAACCGGTTTGGCTTCATCGACGTGAAGAAGGAAAAAGCCATCGCCAAGGAGATCATGGTCAACACCATTGGCTTCCGCAGCAAGGGCATTACGGTCGACTCCAACGTGAGCCAACTTTCTGGCGGTGAACGCCAGGGGATCGCGATTGGACGTGCAATGCATTTCGAGGCTGATCTCATCATTCTTGACGAGCCCACGGTTGCTTTGTCTCTCAAGGAGGTGGCGAAGGTCATTAACTTTGTCCACAAGATCAAGGAGGGCGGCAAGGCGAGTATTTACATTTCCCACAGCATTCCGGACGTGTATGAGGTCTCCGACCGCTTCATCGTCCTGGATCGTGGTGAGATTGGCGCAAGCATTCCGAAGAAGAATATTAGTTTGAAGGATTTAGATGGATTTCTGCTCGAATACGCGCACGGCCTGAAGGACAAAGAATAACCATGAATGTCGTCAGGTCACTCTTTCAGTTTCTGCGTCGGCTGGAAGGTTTCGCCATCGCGATGGTGCTCTTACTCCTTTACATTGTCTTGATCTTTGCCGCCCCCAGCGTCTTTACGCACTCGCTAATCTATATTTCCTTCCTGGAAACGGTTCCGCCGACGCTCATCGCTGCGTTAGGACTGACGCTCGTCATTACCGCAGGCGAGATCGATTTGAGTTTCCCCGCCGTTGTTTCGCTGTCAGGCTTTGCGCTTTCCTGGGCCTGGAAAACCTTTGATCCAACCTATGGCGCCTGGATTGGCATCGGGCTGGCGCTTGCTGCCGGCGCGCTGGTGGGATATCTCAACGGCGTGATGGTCGCGCGCATCGGTGTGCCATCGATCATGGCAACCCTCGCCGCGAATTTTTTCTGGTACGGCATCTCGATTCTGCTCGCGGGCGGACTGCAGGTGACCCTCAAGGGTAGCCAGGACAATTTCGTCCACCAGCTTTTTGTCGGCCGACTGTTTGGCACCGTGCCGGTTCAGGCGTTCTGGGCGTTGGGACTGGCGGTGCTGCTGTGGTTCATCCTGAACCGACACAAGTTCGGTGAGGGTATCATGTTTATTGGTGACAATGCCAACGTCGCGCGGGTGATGGGTGTCAACGTCGAAGCGACCCGCATCAGGCTCTTCGCCTTGCACGGCATGATCGCGGCTTTTGCAGGAGTTATCGTCACCCTGGATATTGGCGTCTTCTACCCCGACCAGGGCAATTTTCTCCTGCCAGCCATGGCCTCAGTGTTCGTCGGCGGGACCTCAATTGCTGGGGGCGCCGGTTCCGTTTTCGGCACCCTTTTCGGAGCCTATGTCATTGGTTCACTGGAAGCCGGCGTGGTGGCGACCACCATCAGCGGCTATTGGGTCCAAGTGGTAGAAGGCGTGGTCATGGCTGCGGTCATCGTGCTCAACGCGGCAACGGGCAAAGGTAACCTGGCCGCGCTATCCAGTCGGTTCCGTCTTTGGAGGGTTCCGGTGGCGGTCGACTCCGCTCAAGAACTGTTACCGAAGGATGACACGGGACCGATCTGATCGGCCACCGTTTGTATGTCTGTTTAGACCTTCACCAAGGAGAGGAAAGCCAATTTAATTTCATTGAGACTAGCCTCTCAGCCACATCACCCCCCCAACAACAACATCGATAAACATAGAATCTGATTCATTCAACTAAGGAGACAGAAAATGAAACGTATCTCGACCATTACGGCGCTCGTATTAGGGTCTGCCTTCGTCCTAGCGATCGTCCCCATAAAATCCATCGGCGCCCAGGGTAAGGGCATCGTCGTTTATATGCAAATGGGCGGCGATAAAGGTATCGCCTCCGTGCTGGCCCGCACCAACGGTGCAGAAGCCGCAGCCAAGGCCCTCGGCGTCGAACTGCATGAGCAGTACGCCAGCTGGGACTCCAAAAAGATGATCGACCAGTTTAAAGAGGCGATTGCCGCCAAGCCTGACGGAATCGTCATTATGGGCCACCCCGGCGAAGACGCCATGGCCCCACTGGTTGACCAGGCTGAAGCCGCTGGTATCCTTGTCACCAGCGGGAACAACCCGCTGCCCAACATCGAAGCCAAATACAAGGCCAAAGGCTTCGGCTATGCCGGCGCCGACCTCTACGCGGGTGGCTGGCTGACCGGACAGGCGATGGTTGACAGTGGTAAACTTAAGGCTGGCGACAAGGCCCTCGTGTGGGACATCTTCCATCAGGAAGGCCGCAGCAAGAGTTCTCAGGGCTGCTTTGACGCGCTCGAGAAAACTCTCGGCAAGGGCAACGTAGAGAAGCTCGACGTCACCCAGGCGGTCGACAGTGATCCGACCAAGGGTATCCCAATCATGACGGCGTATCTGGCGGCCCATCCTGACCTCAAGGCGATCGGAACGCAACACGGGCAAATCACCTCCATCTTGCCCAAGATCCTCAAGGACGCCGGCAAGAAACCCGGTGACGTCGTAGTCGGTGGTATTGACCTCGGCCCGGACGTCATCGCCGGAATCAAGACCGGCTACATTGTCGCTAGCTTTGACCAAGTTCTTTACCTCCAGGGTTGGGACCCAGTCCAGCAAATCTGGTTGACTAAGAATTACCTCATCCCCGGCTTGCACCAGGACACGGGGGTCGGCGAAGTCACGCCGGCTAACGTCGAGACCATTGCTCCCCTGATCGAGCAAGGCTTCCGTTAGAAGGAATCAGTTTTTAGTCACTTGATCCAGGAAGCTACGCCCCGCCACAATAGCGGGGCGTAGTCATCCAGCTCAGAACCGCGTCCCGGAGGGACATATGACAGTAGCCCGGCGATTTATCGCCGGGTCCGGGACCACATGGGGCCTGCGTCCCGGAGGGACGCCCGAATACCGCCGCGCGATCAAAAGAATGTATCAGCCATGGGCCAAGCCTAATTTCGATCGTCCCTCCGGGACGAGATCAAATCTAAACACCAGTACCGGCGATAAATCGCCGGCCTACTTTCTAGTCGTCCCTCCGGGACACACCGGCACCGCCACTGCGTTAAACGCTGAAATGTCCAAACTCCAGGCGCCCTGAAAGGGAGCCAGCCCCCTTCGGGGCACTCCAGTTTGGATATTTTCCACTGCCTTGAAGTTTCATGAGGACGATCTTCGTCTATTGAGTTCAGGTGAAGCAGTCGTTCGGTCCTCGGACGAGGAAATCGACTCCGCCGGGAATCAAATCTGGTTGTCGGCTACAAAGGTCTACTGCGCGATGACAACGCCGAATTGATCGGCCTGGCGGAAGCCGTTTGCCTCAGATCCGGACTTGCCGCGGGCGACGTGAATACCCGCGCGTCGAAATCTCCAATTTTAATACACGCTCAGATCTGATAGTTTTGGCTGGATTCTGAGACTCGCAATCGAAGCCGGACCATCATTCGCCAGCGGATGCCACTGGACGCATTGGCATTACCCGGTGGCGAGTGGTGTTGCTTTCGGCTCAGATTGCGGCTGAAGGATAGTTAGGTCCATGAGCACGGAACCACAACGCACCTGCCCGAGCTGCGGCCACGAACTTTCTGGAGCAATGGAATTCTGTCCGATATGCATGCTTCGCAAGGGACTAGGCGGCGAGGCAGAATCCGCCGAAAAATCGCTCAAGCCGGCAGCGGAACAGGCAAGGCAACGATTTGAGCACTATGAACTGGTGACGGGCGAAGATGGGAAACCGGTCGAGTTGGGTCGCGGTGCAATGGGTGTCACTTATAAAGCCTTCGATGTCGATTTGCGGCTTCCTGTGACCCTGAAGCTGATCCGGGAAAAATATATCAGCGACGAGTCGATGCGGCTTCGTTTTTTGCGCGAAGCCCGCGCGGCGGCGAGGCTGCGCCATTCGAATGTCGCCTCGGTCTTGCACCTGGGCAGAACTGGGAGCAGTTACTTCTACGCGATGGAATTCGTCGAGGGGGAAACGCTGGAGAACCTCATCAAACGATCCGGCCGGCTCGAGGTAAAGTTGGCGCTGGAAATTGCCACCCAAGTAGCTGCCGGTTTGGCTGCGGTGCACAAGCAGAAACTCGTTCATCGGGACATCAAACCAAGCAACATCATGGTGAACTTGGAAGACGGAGGCGCGGTGACGGCAAAAATAATCGATCTCGGCCTCGCCAAGGCCGTCAATGAACAAGGTTCGCAAGCCGCGATTTCAATGCCTGGGAGCTTCGCCGGCACACCGGAGTTTGCCAGTCCCGAGCAATTTGCCGGAGTCGGCGTAGACATCCGTTCTGATCTTTACGCGCTGGGTGTGATGCTCTGGCGGACGTTGACTGGCGAATCAATGTTCAGGGGTTCCCCTTCTGAGGTGATGTACCAGCATCAGCACGCGCCGTTACCGGTCGAACAACTGGCAGCTGTTCCACAACCCGTCGTCGTTCTACTTGAGGTGCTCCTTGAAAAGGATCCCAGTCGACGTTTTCAGAACCCGGCCGAACTTCTGGTGGCGATGCCGACCATCACAGGTGCTATTGACGCACGGCGTAGAATCACTCGGCAAAGTCTGCAGAGGCCCTCCCCCGACGATTTGCGGGTAGGAACTCACAAGCCGCAGCCGCCAGCAAGACTGGAACCAGAGGAAATCTCCGTCGCCGGATTGCCCATTGGAGGAAGCGGTGTTTTTGGGCAAGAGGATGCTATCGCGGCAAGGGTTACCAGACGCCCGGATCCGGAGCGACTGAGTCCACCGCTCCAGGAAACACCGAACGACGCCAGTGCAGGCCCCGTTCCGGTTCAGGGCCGACCGCTTTCCAAATCCATTCCTGCTTCGAAGTACCATTTTTGGCCCATCGCGGGAGCGCTGATGGCTATTTTGCTCGCCATCGGAACGGTTTGGATTTTCCTACCTGGGATCCTGAATCCAATACCGATCCAAGAGCCACAGGTGGTTACTGAAACACCTTCTTCGCAGAAGATGAATGCGGCCGATGGTTCTCATTCCCCACCCCAGCCAGGAAAGCCATGGACAAACAGCCTCCAGATGCATTTCGTGCCGCTCGGGGATATCTATATTTCGGAATGGCAGACCCGCAAACGGGATTTCGAGGCGTTTGTGCGGGCGACAGGCTACGACGCGGTTGGCGGCATGTCGTCGGCAGTCACGCAAAACGGATTCAAGCTCAATGAAATGAGCTGGAAAGCGCCGGGATTTCAGCAAAAACCCGACCACCCGGTGGTCGGCGTCAGCTGGGAAGACGCCAACCAATTTTGTGCGTGGCTCACGAAAAAGGAACGCGGTGAAGGGACCATGACAACGTTTCAAAGCTACCGATTGCCAAGCGATCGGGCGTGGAGCCGAGCTGTGGGAATTGAACATGAACAGGGGAATACCCCTGAGGAACGCAGCGGAAAGATCGAAGATGTCTATCCTTGGGGCAATGCATTTCCGCCACCAAACGATTGCGGCAATTATGCAGGGAGCGAATCACGCGTAAACGCACCGGAAACTTGGAATGTAATTCCAGGCTTTCACGATGCGTTCCCTCGGACGGCACCCGTCTCAGCCTTCAAGGCGAATGCGCGCGGTCTTTGCTGCATCGGTGGTAACGTGTGGGAATGGTGTATGGACAAACTCGGGTATACAACGAATTGGCGAACACTCAGAGGAGGCTCCTGGGCTACCTCGCGCGCCGCAGAAATGCTCTCATCCTATCGGCGCGGCTACGGGCCGAGTTTCCGTTGCGATGATGTCGGTTTCCGCTGTGTCATAGCTACCGACGGAGCTCACGAATGAAACAGGCCCAACCTTGAAAGTTACAGGATTAGTTCGACAAAGGTTGGATCACCGCAGAAAATTCAACGCCGTGTGGATCAATAGATCGCGGAGAAGGAGCGTCTGCACACCGGCTTCTCCGTAGTGGACCGTAGTCAGAAGGAGAGACCCCATGCCTAAAGTCGAAGCCAATCACATAACCATAAACTATGACCAAAAGGGAACTGGAGAACCGCTGATCCTCCTTCCCTATTTGGCCGCCGATTGCGCCTGCTATGCCTTCCAGGTGGCCGAGTACGCCAAGCATTTCACCTGTATCTCAATTGACCTGCGCGGGACGGGGGAAAGCGATAAACCGGACGGCGTCTATTCCTCCGAGCTTTTCGCCGACGATGTCGCCGCGTTCATGCAAGCGATGGGGATCCCGAACGCGCACATCTCCGGCCTGTCGCTCGGCGCGGCCAGTGGCATGTGGCTGGCGGCCAAGTATCCTGGCAGGGTCAAGTCATTGTCCCTGCACAGTGGGTGGGCGAAGACAGACTCGTTCGTCAAGACCGTGGTCGAAGGGTGGCAAGTGACGGCCAAAGCGTTGGGCAGCGTGCCCGAGATGGTTATTCTGAGCATTTTCCCATGGTGCTTCACGCCCGAACTATATGCTGCCAAGCCAGAGTATATCCAGGCCTTGGCCGAATTTGTGCGGGGCCGGCCCGTGCAGCCTTTGGCGGCTTTCCTCCAGGAATCGAATGCCGTCATCGCGCATGATGTCGCCGCGCAATTGGGGCAGATCACGGTACCTACGCAGATCACCTTTGGGCGTCACGACGTATTGACGTCGACTCGTTTTGCGGATCAGATGACAGGTGCCATACGCGGCTCCGAACTGCTGATCTTTGAAGAGTGCGCGCACGCGCCAATCTATGAGAAGGTCGAGGAGTTCAATCAGAAGACCTTGGGCTTCTTGCAGCGCCACGCGGGCTAGGTGTTCAACATTACCTTTCTCACAGAGGATAGGTTGTTGGCCGCACCGGTAAAGGGAGACAACTCCCGAGCGAACCCGTAGGCAAAGCCCTAAAATTTCTGCGGCGCCCACGCGCGTTTTTAAAGATTGGACCAACACTATTTGGTCCAACCTTTAAACTGCGCGACATTGTCCTTGGTCACCAAGTCTACCGGTACTAAGATCGGATCCTGATCCGGTTTTTTGCCCTGCAGAATGTTGTAACCAATCTCGACACCTTTTGCCGCCATCGCGTAGGGGTCCTGCGCTGCGGTAGCCGCAATCAGACTATCTTTATCTTTGAGGAAAGGCACGATGGCGGGCGAGCCATCGACGCCCACAATGAAAAAATCTTTTCGCTTTGCCTGTGTTGCCGCCAGTTGCGCTCCGACCGCCGATTCATCGTTGATGCAAAACACCGCATCGATTTTCGGAAAGGACGTCAACAGGTCGCTCATGATCCGCAAGCCCCCGTCACGAGTGGAGCCCGTGTTTTGATCCTGCGATAAGATCTTGATACCGGGATACTTTTTCAAGACCTGAAGCGCTCCAGCCACCCGATCCTGGATTGACGTCACTGGAGGTCCGTTGAGGATAACTATCTGGCCTTTACCCTTCAGCCGATCAGCTATGTATTGGCCATCTAGTCTGCCAGCCTGCTTATTGTCAGAGGTGAGAGTGGCATCCACCCCGCCTTCAGCCCCAACATCAAGCGCCACGATGGTGATCCCCGCCTTCTTGGCGCGCTTGACCGCCGGTGCGATCCGCTTGCTGTCCGCCGCACCTAACATGATCAGGTCTGGTTTAGTGGAGATAAAGTCATCCATCTGACTGCTTTGGAGCTTAACATCGTAGTTGCTCGAGAGGGCGTTGAATTTAACTTGGGGATTGATTTCTTTGGCTTTGTTTTCGGCGCCATGTGCGATCTGGACAAAAAAAGGATTTCCCAGGTCGCCGACCGACATGGCAACAGCATTGAGCTTCTTATCCTGAGCGAAGCCGGAAGTAATCAGCGTTGCTGAGATGGCGAGAGTCAGCGACGCGGCGAAAAGCAAGCGAAGGGAATGGGACTGGATCATATTTCGAATAGGGAGTCTTGGAGAACGCTTTTCTCTGACCACAGGAAAAGCGTTGATTAGCCTTACCACAAAATATGCTCCCACGGGAGAAAATTGGAGAACTTTCCGGTCGCTCAAGAACGGGAAATCCATTCATTCGAGCTCGAACTTTTTCAATCCGGAGCCGCCATCCGGTAGGTCTTCTCGTCGGGAGTAACGACTTCGGTAACGATCCCTGGACAACGCTGACACGCTGCCCTGCCCTCCTGCAGCCACCAGCGGCAGCGCAGCCGAATCTGGCAAATGGGAAGTGTCTCGGCTACCGGTTCCTGCATCTTAACTATTCGTTGAGCCAACCGGCAGTTACTGCCGTCAAAATGCCGACAACCCATGGCGGCGCAGGGCGCCGTAAACCGGAACACTTCCGTCGGACTTACCGGCGCTGTCAGGGCAAGCAATTCTGGAGATCCTGGTTGCGGATGCGTCAGGTGAATCATGCGAGGCTCCTCCACCGTGCCTTGGACGATTCCCAGGATCATGCTGCCTGGCATGTCGGGTTGAGCGCTTGGGCACAGAACCGTTTCCCCGCCCGCTGATGTCGTGCAAGATCGCATATTTATTTCCCCATCGGCGTCGAGCCTGAACGCGTCACTGTTTACTCCGCCTCAACGGACTGGCTCAGTTCCGCGGCAGGTTCTGCGATGATACCGATAATAATTCGAGGTGGTCGTACTGGCGTACCGGTTCCCGATCTGACGCTTTGAGCTTGAACAGCGCGGAGAACGGCTTGGGTCGTACTTTCGACGAAGGCGTCGAAGGGAATGCTTTTCGGAGGCAATGGTTGTGGGTTTAAATCTGCCATAAGAGTAATGAGTGAGGATTTCGTTGGAAATGGCGGGCCACCGTGCGGTTGCCCCGCCGATTTAATGTTACAAACCAATTCTATAGTTGATCGTTGCTTGCTGCTATAACACTTTCGGGTAAGATCAGGGAGAAGCGCTGATCGCCGTCGCCATGATGGTCACCCTGTCATGAAAGGCACTAGGTTAAGGCTAGTTTGGGAAGTTTTATTGCCCCGAAGGGGCCGAAGAATTTAGCCAGGGTTTCAACCCTGGGCTTTATACACAAATCGGAAACGGCGAATACTTGAAAAGCATCGCTTATGGTACGAATAGAAGCAGCCTATCCTACTCTACGCCGTCGCGTCGCCGCGGTGGGTCCGAGGTGATGGTTTTACCGCATAACCTCGAGCTATCGCTTGACACTCCGAAGAGCAATGTTTTAGCGAACGGGAGATTGCATCTCCGCCTAACAAATACCCTATTCCTTTTGTAGTATCTGTTTAGCGCCGGTTTGACGGCCCGAAGGGCCAAGATAGCTTAGCCCAGGCTTTAGCCTGGGTTTTTCGTTCTATCGCGCGAGGCCCTGAAGGGGCACCCGCTAAGAGGAGCCAAGGAGCCAGGAGCCAGAAGTCAGGAGCACTCGAGTGTTGGAGGAGAAATAAATGGGGGTTGTGTCGACTTTTTTGCGGCGCCTCAACTCGACTCCCAGCCTCTGACTTCCTGTCTCCCATCTCCTGGCTCCTTGGCTCCTCTTCGCGGGTGGCGCCCTTCAGGGCCCGACGCGATAAAACTGCGTTTCCCAGGGTAAACCCTGGGCTGAATGGCACTAAGATAAGGCACATTTAGGATTTATTCTTCGGCCGGTTGCGGTGTGATGTGGTGGACATTTCTTTACGAGGTTTGGTAAGTAGTTGATAGTCTTTTGGGCGACGTTTACGAGCGCGAGGTTGGCTGCGTTCGGGGCGCAGCGGGACCAAATCGGAGGCAATCGTGCGAAGCAGAGCATCAAAGAGCTGGGCCTGTTTGCGAGGCTTGCGGTGGGTGGCATAGATGGCATCTGCGTAATGATGGAGGCTGTCCAGAGAGCCTTTGAAGGAAATTCGCTCCAAGTCGACAT
>Ga0210383_10001005_pt1 | contig 26002 bp, 27 predicted proteins | sample IncBWC14OmetaG_FD_160072 | JGI IMG/M metagenome (GOLD analysis project Ga0210383, IMG submission 160072) | Forest soil microbial communities from Barre Woods Harvard Forest LTER site, Petersham, Massachusetts, United States - Inc-BW-C-14-O ... | reverse complement strand
GCCGGTCTATCGGAATGCCGAAAGCTGGCTGCGTCGTGAGGCGGCGGAGAAGCTCGGCGCCACGGTGAGTCTTGCCCGGCCGCTCGGGTTTCGGCTGCGCATCTTCGATGCGCTTCGCCCGGTCGAGGCGCAGTGGGCGCTGTGGAATGTCCGGCCCGATCCCGAATTCCTCGCCGACCCGCGCCGCGGCTCGCCCCATTCGCGCGGCGTGGCGGTCGACCTCACGCTGCTGGACGAAAGCGGGCGGGAACTCGACATGGGCACGCCGTTCGACGCCTTTACGCCGCTGTCGCACCACGGCCGCACCGACGTCTCGGCCGCGGCACAACGCAACCGGCTGCTGCTGATGGGCCTGATGACGGCTGCAGGCTGGGACTTCTACCGCAACGAATGGTGGCACTATCAGCTCTTCGACGCACGGAACTATCCGCTGATCAGCGACGCCGACCTCGCCCGGCCGATGATGTAGCCTCAGAAGCTCGACAGGCGCGCCCGGTCGAAATCGGTCAGCTCGTTCTCACGCATGATCTGGCGCACGAACTTCACATAGTTCTGGCCGAGCTCCGAATAGCGCAGGAGCGAGCCGATCAGATTGTAGCCGTCGAGATTTTCACCGCGCTCGCGCAGCGCCGCGCGCGCGGCGCGGAAGCCGGCGTAGGCGGGATGGGTATTGAGGTTGGCGATATAGGCGTCGGTCGCTTCGCCGACATTGGTGAAAGGCTGCGGCGAGCCGGAACGGATCTGGCCGAACAGGGCATTGGCGGTACGGGCCGCGGCCGAGGTGCCCCAGCCCGATTCCACCCCGCCCTGGGCGATCGCCATCGACGGCGGCACAACATCGACCCGTCGGACCAGCTCGTCGATCCTGTCGACTGGCGTGCCGTAGCGGTCGGCCAGGTCTTCGAGCCAGATGCGCTCGATCGGTGACACACGCATCGGATCGGAGGCCATCTTGTCGCGGAGATAGAGAAGCTGTTCGCGATCGGCGAGCACGCGCTGATTGACTTCGAGCACCACCGGCAGAAGCGCCGTGATGAACAGCGACTTGCGCTCGTTGCCATCCTTGGTGACGAGGTCGGCGGGCACGCGCTCGACCTTGATCGGCGGAACGGCCTCACCCTGGCGAATATCGGTCAGGATATAGGCGACGTCGCGGAAGAAGCCGGCGAGCTCGTCGGCGGTTCGTGGGCTGATCTGACGAAGCTGGACCTGGCGGCGAATGGCGTTGCCGGGGGCCGCAAAGCGGCCATGGCCCCACGACGACTCGCGCAGCGGACGATGGAAGATGTCGTCCGGCTCGCTCGCATCGTGGCGCACGAAGGTGAGAGAGTCCGGCTCGGCGTTCATGGCGAAGAAAGCCGGCTGCTCAAACGACGCGGCATTCGCCGGGCCGATTGGTGCGAAGGACAGGTACGGCGCGACATCGAGCGACGGCAACGGCTCGCTGAGGCCAACCCCGGTTGCGAATACGGCCACCCAAACGGCCGGAAACGCGTATTGGCGCCCGCGCTCGACCGCGGGCCAAATCGACAACTGCATCCCACACCCTCGTTTCAGTTGGGTCGCGCAAACGACCCCTCGCACACGGCCCCCCCGCGGGCCGCGACGCTGCAACTACGCTGACGCTTGATTGGCCGGCGGCCTACTGGGCCGCCTGCACTTCCAACACTTCTGGCACGTAATGCTTCAGAAGATTCTCGATCCCCATCTTCAACGTGGCCGTCGAGCTCGGGCAGCCCGAGCACGAGCCCTGCATGTGCAGGTAGACCACGCCATCGCGGAAGTCCTGGAATATGATATCGCCGCCGTCCTGCGCCACGGCCGGACGAACGCGCGTATCGAGCAATTCCTTGATCTGGGCGACGACTTCGTCGTCGTCCGCCGCGGCGGCGCCCGCCTCGGCCGTGTCGGCGACGACGGGATCGCCTGACGTGTAGTGTTCCATGATGCCGCCCAGGATCGACGGCTTGAGAATCTGCCAATCCCGATCGGCCGCCTTGGTGACGGTCACGAAGTCGGAACCAAAAAACACACGCTCCACGCCTTCGACCGCAAACAGCCTTTTGGCCAGCGGCGAGGGGACAGCGGCTTCCGCGGTCGCAAAATCCATCGTACCTTTCTCCATGACCACGCGGCCGGGGAGAAATTTCAGGGTCGACGGATTGGGCGTCTGCTCGGTCTGGATAAACAAACCTACCTCCGTGTCGAATGCGTCGCGGTGGTCCGCTCGGCATCGCTCAGGCTGGGGGACGGGACGTCTCCACCCCCACTCGATGCCCGTTGACGTAGGAACCGGCGCAGGGGCGATCAAGTTGATTCTGAGTTACCTCTGAACAAATATTATGGCATATAATATTATTGTTGTTTATTTATAAATACTTAGACATAATTACCATGTTGGCGATGAAATTTGCCTGGCGGTCATAAAGCCCGATCGCCACATCGCCGCCGAAAAATCGTCGCATCAACTTCGATCACGCCTCATGAGATTGCGTCGATCTCCGCTTCCGTGAGAACGCCTGGAACGATGGTCAGCGGGATTCGAAGCTGACTGCCGAGCTTGCCGGAAAACGCCGTGACCAGCGGCCCCGGCCCCTCGCTGCTCGAAGAGCTTCCCAGCACGAGAACGGATATCGAGCGGTCCTCGGTCAGCAACTTGATCAGCTCGTCGCGGCTCTTGCCTTCGCGGATATGGATGGCGGGCGGCTGCCCGGTCAATGACGCGGCGGTGTCGGCGTGCCGGGCGATCACCTCCTCGGCCTGCTGGCGAGCCTCCTGCCGCATCAGGTCGACCACCCCGCCCCATTGCTGGCCCTCCGGCGGCTCCATGACATAGAGCAGGGCCACGCGACCGCCCGTTCGCTTGGCACGCCGGCAGGCATAGCGAAGCGCTTTGTGCATCTCCGGGCTTTCGTCGACGACCACCAGGAAGACGCGCTCGCCGGTGCGGCTGGGCTGTTCGCTCATGATCCGTCCCCTTCTGCTCTGCACGCCGCCTACAGGCGCCGCATGATGGCGCCGCCCAGCCAGCCGGCCACGAGCGCCAACAGGATCGCGCCCAGACCGTAAAGCGGGCCCTCATTGGCCGCCCAGCCGGCAAGCTGGGCGCTGAACCCCTCCTTGGCCACCGGCAGCGGTCGCGACACGGCCGCAACGATCTTGCCGTCGCGCAGAAGGTACGTCCGCACCTCGTAGATGCCCTCCGGCAGGCGCGAAGGGAACGGCAGATCGACACGGAACAGCCGGCCAGCCTGGATGCTGACCTGCCCGATGGCGGCGGGATAAAGGCCTTCGCGCCGCTTTACCTCGACCAGACCGAGGCGGAATTTGATGAGATCCTGGTGCTCGCGCTCGCCGATCGAGCGCACCGACTGCAGCCGATCCTCCAGCGACAGGATCTCGCCGCCGGCGCCCCGCGCGAGCAGGCGCTGCAGGGGCTGGCTGGCGGCGATGGCGTAGTAGGCGGGCACGTCGTCGAAGGACTGGCGGCCGGTATTGAGCCACAGGCCGAGGAAACGCTGCTTGCGCAGCACCGTCTGGCGGGCGGGCGGGCCGGCCACCACGACGACGATCTCGCCCGGCGGGTCGAACATGCCGAACAGCAGGATGCTTTCGCCCTGGAATGCCGAGGTGATCGACACGCGGGCAAGCGACAGGTCGACGACCAGATCGGGCGTTGGCGCCTCGACGGGCACCGAGGGCGGCACGGTGGAATCGACCGGCCCGCCGATGGAGGGCCCGACAAGAGCGCCGGCTGGTGGCGGTTCGACGCGCGGGCCCTGGGCCCAGCCGCTCGAGGCAAGCAAGAGGGCAGCCGCCAGGACGGGCATCAGGATCGCTGCCAGGCGCGTCACGGCATCACCTCGCGTGTTCCCAGCGAGTACAACGAGCTCGGCGTACGCAGCAGCTCGGTCAGGAGTTCGGTCGCGACGGCCAGGATCAGGATCGACATCATGCCGCGCAGGACCACGCCCGGCAGCTTGGCGGCCAGCCGCGAACCGATCGGCGCGCCAACCACGCCGCCCAGGATCAGCAGCAAGGCCAACACGATATCGACCGTGCCGTTGGTCGCGGCCTGGAGGAAGGTGACGTTGGCCGCCACGAACAGGATCTGGAAATTCGACGTGCCGATCACCACCGCCGTCGGCATGCCGAGGATGTAGATCATGGCCGGCACCAGCACGAAGCCGCCGCCGACGCCCAGGATCGCCGACAGCACGCCGATGACGAAGCCGATGCCGACCGGCAGCAGCGCGCTGATGTAGAGCTTCGATTTGTAGAAACGCAGCTTCAGCGGCAGGCGATGCACCAGGTAATGGGTATGCAGCTTGCCGCGCGGCGCTTGCGGATTGCGCCGCCGCCTGATGTAGGTGCGCAGGCTCTCGACCAGCATCAGCGCGCCGATCGTCGACAGCATGACGACGTAGGCGACGGCGATGACGAAGTCGATCTGGCCGATCCGCTTGAGGTAGGTGAACAGCCAGACCCCCGCCGTCGAGCCGAACAAGCCGCCCAGCAGCAGGATGAGTCCCATGCGCAGATCGACGTTGCCGCGCCGCCAGTGGACTTGCAGCGACGACACCGAGTTGGCGACCACCTGGTTGGCCTGGCTGGCGACCGCCACCGCAGGCGGGATGCCGACGAAAATCAGCAGCGGCGTGGCGAGGAAGCCGCCGCCGACGCCGAACATGCCGGCGAGCAGGCCGGCGGCGGCGCCCAGCCCCAGCAGCACGAACACGTTCATCGACTGCTCGGCGATCGGTAGGTAGATCTCCACCGCGACGGCCTATTTCAGCAGGATATTGCTGATCTCGCGCAGCTGGGTGCGGGCGCGCAGCAGGTAGAAACCCTGCGCGGCGAGATGATTGGGAATGAGCAGCCCGTCGGGATAGCCGTTCCACACGATCAGGGGATGGAGCTGGGCAGCGATGCGAAAGGTCTCCACCGTACCGTTCCAGGCGTTCGTCAGGCCCTTTTCGCGGATGACGCTCTCGAAGTCCGCGCCGAGCTCGCGCATCAGCAGGTAGTTGGCGTAGAGCCGGCCCTTGTTGAAATAGAAGATGTCGTCGACCCTGGTGTCGAACAGATCGCCGGCTTTTTCGATGATGTGCTGGTCGATCACCGCCGAGTCCGAGCCATGGTCGTTGGCGATGCGATCGAGGAGCGCCTGCAGGTTGTCGGCACGGCGCTCGAACACCGCCTGGCCGGCCGCCAGCCGCTTGTTGTAGGCGATCAGCCTGTCGCGGCCGGCGCGATATTTCTGCGCCGAAGTGGCCGACGGCCACAGCGACACGCTGGGTTGCCACAGCCAGATGTTGGGTTGCTCGTTCAGGAAGCCACGCGCCTGCTCGAGATCGCGGTCGGTCTGGCTCGAGCCGCGCGTGCGCCCGACCTGATCCATCAACTCGGTGCTGAAGCGGCCCAGCGCCGCCATGATGCCGCGCTGGAAGTTGGGCATGTTGTCGAGGATGCCGGCCGGCGTGAAGAACGGCATCATCGGCGTCCAAGTATGGACGTCGACTTCACGGGTGACCAGGTCGGCGGCTGTGGCGACCGCCCGACTTTCGCCTGGCGTCACGTTGTGCGCTGCGAACTGCGGATCGTCGTCGATATTCTCGACGATCAGCGCGCCCACCGGATAGTAGAGCAGCACGACCAGCACGACGGCCCACGCGCCCCAGCGCCACAGCCGGCGCCGGCCGGTCGGCGGCGCGGCTGTCTTCGCTGGCCCCGGACGAGCCGACCGCATGCGCTCCCAAGTCCGACGCCACCAGGAAGGCGCCGCCGCGGACGACGCGTGGTCCGGTTCGAATGTCATGGCGCACCTTAGCATTCGTCTCGTGACGAAACAGGGGCACCGGCTGCTAGAGTGCGATGTCCATCGGTGACTGGCGTTGAATGGAGTTGGAGGAATGGCACTCGATCCCGAATCGCAGCGATTGATCGACCTGATGGCGGCAGCCGACCGCCCGGCATGGAATACGCTCAGCCCCAAGGCGGCGCGCGAGCTCTACCTGTCGCTGCGGCCCGGTGCCCAGGGCCCGCTGCCGGCGGGTGTGAAGGTGGTCGACCGCACCATTCCCCGTCCCGCCGGAGAGCTGCCGGTGCGGATCTATCGGCCGCTGTCGGCTGCGGCCGATGCCAGGCTGCCGGGCCTCGTGTACGCCCATGGCGGCGGCTGGGTGTTCGGCAATCTCGACAGCCACGACGTCCTCTGTGCCCAGCTCGCGCTGGAAGCCGGCATCGCCGTGTTCGCCATCGATTATCGCCTGGCGCCGGAAGCGCGCTTCCCCGGCGCCTTCGACGACGTCGTCGCCGGTCTGAAATGGGCTGCAGACAACGGCCCGTCGGTCGGCATCGATGCCGCGAGACTCGCCATCGGCGGCGACAGCGCCGGCGGCAACCTGGCCGCGGCGGCGTCGATCTGGGCGCGCGACAATGGCGGACCCAGGCTGCATCTGCAGCTTCTCGCCTATCCCGTGACCGATGCCGTGGCGCGCGCCGAGTCCTATCGCCGCTACGAGGATGGCTACGGGTTGAATGCCGCCACCATGGAGTGGTTCTTCGACCACTACACGCCGGACAAGGGCGCGCGCGGCGACTGGCGTGTCTCGCCGCTGCGCGCCGCTTCGCTCGCTGGCCTGCCGCCGGCCCTCGTGGTCACCGCCGGCTACGATCCGCTGCGCGACGAAGGCCGCGCCTACGCCTTTCGCCTGCAACAGGAAGGCACCCTGGCCGACCTCGTGGAATTCGGCGGCATGCTGCACGGCTTCCTGAGCTCGCCGATGCTGCTGCACGGCGCCCGCCGCGGCACGACGCTTTGCGCCGGCGCGCTGCGCGAGGCCTTGGTGCTGCGCGCCCAGTGAACCCCAACAAGTGACCACCGCCTCTCCCGGCGCCGTGCCCGTCGGCATGGCGCTCCCGGGCCTGGTCATCGCCTTCGGCATGATCGGCGACACGCTGCTCTATGCCGTGCTGCCGCTCTATCACGAGCAGTTCGGGCTGAGCCTCGCCATGGTCGGCGTGCTGCTGTCGCTCAACCGCTGGGTCCGCCTGCTGGCCAATTCCGGCGTGGCGGCGATCGGCGAAAGGGTCGGGCCGCACACGCTGATGGTCGCGGCCGCCGTCGGCGCGGCTGTCTCCACGACGGTCTACGGATTGATCGAGAACGCCGCCGCCCAGGTCGCGGCTCGCATGCTGTGGGGCGTCTCCTATGCCTCGCTCAATCTCGCCACCCTGGCCTATGCGGTGAGCGATCGCGCCAACGCCGGCAAGAGGGTGGGCGCGAGCCGGGCGGCGATCGGCATGGTGCAGGCGATCTCCCTGGTGGGCGGCGCCTTGATCGTCCTGCAGCTCGGCCCGCGCTCGGTCTTCGTGATCTACGGCGGCTTGACGCTGGTCGCGCTCGGCGCCGCCCTGCTGCTGCCCCGCCTGCCGCCGGAGCCCATGGCGAAGCAGGGCTTTCGTCTGCCGCTGCCGCATCGCCTCGAGGTCTGGGGCTTCGTCATGGGCTTTTCGGGCGATGGCGTCTTCCTGCTGACGCTCGCCTTCCTGATGAAGGACTCGATCACAGCGGTGGCGCCGGTGCTGGCGACGGCGATGCTCTTGGCGCTGCGCTGGCTGGTCGAGATCACCACCGGTCCGATCGGCGGCTGGATCGGCGATCGCTTCGGGGCAAGGCGGATCTCGATTGCGAACGGCGTCTTGCTGGTCGCAGGCTTCGGGCTGATCGCGGTCGATCACGAGGTGATCGGCGCCCTGGTGGTCGTCATGACCCGCGGCATGTTCAACACCCTGATCCCCGTGCTGGTGATCGAGCGCGGCCACGCCAGCGTGCTCTCCTCGCAGGCGAGCTATTCGACCTGGCGCGATTTCGGCGCCGCCGTCGGGCCGCTCAGCGCGCCCTGGCTGTTCCTCAACGTGGCGCAAGGGCCGCTCTACGCGGCGCTGGCCGTGGCGCTCGGCCTCAGCGCTTATTTCTGTCTGGTTCGGCGCTGACTTGGCACTCGATAGTCATCCACGCAGCCTGTCATCCCGAGGCCGGGTCGACGACGCCGACGGCCCCGCTCCGGGGTTCACGCATCAACCACACGTAATTGTTATTCAGGACCGGGATTCGGACGATGTCTAGCATCGCGCTCATGATGCAGCGCCAGCAAGGCTCCCTTGCGCCGGCCATGGCCGTGAAGGCGCAGTTTCTGCTAGTATCGCCACATGTGGACGGACGTCCTCGATCTCAACGACTTCTACAAGAGCTCTCTCGGGCAGACCACCGTGCGGCTGCTGCGCGGCCGGCTGCGCGCGGTATGGCCCAACGTGCGCGGCGAAACCGTGCTCGGACTGGGCTACGCCACGCCGTTCCTGCGGCCTTTCATCGAGGAAGCCGAGCGCACCATGGCGTTCATGCCGGCCCAGCAGGGGGTCACGCGCTGGCCGCGAGAGGGTCGCAACCTCACCTCCCTGGTCGACGAGATGGACCTGCCGCTGCCCGACCGCTCGGTCGACCGGGTGCTGCTGATCCATGCCGTCGAGTGCACCGAGCAGGTGCGGCCGATGCTGCGCGAGATCTGGCGGGTGATGGCCGACGGCGGCCGCCTGATCGTCGTGGCGCCGACGCGCGCCGGCCTGTGGTCGCAGATCGACCGCTCGCCCTTCTATCAGGGCCATCCCTACTCGCCCGGCCAGCTCGCTGCCCTGCTGCGCGCCAACATGTTCGCGCCGCTGCAACAGACGCGTGCGCTCTTCATGCCGCCGACCCGCTCGCGGCTCATGATGCGCATGGCGCCGGCCGTCGAGCGCTTCGGCCAGCGCTGGCTCGGTCGCTTCGCGGGCGTCAGCGTCATCGAATCCGGCAAGCAGCTCTATGCCGGCGTCGCCGAGCGCAGCCCGTCGCCCGCGCTGGTCGCCGCGCGACCCAAGCTGCGCATCGCCAGCTCGCGCGACACCCATGCGTCGCGCAACGCCGAGGACGGCGAGGCGCCGGCCTCCTGAGCCTCCCCTTTAGACCATCGAGAGCATTCGCATGTCGTTGTCTCCGCGCGTGATCGCGCTGTTGGGCTTTGGTGAGGCGGGATCGGCGATCGCGCGCGGGCTGGCCGCCGAGGGCGGCTGGCGCGCCGCATCGCGGCACGGCGACAACGCCCCGCGCCGTCTGATCGCCATCGACACCGCCCTCGACAAGGACGCGCGCGGCACGGCGCTCGGCAAGCAGGCGCGCGCGCTCGATGTGGCGATTTCCGATCGCTACACCGACGCCTTGCGCGAGGCCGATCTGGTGATCTCGGCCGTCCAAGGCGAGCACGCGCTGGAAGCGGCCAAAGCGGCCGCGCCGCTCCTGAAGAAGGGCGCGCACTATCTCGATCTCTGCACGGTCACGGGCCGGATGTCGGACGAGGATCGCGCGGCGATCGAGGCGGCCGACGGCCGCTATATCGACATCGCGGTGATGGGCGGCTTCTTCAGGCAGGGCATCAAGGCGCCCATGCTGGTGGCCGGCGAGGATGTCGAGCCGGTCGTGGCCTGGATGAACGCCAACGGCTTCGAGGCCAAGGTGCTGGGGCGCAAGCCCGGCAGCGCCTCGTCGGTGAAGATGATCCGCAGCGTGCTGATCAAGGGTGTCGAGGCGCTGGGCGTCGAGGCCTATGTCACCGCCGAACGCCAGGGCATCCTCAAGGAAGTCATGGGCTGCATGGGCGACGTCGACCAGACCAGCTTCGCCAACTTCGTCGCCATGCTGGTGCAGACCCACATCGTGCATGCCCATCGGCGCTGGGAGGAGATGGGCCTTGTGGCGCAGACCCTGCGCGAGACCGGCGTCGAGCCGCTGCTGAGCGAGGTGATCGAGCGCAGTCACCGCCGCACCGTCGACGCGCGGATTGCGCCGGCCGACGGCAAGGTGCCGAGCCTGGAAGAGGCGCTGAAAATCCTGTCGGAGAAGGTCGTCCGTGGCCGCTGACGTCTTCGACCGGCTGGTCGCGCTGCTGGCCGACGCCAAGGCAAGGTTCCGCGTCATCGAGCACGAGGCCGAGGGACGCTCGGAGGCGATCAGTGTCATCCGCGGCAACCGGCCGGATCAGGCGGCCAAGGCCATGGTGCTCGACCTGCGCGGCGGTGGCGGTGGCAGACGGCACGTGCTGGCGATCCTGCCGGGCAGCCGCAAGCTCGACTTCGGCGCGGTGGCCCAGCTGTTCGAGGCGCGCAAATGCGGCTTCGCTTCGCCCGATACGGCCCAGGAAATCACCGGCTGCGTCATGGGCTCGGTACCGCCCTTCGCGCTCAATCCGGCGCTCGCCCTCGTGGTCGACGAGGACCTGCTGGCCAATGACACGCTGTTCTTCAACGCCGGCCGGCTCGACCGCTCGATGGAGCTCGACACGAAGGATTGGCTGGCCGTCGCCAGGCCGAAGATCGCCAGGATCGCAGCGAAAATCTGACGCGAAGCCTTCGGGCGCAGGCGCACGCCTTGGGAAAGGCCGAATGCCGATCTATATTACGCCCAGGCCAACCTGCATCGGTGATTCCGTCATGGACAACAGCTCAGCGCCCCTTCGGCCGCGCCTCGTCGGTTGGGGTCGCCAACTGAAGCCGATGATGCTGGCCCTTGGTTTCGTCCTGATCGTGCGAACCGTGGTCGCCGAACCCTACCGGGTGCCGTCGCCGTCGATGGTCCCGACGCTGCTCGTCGGCGATGAGCTGATCGGCAGCAAGTTCGCCTACGGCTACGGCAAATATTCTTCACCGATCGGCCTGATGCCGGATTTCTCCGGCCGCCTGTTCGGCGAAGCACCGGAGCGCGGCGACGTCATCGTCTTCCGCCTGCCCCGCGATCCATCGACGACCTACGTGAAGCGGCTGATCGGCCTGCCCGGCGATCGCATCCAGATGCAGGGCGGGCGGCTTTACATCAACGGCGCCATCGTTCCGCGCCGCGCCATCGGCACGTTTGCCGACGGCAGCGGTGTCCCGCCGCTTCTCTATGTCGAGACGCTGCCGAACGGGCGCGAGCACGAAATCGTGGAGATTTCCGATGCCGAGGAGCACGACGACACGCCGGCGTTCGTGGTGCCGCCCAGGCATTACTTCATGATGGGCGACAACCGGGACAATTCCCTGGACAGCCGCATTGCCGCCGCCGACGGGGGCGTCGGCTTCGTCCCGGAGGACAATCTGGTCGCCCGCGCCGATCGGATCCTGCTGTCGCGCGATCCGGCCGTCGAGTGGTTCGACGTGGCGCAATGGCCGCACGCCTTCCGGCTCGCCCGGTTGTTCGGCCGCATCGACTAGCCCCCGACCCAGAGGCATGGCGGACCCCTGGCGTTTCGGCCCCGTGAGCGAGGCCGATTTCGAGCCGCTGCTGGCGCTGCGCATCGAGGTCATGCGTGAGCACCTCGAGCGCGTGTTTCGCTACAAGCCCGAACGCGCGCGGCGGATCTTCCGCGAGCATTTCGACGAGCCCGGCCTGCGGCTGATCCTGGTCGACGGCGAAAGAGCCGGCTGCGTCGGCTTCCGCAGCGGCGACGGCGAGATCAAGATCGATTCGTTCTATCTCGGCCAACGTTTCCAGAACCGCGGTCTTGGAGCAGTCATTTTGAAGGCGCTGCTGGCGGAAGCCGACGCCCTGCGCCTTCCGGTGCGACTCGAAGTGCTGCGCGGCAGTCCGGCGGGCCGCTTCTATGAACGGCACGGCTTCGTGAAGCTGGGCGAAGACGAGGTCGAGGCCGAGTACGAACGGGCGGTGAGCTGACGCCCATCTACGCTGGGGGTGCGCCGCTCCAGCGATGATTAGTCCCGCCTCAGCATGAACACCGCCTGCTCGCCCAAGAGATTGGCGAGCAGCGGCGGCAGGTTGATCGGCCTGCTGGCGCGGTCGAGCACGATGGCGCGCTCGATGCGCACGCCCATGTCGCGGCACAGCGCGCGGAAGTCGTCGATGCTGCAGAGGTGGATGTTGGGCGTGTCGTACCACTTGAAGGGCAGCGACGGCGTCTCGGGCATGCGGCCGCCGAACACCAGGCGCAGGCGGACCTGCCAGTGCGCGAAGTTGGGGAACGACACGATGGCCCGCTTGCCGACCCGCAGCATCTGGCGCAGCACCTCGCGCGGCTCGCGCGTGGCCTGCAGGGTCTGGCTCAGGATCACGTAGTCGAAGGCATCGTCGGGATAGTCGCGCAGGTCGGCGTCGGCGTCGCCCTGGATCACCGACAGGCCGTTGGCCACGCAGGCGTTGACACCGGCCTGGCTCAGTTCCATGCCGCGCGCGTCGACCCGCTTGAAGTCCACCAGATAGGCCAGCAGCGAGCCGTCGCCACAGCCGACATCGAGCGCGCGCGTGGCCGGGCTGACCATGTCGGCGATGAGCTGCAGATCGACGCGAATGGCGGCGTTCACGGCACGTCCTTCAGCCCGCGCACGGTGCCTGCGCCCTTGAGGAAGCCGGCCAGGGTGCGGAACATCTCGGGCTCTTCCAGCAGGAAGGCGTCGTGGCCCTTGTCGCTCTCGACTTCGACGAAGGAGACGTTGGCGGCCGCCGCATTCAGCGCATGGACGATCTCGCGGCTCTCGCGCGTCGGGAACAGCCAGTCGCTGGTGAAGGACATCAGGCAGTAGCGCGTCGGCGTGCCGCGGAAGGCGTTGGCCAGCACGCCGCCATGGGCGCCGGCGAGGTCGAAATAGTCCATCGCCCGCGTGATGTAGAGGTAGCTGTTGGCGTCGAAGCGGTCGACGAAGCTCGATCCCTGGTAGCGCAGGTAGCTCTCGACCTGGAAGTCGGCGTCGAAACCGAAACCCAGCGCATTGCGGTCCTGCAGGGCGCGCCCGAACTTGCGCTGCAGCGCCTGCTCCGAAAGATAGGTGATGTGCGCGGTCATGCGCGCGACCGCGAGGCCGCGCGCCGGCGCCGTCTGGTGCAGGCGGTAGTCGCCGCCCCGCCAGTCGGGATCGGCCATGATGGCCTGCCGTCCGACCTCGTGGAACGCGATGTTCTGCGCCGAATGGCGGGCCGCGCAGGCGATCGGCACGGCGGAGAATACGCGGGCAGGATAGCTCGCCGCCCATTCCAGCACCTGCATGCCGCCCATCGAGCCGCCGATGACGCAGAACAGGTCGGGGATGCCGAGATGGTCGAGCAGGGCCGCCTGGGCACGCACCATGTCGCCCACGGTCACCACCGGAAAGCGCAGGTTCCACGGCGCGCCGCTGGCCGGCTCGCGGGCGAGCGGGCCGGTCGTGCCCATGCAGCCGCCCAGCACGTTGACGCAGATGACGAAGTAGTGCGCCGGATCGATCACCTTGCCGGGTCCGACGAGGCTCTCCCACCAGCCTTCCTTGCCGGTCACCGGGTGCTGTTCGGCGACGAACTGATCGAGGGTGAGCGCATGGCAGATCAGGACGGCATTGGACTTGTCGGCATTGAGCGTGCCGTAAGTCTGGTAGGCCACCCGGTAGGGGCCGAGATCAACGCCGCAGTCGAGCCGAAGCGGGCGCTCGGTGCCCAGAACCGCGTGGCGGCATTGGGCGAGCGCCTTCCGTTCGGCCTCGGTCAGGTCGTCCAGCTCCACGGCCACTGCCCACTCCAAAAGCGCGGCACTCGCGCAACGAAAAAGCCCCCGACCGTGAAGGTCGGGGGCTTTTCTCAAGCTCTCCGACCTTTTAGCGAGGATTAACGTGGCCGCAAGCCGGTCGGCTCAAATTCCACGGGGGTTTCTATAAGGGCCTCGCCGGCGCCGCGCAAGCGTTTCAAGGCTTGTTTGCCTTTACGCGGAGGGACGGAACGTAGTATCGCCGCTGCCTCACAGGATCACCGGCCTCATGGATTCTCCCAATCTCGACAGCCTGCGGCAGGAAATCGACGCCATCGATAACGAGCTGCATGCCTTGGTCCGGCGCCGGGCCGACCTTGTGGACCGGATTTCCGCGGCCAAGCCGCCCGGCGGACTGGCGCTGCGGCCGGGTCGCGAGGCCCGGGTCATGCGCCAGCGGCTGGCAACCCATCAGGGACCGTTCCCGGTAACCGCCATCTACCGCATGTGGCGGGAGATGATGTGCGCCTTCACGCTGATGCAGACGCCGGACCTCAAGATCGCCATCTGCCGGCCCTCCGACCAGCCCGGATACTGGGATCTCGCGCGCGACCATTTCGGCTGCCAGATCCCGTTCGTCGCCAACGACACGCCGGCCCAGGTGCTGGCGGCGGTGCGCGCCAACCCGTCGACCATCGGCGTCGTGCCGACGCCCATCGAATCCGACGCGACGCCGTGGTGGCCGCTGCTCGCGGGCAGCGACGCGACCTTGCCCAACGTGGTGGCCCGACTGCCCTTCCTGGACATGCCCAACGCGCGGGCCCGCGGCATATCGGCCTTCGTGCTGGCGCGCATGGAGCCCGAGGATTCGGGCGACGATCGCACCCTGATCTCGGTCGAGGCCGCCACGGGGCTCAGCCGCAACCGCATCGCCGGCGCACTGGCCAAGGTCGGCCTGCCCGCCTTCACGTCGGCGCTGGACCAGGTCGCAGGCGGCGTGCATCACTACCTCGTCGAGCTTCCGGGCGTGTTGGCCGACGCCGACGAGCGCTTGCGCGAGCTCGGGACCGCCTTGGGACTGACGAGCGGCCGAGTCGCGGCGATCGGCGCCTATGCCGTTCCGGCCATCCCTCGGACCTAGGGGCACGGCCTTGATCAACTCTTACGGGAGACTGCCATGAGCGCCCTCGCCCCGCGGCCGGGTATCATGAAGATCGCGCCTTACGTGCCGGGCAGGGATTCGGTCGAGGGCAAGGAGACGATCGCCAAGCTGTCGTCCAATGAGGGCGCGCTGGGACCGAGCCCCAAGGCGATGGCGGCCTATGCCAAGGCGGCGACCGAACTGCATCGCTATCCCGATGGCGGCACGGAGAAGCTTTGCGCAGCGATCGGCCGGCGCTACGGCCTCGACGCCCGGCGCATCGTCTGCGGCGCGGGCTCTGACGAGCTGCTGAACCTTCTGGTACGCGCCTACTGCGGCCCGGGCGACGAGCTGCTCTACAGCCAGTTCGGCTTCCTGATGTATCCCATCAACGCGCTGGGCGCCGGCGCCACGCCGATCGCCGCGCCGGAGAAGGATTACCGCGCCGACGTCGATGCGCTGCTGGCGAAGGTCACCGACAAGACCCGCGTCGTCTGCCTCGCCAATCCCAACAACCCGACCGGCAGCTATGTGACGAAGGACGACGTGCGCCGCCTGCATGCCGGCCTGCCGAAGAACGTCCTGCTGGTGATCGACGCGGCCTATGCCGAGTATGTGAGCCGCAACGACTACGAGTCGGGCGTCGAGTTGGTCGATCAGGCCGAAAACGTCGTGATGACCCGCACTTTCTCCAAGATCTACGGCCTGGGCGGTCTCCGGTTGGGCTGGATGTACGGCCCGGCCGGCATCGTCGACGTCATGAGCCGGCTGCGCCAGCCCTTCAACGTCAACCTGGCGGCGCAGATCGCCGGCATCGCCGCGCTCGAGGACATCGCCCACACCGACGCCAGCCGCACCAACAACGATATCTGGCTGCCCTGGCTCAGCGCCGAGCTCGCCAAGCTCGGCCTCAAGCCTTTGCCCAGCGTCGGCAACTTCCTCCTGGTCGGCTTCGACTCGAAGGAGCGCGCGGCCGCCGCCAACGACTGGATGATGAATGACGGCCTGATCCCGCGCCTGGTCGCGAGCTATGGCCTGCCCGAGCATCTGCGCATCACCATCGGCACCGAGGCCGAGGTGAAGGCCGTGCGTGATTCACTCGCCCGCTTCGTCGCCGCGAAATGAGCAAGCCAGCCAAGAGCCCGCCGATGTTCGGCAAGATCGCGCTGATCGGCATCGGCCTGATCGGCGGCTCGATCGCGCTCGCCGCGCGGCGCGGCGGCTTTGCCAAGAAGATCGTGGCCGCCACGCGGCGGCCCGAGACGGCCGAGACGGCCAACCGCCTGAAGCTGGTCGATCATTGCGGCACCGACCTCGCGGCCGCCTGCGAGGATGCCGACCTGGTGATCGTCTGCACGCCGGTCGGCGCCTGCGGCGAGGCCGCCCGCCTCATCGCGCCCAGGCTCAAGCCCGGCTGCATCGTCTCCGACGTGGGATCGGTGAAGCAGGCGGTGATCGACGCCATGCAGCCGCACATTCCGGCGGGCGTGCATTTCGTGCCGGCGCATCCGGTGGCCGGCACCGAGAATTCTGGTCCCGAGGCGGCGCTCACCGAGCTGTTCGACGGACGGTGGACCATCCTGACGCCGTTGCCGGGCGGCGATCCCGCCGCCGTCGACAAGCTCGAGGCGTTCTGGAGGGGGCTGGGCAGCGAGGTGCAACGGCTCGATCCGGCCGACCACGACCGCATCCTGGCCATCACGTCTCATCTGCCGCATCTGATCGCCTACACCATCGTCGGCACGGCCGACGATCTGGCCGGCCATCTCAACAGCGAGGTGCTGCGCTTCGCTGCCGGCGGCTTCCGCGATTTCACCCGCATCGCCGCCTCCGATCCGACGATGTGGCGCGATGTGTTCCTGAACAACCGCGAGGCGGTTCTCGAGGTGCTGCAGCGCTTCCAGGAAGATCTCTTCTACCTGCAGCGCGCCATCCGCTGGGGCGAGGGCGACAAGCTGTTCGACCTGTTCACGCGCACGCGCGAGATCCGCCGCGCCCTGATCCACCTCCACCAGGCGTGAGCTCGACTCCGGACCAGCACCACCACCACCTCACCCTGAGGAGCGGCCCGCAGGGCCGCGTCTCGAAGGGTGGCAACAGGCGCGGTGCGCGATCCCATCCTTCGAGACGCACGCCTGCGGCGTGCTCCTCAGGATGAGGCGTTCGCTTGCGGACAGCGCCAGGCCCCGCTGGGTCTTCGGCTACGGCTCGCTGATGTGGAATCCGGGCTTCGCCACGCCCGAGACGCGGGCCGCGCGCCTGCACGGCTGGCATCGCGCCCTCTGCATCTACTCCGAGCATTATCGCGGCACGCCGAAGCAGCCCGGCCTCATTCTCGGCTTGCTGCCGGGCGGCTCGTGCCGCGGCCTCGCCCATCGCCTGCCGGCCGAGCGCTACGATGCGGTACGCCGCTATCTGATCCGGCGCGAGATCGACAATGACGGCGTCTACCAGGAGACGATCCGGCCGATCCATCTCGACAACGGCCGCACCGTGCCGGCGTTGGTCTATCTCGCCGACCGCCGCCATCGCCAGTTCGCGGGCAAGCTGCCGTTCGGCGAAGCCGTATCGCTGGTCCGCCGCGGACAGGGCGCCACCGGCACGAATCTCGCCTATGTTCAGAACACCGCAGCCCATCTCGTCGAGTTGGGCTTGCGCGATCGCGGGCTCGAGGAGCTGGCGCGCCGGGCCTCTTCTAGCGGCGGGCCGCGCCGTCGGTGAAAACGGCCCGGGCGACGAAGCGCAGCTCGTCGCGCGCCTGCTCGACCGTGAGGCCAAGCCGCTGACGCAGCACGACCCAGCTCTCGGGTGAGAGCGCCATCGCCAGCGCATTCAGCGTGCGCTCGCGCGCCTCGGGCGGCAGCGCCGTCAGCTCGCGGTCGAACCAGTGCGCAAGCTGCATGCGATTGGCGGCGTACATCTGCACCACCATGTCGGCAGCCTCGGACGAGCGGCGCTGCAGCGTTTCCACGAAGGTCCACATCGGCAGCAGGCGTTCGCAGCGCTCGCTGCACTGATTGATGATCATCGAGACGCGCTCGTCGATCGGCCAGGTGCCGCCCGGATCGGGCGCTTCTCCGACAACCGCGGCGAGCACGCGGCCGAGGACGGCGACGTAGAGCTCGGCGGTGTCGGAAAAATGCTGGAAGACGGTGCGCGCCGAGACGCCGGCCATCTTGGCGATGTCGCGCACGATCGGCGCCACTTCCCCGGCCAAAGCCAGAGCCAACGCCGATGCGATGATGGCTTCACGCGTGCGCGCCACGCGATCGCCACGGCCGGCCTGTTGCAACTGCGGCTGGTGAGCAAAAGTTTCAACGTCCATACGCGCATCTCCCCGGGAGCAGGCCGTCACGACGCGGTCCACGCGAACTGCAGCGAACCACGGTACGTTTCTCGTCCCTAGTTCACTACGAGAGCAGATAGTAAAGCATCTCCGACTCAAGTGCGATGATGCGCTATAAACGCACGTTTCATGTAAGCAACTCGTAAGCTCACGGTGTCTAGAATGTCTGACAAGAACTTCGCTGCCGCATCGCTCGCCGCTCAGGCAATGGGCTGGATCGATCCGGTGACGAAGGCCGTCGTGCCGCCCATTCACATGGCGAGCACATATCAGCGCGACGAGGACAACGGCTATAGCTCCGGACGCATCTATGCGCGCGCCGACAATCCGACATTCGACCAGGCCGAGGCGACACTGGCCGCCCTCGAAGGCGGCCCGAAGGCACTGATCTTCTCGTCGGGCATGAGCGCCGCCACCGCCTGCTTTCTTGCCTTGACGCCCGGCGACCACGTCGTGGTCCCCAAGGTGATGTACTGGTCTTTGCGCAACTGGCTTGCAACTTTTGCAACGCAGTGGGGCCTGAAAGTCGACTTCGTGGAGGCCGACCGGACCGACGCGATTGCCGTCGCGGTCAGGCCCGGCGCCACCAAGCTGGTGTGGATCGAGACGCCGGCCAATCCGACCTGGAGCATCACCGACATCGCGGCCGCGGCCGAGGTCGCCCATCGCGCCGGCGCGCTGCTGGGCGTCGATTCGACGGTGGCGACGCCGGTACTGACGCGGCCGATCGAGCATGGCGCCGACGTCGTCATGCACTCGGCGACCAAATACCTCAACGGCCACTCCGACATCATCGCCGGCGCCCTCATAGGCGCGCGCGACGATGCCTACTGGGCGAGGCTGCGCACCATCCGCGCCCAGCTCGGCACGATCCTGGGCCAGACCGAGGCGTGGCTGCTGATGCGCGGCATGCGCACCCTGTTCCCGCGGGTCGCCTGGGCCTGCCGCTCGGCCGAGGCGCTGGCCGAGCGTTTCGCGGCGCATCCCATGGTGGAAGAGGTGCTCTATCCCGGCCTGCCCTCTTTCGCCGGCCATGCGGCGGCGAAGAGACAGATGACGGGCGGCTTCGGCGGCATGCTGTCGGTGCGCATCAAGGGCGGCGAGCGCGCGGCGATCGCCACCGCGGCACGGGTCGGTCTGTGGAAGCGCGCGACGTCGCTGGGCGGCGTCGAAAGCCTGATAGAGCATCGCGCCAGCATCGAAGGGCCCGGCACGCCCTGTCCGACCGATCTGTTGCGGCTTTCGGTCGGGGTCGAGGATGCGGGCGATCTTTTTGACGATCTCGATCAGGCGTTGAAGCGCGCGCACAACGCTTGATCTGTATCTGTCGTCTCGCGCGGGGTCACCCCCGCGCTGGAGCGCAGCGAAGGAGCTGCGCTCAGGATGACAGAGAGAAGCCCTCGCGCAGAGGATCGTCGTCGTCGAAGCGAAACCGCGCTTCGCCCGTCTGGTAGGCGTGGCCGCCAACCTCGACGATCACCGACTTATGTCGGCCGACTGGCGCCCCCGCGCGCAGAACCTTGCCGCTGAAGACTGCATCGGTACAGCTCTCGAACAACCGCTCCTCGCCGATTCCCACCTTGCGGCGCGCCACCTCGAGCGCCAGGCGCGCCGTCACGCCGCTGCCGGTCGGGCTGCGGTCGATCTGTCGGCCGGCGAAGATGCAGATATTGCGGCTCGCGCGGCCATTCGCCCCGTCGCCGCCATCGGTCAGGATCGTTCCGTAGAGAAAAGCGAGATCGGGCTCGTCGGCATGCTCGAGGGGGATCGCCGCGGCGGCAGCCTTGGTGATTTCCTCGCCGGCATCGACGATGGCGCGCATCGGCGAGGAGCGGAGATCGAGGCCGATCGAGTCGGCGGCAAGGATCGCATAAAAGGCGCCGCCATAGGCGACGTCGACCGTCACCGGCCCCCAGGTGCGGGTCGGCGCGATGCGATCCCGCGCATGGGCGAAGGCCGGCACGCTTTCGAAGCGCACTATGCCATCGTCGGCAACGTGCGCCGTTACCAGCCCGCAGGGACATTGCAAGCGCACGACAGTCTCGGACTGGGGCGTCTCGGGTTCGCGCCTGACCACGCGGCCGCTGTCGACCGCCCAGCGCGCCAGCGCGATCGTGGCGTGGCCGCACATGGTGCTGAAGCCCTCGTTGTGCATGAACAGCACGGCGAGATCGGCCTCGGGGTGGTCGGGCTCGACCAGGAGCGCGCCATACATGCCGTCATGGCCGCGCGGCTCCAGCATCAGGCCGCGCCGCAGGTGATCGAAGCGCTCCTTCGCCTCGCGCCGCTTGTCCAGGAGCGTCTTGCCTGAAAATCGCGGCCAGCCGTCGATGATGATGCGGGTCGGCTCGCCGCCCGTATGCATCTCCACGGTCGAGAGGATCACCCGAACACCTGCGGCAGCCCCGCGCCGATGCGTTCGTTCATCATCTCGATCGAGCCGTCGGTGTAGGCGGCGATCTTGGCGCCAGCCAGATGACGGGCCAGCGGATACTCGGCGCGCAAGCCGTTGGCGCCCATCGCCTGGATGCAATCGGCGATGCGCCGGACCGCCATCTCGGTCGCGAACTTCTTGGCGTACGCCGCCGGCAGCACCGCATCGCCCCCCTCGTCGATCAGGCGCGACGCGCGATAGGTCAAGAGCCGCGCCGCTTCGAGGTCGGTCGCGGCGTCGACCAGCTTCCAGCGCACGCCCTGATGGCCGAGCACCGGCTGGCCGAAGGTCTTGCGCTGCTGCGTGTAGCGCACCGCCGTCTCCAGCGAGGCCTGCAGCATGCCGCAGCACATGGCGGCGACGTAGGCGCGCGCACCGTTGATGCCGGCCAGCGCCGCCTTGAAGGCCTGGCCCGGCGGATGCAGCACCGCCTCGTCCGGCGCCAGGTAGTCGACCAGACGGAAACCGCCGACGCCGATGGCGTGGCCGCCATGCAGCTCGAATGGCGGGTCGCGCTGGAAGCCCGGCCGGTCGGCCTCGACGGCGAAACAGGCGATACCGCGATAGCCCTGCGTTCGATCGGTCTGGGCATAGGCCACCGAGAGGCCCGCGACCGCGGCGTTGGTGATCCACGCCTTGGCGCCGTTCAGCTTCCAGCCGCCCTCGACTTTCACCGCCGACATTTCCAGGCCGCCGAAATCGCTGCCGACGCCGGGCTCGCTCAGCCCGGCACAGCCGATCACCTCGCCTGCGATCATGCGCGGCAGCAGGCGCGCCACGTGCGCCGGCTGGCCGTCGCGGGCAAAGCGCGCGACGGCGTTGTGATGATTGATCAGCGCAAAGGCGAAGGCGAAGTCGTGTCGCGCGATCTCCTCGAAAGCGCGCAGCTTGCAGGAGAAGGAAAGCCCCTGCCCGCGATGCTTCTTCGCCAGCTCGATGGTATTGAGACCGGCAGCGCAGGCAGCCTTGATGGCCTCCAGCGGATAGCGCCGCTCCCATTCCCAACGCGCGGCATTGGGCGCGACATGTTCCTGGGCAAAAGCCTTGGCCCGCGCCACGACGGCGCGTTCTTCTTCGGTCAAGACCTCGTCCAGCATTGGCTCTAGATGGCACTGTCTCGGTTTGAAATTCAACCCTGCTGACGCCTCTCGTCTCGCCGCGGAGTGGCCTATAATCCAGGCATGCCGCGCCAAGAACCGAGCCTGCGCCAGCAATTGATGGAAGCCCGCGCGAACGTGCAGCGGCAGATTGTTCTGCTCCGGGATAAGCCGTACCCGTTCCCGGTAACCGACGACGGCGTCAACTTCATCGGCGAGAACGGCCATTTGATTGCCACGCTCAAACAAACTCTCAGGGAGATCGAGGACAGCCTGGCCGCGTTGGGAGCAGACGACGCCGAAAGGACCTGATCGGCGATTGGACCTCCGGCGCATCCACGGGCTAGAATATCGTCGACGCGGGTGTAGCTCAGGGGTAGAGCGTCGGCTTCCCAAGCCGTAGGTCGCGGGTTCAAATCCCGTCGCCCGCTCCAATCACCGCAAATTGAGCGTTGCTCATTGTGGAACATTGGCGACATGCTGACCGCTACGCCTTTATCGCCATCTCGGCATTCGTGCGGTGACTCTTGGCGCGCGCGATGGGATAGGAAAGGTCCCAAAGGACAGCCGATCCATATTTGATCGGAGTGTTGGGCCGGACATGGCGTCGCAGCGACGTTGGTACATGCCCAGCACTTTGCATGATAGTTTCTCTCTATTGAATTCGGAGGGAGAGACTGTGTCATCGACACGCAGTATTGCCGTGAAACTTCCCCATATCAGGCTTTCCGACGCCGATTGGGCGGACTGTTTCGAAATCGATATCAACAACCGGCGTCTGACGGCGATCGAAGCCGCCCGCCTGTCGATGGGCCGCATGCCGAACTGGGTGCGGCGCCTGGTGGCGCTTCGAAACTTTCTCGGACACTTCGTCGGGCTCAAGGCCGGCTCGGAGTCCGCGCCATCGCCCCACCAAGACAAGATCGGCATATTTCCGCTGCTCTCACAGAGCGAGAGGGAGGTCGTTCTCGGCCTCGACGACTGGCATCTCGATTTTCGCTTGGTGATCGAAGTTGCTGATCTCGGCGAGCACGGCACGCGGGTTAGGGCAACGACCCTTGTCCAGCGCAAGAATCTCTTCGGGCGCTTCTATATCGGGCTGGTGACACCCTTTCATAATGTGATCGTGCCAGTCGTCCTTCGCGGAGCGAGCCGGCCGCTCACCTCACCACGGTGACCGCGACTGCACGTGGGTTCGATTGCCTTCTCCCCTCACGAGTAGGTCGTCGATGAAATTGGCGCAAAGTAGGAGTGAAAAGGCTCTTGCCCTTCGGATTCGATGGACAAGTTGAAAGGGATTGTCTGAAGCCACGCTTCATAGTTGCGCGGGTCGTCGGCCGAAAAGGTCGCGCGGACAACTTGGAAGGCGCCCCCTACGGCGTAGAGGTCGATTGGCTTTGCAGGATCATCAAGCGCTTCAATCGCGGCGGCAAGCTCAGGTGGAAACAGAGGCTCACCCGCCCGAGGTACTCCCACGAGCGGGATTTTCTGCTATGTTCAGCGCGCTTCTTCGGCCGACAGCGCACCTATGGTGCACCTAACGTAGATGTGTTGAGAGCCAAGTCGTAGAAAAATCAGCGTGTTTCCGGCGCTCACGGGAGCAGAGCGTCGGCTTCCCAAGCCGTAGGTCGCGGGTTCAAATCCCGTCGCCCGCTCCAATATTTTCCAAGGCAGGAATGACCCCATGGACTCGGTGGTATCGGCGCCGGTCGCGGCCAGCGGCGACTTTTCAGCCGATGCTGCCCGCTTCTCCGCCTATTGGCGCGACGCCAAGCAACAGCTCTCCCGCCTGCCCGCCAAACCCAAGCGAGACACGGCCACTCATGAGGCGGCCGAGGCCCTGAAGCAGGCCGCGCGCGACGCCCGCTTCGCCTTCCTGCGCCGCCATGGCCGTACGCTCTACGACCGGCTGACCGGCGGGCGGCACAAGTTCGTGCGCATCGAGCAACTGGCCTACGATGCGGCCGATGTGGTCCCTGGCCTGGCGCCTACGCGCGCCGAGGTCTTGGCGGAAGCCGAGCTGCGCCAGTCCGAGAAGGACGGCTGCGAGATCGACCAGGGCATTCTCTTCAACCAGTTCCTCGCCGACCCCGAGTGCGGGCTGCATCTCTGCCACGCCATGCTGCTGCCCCGCCCAGAATCGGCCGAGGCGCTGGCCAAGTTCCTGCGCGACGGCCGGCTCGATCTCGGCTTTGCCCGAGTCGAGCGCCAGGGCAAGGCGGCCGTGCTCCTGCTCGCCAACAAGCGCTTCCTCAACTCCGAGGACAACTCGACCCAGCCCGCGACCGAGATCGCTGCCGACGTCTGCATCCTCGACTCGCAGAGCGAGGTCGCGGTGCTGCGCGGCGACGTCGTGCCCGACGGCAAATATGCCGGCCGGCGCGTCTACAACGCCGGCATCAACCTCACGCACCTCTATTACGGCAAGATCCCGTTCCTGTGGTTCCTGGTCCGTGATCTGGGGTTCGTGAACAAGATGCTGCGCGGCCTGGCCAAGCCCGAGGTGTCCCCGGATGAGGTCTCGGGCGAATCGATCGAGAAACTGTGGATCTCGGCGGTCGAGACCTTCGCCATCGGCGGCGGCTGCCAGATCCTCTTGGCAACCGACTTCAACGTTGCCGAGCGCGGCGCCTACCTTACTCTGCCGGCGCGCAAGGAAGGCATCATCCCGGCGATGGCCAATCTTCGCCTGGCGCGCTTCGTCGGCGATCGCATCGCCCGCCAGGCGATCATGTACGAGCGCCGCATCGAGTGCGATTCCGATGTCGGCCGCATGATCTGCGACGAAGTCATCGAGCCCGGCGCCATGGACGAGACCATTGCGCGCGTCATCGACCGGTTGACCGGCTCAGGCGTCGTGGGCTCGATCGGCAATCGCCGCGCGCTGCGGTTCGCGGCCGAGCCGCTCGACACCTTCCGCCGCTATGCCGCCCTCTATGCCCGCGAGCAGGCCTACTGCCATTTCAGCCCGGCGCTGATCGCGAATCTCGAGCTTTACTGGAACGCCCAGAACCGACGCGCTTAGGCTGGGGGCGCGCCACTCCAGTGGCGCGTCATGGTCTTCCGGACCGCGGTCCACATGAGCATGAGAAGACGCGCCACTGGAGTGGCGCGCCCCCAGCGCTCAGTGCTCGCGGGGCGCGTGCTTGCCCAGGATGCGCTGCAGGGTGCGCCGGTGCATGTTGAGGCGGCGCGCCGTCTCCGAGACGTTGCGATCGCACTGCTCGAAGACGCGCTGGATGTGCTCCCAGCGCACGCGGTCGGCCGACATCGGGTTGGAAGGCGGCGGCGGCAGCTTGCGGCCGTGTGCGGTCAGCGCCTGCTCGATGGCGTCGGCGTCAGCCGGCTTGGCGAGATAGTCGACGGCGCCTTCCTTCACCGCGGCGACGGCGGTGGCGATATTGCCGTAGCCGGTCAGCACGACGATGCGGATGTCGGGCCGCGCCTGGCGCAACGGCCCCACCAGCTCGAGCCCGTTGCCGTCGCCCAACCTTAGGTCGAGCACGGCGAAGGCCGGCGGGCGCGCGGTCTGCGCCAGCGCCTCGGCGACCGAGCCGACCGAGGTGACGATGAACCCGCGCAGCTCGAGCGCGCGCGCGATCCTGTTGCGGAACGCCGCGTCGTCGTCGGCGATCAGCAGGGTGCGATCCTTGTTCGTCGTCGCGCCGGCAATGGCGGGCGACACGGTGCGGTTGGCGCCGGTGTCCTGGCTCATGGCGACTCCTTCGACATCGGCCGCTATGTAGCCTTGAAGACGGGATTTGGCCAGCGCACGGAGACCGCCGCGCCGGCGCCGGCCTGGCGATTGCCGAAGGTGACGGTGGCGCCGGTGCGTTCCAGTAGCGTCTTGGCGATGAAAACGCCCAACCCCATGTGTCCTTCCTCGCCCTGGCGCGTGGAAATGAACGGGGTGCCCAATTCGTCGAGCAAGGCCTGCGAGAAGCCCGGGCCGTCGTCGGAGACTTCGACTTCCGACCATTCGGTGGTCCAACGGGTGTCGACACGTATTTCGCGCCGGGCGAACGAAACGGCGTTGTGAACGATATTGCCTATTCCCTGCATGATCTCCGGACTGCGCACCTGGATCGGCGCCGTCGCGGGCACGCCCTCGCCGGCCGGGCCGGACTCGAAGATGATGGCAATGCTGTCGCGCTTGTAGCTCTGCGCCGCGGCCTCGATCAGCGCCGGCAGCGGCACCAGCGTGTAGGCATCCGACACGTCGCCCGCCGGATCGACCGACAGGCGGGCGAGGATGGCGCGGCAGCGATCGGACTCGGCCGACAGGAGCTCGACATCCTCGCGCAGCGGATCGTCGGCCTCGACCTCGTGCAGCATTTCCTTGGTCACCACCGCGATCGTCGACAAAGGCGAGCCGAGCTCATGAGCGGCGGCGGCGGCCAGCGCGCCCAGTGCCGACAGGCGCTGCTCGCGGGCGAGCGCTGCCTGCGCCGCGCCCAGCGCATCGGC
>Ga0210383_10001003_pt1 | contig 26012 bp, 20 predicted proteins | sample IncBWC14OmetaG_FD_160072 | JGI IMG/M metagenome (GOLD analysis project Ga0210383, IMG submission 160072) | Forest soil microbial communities from Barre Woods Harvard Forest LTER site, Petersham, Massachusetts, United States - Inc-BW-C-14-O ... | reverse complement strand
ATTGAAGTCGGGGAGGAGTGCGACGGCAAGCACATGACGCCGGAAGATTATGGCGCCATCTACATTCAAGTGGCGGATGCGGTCCACAAGCTAACGCCCGGCGCCAGGTTGGGCGGTCCGATTTTCGAAGGCGTCGATAAAGACATCACCCTCTGGGCGGACGATCAGGGACGCACTTCGTGGATGGAGCGATTCGTCGATTACCTGAAGGCCCACGGACATCTTGAGGATCTCTCATTCATGTCGTTCGAACACTACCCGTTCATGATCAATGGATTCAGTCCGCCGAACGACTGGGCGGCCCTTTACACGGAACCCGGAATTATGAAGCACGTCCTGCACATGTGGCGTGAGGACGGCGTCCCCGCGGAGGTGCCGCTGATTATTTCAGAGAGTGGAATCACGGCGGGGCGAAGCGGACCGGGCTACTTAGGCGTGACTGGCCGCGCTATCTGGGAATGCGACGCGTTTGGCACATTCTTTGAACAGGGCGGCACAGCGTTCTATCGTCCGGCAATCAATAATGGCGCCGGTGGTCGCGGGAACCTCAGCGCCAACGGTGGCGCTGATGGCGGTGGAGCGTATGGCACGCCTGCATATACTCCTTATTCTTCCGCACACATCATTAATTTCGAATGGCTGCAGCACGGCGCGGGAGCGAACAAGATTTTCCCCGCCTCGGCCGACCTTAAGGACGCTGCCGATCGGACCGTGGTTACCTCATACACTGTCAAACGTCCCGACGGGAACTGGTCGTTAATGCTGATTAACCACGATTTGAATGCGGCCCACCCGGTTCATCTCGTCATCGAGGATGACAAGCACGTCAGCCATCCTTTCGTCGGATCTGTAGCTCTTGTGCAGTATTGCAACACCCCTGCTGAGGATAAGAACATCACGATTGCTGCCACGCCCGACGGCATGTACACACTCCCAGCCGGGTCGATCACCGTGCTTCGCGGGAAGCTACGGTAGTTCAGCCCACTTTAGCCGACCTTCCTTACAAGCCCTACTCGTGCGCGGGCGGGTCCTGGCCGGGTCAAAACCAGGATTCTGTGGTGGTGGGGAGGGGGGTAGCACTTTTGCCGCCTCTATTCAGAACTCGGGCCGTTCAGCGTGGGAGCGGGTCGAGTTGAATATCCCAAACCAACCGAGCTCCAGAGTGTGTGGCTCCAGTATGGTTTCAAGTTGGTTGGGACGGGGTCAGCGCAGCCAACAAGAGCCGACGGCCCTGCGGAGCACAATAACTGCCGAATGAGAGGCCCTGGGCCCGACTTGGAGGCGTCGGGTCCGACTGTAAGCCCTTGAAAACGAGTGAGGGCGGCGAGAACGATCCATTTGCGACACCGGTCAGGTTTTAGGAAACCAGTTCGTGTCCAGCCTGGCGTAGCAGTTCGACTGCGCCTCCCATGTGCTCTTCCGGGATGAAAACGTAGTCGGTGTCGTAAGTGCTGACGGCGAAGATGGGGACGCTGTTTCCGGAGAGTGGCTGGATGAAGGACAGCAGGATTCCAGTTTGCGAAAACAGGAATGGGCCTTCGAGCTTAAGGCACATCCAGCGCGGACTGGCAGGGACATCTTTTGGAATGTTGCCGGCGGGGCAGACGATGGAGAGTTCGTCGACAGTGCGCGTGATCGAAGTGAACTCGCGGCTCGTGGCCCAGGCGGGGACAGGCGCGTCCGGGGCGAGGCGGAGGATGGCGTAAGGGCCGCGGAGCTGGCGGAATTTGAGTTGGGGCGCGCGAGGAGCGTGGGGTTCGGCGGGAGTGGGCATGAGTGTCGCGACAGGATAGCAATTTATCGAGTGGCTTGTGGCGAAAATTACGGGCAAGAGCCACAGCTTGTACCCGCTGCCTCGCTGCGCTCGGCTCAACATCCGAGGCGGCTGTCTCTACGTGAGAGTTGCTGCGTAGGGGCTAGTGGCGCGGTGGCGGGTTTCGAATTCTTCGCGGGTGCAGAGGGTTTTTGTGTCGGTGATGCGGTCGACGGCTAGGATGCCGTCGAGGTGATCGATTTCGTGCTGCAGGAGTTCGGAGAGGTTGCGGTCGTCTCCGGCGCGGAATTCGTGATGCGCGCCGTCGACAGCTTGATAGCGGACGGTGATCTCGCGGTGGCGTTCGACTTGCATGAAGATGGAAAGGAAGCTGAGGCAGGCGTCCCAGACTACGATCTTCTCTTTGCTGCGTTCGATGATTTCTGGATTGATGAAGGGCCAGGGTTTTTCTCCCGGCAGTTGCAGGAAGATTACGCGCTGCAGGACGCCCAGTTGGGGGGCGGCGATGCCGCGTCCGTAGCCGGTGGTGGCGCGCCAGTGGGCGAGGGTGTCAGCCAGGTCTTCGATTAGTGCGGCGATTTCGGGGGTGGAGGGACTGGCGACTGCGAGGGATTTTTGGCGCAGGATAGGGTTGCCGAGTTGGAGGATGGGTTTGAGCGGCATGGTGGCTTCGGGCTTCGGGGAAAGGCTAGACTGACCGTCGGCGGTTTTGCAAGCGGGAGTTGTAGCGGGCCGCCAGAGCGTCGCCCGGCCGGACAGACGAGTGGCTGTCTCCACATGGACCGGTGCCAGGGGTCATAGGCCTCGCGGGCTAAAGCCCGGAGTCAACCGGGCGCCTTGCGCGGCGCTGAAGCACCGCTCTTCCACGTCACCGCAGGTAGCACTCAGAATCGGCAGTGGCCATCCACAATCAGCAATCAGGAAACCAGCATCAGCGATCTTCGATCTGAAATCTACAATCAGCAATCTACCATCAGCAATCTACCATCGGTCATCGGTAATCCGCGCTCCGCGATCATCTGGCCGCGGCGGCGTCGAAGAGGTTTAGGAATTCCAGTTTTTTTTCGGCTGGTAAGAAGGAGGCTTCGAAGGAGTTGCGGGCTAGTTCGCGGAGGTGCTCGTCGGTGAAGGCGAAGGTATCTTGCGCGAGCTGGTATTCGCGGTTCAGGGTGGTGCCAAACAGCGCCGGGTCGTCGGTATTGAGGGTGATCATCACTCCCTGGTCGAAGTAGCGCTTCGCGGGATGGTCGGCAATGGCGGGGCAGACTCCGGTGCGGACGTTGCTAGTGAGGCAGAGTTCGACAGGAATCTGGCGCTGCCCGAGTTCATCGATCAGGTCGGAATCGTGCGCGGCGGTGAGGGCGTGGCCGATGCGTTCGGCGCGCAGGTTGAGCGCTCCCCAGATGGATTCGGGCGGTCCGGTTTCGCCGGCGTGGGCAGTGGCGCGGAGGCCGTGGTCGAGGGCGTAGTTGTAGACGCTGCGGAAAAGTTCGGGCGGACCTTTTTGTTCGTCGCCGCCAATGCCGATGCCGACCACGTTGCGCTCGCGATAGAAAACGGCGAGCTCGAAAACTCTTTGCGCCTGTTCCACACCGAAGTGGCGGGTAGCGTCAAAAATCCAGAGCAGCGAGATGCCGAAATCGCGGGCGCCGCGGGCGCGTCCGCGCTCGAGAGCGTCGAAGATGGCGGGGAAATCCTGCTTGCGGCGCAGACACACGCCGACCGCGACGTAAACTTCGGCGTGGAGAATGTTTTCCGCTTTCAGTTGCTGCATGAGGCGGTAGGTGATGAACTCGTAGTCGTCGGGGCCGCGGAGGTGCTCGCTGACCGCCTTGAACGCCATGAGGAAGCTGGCGAAATCGGTGTAGTTGTAGAGCTGGGTGGTTTCGGCGAGGGTGGCGCGGTCTCCGTGACGCTCGCGGAGTTCGAGCAAGGTGGAGGGTTCAACGGCGCCCTCGAGATGGAGATGCAGCTCGGCCTTGGGGAGCTGGCGAATAAAGCTGGAAGGTGGCCGGTCTGGCGCGGACGGCATGCACTGATTGTAGGGAAAAGCAGTGGCTAGTGGCTAGTGGTCAGTGGCCAGCAAGACCGGAGCCAGGGTCAGAGATCAGGGATCAGGGGCCAGTTAAGACCGGGCTGAGGTCTGAGGAGCGTGAAGGCGGGGTTTCCGTTTACAATCGCGGGTCGGCGAACAGTTTCCGAGACGAAAGGATTTTTCATATGCGAATCGTTCCTCGAACGTTGGTCTTACTGTCGATTTCGCTGGCGATGTTGGCCGCAGGTATTTTTTCTTCCACGTTTTCCGCGCAGGCGCAGTCGGCGCTGCAGGTGAAGACGGCTTCCGGTTTGGTGGAAGGGAAGGAAATAGGGACGGTGCATGCGTTTCTGGGCATCCCTTACGCGGCGGCGCCGGTGGGTAATTTGCGGTGGAAGCCGCCGATGCCCGCGGCGAAGTGGGACGGGGTGCGCAAGGCTACGGAATTTGGATCGCATTGCATGCAGACGAATGTTTACGGCGACATGGTGTTCCCTGATCCGGGCGGTAGTGAAGACTGCTTATCGCTGAATGTGTGGGTACCCACGAACGCGCAGGCGAAGCGTCCGGTGATGGTATGGATTTATGGTGGAGGATTCGTGGCGGGTGGAACTTCGGAACCGCGGCAGCATGGAGAAGTTCTGGCGCAGCAGGGTGTGATCGTGGTCAGCATGAATTACCGGCTGGGAATGTTTGGATTTTTTGTGCATCCGGAGCTGGCAACAGAATCCGAGCACCATGCGGCGGGAAATTATGGACTGCTCGATCAGTTGGCGGCGCTACGCTGGGTGCATGAAAATATCGCCGCGTTCGGGGGCGATCCCGGCAACGTTACGATTTTTGGCGAGAGCGCGGGATCGTTTTCGGTGAGCGCGCAGATGGCGTCTCCGCTGGCGAAGGGATTGTTCCAGAAGGCGATTGGGGAGAGCGGGGCGGCATTTTCGAATCGCGGGCTTTCGTTTGCGCCGCTGGCGGAGCGCCAAGCAAAAGATGCGAAGCTGGCCAGTTCTGCGCTGGGAGTGAGCACGCTGGCGGAGTTGCGGGCTATTCCGGCGCAGAAATTGCTGGACGCGTTTTCGAGGCCGGGGGGGCCGGAGGCGTCCTCGTTTGGTCCGGATGTGGATGGATATTTTCTGTCGGAATCGGTGCCGGCGACTTTTGCGGCGGCAAAACAGAACGACGTTGCGCTGCTGGCGGGCTGGAATCACGATGAGCAGGGATTGAATAAAGTGCCGGCGGACAAGTCGGCGAGGGATGCGCTGAAAGCCACCGCGGACAAGGAGTTTCGCGCAAGGGCGACGGAATTTCTGAAGCTGTACCCGGGTGAGACCGAGGAGCAGGCGCGGCGGTCGATGGCAGACTTCGAGGGGGACCGTTTTATTGCGTTCGCCACGTGGAGATGGCTGGAGGCGGCGGTGAAGACCGGGAGGCAGCCGGTGTATCGGTACCGGTTTGACTTGTCGCTGCCGCCCGATGAGAAGGGGCAGCCGCAGGGCGCGTATCACTCCGCGGAGATTGAATATGTGTTCGGGCAACTGGATTCGAAAACGGATGTGACGTGGCGTCCGGAGGATCGTGCGCTGAGCGCGATGATGCAGAAATATTGGGCGAATTTTGCCCGCACAGGCGATCCGAATGGGCCAGGGCTGGCGAAGTGGCCGGTGTATTCTCCGGCTGAGGGATGGCCGGTCATGCATTTGAGCGCGCAGCCGGAGGCGCAGAAGGATGCGCTGCGGGGAAGGTATTTGTTTTTGAGTGCGGGGCAGAAGTAGGCAAACCCAAAATCTAGCGCGGAGACACGAAGCCACGGAGAAGACCAAGAAGACTGCCCAACCCCTTTTCAGGCGTTGTGGCACACAGGAGCGCGGGTCCTTCGACTGCGCGCGCCGATTTGCTTCGCTCACCGGTCCGCGGCGCTCATTGAACCGGTTCAGTCAGGGTCGGCCGGTTCCGCCTCGTCTTCTTTTTGTCCCATTTCTCGCTGCAGCTTCGCCAGGAGCTGCGCGCGCTGCTCGGTGCTCAACTCACGCCGCAATTCTTCCAGAGCCAGGGCCACGATGTGGTAGTGGTGCGCTCCGGCAAATTTCGAGTCGGCGGTGATGTTGAGCCAGAGTTTGTGCATGAGTTCTACATCCTGCGGGCGCAGGCGCGGAGTGTGCGGGCCCAGCGCAAATTCGCGCACCGTTCCGTCCGGGGCGCACACTTCCAGCGTAAGGCGCGGACGCGGCTCAGGCATGCGTTCCCACGCGTCGCCAGTGAGTTTCGCCTGCTCGTCGGCGGTGAGTTTGTTGGAGAGTCCGCAGATTACGCGGCTGGATTCGAGGCGCTGCGCCGTCACCATGATGGCTTCAAACACGTCGGTCGCCGGCACCACGAGCAGCGAAATTGGCTTGCCTTCTTTTTCCGCGACCGAAACAGCAGCGGTGAAAAGCTCCTGCTCGTAGTGGTCAAAGACCTGGCTGGCTTCAAAAACCGTGCTGCCGCTGAAGCTGTGCTCGCGATGGTAGAGGCGGGCGCTCATTACGACCACGTCCTGCTTCATGGTGTTGGTGTGGCCGAGGATGTGGCGCAGGTAGTAAAGATTGCGGGGGTCGCGCACCGCGACCAGGATGTTGCCCGGACGCACGCCCATCGCTCCGCTGCCCAGTTCCTGATTGCCGTAGACGCGGAACTGGTCGAGCTGTTCTGGCTTGCCGTGGCGCTCTTTGGCGACGTGATGCTCGGAGAGCGTAAATATTGTGAAGAAGACCACGCTGAAAACCAAGCCCGCAATGGTCGCCTGGTACTTGGTGAACAGATTCACGATCGCGGTCATAAACAGCACCGCGGAGATGACGATCAGTCCCAGGGGAATTTCCGTCTTGCCGATGTGCAGATTGCCCGGCACCTTCCACTGGCGATTCCCCGGCTCGGTGAAGCGCAACACCAGCACGGCCAGGGACTTCATGGTGAAACTCCAGATCACTCCGAAAGCGTAGAGCGCGGCTAACTGGTAAACGTCGCCGCGGCTGAGGACGATGGTCAGCAACTGCATCCCGACAATGAGATTGATGATGCGGTAGCTGGTTCCGTAGCGGTGGTGCGGCCTCTGGAACCAGCTGGTGAGCACTCCATCTTCGGCTACGCGGTTGAGAACTCCGTTGGCTCCGACGATGGAAGTATTCTGCGCGCCAGCCAGAATCAGTACGCCCACCAACACCACGAAGCCATGGAACAGAAGCTTAATGCTGGTAGGCCCAACCAGGTACATGGCGATGCCGCCGATGAGGTTGGCGAAATAATCCGGCCGGACGCTGTCGGGAATAATCATGACCGCGAAGAATGAAACCAGCGAGGTGAACAGCAGGCTGTAGATGAAAATTACCAGCCCGGTTTTCTCCAGATTCTTCAGCTTGGGATGTTCGATCTCGCGGTTGACCTGGGCCAGAGTTTCTTCACCGCTCATGGCCAGCACGGAGTGTCCGAAGCCAACAAAAAGAATGATAAAAGTGAGGTGACTGAAGAAAGTGCCGTTCAGCCAGCCCAGGGAATCCCTGTTCAGCGGAATGGCTCCCACTCCATGAAACGGACTGGGCGGCAATTGCACGGGAGCGCGCAACACCGTGACGGTGCACCAGAGAATGAGAATCACCACCATCACCGTGGTGATGGCCATGATCTGCAAAGCTTTCTGGCTGGACTCGTGAATGCCCTGGGTATTCTTCCACCAGAAATAGGCCACCACCACCACGGCGAGCCCCGCGGCGAAATGATCGTCAGAGAAATTCAGCGGGCGGTGGAAATACAGGCCCATGTCCTTGATGAACCCAGACAGATACTGCCCGGCGGAAACCGCGCTGATCGGGCCGGTGAGCACGTAATCGAATAACAGAGCCGAGACGGAAAACTTGGCCAGCGTTCCGCCCATGGCCTCTTTGACCACGCGGTAGACGCCGCCGCGCACAAACATGCTGCTGGATTCGATATAAAGCGCCCGCACCGCATAACTGAACAGCATGACCGCCAGGATGAACCAGGGAGCGCTCTTACCGATCACCTTCTCCGCGTCGCCGCCGGCGTAGTACGCGGAAGAAGCCAGGTCGGAAAGCACAATGGCGGACGCCCGCCAGAACGAGATGAAGGTCAACATCACCGTGGTGGCGACGAAGACCTTTACTGCCGGCCGGGAACCAGAGGAAGTAGCCATTCAATGAGTGGGCGTAACGAGAACAGGTAAACCTATTCAGGTAAACCTACTGAAGATAGCACAGGGCGAGACGAACAGGCATGGCGGTGAGCCCGTGGGCAGCCCGTGGGCAGCGTCTCGGTTTGCTGGCTGTGACGAAAAGCCGTCGAGCTTCGCTCGAGGACAGCCGAGGGTGGCTGTCTTCACATGAGCAGTTTCCAAACTGAGGACCCCGAGCCCTCAGCTCGTCTTCCTCGGCGCGAGATAAGTGTGTGTGATGCGGTCGTGCCAGCAGAGCGCGTCTTCGTCGAGCAGGACCCAGAAGTATCCCATGCCGAGGGAAACCGCGCCGAGGTAGGCCGCCAACACGCGCCAACGGCGCAGGCGTCGATTCGCCAAGATTCCGTCGAAGCGGGCCACTTCGAGTCCAGCAAAGCGCAGACCCGGGGTGGTGCCGGCATACACGAGCAGCAGGTATTGGTAGGCTGCCCACAACAGGCAAGGCACGGCGGCGATCAGGCCGAGAATCTGCGACAGAGGCGGCCGCATGGCGCTCACCTTCCAGAAAATCGAGCCGAACAGAGCCGTGGCCAGAACTATGACCAGTCCATCGATCGCCGCGGCGGCCATGCGCCGGGTGAGCGACGCAGCCTGCAGCGGAACCTCGATTCCCGGGCGCCGCGGGACACCTTGGGGCTCGGCCGCTTCGATCGTGATCCCTCCCAGCGCCGGAGGCGGCGGCACGATTTCTGGAGCCTCCAGGATGCGGGGTGGGGCCATCACCGGGCCGGCCAGTTCGTCGTAGGACATAGGGGGCGCTGGGTCTGATCTCGGGAATTCCGAGCGAAATTCGGGAGATCGGAATTCAGGAGAGCGGGGAAATTCTATGATTCTTGCCCCGTGATTCGCCCTGGGACTGGCCGGGGCCAAAGAGCTCCCGTGCGGTTCGGACAAATCAGCGTGTGAAGACGCCTCCCACTCGGCTTCTGCAGGGGTGGGAAGTTCCGTCATACCGTCGAGCGCCAACGCCTGGTGGGATACGGTCTCGAAGCCTGCCGGTTCCGAATTGGCGGGCGCGAAACTCGACGAATCCGCCTCAAACCGCAGACGCAGCGAGGGATATCGCGGAGGGCGAGGCTTGCGGCGGGCACGATAGTTGCTCAGCTTCTCGGTCAGTTCGTCTCTCCAGGCCGAGGGGGTCTCATCGGGCGGGGGGTCGGGTGCCCCATTTTTCGCGCTTCTGCCAAAAGTAGGGTCTTGGTCGTTGGGCGTGTCAAATCCCCGCCCTTCGACTCCGCTCAGGGCAGGGTCTCTCGCGAAGACGCGAGAAATGGGGCACCTGTCTGTCTCCTGTTCGACTGTTTCCGGGACGAGTTGGGTCGCAAGCGGCAAGCTCTCATTCGCATCGGCCGTCGGCCGCAGCGTCGCGGCAGAGGACGGTTCCGGATCGCAGCGGCAAATTTCACCGCATCGCAGACAATTCATGGGTAACAATTCGGACGATAGCACTTGGTTGCATCGCAACTTGGATGAATCACGCCTAGCCGGTGTCCTGCAAATAACCCAGCCAATATACTTAGCGAATACCCCAGCCGTCGGCGCCCCACGTACAACCGGGGGCCGGGAGACTGGAATCCTAACCTTTTCAGCTATTATCTCGGTGGCATCGCCGTGCTAAGTTCACGATACCGCCAATTCGGAAATACGAGTATTGCGCGCTCCCGATGATCCGCTTCCGATGACACCTCGCAACAGATTCCTTATCACGGCGGCGTTTCTTTGTCACCTGCTTCTCGCCTCTCCGCTAGTTACCAGGCAGTTGCTTTCCGCTCAAACCGGCACGGACGCACAAAATATCGGCGCCCAAAATCCCGACGTGCAAAATGCTGACGCGAAGAACCCTGGCGCGCCGAATGCCGCGCAGAAAAAACCCGCCACGCCTGACCTGAACTCTCCATGCGCGAAGCAGGCCGAGAACCAGGAAAAGAATGTTCCAACCATTTGCGCCATCCAGCAGGAAATGATCGGCTCCATCTACAAGCTGCACGGCGACGGCGAAATCCACTACGGCACCTACATCCTCCGCGCGGACGAGGTGACCTACAACTCCGACACCGGCGAGGCTACCGCGGACGGACACTTCAGACTCGACGGCGGACCCAACGACGACCACATCCGGGCCAGCCACGGCACCTACAATCTGATCGCGGAGACCGGCCGCTTCTACGACGTCATCGGCACCACCGGAATACGTTTCACCGGGAATCGCGTAGTCCTGACCTCACCCTCGCCCTTCAGCTTCAGTGGCAAGGTCGTGGAGAAAACCACTCCCGAACACTACCTGGTGTATGACGGCACCATCACCACGTGTGAACTGCCGCATCCCAAATGGAAGTACGAGGCGCGCAAAGTAATCGTCGACGTCGGCGGCAACGCCACCATCTACCACAGCACTTTCCTTCTGCACGGCCTGCCCGTCCTCTATTTTCCTTACGCCACTTATCCCGTGGACCGCGAGGCGCGGGAAACCGGCTTCCTCATCCCCACCATCGGTCGGTCATCGACCCGCGGCAACATTATTGGCGATGCTTTTTACTGGGCCATCAACCGCAGCCTGGATGGCACCATCGGCGCGGAATATCTCTCGATGCGGGGATGGTCGCAGCGCGGCGAGTTTCGCGCCCGCCCCAGCGACACTTCGTACGTGGACCTGACCTATTACGGAGTGATCGACCGGGAACAACAGGGCGGTGAAGAAGCGAAGCTCAACTCGGACGGCAATTTTCATGGCTTCCGCGCGGTCACCAACATCGACTACCTGAGCTCCTTTCTGTTCCGGCTGGCTTTCAACGATGTTTTTACCCAGGCCGTGTATTCCGAGGTGAAATCGCAGGCGTTTCTGTCGCGGTCGTTTGGCGGTGTCTCGGTCAACGGAATGCTGGAACGCTACCAGAATTATCAAAGCACCACGACCGGCGATGTGATTACGATCTCCCACGCCCCCAGTTTTGATGCTTCAAGCGTGGACCAGCGTTTGGGGCGTTCGCCGTTCTACTGGTCATTCGACACTTCGGAGGCCGGGTTAGCCCGCAGCGAGCCGGGATTCCGCACTGGCAACCTGCTGGGGCGATTTGACTTTAATCCACAGATTTCCTTGCCCCTGCTTTTTCGGGGATGGTCGGTGCGCTCGGAACTGGCTTTGCACGACACGTTTTACACGGAGCAACTCGTCCCCGGGGTCAACGGTAGCGTTGCCGTAAACGAATCCCTCAACCGCCACGCTTTGGAAACCGCGGTGGAGTTGCGCCCTCCGGCCGTGGAGCGAATTTACGACAAAGAATTTCTGGGCTGGAAATGGAAGCATGTGGTCGAACCGTTCGCCACTTACCGGCTGGTTACGGGAGTCAACGACTTTTCGCACGTTCTGCGCTTTGACGAACGCGATATCCTAAGCAACACCCACGAAGTGGAATACGGCGTGGTGAACCGGCTCTACGCGAAAAGCAAGTCAACCAAAGTGGAAGACTGCGGCAACACCATGCAGGCCTTGCTGGTGGGCGGCGCGGCGCCGGAAGCAGCCATCCCCTGGCAACACACCACCAGTCAGCTGCCTAGATGCCTGCCCGAACCCCAGGTGCGGGAAATTGCGACGTGGGAGATTGCGCAGAAATATTTTCTCGATCCCACCTTCGGCGGCGCATTGGTTCCAGGCCAGGGAAACGTGTTTACCACTACGGCCGATCTGACGGGCATCGCATTCCTCACCGAGCCGCGTCATTTATCGCCGATTATTTCGCGCCTGAAAGTGCAGACCAGCGATCGCACCGACACGGAGTGGGATCTGGATTACGATTTTCGGTTGGGCCGCATCAATGCCAGCACCTTTCTGGCGAACTACCATGCGGGACCGTTCACCATCGGTGGTGGGGACGCGTTTCTGCGGGTTCCGCTGGCCAGCACGGCGCCGCTCCCGGCGCAGGCCGCAACCCAGGAATTTCAGCAATTCCGCGTCGCGCTGGGATATGGAAAGCTGAACAAGCCCGGCTTCAGCGCCGCCACCAGTTTCGGCATTGACGCGAACACCGGCCTTTTGCAGTTCGCCACCGCACAAACCACCTACGACTGGGACTGTTGCGGCATGACCGTGGAATACCAGCGCTACGCCATCGCCAACGTGCGCAACGAGAATGTGTTCCGCTTCACCTTCACGCTGGCCAACATCGGATCGTTCGGCAACCTGCGGCGGCAAGAACGGCTGTATTAAACGACTAACGTCGAAGGGCGCTCCAACTCCGCCGACGTTGTCATCTCGAGCGAAGCGAGGGACCCCATGCAGGCTGGCGCCGCTCCAGCTTCCTCAGGGAGTTTCCATCTCTGCCTTAGAGCTTCGCGTTCGGGTTACAATCGTCCCATGCCCGAACCCGCGAGTCTCGCGTCCAAGCGCCAACATCTGGAAGAAATCCTTCGAGCATCCGGACGCGTTCTCGTTGCCTACTCTGGCGGCGTGGACTCGGCGTATCTCGCGTGGGTAGCGCACCAGCAACTGGGCGGCAACATGCTGGCAATCGTCGCCGATTCCCCCAGCCTGGCGCGCACCCAGCTTGCCGATGCCGTTGCCTTCGCCCGCGAGCAGGAAATTCCGCTCGAGGTCATCTCCACCTCTGAACTCGACCGTCCCGAATACGCCCGTAACGACGGGCAACGCTGTTTTCACTGCAAAGACGAACTCTTTGCCGTGATGGAAAATCTGCGGGTCGAGCGTGGTTTCGACGTGATTGCGTACGGCGTGAACCAGGACGATCAAGGCGACTTCCGCCCCGGTCAGCAAGCCGCACGGCAACACGACGTCGCTGCACCGTTGCTGCAGGCGGGTCTCACGAAGGCGGAGATTCGCGAACTGGCCTGCACCGCCGGGCTGCGCGTCTGGGACAAGCCCGCGTCGGCCTGCCTGTCTTCACGCATCGAGTACGGCCGCGAGGTGACGCGCGAGGCGCTCGCGATCGTCGAAGCCGGCGAAGATGCAATCCGCGCGCTCGGTTTCCGCCAGTTTCGCGTGCGGCATCACGGCGACATCGTGCGCATTGAGATTGCCCGCGAAGAAATGGAAAGGGCTCTGAACCCCGCAATCGCCGCGCAGTTCGCCGCAACCTTCAAAGCCCTCGGCTTCAAGTTCGTTACCCTGGACCTGGAAGGCTTCCGCTCCGGCTCCATGAACTCGCTGCTGCCCGCGGCAGAGCTGCTCCGCCGCGCGGGCTGATCAGCAAGGCCGAAAGCAAGGGCTTATGTGGGGACGGGCACTCTTGCCCGTCCGCCGAGCGCAGCTCGGCCGGTTTTCTTCGCCAGCCGGCAACCCCCGAAACTGCAAGAAGTCCCGCCTCATCGCGCCCAGCCGTCCCCATCCCCTGTGAGATAATCAATGACGATTCACAATGCTGAGGCGCCTTCTGGTGATGCTAATTCGACGGTCTTTTCTGGTTCTCATTCTGATCTGTTTGGGATGCGCAGCCCAATCCACTCAGCCCGACGCGGCCCGAAAGCCCGCTCCGGCACAAGCATCTGCTCCAGCGCAAGCACCCGCCTTGGCACAGCAAATCGAGCGGCAGGTGCGCTCCTATTACAGCCTTCCGCCTGACGTGACCGTGCAGGTGGGCGCGGTCGCGCCGAGCACAGACTGGCCCGGCTACGACATGGTGCCCGTGGCCATCGACGGCGGAGGCAGCAAGAAGGACTACAAATTCCTCGTGTCGCAGGATCGCAAGACTATGCTGCGCATCGTCAAGTTCGATCTGACGAAAAACCCCTTCGCCGATGTGATGAGCAAGATTAACGTGAGCGGGCGGCCGGTGCGCGGAGCCAAGGCCTCCAAGGTTCTGGTGGTGAATTACGACGATCTGGAATGTCCTTTCTGCTCCCGCATGCACCAGATGATGTTCCCTGAGCTCGTGAAGGAGTATGGCGACCGGGTCACGTTTGTCTACAAAGACTATCCGCTCTCCGAGATTCATCCCTGGGCGATGCACGCCGCGGTGGATGCCAATTGTCTGGCTGCGCAGAACGGCGACGCCTATTGGGATTTCGCCGACTATATTCACGCGCATGCAGACGAAGTGAAAAGCGAAAAGACTTCCGGCGCGCGGCTGGCCGCGCTCGACCGCCTCGCCCTCGACCAGGGGCAGAAACACAATCTGGACAAGCCGAAACTTGAGGCGTGCGTCAAGGTGCAGGATGAAACGGCGGTAAAGGCATCGTTGAAAGAAGGAGACGACGTTGGCGTGTCGGCCACTCCCACTTTGTTTGTGAACGGACAGAAAGTGGATGGCGTGATTCCGGTCGCCGAACTGCGCGCCATGCTGGACCGTGCGTTGAGGGACGCAGGACAACCCGTGCCCGATCACACGGCCGCGGCGCCGTCGCCCGCGCCCGCAAGCAATTAAGCTTTGCAGCGGAACGATCGAGACACATTCGTGAACGGTTTTGGGAAGGGCACGGCTTCAGCCCTGCCGCTAACGGCCCGGTAGAGTGCGGGCTTTAGCCCCTGAGGTCGTGACTCGTTCCACCTGGGACAATGGTTGAGACCGGGATCCTCGTTTCGTCGCGGGTTGCTGATCAGGGTATGAGGGGAGATTCTTGAGAGAAGAACTTTTGAGAACTGCATTTTCGAAAACCGAATTTCCGAGGAAAAGATCGCTCGTTACCGGCATCATTCCGGCGTTGGCCGCGGCAATTCTGCTGGCATCCCTGATAGCCTGCAAATCGCCGGTCGGGGGCGACGTTGTGGCCACGGTGGATGGCCGCAAAATCTTGCGCTCCGAGGTCGACAAGTATTACGAAACCCAGATTTCGGGCGCCCAGGAACAGCCGGCCGGCGAGCAGGCAACCTCTCTGCGCCTGAGCATTCTCCATCAGTTGATTGAGGATGAGATCGTGATGCAACGCGCCGAGAAACTTGGCCTGCTCGCGACCGAGGAAGAGGTGGACCGCAAGTACACCGAGGTTCGATCCCCACTCTCCGAGGAAGAATTCGCGCAGCAACTCAAGGAAAGAAAGATCACTCTAACGGATTTCAAACGCGAGATCCGGCGCTCCATCACGGTCGAGAAAGTGATGAACAAGGAAGTCGCTTCCAAAATCAACGTCACCGACCAGGACGTCAACGACTATTACAACGCGCACAAATCCGAATTCAATCTGATCGAGCCCACCTATCACCTGGCCCAGCTGTTTGTGACGCCGCAGCCCAACCCGCAGGTGCACAACCAGAACAACAAGGCGCAGAACGAAGCCGAGGCGCGCAAGAAAATCCAGATGATCGCCAATCGCCTGGATAGCGGAGACGACTTCGCCAAGCTGGCTATGGATTATTCCGAAGACCCGCAAACCTCCGGCAGCGGCGGAGACCTGGGAACCGTTCTTGAGTCGGCGCTGCGCAATACCGATCCAGCTACCCGTGACGTGGTGCTGAAACTCAAGCCCGGCCAGTACACCCCGATCATTACCGTGATCAATCCAACCAATAAGCAACTGGTCGGCTTTCGCATCGTGAAACTCATCGCGAAAGAGCCTGCGGGACAACGCCAACTCTCGGACCCGCGGGTGCAGCAAGCCGTCCGCTCGCAACTCCACGACCGTCGCGAGCAGTTGCTGAAAGCCGCCTACTATGAAGTTCTGCGGGATTCGGCCAAGGTGGAGAACTACTACGCCAAGAAAGTCCTGGACAGCAACGGGATCGAGAAGTAGAAACCAGCGACGAGTCATGAGTTCGCCGGTTCGCCGATCGCGTCGGTTCGGCCGCTCTCCGCGCCCTCCACGATTCTGGCTTTACGCTGTGTCCCTCTGTGTGCCCCGTGGTTAAAGAATGCCAGACGCTGCCCGCGTCGAGAACTCACTCCACAATCGCCAGCACATCGCCGGCATTCACGGCGACGCCCTCAGCGGCGAGCATTTTCTGGATGGTCCCCTTCTTCGGCGATTTGATTTCGTTTTGCATCTTCATCGCCTCCACCACCAGCACGCCCGCGCCCGCCTCCACTGCATCGCCTTCCCGCACCAGTACGCGCACCACTTTGCCGGGCATGGGCGCCGTCAACTTTCTCGGACCGTGATCATCCGCGGCGCGGGCGCGACTATGCAGCGCGCGCGGATCGCGCACCTCGCAGGCGAATCGCGCGCTGCCCACCCACAGGTGCCAGTCATTATCCTTGTCCCCGGCAACGCGTTCCGACTTGATCTCGTAAGCCTGGTTGCCGATACGGAGGGAAAGCACGTCCGGCCGAACCAGCACCGCATCAACCGCGACTTCGTGGCCGTCCAAACGGCACGACCACCGGCCCTCGGCTCGCTCGATTTCGAGCCAGTAATTCTTGCCGTCGATGGTGACGTCGTAAAGCATAAGAACGGTGCTAGTGACTAGACGCCAGGGTCCCTCGCCTCAGCGCAGAGCCTCGCGGCGGCTGGCACTCTTCCAGTTAGAAGCGATCGCAGACTTTCCCGCGGAAGTGTCGTTGACGCATTCCCCGGCTGTCCCAGCGGAAGCCCCAAGCACCGCGAAAATTCCAGCAGCGATCGCGGCCACGTGCGCCACCTGCGAATCAACCCTTTGATCATCCTGTTTGCGATCGGTGGGCATCCTTTGCAGCATCCGGTCGAGGAAGCCGGTGTCCAACTTCGCCGCACAAAAATCCGCCTCCGCCAGAATGCGCCTAAACAGCGAGATATTCGTTTTGATCCCGCCCACAAAATATTCGCCTAGCGCGCGGGTGAGGCGCGCGATGGCCTGCTCCCGGTCGCTGCCATAGCCGATCAGCTTGGCCAGCAGCGGATCGTAATCCATAGGCACGGTCCAGCCTTCGTACATGCCACTATCCTCGCGGATTCCCGGCCCCGACGGCTCCAGCAGCAGCGTGATCTTGCCCGGGCTGGGGAAGTAATTGTTGTCCGGATCTTCGGCGTAGATGCGGCACTCCATGGCATGCCCGCGGATTTGCACATCTTCCTGTGTGAGCGGCAGCTTCTCTCCAGCCGCGATCCGAATCTGCAGATGCACCAGATCGAGACCCGTAACCAACTCCGTGACCGGATGCTCCACCTGCAACCGCGTATTCATTTCGAGAAAATAAAAATTCTTCTGCGGATCGTTATTCTGCGGATCCACCAGAAACTCAACCGTGCCGGCGTTAGTGTAGTTCGCCGCCCGCGCTACGCGCACCGCAACCTCGCCCATGCGCCGCCGCATCTCCGCGTCCACGATGGGCGAGGGCGCTTCTTCGAGCACTTTCTGATGCCGCCGCTGCAGCGAACACTCGCGCTCCCCCAGGTAGAGCGTATTGCCCTGTTCATCGGCCAGAATCTGCATCTCGATGTGGCGCGGGTTCACGATGGCCTTTTCGATGTAAACCTCGCTGTCGCCGAACGACCGTCCCGCCTCGCTGCGTGCCGCTTCCAGCGACGACCTGAGCTGATCCGGCGTGTGCACCAGCCGCATGCCCTTGCCTCCGCCGCCCGCCGCCGCCTTCAGCATCACCGGATATCCGATGCGCGCCGCCACTTCCTCGGCTTCCTCGATCGATTCGAGCCCGCGCGATGTGCCCGGAACAAACGGCACTCCGGCGCGTTCCATCGCCTGCCGGGCGCGGGTTTTCGATCCCATGGCATTCATCGCGGCAGCCGTCGGGCCAATGAATTTAACTCCGGCGTCCGCGCAGGCCTGGGCGAAGCGCGCATTTTCCGAAAGAAATCCGTAGCCGGGATGGATGGCTTCTGCACCCGATTGCCGGGCGACGTCAAGAATTTTCCCGATGTTGAGGTAGGACTCCGCAGCCGCCGCTGCACCGATCGGATAGGCTTCGTCGGCTTTGCGAACGTGCAGCGCCGCTCGATCCACCTCCGAGTAGACCGCGACGGCGGCAATCCCCATTTCATGGCAGGCGCGAATCACTCGCACCGCAATCTCGCCACGATTAGCGATCAGAATTTTCTTGAACATACGAATCGTACGGGCGAACCCAAGATTCTACAGGAGACCGCGCTGGGTGCCCCATTTCTCGCGTTCTTGGCGAGCACTGGGGCTTTTCCAAACATCGCCCCGTCACTCTCCCCAGCGAGAACGCCCGCCCTGAGCGAGTCCAAGATACAAGGCTGGGGTTTGTTCCCGCCCAAAAAGAAAATCCCCACTTCTCGCGCAAAACACGAGAAATGGGGCACCCGCTCTGTCTTGGAAACTTCTGGCGATTACTTAATCTGATCGTATTTCGGCTGATCCTATTTAGACTGATCGATCGTGATGCCGCCCGCGCTCGCCGCTGCCTGCTTTTCAGCCTTCACTTTTTTGGCGGTGAGGGCTTTGTCCGTCCACTCGTCGGCGGTTTTCAGATCGGCGGCGCGCGCAGCAAGGTCGTCGCACTCTACATCCGCCTTTTCGCGGTACATCAGGTTCATGTAGGCCATGGCATCGTCGTAATCTTCCCGCAGCTGAATGGCTTTTCCCAGGGTCTCGATGCCTTCCTGAATCGAAGGCATGTTCTTCACTCTCAGTTCGTCGCAGGCTTTTTTCTGCTCTTTGTCCTTGGGATTCAGATGCTCTTCTGGCTTCAATCCCAGCTTGGCGCGCTCTTCCATGCGGGGCTGGTAGCAGGCCGTCCAATCGATCACACCCACGGAGTAGTAGGGCTCGGCATCGTTCGGGTCCACGTCCGAGGCGATCCGGTAATACTTCTTGGCCTCGTCGAACTTTTTCATGTTCAAATCCAGATACGCAATGCCCTTGGCGCTGTTGGCTTTCTGCTCGCGCGCGGGATTGTGGTCGATTACAAACTGGTATTGCTCAATCGCCTGTTCCGCCGCCCGGATGTTGTCCGGAGAATCGACGCCCGGAATGTATTGCGAGACAAAAGCCGTGGCCAGATACATGCGCGCGTTAATCAGCGCGGGATCAAGCTGAACGCTCTGCTGAAAATGATCGATGGCCTGCTCGTAATGGCTGTTCTTGTAGGCTTCGACGCCCTTATTGAGCTGATCGCGGGCCTTCAATTTGTTGCAGCCCACGGAGGAGGTTAGTGCCAGCGCAGCCGCGGCCAGCGTAAGCAGTCTTAAGTTCTTATTCATTGCAGTATAGGTCTCCCTCGCCACAGCATCCTAGGCCTAGAGATGGCGCGTTGACAAGAGCTAAGCCGACGCGCGCCAAGCGCGGTTGAGAGATCCTGCGCGAGAGCGGCCGGCTCCCGCGCGGAACAAACTCTCTGCCGGGCACATCAAGGATTCGAGATGCTTACTGAAATCCTAGTTGCCCGCTTCGATCTTCGCAGTGATCAGGCCGACCTTGTCCACGCCGGCGGCATGGGCAATGTCAATCACGCTGGCCACGTTGGCAAAGGGAATCGCATCATCCCCCTTCACGAACATCACCTTTTCCGCGCGCGTCTTGTAGATGTCGGTCAGGCGCCCTTGCAGGTTGTCCCAGGTCGCATCGTCCGTGTTGATTTTCAAGCCAGGTTCCTGCCCCGCCCCGCGGTCCAGCAGTTGCACCACGATGGTGCGGTCCGGCGTATTGTTCTTGGGCGCGTTCGGCGGAGGCGGCTGAGGCACCAGCGCATCCAGTCCTTTCGGGGTCACCGGCGAGATCACCATAAAGATGATCAGCAGCACCAGAAGCACGTCAATGAGCGGCGTGACGTTGATATTTGCGCTTTGGCCTCCGCTCGGGCCAACTGCCATACCCATAGTCGTTCTCCTCTTATTTCGCCAGCTACTGCCCTGGCGCAGCCGGAGCTGGCGGGGCGTTTGGAGCTGTTGTTTTTCTTTGATCGGTCAACAAACCAAGATCATCCACACCGGCCGCCCGCACCGCGTCCACCACCAGCACCACGCCGCCAAACCGGGCCCGCATATCGGCCTTGACATACACTCGCTTGTCCGGGCGGTTGGCGAGGCGATCCTTCACTTTGGTCGTGAGGTTGTCGATGGAAATCTCATCGGTGCCAAAGAAGACCTGCCCGTTATGCGTGATGGAAACCAGCAGCGCGTCTTCTTTATCCGCGTCCGGCATCTGTTCCGGATTGTTCACCTGGGCCATGTCCACGCTGACGCCCTTCTGCAACATCGGCGTGACCACCATGAAGATGATCAGCAGCACCAGCATCACATCCACCATGGGCGTGACGTTGATTTCGGAGCTGACCTTGGCGCCTTCGTTTCGTTTCGCTAATGCCATAGCTCGATTTCTCCCGTACTTCCGCTGCGGTGCGCGTTCCGCCGTGACTTGGGAAAGCCCGGCGTCCGGATTCCGGACGCCGGACAGCAACTCAATGCGGATCGGCTAACGTCCGGGCCAGTTAAGCCCGACTGCGGACGTCGCGCCGCTTCAGGAAGTAATCGATCAGTTCGCTCGAGGAATTGTCCATCTCCACGTCGAACGCTTCCACGCGGCCGGTCAGGTAGTTGAACATCATCACGGCCGGGATGGCGACGAGCAGCCCAATGGCTGTCGTGACCAGCGCTTCCGAAATACCGCCGGCCACTGCCGCCAGACCGGTGGCCTTCGTGTTGGCGATGCCCGTGAACGCGTTCAGAATGCCCATCACTGTGCCGAACAGTCCCACGAATGGAGCCGTCGATCCAATGGTGGCCAGGCCGCCCAGTCCGCGCTTCAGTTCCGCGTGGACAATGGCTTCTGTGCGCTCCAGCGCGCGCTTGGAGGCTTCAATGGTGTCGCCCGGAATCGCCCCGGGGCTATCCTGGTGAGCCTTGAACTCCATCAGGCCGGCAGTAACCACCTTAGCCAGATGGCTCTTCTTGTTGCGCTCGGCCACTTTGATGGCCTCGTCAATGCGCCCATCGCGAAGCGCTCCCGCTACTGCGGGGGCAAAGGCACGCGATTGTTTGCGGGCGGCGTTGTAGGCCATGAAGCGGTCGATCATCACGCCGATCGACCACCCCGACATGATGAATAGAATGACCACTACGGTTCTGGCGACCCAGCCCATAGCCTTCCATAGGCCGAGCGGATCGGTGGGCATGCCGCCGCCTTCCTGGATGATCCAGGTGGCCGCAGCCGGAATGTGACTGAGAATGCCTGCTGTGTGAGCTGCTAACATGAGTTGCTTTCCCTCCTCGGAACTTTCTGGACCAGTACTCTCTGAAACTCAAAACTGCCTGAACAGAATTGCCTGAACAAGAGCCGTCCGAACTTAGATGCACCGAACCTTAGATGCACCGAACTAGATGCGCTTTGTATCACAATCGCGAAGAGGGGTTGTTAATTAAATCCGCTCTCCCGCACTGGAACAGCCACCTCACCCGCGCGTCCGCATTAACATCTGTCGGTCGTAACTTTATTGCTAGCTGCGGCGTGCCAGATACGGCTTGCTAGGTACGGCGGCCTCGGCCGAGCGTTTTCCTTAAGCCCGCTCCCGGCCACCGATCACGGTGGGAAAAGGGGAGGGCCCAACCACAACCACGCTTCGCTTGCACACTCCGACTGCAACCACAAAACTCTCGCCACGCTGGGCTGGTTCAACTGCACCAGTTTAACCGTGCCAGTTTAACCCCCGGAGAGAGTGAAATTCACCTGAACCGTAGTTTCCACCTCGACCGGCTCGCCGTTGAGCAGATACGGCTTATACTTCCACTGCTTCACGGCTTCGATTGCGGCGGGCGCCAGCATGGGGTGTCCGCTGATCAGGTGCAGGTTCTGAATATCCCCGGTCTTGCTGATTTCCGCCTGCAAAACCACCGTTCCCGCGATGCGCGCCTGCCGAGCCAGTGGCGGGTACGTCGGGTTCACTTTGCGCACCAGAAGTCCGGTGGACACGCCCTGCGAAACGCGTACGCGCTGCGGTGTGGCAATGTGCGGAACCGCAACCGGCGTGGAGTTGATGATGCCACCGATCACACCGCCCATCTGCCCGCCGGGCACTCCGCCCGGTACTCCGCCCACGACGCCGGCCGCACTCATCTGCGGCGGGGCTTCGTCTTCCTTCAGATTTTCCAGGACTTTCTTAGGAATCTTGGTGGGCTGGCGCAGCTGGCCATTCACGATATCGGTCTGAATCTGTTTCACCACATGCACGGCCGCTGCCGGCGGAGGTGGCGGTGGCGGTGGTGGCGGGGGTGCCATCAGGTAGCCAACCAGTTGCGCCTTGGGCAAGGCGTCGGTAAAGATCAGCGGAATCAAGACCATCACAATAATAATCCCAATCTGAAACAGGAACGCGATGAAGCTAGTCGCTCCGCGCTTGGTTTTCAGCTTTCCGCCGGACTCGATGAGGCTGTCTTCAAACATAGAGGTTTCTCCCTACAACTAGAGCGTACAGAACGTTAGACACCGCCTGCTTCCTCTTTGCTCCCACTTCCGAACCCGCTCCCGTGAGCCACCCAAGCCCCCAGGCGCTTTACTGCCGAACCACGCTAAACCGTTACAAACAAAGGTTTAATAACAAAACAACTCAACAAACCAGAGGCCACTTATGAGATGGCGTCCGGCCCAAGAACTCTTGGGGCCGAATGCGCCCAAAATCACCCGCGAGCCGTCTACTTGGCCCTGCCTGGCATGGCCACCGGACGCTTACCCTTTTCAATCCGCCAATCCTGGTAAGCCACCAGAATCGGGGCGGCAATCGCGATCGACGAATACGTCCCGATTAAGATGCCAATTACCAGCGCGAGGCTGAATCCGTGCAGCACCTCGCCGCCAAATAAATACAGAGCGAGTACGGTAAGGAAGGTAAGCCCGGCTGTCAAGATAGTTCTGCTCAAAGTCTGGTTGATGCTGCGATTTACGATGTCAGCCAGCTTCTCGCGCCGCATCAGTTTAATGTTTTCCCGGATGCGGTCAAATACCACGATCGTGTCGTTATTAGAGTAACCAATCAGCGTCAGGATCGCGGCAATCACGGTCAGCGAGATATCCGTCTTGGTCAGCGAAAATGCCCCCACCGTGATCAGCGTGTCGTGAAACACCGTGACCACGGCCGCCACGCCGTAAATCCACTCGAAGCGGAATCCCAGGTAGACCAGCATGCCCGCCAGCGAATAAACCGTCGCCATCAGCGCCTGTCTCCGCAATTGCCCGCCCACTTGCGGCCCGACGATCTCCGTTTCATACACACCAAAATCTGAGAGGAAAAACCCATCCGACAAGGAGGCTACCACTGCCGGATCGACCACGCCTTTCAACTGATCCATGGAACTCAGCACGCCGTGTTGAGCCTTGCGGAAATCCGCGATGGCACGGGCCACAGCCGTGTATTTCTGGTCGGCATCGGACCCCAGGTGCAGAGGATCCTTGTCCATCAGAAAAGTCTTGATTTTCAAAAAGCTGGCGTTGTTGAGGTCCTCTTTGCCTGCTGGAGCATTGGTCTCCAGCGCCGCGATAATCCGGTCCTTGCCTCGCTCCAGTTCCTGCTCGTTGGTCTCCTGCACCGAGAGGTCAATCAGAAGCTCGTTACTCCCCTTGTCTCCCAGCGTTTGCAGACGAAAATTGTGCAGCCCAGCCCGGTCTACCGCCGCACGCACCGTGTTGTCGTTGGGCGGGTGCGAAAATTTCACGTAAACCAACGTTCCGCCGCGAAAATCCACGCCCCACGGGATGCCATGCCAGAACAACATGGAAAACACCCCCGCCAAGCTGAAGACCAGTGAAAAGGCGAGAAAATACCACTTTTTCCCGAGAAAATCTATATTAGGATTGCGAAAGAACTCCACCTGTTGTCTAGCCCCTTATCTATCTATGACTTAGCGCCCCAAAACGCGCTCGCTTAATTTTTCGATCCGACCGATCAGTCGGTTTTCATCGCCGCACCGCTTGAATCTCGCAGCTCGTTATTCCGAACCCAGTACTCACGACCAAGGCCTAGATGCTTAACGCTTCTCCGCGCTGATGTCGGCTCAGAACGTAATCAAAAATCACGCGTGAAACGAATACTGCTGTGAACAAATTCGCCAGCAGGCCGAAAGTGAGGGTCGTGGCAAATCCACGAACCGGGCCGGTGCCGAAGAGAAACAGGATCGCCGCCGAAACGATGGTGGTGACGTGCGTATCCACGATCGTAATCCAGGCATGGCTGAAACCTTGATCCACGGCCGAAGGCGGCGTCTTGCCGTTGCGCAATTCTTCGCGGATGCGTTCGAAAATCAGCACATTCGAATCCACGCCCATGCCCACCGTCAGAATCACTCCGGCGATTCCGGGCAAAGTCAGAACAGCTCCGAAGTAGCCCATGAATCCCAGCAGGATGATCAGATTCAGCAGCAGAGCGACATCGGCGTTGATGCCGGCGCCGCGGTAATAAATCAGCATGAAGACCAGAACTGCCAGCATGCCGATAACGGCCGCCATCACGCCGTGATTGATCGAGTCTTGACCTAAGGAGGGACCCACCACACTCTCGTTCAGATACTTGATGCCTGCCGGCAGCGCGCCCGAACGCAGGATCATGGAAAGATCCTTGGAGGACTGCTCGCTCATGTGGCCGCCACTGATTTCCCCGCGGTCACGGATGGCTTCATGAATGTTGGCGACTTCCTGCACTTTGCCGTCGAGCACCACCGCCAGGCCGTCGCCGACGTGGGCCGAAGTGAAGTTGTAGAAACGCTGTCCGCCCTCGCCGGTCAGCGTGAAGCTGACGCTGGGCTGGCCACTTTGATCGCGGCTGGGCTGCGCGTCGCGAAGATCTTTGCCGCTGACGGCGGACACCCGCGAAACCAGGTACCACGCATCCCCGCTGTCGGCGGTCGCGCCGGGGGAGGTGTGTCCGGGAAGAAGCATCGCATCCGGCGGAAGCACTCCACCCTTATCCTGCAGTGCCGCTTGCTCGCTGGGATACGGGCCGCCCAGCGACTGCTTGATCTCGAGCATCGCGGTCGACTGCATTACGTCTTTCACGCGCGCCGGATCGTCGACGTCGGGCAGTTGCACCAGAATCTGATACTGGCCCAGGCCGTGCGGCTGGATGGTGGGTTCGTTCACCCCCAACTGATCGATGCGGTTGCGGATGGTCTCAATCGCCTGGGTCACCGCCTTGTCTTTCAGTTCGGTGAGCAGGCTGGGTTTCATGGTGAGGTTCCAGGTGTTGTCGGCGCCGGAGTTGATGTCGTACTCCGGGAGATGATCCTGCACGATGCCCAACAGGTCGGTGCGCGAACCCGGAGGCACACCCTTCAGCACAATGTGGTCGGGAGTATTCGTGGGATCAGGCTTGGTGACGTCGGCAAAATTGATCTTCTTCTTGTTGAGCTGCTGCTTGAGCACTTCGATCGCGTTGTCGGAATCGACATTGACCGCGTCATTGACCACCACTTGCAGGATGAGGTGGGTTCCCCCGCTCAAATCCAGACCCAGATGAATATTCTTGGTGATCGCGGCAAGCAGCCCCTTGCGCGAAAAGTTTTGCGGAATGCCGAAGATCCCAAACACAAAGACCAGCAGGATCCCGATGATCGCCAGCATTTTCCAGAGCAGATTCTTATTCATGAAAGCGCTTCTTTATGATTTTTAGAAAATTTCCTGAAAACAATTCCAGAAACATGTTGCGAATGTTTTTGTTGCGTCTTACTTGGCTTTGGCTTCTTCCTCGGGCGTGGTGACCTGCACCACCGAGGCCTTGGTCACTTCCACCCGCAGATTATCGGGAGGAACGCGCAAGTGCACGGCGTCATCTTTCAACGCGATGATGGTGCCGCGTAAGCCGCCGCTGGTCGTTACCTTGTCGCCGGTCTTGAGAGCATCGAGCATGGTCTGCCATTTTTTTTGCCGGCGTTGCTGCGGCATGATCAGCAGAAAATAAAAAATTGCGAAAATAAAAAGCAGGGGTGCGATACCCAGCCACGACATCCCGCCAGGGCCCGTTTGCATCGCCAACAAGAGTGTCATGTTCATTTCGTCTGGCCGGATGAATCCGCAAGAAGCCATCCGCGCGAACCATCATCCGCAAACCATCGCCCGCGCCCACGAAAGACCGCGGAAAATGCTATTTCACCACGTGAGTTCTGATCGACTTCGGCCGGGTTGCTTCGGCTTTCAGGCGAGAATCCAGGGACGTCTCCCT
>Ga0210383_10001002_pt1 | contig 26020 bp, 20 predicted proteins | sample IncBWC14OmetaG_FD_160072 | JGI IMG/M metagenome (GOLD analysis project Ga0210383, IMG submission 160072) | Forest soil microbial communities from Barre Woods Harvard Forest LTER site, Petersham, Massachusetts, United States - Inc-BW-C-14-O ... | reverse complement strand
TTTCGGGCGTAGCGATCTTGCTCTGCGCAGTAGCGCTCTTCGCATGCCTCATTCCCGCGCGACGAGCAGTTCGCGTGGACCCGATGGTTGCGCTTCGCAACGAATAGCACCGTCGGCGCCAGGTGGGTACGATCCAACGAGTGCATCCTTCTCTTCTGCCGCACGTACCAGAACGGACTGCTCTATTGTTTTCGTGCCCTTAGCCGATGACACTCCTAACGGGGGATCGCTGGCATGCTCAAGAAAATCGCTAAAAAGGAACGGACTTTCCGCATCGCTTTGCGCAAATGTGATGTGAAGTGGATTGACGAAGGAAACTGCAGTACGTACCGGGTTATCATAGGGCCTAAGAAGTAGCACCTTGGTGCTTGGCAAATGACGTACGGCAGTGCGGTCGGAAGGGATCGCGTGCTCCGAATCGCTTCCGCGGAGAACGCCCTCTGTGTCGGCGGGGGTTCCCCTATTGATAGGCGGCTCTTTAGCGTCGATTACAGTCCTCCTCCCCGACGATTGTCAGCACATGGCAAATGACAGTCCGATCTTGAGAGCTCGTGCCAACCCAAAATGAAAAGGGCGGACACTTGGTCCGCCGTTGTAATCTCAGAATTGGTTGCGGGGGGTTGGATTTAAGGCAACGTCCTCTGCTTGAGAGCACGAGAGATCAAGTCTTTAGTAAAGGGCTGCTACGATTTCCGCGATGCAGAAGCGGCGGCGCTTGCGCTCGCGGTGAGCTTATTGTATTCGCCTTTGGCTTGACGGAGGATCGGTGTATCTGGATCTGCATCTTTCCATGTGGTGAAGAAAACATCGTAGGCTTGGCGGCTTTTTTCGCGGTCGCCTTGTATTAAGTAGGCCCGCGCGATGCCGAGTTGCGCGAGCGGAGCATACGTTTGCCACCAGCCCGCTCCGCGCTTATCGAGAAGTTTCTGAAACTGGTCGATCGCGTTGGCGGAATCTCCCGCAGCCAAGTAAGCCAGCGCACGCTGGTAATGGATATCGAGCGTGAAATCGTATGGCTCCGCTCGAGCAAGCAAATCCGCGGCCTTCGCTGCGTTACCTCGCTGCCGTTCGACGATGGAATGGATCAACGGCAGGAACACGTTTTGATAAATTGTATCCTCAGGGACCATCTTCTCGAGTTTCGCTGCCAAGGCTTCCGCCCGCGATAAGTCCGCGGCCGTAGCAAACGCCTCTGCACAGCGCCAAAGCCCAATCGCACTGTCGTTAGTGCCATCTCCAGCGTGGCGGCAGAGATTCCGCGCGAGCGTATGGTTTCCGAGAAAGGATTCAAGCTGGCCGTGCGTAGCAACGTCATCAGCGGCATCTTCCATCTGGTTTGCGCGCCGCTGAGCGTTCACCGCTGTCTCGCTCATCGAACGGAATTTGTTGATTTCGCCGCGAAGGAATGCGAACTGCATTTGCAATCCGATCCAGCCCAAATCATCGGCGGGCTGTTCTCGGGCAAGCCGTTCCATCGTTGCAGTATCATTTTCGATAAAAGCGATCCGGTAGAGCATGTCTATTTGATAGGAGAAAAGGGTCCCTTTCTGCTGCCACTCGCCGAGTAGTTTTTTAGCGTCGTCAAAGCGGCCCAGATCCATGAGCGCCTGGCTCGCATTCGAGTAAAAATAAACAGCGGGCACCGGGGAATGTTCAATGGCCCACATGAATTCCTTCAGTGCTTCTTCCCGTTTGCCGCGCTCCAAATAATTAATCCCCAATAAGTTTGCGGCATTCACGCTGCGTGGGTACGCCTGCTGGTACAAAACAAGCACGGCGTATTCTTTGTCGAGGTTGCCCGTGATATTCCAATAGTAAGTGGCGGTGATCAGGAAATTCTCTTCCTGCGTCACACGGCCATCCTTCAACTCGAAGGCGCGCGCAAAACTTTTTCTCGAAGCCTGTTCGTCTCCGATACCGTGATAAGCGCCGCCGAGCATGGTGTAAGCGGAGCAGAACTTTGGATCGAGTTCGACGGCGCGTTCAAAGAGGGCGATAGCCTCGCGCAGTTTACCGGAACGATATGGCGTGAGCGCCGCTCTGTAGGCCTGCAACGCCTCGAGTGAGCTTGTGGTCGCAAGATCGAGCGGAGCGTTGTACTTCTCGAGTGAGCTCAGACTTTCTCCCAATTGCTTTCGCAGTCCCGAAGCTGCTTTGCCCAGCGATGCGATCACCTTGTCTTTGCTGTCGGCTTCGGCTTGCTGCCGGGCGATGGGTTTCTCGTTTTGCGCTTCGATCGCTTCGAGAGTGATCAGATACCTGTTCCCGAAAGCTGTAATTTCCGGCACCACCACTGCTTTGAGGCCCTGCCGCTTACAGATTTCGACACCGAGCTCCCGCGTCACTCGTTCATTTGGATCGTGACGCATCGTGCGCATCGTTTCGCGGACGCCGGCTCCCGGAAGGACGCTCAAGAATGGAGACTCGGTAAGTTTCACTTCGAGTGCTTTGTCCAGCGTGCCGTCGAAGATGGGATCACCGGTCTTGTTGACGAAGTTCGCGAGGAGGATGACGTCAGTCCCACTGAGGACAGGCCGAGTGAAATACACGCGCCACGCTACGACGGCACCAACGATTGCGATGGCAGCGACACCGGCCGCAATGATGATGCGGCGCTTGTTCCAAAGTTTGGGGGTTGGTTGTGTAGGTGGAACTGGCGCGATGCGTAGTTCGACGACGGCCGGAGCGGGCCGAGCGCCGTTGTCGACATGAGCGATGAAGCGGTAGCCGCGGCGAGGCAGAGTCTCGATGTATCGGGGTTCATCGGCAGAATCCCCCAATACATCGCGTAGCTTTTTGACGGCACTGTTCAGCCCAGTATCGAAATCGACAAAGGTATCGCCAGGCCAGAGTTCCTGGCGAAGTTCTTCGCGCGTAACTACTTCGCCGGGATGCTCCAGCAACAGCGCGAGGACCTGGAACGGTTGGTCTTGCAGCTTCAGACGGATGCCGTATTTGTGCACTTCACCCGAGCGCAGGTCTACTTCGAAGGCTCCGAAACGCGTCTTGCGGGTTCGGTCAGTAGCTTTCATCGCAGGCTTCCGAGATTGCCGGTAGTCTATCACTAACTACTTGGCGCCCAAGGAATATGTACCGGCATCCCGCGCAACCCGACTGAATTCAGTAATCTGCACGGTCAGAACAAAAACAGACACCGGCCATTGTACCCGGACTCATACGGGTCCACTGTCGCGCCACGCAGCCCCGAGCATCCTGGGCCAGGGCTGCACTCGACGGGAGGGAACATGAAACGCTCTCCGGTGCTCGCATTTTTAGCCTGTGCTTTGTCTGTCCTGAGCGCCTGTGGTGGTGGCGCAAGTGGCGGGAACAACGGAGGGGGTGGCTCGCAAGTCGCGACGCACTTTACTGTAACGGCTCCGTCGACGGCGGCTGTGAACACTTTTTTTGGCTTCACGGTGCTTGCGCTCAGCGCCTCGAACCAGACGGTAACTGGTTATACCGGGACCGTGCACTTTACCAGCAGCGATCCTCAAGCGGTGCTTTCAGCCGATTCAACTCTGACAAACGGCGCGGGAACTTTTTCGGCATCGCTCACGAGCGTTGGGAATCAGACGATCACGGCAACCGATACCGCAACGGCCACAATCACAGGTGTTTCAGGCGCAATTGACGTAGCGACGAATTCCAACGCGCACGGATTTCAGCCGACCGGAGACATGGGAGTCGAGCGCGCAGAGCACACCGCGACTTTGCTCGCCGACGGGAAAGTGTTGATCACAGGCGGATTCAACAATACAGGCAATCTGGCGAGCGCGGAAATTTATGACCCAGTCGCTGGAACTTTCACTTCCACCGGAGCGATGACCGCTTCGCGCTCGTTGCACACCGCTACACTACTCGCTAATGGCCCGGCAGCGACTAATGGGAAAGTGTTGATCACAGGTGGATCCGACGGTTTGGGCGATGATATCGATCTAACCACAGCAGAACTATTCGACCCTGTTACTGGAACCTTCACGGCTACGGGAGCAATGAAAGAGATGCGATCTGAACATACCGCGACATTGCTTGCCAACGGCAAAGTGCTCGTAGCGGGCGGGACGATCGGCGACGTAGCAGAGCTATTCGATCCTGCTACTGGTTCATTCAGCTCGACCGGCGATTTGGTCGTAGGAGGCCGATGGGGATGCACTGCCACATTGCTGAACGACGGAACAGTGCTGATTGCCGGAGGGCGTGATGCGGAAAATGTCTTCGACGCCTTCCCGCTCAACAACGCCGAATTGTTCAATCCCGCAACCGGGACCTTCACGGCCACCGGTGCGATGACCGACTTCAGGTATGGACACACCGCCGCCTTGCTCAACAGCGGGAAGGTATTGCTCGCGGGAGGAACAAACGGAAATTCGCTTCAGGACGCGGAGCTGTTCGATCCAGCAGCGAAAACTTTCTCAGCGACGGGAAACATGAGCTCACCACGCGCAAATCACACCGCCACTTTGCTCAATGACGGCACCGTGCTGGTTGCCGGAGGATTCTCTTTCTTTCCAGCTCCCGGCGGCTCGTTCGCAACTGCTGAGATATTCGATACCGTGACGAACATGTTCACGCCCACGGGCCGTATGGGGACCCCGCGCTCCCTTCACACGGCCACACGACTGAACGATGGCCGAGTGCTCATCACCGGAGGAGACTCGAACGGTAATCCGGGGTTCGTCAAATCGGCAGAACTGTACAAATAGCGTTCGCCTCAGAATTCGGCTGTTTCTGCTTTGGTGTGAAACGAGAAATTAGAACGCGTTCGATCACTTGGGAGGATCAGACAATGTCACTTTCGAAGTTGGGTGGATCCCGTGTCTCGCGCCTGTCGTTCGTCGCGCTCTTGTTGACCTTGATTACGTCGCAGGCAGCCCGTGCCGACAATTGGAAGGATGGCGATTTAACGACGTTCGGTACGTTGGACTGGATCAGTAATTCGACAGCCATCAACCTCCTGTTCAATAACTTCTCTTCGGTCTACGCCTCACAGGGTGGCACCTTGATAGTCGGCGACCGGGCGAATTTCATCCTCATTTTCTCTGGACCAGTCGCGGTCAGCGAGTACCTTCCGTCGTCTGGCCCTCCAGGGCCGCTCGATAGCACCCTCGTCAATCCGGTGTACACGTCGGCCGGCATTTTCGGCACTGATGTCGTCGGGCTGGAACTGGATGTGGACTTCGCCGATGCTCACCTCTTGCCGGACAACTCCAATGCTGTTTTCGGCGACTTGGTTCTCGAAGGCTTCAGCGTTCCAGGAGTGAACGGCATGACCGTGCGTCAGTTCCTCGCGGACTGCAACAGCGAACTCGGCGGAGGACCCGGACCGTTCGCAATCAATGACATCGAGCCGGCGATTCTACAGCCGCTTAGCACCGCGTTCAGCGGAAGAGTTGCCACGGCGTTCGCAGAGGACCACCTTGTGTCGCAGACCAACCCGCCCGTCCCTGCTCCCGAGCCCTCCAGCCTGGTTTTGCTTGGCATCGCTCTGCTAGCGACGGGAATGATCCGTTCCCGGTTGTCCTCGCGTAACCACGTCGCCCGAATATTCCAGGAGTAGCGGGAGGACCTGAAGGGCGGGTCATAAAGCTTCAAGCGGATGCCTGAATTCAGGGGACTGCACGATCAGAGATCCCCACCATTGCGCCGGAAGGCCGTTCGCGCCAATGTCGACGAACTCGCTAGAGTCCACGATCGGAGAAATAGCCGAGGAAGCAGCCGTGCAACGAACGAGACGACGCGGGACTTTGGTATTTGATGGTCGCGAACCCGCTGGCGCTCTCAATCGTCGGTTTGAGGTGAACAATGCAGAACTCAGCCACATTTGGGCCATCTAGATCGTTCACGAGCGCGAGACTTCATTTGAGTGTCGTTCCTCCGGATATCGCCACCGTGAACTCAGGACCTTTCAGGTGGTGGAGAAGGTTCGTAACCCTGGGCATCGTGAGTCTTGTGTTCCTCGCTGGATGCGGAGGCGGAAATAAGTCAGATGGCAATCAGCCTCCGCCAACCACTCCAACGATCACCAAGATTTCGCCGGACAGTGCCGTGGCTGGTGGTGCGGCTTTCACGCTTACGATCAATGGGACGAATTTCGTCGCATCTTCAACGGTCAACTTCGGCGGGGCCGCGCCCCCCACCACGGTCGTCAGCTCCACGCAGTTGACAGCGGCCATCCCTGCTTCCAGCATCGCCTCAGCCGGTACGATGACCGTGACAGTGACCAACCCCGCGCCCAACGGTGGCACTTCGAATGCCGTGAACTTCACGGCCACCAGCGGCAATGGCCCTGCCCCGACGATCAATTTTCTCTTCCCCAACTGCGTTCCCGCGGGGGAACAGTTCATTAATGGAGGAAATAATCAGTTGGTGATAACCGGGCTGAATTTTGTGGCCGGTTCAGTCGTGCGCTGGAACGGCGCCGATCGGCCGACCACTCTCGATCCCAATAGCCAGGGTAAAGTACTCACTGCTCAGATTTCGGCGAGCGACATTGCCACACCCGGGACGGCGACGGTCACAGTCTTCAATTCTACCGGAGGTGGTACCTCGAACTCCCTGACCTTCACCACAACGACGGGAGCAGTTGATCCGCAGTCAATCGCTGCGGACCCTACCGGAAAGTTTGCTTATGTGGCGAATGCGGGCTGCAGTGGCGGTACTGGCTATGTGTCCATGTACACGATCAACCCCACCACCGGGGCATTAACATCCATAGCGCCACCGGTGACCTCACAAGATGTGATTTCCAACTCGGTGACCGTCGATCCGTCTGGCAAGTTCGTCTACGAGACTAGTGTGGGTGATGACTTTAGCAGTGACGGTGCCCTCGTGATATACGCCATCAACACGACGACTGGGGCCTTAACGCCCACGGGGGGGATAAGTGGAAATTGTCCGGGATTGTGCGTTCCGTTGTCCGTGGCCGTGGATCCATCCAGCAAGTTCGCCTACGTGCCGAATGGGGACGGTACCGTTCCAAACACCGTGGCGATGTATTCCATCAACGCGACGACCGGGGCCTTAACGTCCACAGGAGTGACCGACGTGCAAGGCTTTGCCGCCGCGGTGGCGGTGGATCCATCTGGCAAGTTCGCTTACGTAGTGACCCGGAGCGGCCCTCCTTCGGCTGGCAACGTGTCAGCGTACACGATCAACGCCACGACTGGGGCCTTAGTGTTAGTCGGAACGGTTGCTGCGGGAATAAACCCCGCCTCGATGGTTGTGGATCCAACTGGTAAGTTCGCTTATGTGACGGATTTCTCCCCGGACGAACTCTTGATGTACACGATCAATGCTGCCACCGGCGCGTTAACGTCCATAGGAACGATCGCTGCGGGAAATGGCCCTTTCTCCCTGGCAGTGGATCCCGCGGGTAAGTTCGCTTATGCGACGAATTCCATCTCGAACGACGTCTCGATGTACACCATCAACGTCACTACCGGGGCCCTGACGTCTATAGGAACGATTGCTACCGGGCAATCTCCTTCCTCGATAGCCGTCCATCCCTCCGGAAAGTTCGTCTATGTAACGAATTCCATTTCGAACGATGTCTCGATCTACAGCATCGATGATGCCACCGGTGTCTTGACGCTCATCGGAACATCAGACATATGAAAAGGCCCCAGCTTCTGGCGCTGTGGATCCGTAACATCTGCTCCCGGGCTCGCTCACGCCTCAAACGAAAAGGGCGGACTCGATACGTCCGCCCTAGCACTCTCAGAATTGGTTGCGGGGGTTGGATTTGAACCAACGACCTCCGGGTTATGAGCCGGATTAACTTATTTTTACGTATTTTGCATGTTCGATTGTGTTTAGGATTTTCATAGACATAGCTAAATAGATGAACTGAACAAATTTATCGTAAAACAGTAAAGTGTTAGCAAACGTTAGCAATGTTGCAACTGCAATTTTTTCCTGTTACATTGGGTTCACGCGGGTCGAAACGCAGGCCGGGCAGTTGCATCGGGACCGGGTACCCGGACGGCAAACACCAGCTGCGTTCGACAGTGTCCGCACAAACCCACACGCCAAATAGGGGCTCCGCTCCGAGACGCGAAGTTCCGGCTAAAATGTCGCTCCCCTATAAGCCTCGCCTCCATTAGGCACAGGCCTCTGGAAAAACTCAGAGGATGTGTATGTCCAAAAAATTTACAATTGCTAGATTGGTGCGCCCGCATGGCGCATCAGTGATTCGATCATTGGTCGAATATCCTCCTTCCCCGATTGGCGCGAACTCCGTTACAAATCAGTACGAGAATTTCCGCGAGGTGAGAGCAAATGGGTAAGGATCCGTTCGCGATCAGCGGTCTGCGCACCAGATTAGGCGGGGCCGTGCTCAGTATCATGCAGAGTACAGACACCCTTCAGGAACGCCTACTCGAGGCATTTAAGAATGATTTGCTCATTGCGTTCTCCGTGAAGGACAGATTGCCCACGGACCTTCGAGAACAAGTCGAGGTTGTTTTCAAGACTGTAACAAGAATTGCGCCGACGGATAAAGAGAGCAGCATTGAGGCCACTACGCGGAAGATGTCCGACCCGGAGGCCTGTTCAGTGATGGAAAAAATCCTGATCATTTACGATCGCGTCCGCGAGATTGGTTAGTGGGACGCACAAAAGGAAAACTCAGATGAATTCAGCTATAACCGCGTTGGAAACGATGACGCCTGAGTCGCGATGCGTAAAGTGTGACAAGCGCATTCGAAAGGGCCATCCTCGATTCGTCGTGAGCTTTATGGAGTTCGGAATTGGCCCCGGCCACCCGGCGTTCAGCCAAGAAGCATTCCAGGAAGACCGTGTTCAGAACGAGAGTTTCGACGGGGGGAGTCGCGAGTTTGGCCTCCTTTCGTCCAGCGCTTTCGCGTTCTGTGAACCGTGCAGCGGAGAAATTTCAGCAGTCGCAAATCCCTGGCATTCCGAACGCGAGGAGCGAGCGGCCGGCGATCCGGGCGGCAGTGTTTGGGCGGTACCCATCAGCCAAATCAGAGTCAGCAACGACGATGACGTCGATGAAGACCACAAATTCAATTCCCTGCCCGGGAGGGACGACAAGGCGGTGCCGTCGCCCGCCCGCGCTGAGTCAGAGGATCGATTTCTCTCCGGAAGTCTGACAAAAGCTGAATCACGCTCAAGTCGCAACGGTCGGTCACTATTCACGGAAGATGACCGCCGGCATCGAATGGTACGGTTCCTCTTGACCGGTGCGTCAGGGCAGCTCAAACCGGTGACCCGAGAAGTTTGCAAGCTGTGGTCGGAGGGCATGAAGCAAAAGGACGTTGCAGAAAAATGCGGGATGAGTCAACCGACAGTCCAGCGACATATTCGAGCAGCCGATGCGATCGCCGAGAATTATTCACGCCAATCAAAAAACTCGTAAGTCCAATGCTACTCAAGTTTTGTCGGCAGCCCGCGACCATAAGGGTGAATATTTTGTCATAAGGTAGGGCGACGGAAGTCTTGATTGGCTTCGAGCCCTGCGTTTTTAGGCCGCGCTTTGTGTGCGGCCTTTTTCTTTTCGGAACGCACGTTGATGGCGACCATGCCGCAAAATTTGAGAATCTCAAACCAAGCTGACCTTCGAGAGTACCGGCGCGCCAAGGGTGTGTCGTTGGAAGAGCTAGATGCGGCCCTCGGCCGAGGATTTTCTCGTGGTCGGCTGAGCATGGCAGAGCGAGGTCTTTGCCATCTCGACAGTTACGAGATAACACGTCTCGTGAAAGCGATCGACCGAATTGGTGAACTTCATACTCGCGTGCGTGATGTGAAGGCTCTAGTTTCGCGGACCAACTTGAAATCGCTATGCGACGACCTCCGATTTTGATTCTGCCGGAACAGTAAGGCTCCGCAAGAACTCGTTTTTTTGTCGATCGCCCCTCGAACCTCCCAATGATCGCGAAAGAAATTGCCGCACTGGTGTCGATGCCCAGGCTTCTTCGCGAGTTAGGTTTTCCAGTGAACGAGCGAAGCCGGCGATCCGAATGCGTTTTGCACGGCGGGAAAAACCCGACTGCTTTTAGCTGGACCGAGGATGGGGAGTGGTTCTGTTTTACGCGGTGCGGCGGCGGAGATCGAATTTCGCTTGTAATGGCGGCTCGGCGCTGCGACTTCAAGGCGGCCATCTCGTTCCTGGCGGCGTTAGCCGGAGTCAGCACCTACGAGACACCAGAATCCAGAGCTGAAATTGCGCGAGCCCGCCGCGAACGTAAGCGACGCGAGATCGAACGTGCCAATGCGACTGCCGCGGAACGCGTGGAGATGCTGAGGGCCAGGGCCGAGGTGCTAAGTCTTGAACGATTGCGCCGTAACGCCTCGAATAGACTGACCGAATTGACCGGCTGGAACTTCGAGCGGTTCGCCGGCGAAGCGGAAATGGCGTGGCAAGCGCTCGCGCTTGTCTCTAGTCAGATGCCGCGCGCCGCCGCCGCTTACACGACAATCGCCTTTGGCCATCCGGACCTGAAAGCGGCTTTTGTGCAGCACCCTGAACAGCGTTCCGCAATGATCGATGCGGCCCTCCAAGAGGGCGGCACTCGTAACGAAAAGAACCACTTCATCGGCTTTGTCGTTTAAAAAGGACGGAAAGAATTTAATGCGACATGCAAAATCCAGCGATCGAGACCTCGCTTCTACTCGAGCAATTCAGCAACGTAGAAGCAAAACCGGTACTGTGGCTTTGGCCGGACCGGATTCCCAAACAGAAGCTGACGATCTTCTCGGGGGCGCCCGATTGCGGAAAAACTACCGTCCTTATCGACGTGATCTCGCGGTTTTCAACGGGGCGCGAATTCCCCGACGGATCAATCAACGCGGTCGAGCCTGGCAAGGTCCTGATGCTGATCGCCGAAGACGACCCGGGCGACACAATCAAACCAAGATTGATGGCGGCCGACGCCGACATCTCGAAAATCGCCTATCTTCGGGCTGTGCAGATTCAGCAATTGGCCAAGAAACAAGAGCGTGCGCTGGCTCTCGACGAGGATCTTGCCCTCTTAGAAAACGAACTCAGCCGGAATCCGGAAATCGGCCTGGTCACGATCGATCCCATTTCGTCCTATCTCGGCAGAGCAGACTTGAATAAAGAACAGGAACTCCGGCGAGTGCTGGTTCCGATCAAAGACCTGGCCGAGCGCACTGGCGTGACGATTATCGGTTTAGGACATTTCAGCAAGCGGTCGGATGTAAGTGCTTTGGGCCGCGTAAGCGGTGCCGTCGCAATGTCAGGAGTTCCGCGCGCGGTCTGGACGTTCGGGAAAAGTCCTACAGAAGATGACGTTTTTCTGATGCAGCGCGGCAAATTGAACGTCGCGGGAAGAAAGACTGGCCTGCGATACCGATTCGGCGTGAAGGAACTGACGACCGGCCCCGCAACCTTCATCGATTGGCTCGGCGAGGAGACACGTACCGCGGAGGAAATTTTGGACCTTGAGCGCAATCCCGAAGGCAAGCGACAGGATAAGGCGGCACGCTTCTTAGTCGAATACCTGTCGACCGGCACAAAGTCCTCAACGGATATTCTCGCGGAAGGCGCCAAACGCGGAATCAGTCGAGGTGCTTTGTTCGAAGCGAAAAAGAGTCTCGATATCTCCGCGGAGCGCGTAGACGGGCGGTGGTATTGGACGACCGACCCCGAACCTCCAGTTCCCTTTTGACAGTTTGGAACCATGAGAACACCGGGACAATTTTCTAAGAGTTCCAAGCGTCTCAATACACTGGAATCCTTGGAACCCTTGGAACCCTTGTCCAATTGACCGGACTATATATAAGAAATAAGGGATTTTAGAGATTTGGAACGGATGGATGGTAAGAGTTCCAACAGTTCCACATAGATCGGATTATGAACAACCTCCCGCGCACAGCTACGTAAAAAGTACGTACTTGATGGCGGCTACCTCATAAAAACTCTTCGCGAAGGAAGTCATGACGATCTCAAAGATTCTCACGGTCGAGCAAGTCGCCGAATTGTTGAACGTATGCCACTCGTGGATTTATCAACGAACCTGCGACGGTAATCTGCGCGGCACAGGTCGCGGACGGCGCGGGAAAAGCATGGGCGCAATAAAGCGAGTTCATCCGGCAGATGTCAGCGAGCGCATGCCGCACTTTAAGGCTGGCCGGTTATTGCGCTTCGATCGCGACGAGGTGTTGAACTGGTTTGCCAAGCTTCACAGGGGGCCGGAGTCGCCAGGTATTCAACCCGGAGAGACTTCGCAACAGAAAGAGACTCAATCAGTTGCCGATGCTCGCTAACGCGTCTGCTAACACTATAAATCCAGGCAAACCAAACACAATGCCCAAAAGCAAACGAAAAGCGTCACGTCATGGCGGTTGGCTGTGGCTGAAACGGGGCGAGGTCCATCCCGATTGCGAAGAAATCCGTCGCGGAGTCGCGCGCCTAGCCGCTGACTTGGCCGACGAGTTCGCAGGCCCCGGGCGCCCACTATCTGCGAGCCAGATGGTTTTAATTGATAGAACGTGCCAGCTTACTGCGTTCCTGAAGATCGTGGAGCGCAGCGTCTGGAAGGAAGGACCTGTCGCGCCGGACGAGTCAGGAGCGCCGACAGTTGCTCCCGCGCTCGGAAATTTCTACATAGCAGCCGGCAACGCGGTTAGTAAGGCGCTTCGTACGTTAGCGGAAGTTTCTGGCCGCCCGGAAAGCGATCGACCGCCGCCCGATCTCAAAAGCTACCTGCTGGCGAAAACCAACGGCACATCTGAAGAATCCGTTCCTGAGACCGAGAAAAATGACGACGCAAATTGAAGGCATCGCGCGGCGCGCGGACGGTACCGTGATTCTTTCCGACCTGTACGGTGCCGCGTTCCTCGCGGCTCGAGGCAACCGTGTTTTACGTATAGAGCGAGAAGGCCGCAGCGGACGGATGTACTTTTGCTTCGAAGTCAGCGCCCATATTGACGATGATTACATCGATTTCGTGAACGACAGCCAGATCGGTGTCCAGCGCTTCACGTCTGCCGTATATCGGCTCAAAGGCTTGCTCCGCGGGCCTACGACGTGACCGCGAAGAACATTCGCGCGACTCTGGACGAATTTTGCGCGGATCCACAACTCATCGGCGAGCCGCTCAGCAAAGCCTGGAGCACGTTTTTCAGGGCTGTTGAGGGACTATCGCTGGACGAGGAAGGCCAGGAACTGTTCCGGAAATGCACCGGCCGCGACAGCTACGAGCCGCGCGTGTACTCAGAGAGCCTCGTCGTCGCCGGACGCAGGTCCGAGAAAACCAGCAGCTTTATAAAGTACCTTCTCTGGAAGATCGCGACGTCTGACCACGCTGCGAAGGCATCTCGGAGCGAGTTGCTGCGTGTTCCCATCATTGCGCAAGACCTTCGAGTTGCGAAAGATATCAAACAAACGGCTGAAAGCTATGTTCAGCGCAGTGCGATCCTTTCGCGCGGCGTATCCGAATTCCTCACAAACGAGATCAAGTTTAAGAACGGGATAGCATTGACCGTCTATCCGGCCACGTGGCGCAGCACTCGTGGCCTTTCAATTCCCTTCTGTTTTCTCGATGAGTTGGCATTCGTGGAAATCGAAGGAGCTTCGCAGGTCGAACTCGTTCGCGGTGTCAAGCCAGCCATGATTCGGTTCGGAGACGCGCGTCGTTTGTGCAAGGCGACAACGCCGTGGCGCAGCACGGATCACGTTGCTGAGGAATTCTCCAGGCGCAGTGAGCATCCGGAAAAGTTAGTCTGGGGGGCCGCCACATGGATTATGACTCAGCGCGTCGACCGAGCCCTGCTCGAGGAAGAAAGGCGGGCGGACCCGTCTTATTTTGCCCGCGAATACGAAGCGCTATTCACCGCCGATTCCGAGTCTTTCATCCCGTTGGGCGACATCGAAGCAGCCGTTATCACGGGACGCGCTGAACTTCCTCCGACGCTGAAGGGACAGTACTTCGCGGCGATCGATGCGTCGTCATTGACCGGCCGCGATCGGTTCGTCTTCGGGATTGGATATCGTGCCGTGCGAGGTTCGGCAAATGGACCCGGCCCTGCCATTTCCCTGCTCCGCGGCTGGTCGCGTTCGCCCGTACCGCAAGTGTGTGACGAGATCGCTGCGCTCGCAAAAGCTTACCGAGTCCGGACGATAGTGGCCGACCAACATGGTTACGCTTTCCTCCGCGAACTCATGGCAGCACGTGGAATCACGCTTCAGCAATTGCCATTCACGACGCGATCTAAGCCCGAAATATTTCTCGACCTCAAGCTCGCATTGGCTCAGGGGCGGGCTCAATTACTCGACCACTCGGAGTCTTTGCGAGAACTTCGTATGCTCGAAAGCAAGAGAACAAGCGGGGGCAATTACACCATCGCGGCGCCGCGCGGCCAGCACGACGATTATGCGTGCGTGATTGCGCTGCTCGCCCACCAAGCCAAGCAAACCGACTCTAGCGGTGGAGGGTTTCTTGTCGTTACCGGTCGCCGATAAGTAGTCGATTGAGGCCGGAATCCTCGGTACTGCGGGTTTTAAATCAACGGTTGAGACTGACGATCAATTGGCGGAAAAAGAAGGATTACTGGTGGTTTCTAAAGGTAAGTCAACAATCCACGTTGCGCGGCTACGCTCTATGCATGAGTCACAACTCGCGTCCAGTCAATCCGCGAACTCGCCGCACGCATCCAAGCTCCACGTGAACAAGCTGCATAGCGATTCTATTCGCAGGGTCGAGGCGGTCTTCGGCGTAAAGTTTCCTCACTTGGATTCGCGTAAAGTTCGACGTACCAGCATGCCAAACAAGCGTAAGAGTACAGCGGAACCCCGCCAGGGGCGTCGGGTTGCCAAGAGCCATTCTTAGAACAGGCCATGTGAAGAAAAAATGGAAAGTCAGAAAGCTTCATTCCGCCGCCGCATTTTGGACAGTCTCTTAGCTCTGGAAGGTCTGCTGCTGACATGGACTTTCTCCGATCGCGATCAGGGCCAATCTTAACGCGAAATCGTTGCCAGTAAATTGAAATTGACTAAGTACTGATCTTTAGAAATGCGCATATGACTTGTCATAAATCAGCACCGGCCGACGAGCAGCACATCGACGTCGAGGTCGTTTTCGGCGACGAGACCTTAGTTCCGTGGTGGCGAAACGCCGCTCATGCTCTTTCGGTGCTAGATGCAACCTCAAGCGCACCTCGTGTGAGACGACTCAATAGTGAAGAAAACAAGGAGACGATTCAGATGCCAGGTCCCTCGACAATTCAGGTTCTACGGCAAGCCAAGCTATCAAAACGACCAGTTCAACGAAGCGACGGGCGTTGGATCGTGTTTGATGTCTGCTGCGCGGCCTTCGCAGTTGCTCGCGATCATGTTTTGGTCGGGCTCGAAGACGATCCAGATGCGAGAGACAAGAATGTGTTTGTTTTTGAGCCGGCCGCTTCGTTCGAATCGGACTTTGACAGCTTTCTCGCGAACGATACGATCGCGATTCAAACGTTTATCGACGCATTTTTCGCGATCAAATTTCTACTTCGCGCCAGATGCCGAACGGCGCGGCACTCCCGAATCAAGTAGGAAAGGGGCACCGCGGCAATTACTGCACTATTTTCAGGAGAAACAATCGATGATATCGAACGAGAAATCTGAAGTTGACAGGGTTCTCACAGCGATCGCTGCTACCTCGACCGCTGCGGATATTCAATATGTAACGGATTTCTGCGCGAAGATGTTTGTCGCGGTGGCTTCTGAGCGATCTGAAGAGGGAAAACTTCGTCTTTACAATATCTTGCAGGACGCCGTCGGGAGTGTTGCGCTGTTCGCGGATGATTTTAGCCCGGCCGATCTTCTCGAAAAGCTAATCGCCCGTGCGGACTTTGAGGACGATGTGGTTGATGGCCCGTTGTTCCGAGACCGAATCATTTTTGCTTTCAGGCGGTCCGAATTCTCCCAGTTCGGGGCACTGCGAATGGCTCTGGAACGCGCGCAGAAAGAAGCTGAGGTTCGGAGCATCGCTCGTTTATTCAATATGCCGATTCCTTCGGTAGACGACGAGATGCGACGGTTTTTCAACAGTAGGTGTCCGACACGCAAGAAGCGACGGTAACGAAGATTACAAATCGCTGGGACGGATTTGGGCGGCCAGCAGTCTGGGCCGCCTTATTTTTTGGAGGTACACATGAAGAACGTCGAAGTGGAACAAAAGATCGGAGACAGCGAGCGCCGTTACGATCTGGCGAGACGACGCGTGTCCGAGTTGGAACTCGCGCTAAGAGGTGCCGAGGAAAAGCTCGAACGAACAAACAACGTTGGTCGGAGCCACGATGTACTCCGGCACAGCATCTCGAAAATCGAGGCTGACCTTCAAGCCGCGAAGCGAAGCTTGGTCGATGCTCAGCAGCGGATGGAAGACGCTTGGGCCAAGCGCAGCGCTCCGCAACGAGCGATCGAAGTCGAAGGGGAGACGTCGCGTGCTTAAGCCAGAGCAAGAGCGAGAAATCGGTCAGCGCGAAAAACTGTTTGATCTTAAACGGCAAATTGTGACGCAAATTGAGCGCAGCCTCGCGTATCTCCAAGGGCAGCTCGATAAATTAGTGAACGTATCCCAGCGAGCCGCAATTGAGCGAGATCAAATCATTCTGGAATCCCGTTGCATCCAAGCGCGCGAGGAGTTGGCGCTGGCCGAGGAGCAAATGGTGGAGGGTTGGAGTTGGCGCGGCGGAGTCCGACCCTCTGTCACACCTGCGGTGACCGCAACAATAGAAGCGACAATTTCTGCCGACATCGCTGACTTAGTCAAACAGTACGAAACCGAAGCGACTCTTCAGAAAGTAAAAGACGACGCGATTCCGTATGCGGAAAAACTTGCCAGAACAACGGTCATAGCGCTAGAGAATCTCTGGCGCCACCCCGAGGCCAACCCTACACCTGAGCCAGCAACGGTTCTCGAAAGAATCGCCGCGATAGAGCAAAAAATAAATCGCATGAAGACTGAAGTGGCGAATTTGGACGAAGCGTTACGGCCATGGCGTCTCGCCCAGGTGGGTTCGAGAATTACAGAGCTTCGCGCGCAGAAGTCTGTAGAGATTCAATTTGCCGAAGAACAGTTCAGGGGGAAAAGCGACGAGCTTGCAAATCTGACCGCAGAACACAAAAGTCTTCTATCGCAGCGAAGTGCCGCAGTTTAAAAATCACCAAAAACCAGCAAAGGAGAACTGCCGTGTCGAATCAAAACGACGCGCTCGCCGGCGTTTGCACGGAGGAAGAAATCTTGGCCGTCAGACGTGAGGGTGAACTCGCTGGCTTGAAATTTCGAGCTGCCCACTTTGCCGTCGCGTCGCTCAATGCGCAGCTTGCCATCGCAATTCTTGAAGAAGACAAGGTACGGCAGGAAACGGTGGTGGCAGAACTGAAGCGCGCAGAAGTTCATCTTGAAGCAATTCGTGTTCTGCAAAGCCTGGAGGAAATTCGCATCGCGCAATTGATTTCATCTTTATCGGAGCAAAATTAAATGGCAAGCGTCCCCGGTCCGATCATTTCTTTTCGAATTGGCGGTTCAGAGCTGTCAGGAGCAGTTCGTCCGGCGCTCGATCAAATCAAACGCGAAGCCAAAACTGCGTCGACACAAATCGCAGACGACTGGAAGCGGATGACGGCGCAGCTCCGCGCGAGCGTCGCGCAAGGCTCGATGCCGGAAAAGGAAGTCGTCACAGCTCGCAAGGAACTTGTATCGATCTTGGAGAAGGAGATTTCAGGTCTTCGCACGCGCAACGAATTAACACGAGGGCAGCTCTCGAATCTTAAAGCGCAAACTCTTGAGCTGGAGCGTCAGACCTCATTCTTGAAAAATGGCCCCGGCTTAACCGCTGGCACGCAATCGGTTATTAGCTCCATCGGCGGCTTGCTTTCCAAACAAACGGCTTTCCTCGGCGCAAACCTTTTCGGAGTTAGCGGAGGCAGCCAACTCGTGAGTGGAGCTGCAAGTGCGATTCTCGGCGGCTCTTCGTTCACGGAGAAACTCTCGGAAATAGCGGTTGTGGCGCCAAGGGTAGCGCTTGCGGTCGGCGGGATTTCGGCGGCACTGGCTGGGGTTGCTATTGCCGCGGCAGCATCCGCACGAAGTTTGATCGCCCAGAATCAAGAGTTCAAAAACACTGCCTCCATTACCGGACTCAGTACGAAGGAAGTTCAATCCTTCGGCGAAGCTGCGAAACTTCTCGGCCTCGACTCCTCGACCGTAACCATGAGCCTTTCGCGCATTCAAGCAGAGCTCGGAAAGTTCATTGTAAGCGGGAAAGATTCCGAAGTCGCGACCCAGAACTTCGTCAAAGTCCTCGATAAATTCGGCGTGTCTGTCACCGATACCGGCGGAAGGCTTCGCCCTGCAGGACAAATTCTCGGGGATTTTGCGACCGCACTAAAAGGGATTCCGGATCCTGCCACGCGCACGGCAGTAGCCATGGACGCCCTCGGCGTTCGGGGTCGAGAGCTTGCGCCTCTACTGTTACGTGATGATATCAATTTTCAGAACCTTCTTTCGACGATCGAGCGCTCGGGACTAATCATCGGCGGGAACATGAAGCGAACGCTCGACCAGGGCGAGGCTTCCCTTCGAGAATTCCGACTCGAGGTAGACGTCGCGAAAATAAAAATCGAGCAGTTTCTAGCCAACAAGTTTTTCGAAGGCGTTCACACTGCGAAGTTGGGAGTGGAGTTGGTGATCGACCCCGTCAAAGCGGCCATCGATTTCCAGAGTGAAGTACGGAAAGAGTTTCGGAGGACTCACATTGACATAGGCGACGAACTCAGGCGCCTCACTCCGAATCAGTCGTCGTCCGGAGCTCTCGTTTCAAGCACGCAAGATTTTTATAACAAACAAGCGGAGGGAGAGCTTCGCGCCCAGCAGGCTATCGAGGCCGGCGGCAAGCAGCAGCTCGAACTCCAGAAGTTGCGAAAGGAATACGAAGAAGCGATCAAAGATAAGCAGACCGAGCAGGCAGCGCAACTTCTCAAGCAAGTCAACATCCTGCAATCGACCATCGAGCTCGAAAAATCTCGAGCGGCGATCAACGAAAGAATCTACCGCCTCATTGGAGAAGGACATTTCGGCGGAACTCCGAAACGGACTCCGCAAACACCGGACGAAATCATCAATCAGATTTTGCACCCTGGGATCACCGCTCCGGACCTTGGCGGGTTTCCGTCGCTGCCTCCGGGAGGCGTGCTCGGGGGAATCTCCGGCGCCAGCAGCGGCCTGCCCCCAGATGTCCTCGACAAAATCAAAGGCGTGAATGATGAATGGTATAACCAGACGGCGAGCGCCGCGCAGAAAATCCAGGACGAGTATCAAAAGAATTACGAATACTTCAAGACGATCGAAGACTTGTATCCGCAATATGCGGCCCAGATCAATCAGACTCTCGTCAAACTCGAACAGGACAAGAACAAGCAGCTCGCGGACCTAAACTCTGGCGCAGATAAAAAATACGAAGAGGAAGCCGGAAAACTTTTCGACGATATTCTCTCAGGCAACCGCAAGAAGCTCGGCCAGGCGATCGAGAAAGACTTACTCGAAGCCGTGTCTGCTCCCCTGAAGAAAGTTTTTGAGCAATATGTCGGCAGTGTCTTTGCGACGATCGCCAATGCGCTCAAGATTCCCGGAGCGCCAGGCGCTACAGGTGCGCCTGCGTCAAGCAGCAATGGCGGAATCTTGGGCGGCATCTTCAGGCCTCTGTTCGGCGGACTTGGCGGCAAGATCGGTCCGGGCGGAACGGCCGGATGGTGGCCGGGCGCCGTTGGCGGTTCAGGTTCGGGCGTAGCGGTTCCTGCAGGTCAAGTCGGCATCGCGACGCAGACGATGAACGTCAATGCCGGGACGGTGAACGTCTACGGCCTTCTCGGGCTTCCCGGCGCCGGTCCTCTTGGTTCGTCGACAGGAAACTTCTTCGGTAACCTGAATCCGTTTTCGAATAACGCCATTGCCGGGGGAATTGGCGGCTATGGCGGACCGGCGGCTGGCGGCGCCACAGGAGCGTCGAGCGGCGGTAATGTCATGTCATCGCTCGGTCCGTATCTCGGCGGCGCGGCAATGCTTGGACTCGGCCTTGGCGGCCGAAACACGACGGCCGCAATTATGGGCGCGTCAATGCTTGCGAAGTCCGCGCTGACCCAGCTTTCGACGTCGGGAATATTGAGCCCCGGAGTTTCTTCGGCTCTCGGGACGATTGCTCCGGCACTTCCCGGCGTTGGAATGTTCGCGTCAGGGGTTATCCAGGGCGGAGTAGGCGGAACGCTTGAAGCGACAGCCGGTGGAGCAATGGCCGGAATGACCCTCGGCGGACCGATTGGAGCTGCGATCGGTGCCGGAGTTGGATTGATTTCAGGCGTTGTCAGTTCTTTGATTCAGGGACAATCGTTTGAAAATCGAGTCAAGAACGACATGCGGAACCAGGAATATACGGCTCCGCCGTCTGAGACGTTTTCTTTTGCAATGGGAAATTCGATCGCCCAGACGTTGTCAACTGGCTTCAACCAATCTGGCGGGACGTTCGGTACGTACGGGCTTCCATCCGGGACACCTTTTTCTGCGACGCCAATCACAGGACGCTTGACCAAGCAGCAGCAACGGCAATTATTAGAACAACAGATGGGGCTGCTCTCGAATCAGCCGTTCTTGGGATTCCCGAACGAAGACCCATTTACAGCGTCAGGACAAAACTCGCAGCGCGTTGGACCGACAGGCGGACAGCGAGATAGCGGTCCGACAGTTGTTCATATTCACGCGATGGACTCGCAGAGCTTCTCGGACTTCGCGCAACGCAATGCGTCGACGTTCTCGAAAGCAATCGTCGGCGTAGCGTCGTTGTCGTCGGCCGGCTTTGGCCCGACCGTTCGGCGAGCGACGAACCTTCCGTAGTTTGAGAATCGCAAATTCTTGATTTTCGACGTACGCGCTAAGGCTCGTGCTGGTCGAAACGGTCTTGCCACCGAGAAGACAGTTTCGAGCCAACGATCCAATCCCTCGTGCGCGTCCCGGCGAGAGCCGGACTTAGACGGGGGACGACAGAATGCGGGCCGTGAGCACAGTCACTCGCGGTCCGCACTTCTTTAAGCGCACCGTTTCGCGCACTACTCAGATTAGATTTTCGGATTCTCAAATTCACGGAGGAACACATGAAGAACCAAGACGTTTCGCAGGACCCTTACTCAGACGGCATCACGAACCCAATCCGCGCGGGCGGATCCGCTAACGACGAAACGCCCGTCGACACTGGGATCAGCCCTGCCTTTCCGCCACACGCAATTGCACCTTCGACTATCGGGGCCGTAGCTGAAACCACCATCAGCGGGGGACCAATCGGGTCGGCGTCGAGCACGTGTGGAGATTTATCAGACGTCTAGCCGGAAGAATAATCCCGATTGGCACTAAGTCGTCTCAAACGAGTTTCGGGCGCGCGATTGGAGCGAGCGGAAAGCCCGAAAATGGCACGTGGCACTGCCATCCATAGTCTGCTCGGCACATCGCCGACGCTCGAAATATCCGACTCTCGCCAGACTGGCCGCTCGACCTGGAAAAGACCCTACACGTCTTTTAGATTGGACCCAAATTCTATTGCCCTCGTGTCGTAGTTTGCGATCCGTATTTAATCCGGCGACGCGATTCAGCAACCGAAGTCGCTAAAACCAAAATCAGTTCTCAGAGGGCGTTCGCCATCCGGCGAGCGCCCTTTTTGTTTTTTTCGGAACGGAGAAGTGACTTTCAAATGAGAAAAATATTACTCGTCCTATCGCTCCTAGTGCTCGCGGTTCCCGCTGCGCGATCTCAAACAGCTACTCTGCGATATAACCCTCCGGCGTCCGCGACTGGTTGCGGAGCGGCGCAGAATTGCGTCGTGTCCCTGACATCTCCAACGAATACTCCGATCATAGCCGGGGATACGTTGATTTATCAGTGCGAGGCGAATCACGGAGCCATTTATACCGTAAGCAACGCCGGGAAATTCGTTCCCATGAAGCCGTTCGCAAGCATTCACGGCGGCTATCAGGGTAGCCAAGGGGTTGTTCTTTCGGCCGCTGCCGAGACTGGCTCGGATACGATTACGTTTACATATCAGAATGGAAACGCTTCGGCGTCAACGGGCCACTGTACGATCTGGGAGTATCAAGTCACAGGCGGAACGCCCTTACTGGACGGAGACAACGGAATTACCAGCCCCTCCGGGACTACCATTCAACTTCCTGGATTTACGCCGAGCGCCGCCGGAGACTTTGACGTCTTGCAATCGTTTGCACCGTTCACGGCTGCTACCTCTGTTAGCGCACCCTTCTCGCTTTTTACGAACGGGCCTTCCGCGCTTGGTCACGCAGAGGGAACCAGCGCGTCCCTGCTCTCCCCTATCTTTACTTGGGGTTCGAGTCAAGCTGATTTGATGGCGCAAAGCATCGAGCTTGGCTTCAATTCAGTTCCTTGTACCGATCTGACGCTTGCCAATTTCGGCGGAACGAATGGCGGCGGCGGCGTGAACGGAACCAGCGTCACGGCCGCCATGCTCGCTGCCAACACGAAAGGATTTCAGGGCGGCGCATGGAGCTTCAACGGTACCGGCGCGTTTCAGTACAGCACCGGAGCGGCCGCTCCGCTTGTCGGCTCGTTAGGACGGGCGTGCGACGGGACTTTTCCGTCGGTGAATGGAACAACGGGCATTACTTATTCAACGTCCATCGGGAACAACCAGAACTGGGAATATGGCGCAAGTACGAATGGCGGAATCCTGACCACTGGCTCGATGACCGCCGACATAAATATCTCGTTTACTTTTCCTAACACCGATATTTCCTACGATGATTCGTTTGTATCCGAGACACAGGGCGATAACGATTTCCTAAACGCCAAGCTGCGAAACGACACCGGAACACAAAGAGAAGTAAGCCTTGAGTGTCCCGGCAACGGCTCTGCTGATACTGGATATACGAACTTAAATCCGGGGCAGACGTATCACTTTCAGGAAATTCTCAATCCGGGAGGAACGCATTATTTTAATATTTATTCGGGATGGCAAAGTCCATCTTCTCCCGGCCAGTTGATTCGAGTGGCACCATGCCCTTCACTGGGAGCGACCTACTACCCTCAATTAGTCGCATTTGGAAATGGTCAAGTACAGAATCAACCGACGCCAGGCTATAACGTCAATTTCGATTCGTTCATGCTCACCTTCGGATTTAATAGCACCTGCTACGCGGCCTCACCGGCCGAGACGGACGTGGCTGCGGCGATCGCTCTTTGCAAGCCCATTTCTAATTCTATCGTCGAGATGCCAACGGGCCTCGCCACTTGGTCTACGCAAATCCTTGCGGCGCTGACAAGCTCGATGACGCTTCAGGGGCAGTCGTTATGCACGGGTGGGTGCGCGCCAGGCTCTCAGGGTATTGGTCTTGCATTCGCAGATAACGGAGGGGTGTGCACGGCTACTCTTGGGACCTGTATTACATTGAACGATGTTGGGCAGGCCGCTCTTGATTTTTCTGGCTGCACGACCGCGAACGTATTGCGAATCACGCAGATCACTTTTATTGTGGCAGCGGCGAATTCTGGCGGTTCGGTTCAACCAAATTGTACCAACGGGCAATCGAGTGCCTATCGCTTCGATCATCTTCACGTAATCAACAACAGCAATCACGGCGTTTTCATGGAAGCTGATGGCGGAACGGGCCTGAACGATCACATTCTCTATTCAGCAACCACGGGCTATTCCTATTCTGTATTCGGCGGCGACTTTTCGACGGTTGGTTACTCGAATTGGGCGGCGCCGTCACCTTGGGGTTCGGCAAACGCGAATTTTATTGAAGACAGCAATTCAACCGTGACGACCAGCAACGGCGCTCTAACTGACGGACATTTTGGTTGCAACGTCGTCATTCGCTACAGCCAGATCACAGGATGGGATGGCGCGGGAATCACTCACGGAACAGATAGCGGTGGATATCGGTCGTGTATCATCGCTGAGATTTATAACAACACGATGAACACAAACGCTACGGGAGCGAACGTCAATCCGTGGGGCTCGCGTGGCGGCTCGGTAATATTTCACGATAACGTTTTGGGCGGACCGTTTCAGTGGGGCGCGATCGCACTTGATTATTTCCGCGCGAATCCGGCTGACGCGGTTAACTCGCAAACTTGGGGCTTGGCTGGCCCGGGATTGAATTGGACGCAAGTGGCATTGAACGTCGGCGGAACGACTCTCAATGCTCCCGCGTATCAAACGAATCATACCTATGCGGCCAATTCTGTGGTCACACTGGCTGGCCCATGCGGTACAAATCCCTCGCCTAGCAATGTTCAGACAACGGCGGGAGGTACGACCGGCGGATCGGCACCTGTCTGTCCGCAATTTCCTAACACGGTTACCGACAGCGGCGGCGTCGTGTGGGTGAACGTGGGTGGAGCTACTTCCGCAAGCCCCGGTGGACAATCCTGTGGGCCGAGCAGCAATCAACAGTGCGCCGGTTTCCAAACGGCCAATCCCGATACGCAATGCTTCTCGGGGGCGACTTGCCTTCGATACTTCGATGCGAATGGCGGAGTATGGCCGTTCCGCGATCAGCCTGGCGTTGTTCACAATCAGGTGAGTGTGGGAAATTGGCAGTGGAACAACTCAGGACCGCAGCAGCCGGCTAATTACTGGTCGACCGATTCTCCTGGCGCCGTTCAACTGAACAGAGACTATTTCAACTCCGCGCCTTCTGGCTATGCGGCGTTTGGCTATCCGCATCCGTTGAATTCAACTTCTTCTGGGTCAGTGTCCGTGTCGCCCTCAAGCGAGAGTTGCGGAACTTCAAACATCGGCTCTCCGGTGACTTGCGGAACTGTTACCGTCACGAATAATTCCGGCGCTTCGATCACGATTTCGTCGGTTACTTACGGCGGAACAAATGGCGCAGACTTCACGAACTTGACATCCCCGACGTGTACTGGAGCGATCGCGAACGGCGCGACTTGCAACGTCGTTCCAAAATTCACGCCTTCGATTTCAGGAACCGAATCTGGGACAGTGAGCATTGCCTATACCGGATTTTCAGGAACGCCCAATCCATTAGTCGTGTCTCTATCCGGTACAGGTAGTGCAGTGGCGCAACTCGTCACGCTGAGTGCCAATAAGAAATTTCTAGTAAACGGCACGACGGGGCAGCCAGTATTTTTGACGGGCGACGCGCCGCAGCTTTTAACGCTACAGCTCTGCGCGAATTCCGACATTACGCAATATCTCACCGACAGGGCATCTCGGAACTTCAATGCAATGTGGGTTATTGCGATTGACCAACTCGACCAGAACAACGAACCGCAGGACGGTTGCGGGAATCTTCCGTTCACGAGCGGAGGACTGACCCCGAATAACTGGTTTGGGACTTTTAATCCGACCTACTGGTCGCGTATTGATGCAGCCGTCGCTCAGATGAGTTCTCTCGGCATGACGGTATTCCTGCAGCCCAGCTTCATAGGGAACAACGACGGAAACGTCTACGACACTCCGCAGTGGAATAGTGCTGCGAACCAATCAATAATCACGTCCTACTGCACAACGTTCGCAACGCGATATGCGAATGCAAACAACATCGTTTACGTATTGGGCGGGGATTACAACCCTTCCAACGCAACGATTTTGGCGAATGTAAACGCCTGCGGCGCGGCGATGAAGGCAGCCGACCCGAACCATCTCATCACGATCGAGGGCTATGGAGCGTCAGGCGGATCGAACCTGAGCACTTCGCCCTACACGTCCGGGACTCTACCGTCCTGGCTCACTCTCAACTGGGGCTATGACCATATCGCATTCGGAAACTCCATATCTGTTTGCAATTCCGCATTCACAGGCGGTCTTGGCGTCGTTCCAGTCCAGGGAGAGGACACGTACGAGGACGAGGGCGGTATAACTTCCGTGCAGAATCGGAACACGGCCTACTGGCAGGTTCTCAGCGGTTGCTTCGCAGGCAGGCTTTTTGGCAACGGGCAAATCTGGTCATTCAACGCAACGCACTCGGGCGACCCCAATCCGCCAACTTGGCAGACGGAGCTTTCGTCTG
>Ga0210383_10001001_pt1 | contig 26036 bp, 22 predicted proteins | sample IncBWC14OmetaG_FD_160072 | JGI IMG/M metagenome (GOLD analysis project Ga0210383, IMG submission 160072) | Forest soil microbial communities from Barre Woods Harvard Forest LTER site, Petersham, Massachusetts, United States - Inc-BW-C-14-O ... | reverse complement strand
CAAGGCCGTCGCTGCCGCCACCAAAGCGGACGCTACCTCCATCGTGGGTGGCGGCGATTCCGTGGCCGCAGTGCATCAGTCCGGATTGGCCGACCAAATCTCTCACATCTCCACTGGTGGCGGTGCTTCGCTCGAATTCCTTGGTGGCCGGAAACTCCCCGGCGTGGAGGCCCTGACCAACAAATGAGCACCCTGAAGCGTCGCCGCGTCATTGCTGGCAACTGGAAGATGTATAAAACTCAGGCGGACACCCGCGCGTTTTTCGCCGCGTTCCTTCCGCTCGTCGTCGGCGTCAATGATTGCGACATCGTCATCGCTCCGCCGTACACGGACATCCCCGCGGCTGTCGAAGCCGCGAAGGGCACTGCCATCGGCATATCCGGCCAGAATGTCTTTTGGGAAAAAGACGGCGCTTTTACCGGGGAGATTTCCGCCGGCATGCTGGTTGAAGCGGGCTGCCGCTACACATTGGCCGGACATTCCGAACGTCGCCAATTCTTCGGTGACACCGACGAAACCGTTCTGAAAAAGACCAAAGCCGCGCTCGCGGCTGGCCTCACACCCATCGTCTGCATCGGCGAAAAACTTGCCGACTACCAGGCCGGCAAAACACAGCACGTCTGCGAGACCCAGTTCTTGGGCAGCGTCGGCGCGTTGACGGCTGAGGAGTTCTCTCGTATCCTAGTTGCTTACGAGCCTGTGTGGGCCATAGGCACCGGCCACACCGCCACCCCGGAAATCGCCAGCGCCGTTCATAAGTTTGTGCGCAGCCGTGCCGCAGCGAAGTTTTCCGCCAGTGCCGCAGAGGCCATGCGGATTCTCTACGGTGGCAGCGTTAAACCCGACAATATCAAGGGTTTAATGGCGCAGGAAGAGCTGGACGGCGTACTCGTCGGCGGCGCAAGCCTCGACCCGAAATCATTCGCCAGCATCGTAAAAGAGTGGCCCCGCTGAACCCGAACTTAATGACTTTTAGATTGGGGTATAGGTAATGAATGACTCAAAGAGAATCATAAAGTGGGCGATCTCGCTGCTTATCGGCTTCGGGATCATCGCCATCGGCTTCCATTTCCCTTGGGGTGGGTACATCCTCACGCCCTTCTTCGTGTTGAACTGCATGATCCTGATCATCGTGGTGCTGCTGCAGAGTGGTAAAGCTGCGGATCTGGCGGGAGCGTTCGGTGGTGCGGGCAGCCAAACGGCCTTCGGCCCGCGCGGCGCTGCAACCATCCTTTCGCAAGCCACCACCTGGTGCGCCATCATGTTCATGGTCTGCGCACTCGCTATGGTGGTACGTGTTGATCGCGCGGTGGACGCTGTTGGCGGCGGCTCAATTCTGGAAAAGTATTCCAAGCCTGCGCCCGCACCGGTCACATCGGTGCCCATTACGCCCGCAACACCCGCGCCGCAGACTTCTGCACCGCAGACAACGCCGTCGCAAACTACGCCGCAGCAACAGGCTCCGGCGCCTCAACCCAAGAAATAGCGGTCCCTCGCGCATAACATTCTCCCGTGAGTGCATCGGCTTCCATGGCACTCAACGGCTTTTACGGGTTATACTTATTTTTGCGCGGTCGTGGCGGAACTGGCAGACGCACCAGCTTGAGGGGCTGGCGGTAGCAATACCGTGGTGGTTCGAATCCACTCGGCCGCACCATCTTCTTCTAGCACGCATTTTCTTCAAGTAGCAATCCTCATAGCCCTACGTTCTTTCCCGGGTGTCCCCGCAAGACGGTTTTACCCGTGAGTGGGTTTTGTGTTTTCCCTCTTCCGGGAGGCGGTGCTCATCAGATCGCCGCGCCGTGTAACCCCGTCCTCTGACGCTGGCCGACCCGACGGCGCTATTCACCGACCCGAAACCCCCATTCCCCGATTTCCTCCTGACGCCAATCGACCTACGCCCTACTCTGACTATGGGCGGCGAAATGGATGGCGGGAGGCGGAAATGGCCAGCGAGCGGAAAGAAGATACGAGGCGAAATTGGTGGATCGGAGCGTTTTGGTTCGCGGGTGTGGCGCTGTTTGTGGTGGAATTGGGCGCGGGGCTGGATTATGTTCATGCGCAACTTGCCGCATTAGCCCCGAACTTTTTGGGCGAACTGCCCATCGCGAGTTTAGCGGTATGGAAGATTGCAGAGAGCGCATTCTGGAATTGCGGACAGTTGGAAGCTACCTTTCGCGCCATTCCGTTTGCCACCCTGCCGTTCTTGTTGTTGGGAGTAGCGCTGTCTATGAAACAAAAGATGGCATTCGGCCGCGAGCGCCCCGCGGACCGGTAGCGTGATCGCACCGAAACACAGGTCAAGGAGACGGATGAGCGACGAGAGCCAATTCGACGGCAAGAAATTCGCGGCCAATCTGCGCGACCAGATTCATCAGGAAATCAGCCACAATTTTGCCACCAGAAATCCGCGAGCCCGCCGCAATGGCGGAATCATTCCAGGAATTATCCTAATTGCGGTCGGCGCGCTTTTCCTCCTGGACCACTTGGGCGTCATCCAGGCGTCACACTACTGGATATTCTGGCCGCTGGCGCTTATCGCCATCGGTCTCGCCCGAGTTTTCCGGAGTGGTGAGCGAGTTATCGGTCTCGGTTTCATTCTCGTGGGTATCGTTCTCCAGTTACATGAACTGGGATATACCAATCTATCCTGGAACGCGATTTGGCCCTTTCTACTCATTTTTGCTGGTCTGCAAATAATCTGGAGCCGTTTCGGCGCGTCCCGTGTGGTGCCTGGAATGCCGGGAGTCACCAGCGGCGGAGCGGACACGGTGAACGAGTACGCATTGTTCGGCGGAGTGGAACGCCGCGTAAGCGTGAATAATTTTCGCGGCGGCAGCATAACCGCGATTTTTGGCGGAGTAGAAGTCGATTTCCGTTCCGCGGATATTGAAGGCGAAGAAGCAAACATTTACGTCGAGGCAATTTTCGGCGGAGTGGAAATAACTGTCCCGGAACGATGGATTGTGATCTTTCAGGGCCAGAGCGTGTTTGCCGGCTACTCCGATGAAACCAGGCAGCCGCTGCCGGACGCGCTCGGCGCTGCGCCAAGAAAAACGCTCATCCTCCACGGCCGCGCGGTATTCGGCGGCATCTCCGTAAAGAACTGAAGCAGTGGCCGACCAATTCAACATCCGAAAGACGCTTCTTGTCTCGCTGTGGCTGGCGTGGCTGCTGCTGGCGGCGCTCCTGTCAGTGTTGCTGGTCTCCACCTGGGGCATGAGCTGGCGTAGCGCTATCGCGCTAGCGGTGCCGCTCTCCACGCTTGCACAGGGGGTGGCATGGTCGGCCCGCTATTCCTGTCGCAGCAATCCTATTGGGCGCACCGCGCTCGGCCAGCTTTTTTTGACGCACATCGCTGGCGCCGTGGTTCTCAGCCTTCTATGGGTAGGGGTGGGCCGGATTCTTGCCAAGTGGCTCGATTCGGGACTCGGCTGGAGCGGAACTTTTGTGCAATTTTCACACGTGCAACTGCAACTGTTTGGACTCGGCATTGGCTATTACCTGCTGGCAGTAGCCTTTCACTATGCGTTATTCGCTCAGGAGAACTCCCGGTTAGCGCAGGAGCGAGCTCTGGAATCCAGCGTTCGCGCGCGGGATGCGGAACTCAGCGCTTTGAAGGCACAGATTAATCCGCATTTCTTGTACAACAGCTTGAATTCCATCAGTGCGCTAACCAGTATCGATCCCAACCGCGCTCGCGAGATGTGCGTGCTGCTGGCCGACTTTTTGCGGATGACTCTGGGTCTCGGCGAGAAGACGCTGATTCCCCTGCAAGAAGAACTGGACCTGTTGGATCGCTACTGCTCGATTGAACGGGTGCGATTTGGCGAACGGCTGAGGGTCGAACAAAATATCCAGGAGACCGCCAAGGGCTGCCTTCTGCCGCCTTTGCTGTTGCAGCCGTTGTTTGAAAACGCTGTGGTGCATGGAATCGCACAGCTTCCGGAGGGCGGGTGGCTACGTTTGACCGTGCAGCAAAACGAACAGCGTCTCGCACTGACGGTCGAAAACAGTTGGGATCCGGAAATAGTTTCCGCACGGACAAAAAACGGCGTCGGACTCAGGAACGTGCAACGCCGGCTGGAAGCTCGCTATGGCAAGGACGCCTTCATGGAAGCAAAAGCGGAGGAGAACGTCTTTCGAGTGAGCCTTAGCCTGCCAGCCGAAACGCAGGAGGCGCGGTGAGCGAAACCGGGAGCGCGTCCATGCGAAAATGGAAAGCACTCATTGTGGATGACGAGGAACTCGCGCGAAAAATCCTGCGCGAAATGCTTTCCACCCACCCGGAAGTGGAAGTGGTGGCGGAATGCGCCAATGGAATGGAAGCAGTGAAGGCTGCGGCGGAATTTGCGCCAGACCTGATGTTCCTGGATGTGCAGATGCCCAAGCTGACCGGTTTCGATGTGCTGGAACTGGTGGACGCCAGCAAGTTGGCGGTGATTTTTGCCACCGCTTACGATCAGTACGCGATGAAAGCGTTCGACGTACATGCCCTGGATTATTTGCTGAAGCCCTTTAGCCGCGCGCGTTTTGAAAGTGCACTGGAGCGCGCCAAACAACAGAAGCCCGAGAGCCGCGCGGAACCCACAGCGCTTGCGGCTGCCGCACGCCCAGCAGGCCAATATCTGGAGCGGATTGTCGTGAAGGACGGAACAAAGGTTACGCTGATCCCGGTGGCGAAACTCGATTACGCGGAAGCCTTGGATGATTATGTGTCCCTGGCAAGCGAAGGGAAAAAGCAATTGAAGCAGCAGACCATCTCCGGCCTGGAGATGGCGCTTGACCCAGCGTTGTTCGTGCGCATCCACCGTTCCTACCTGGTGAATCTCGAGCGCGTCGTTCGCATCGAGCCCTACGCAAAAGACAGCAAAATAGCGATTCTGACCAACGGAGTGAAATTGCCGGTCAGCCGTGCAGGCTTCGCCAGATTGAAGAAATTATTGGAGGATCGAAGCTGAAGAAAATCTCGTTCGCCCTGGTATCATCTCCGCATGACCCTGCAACTCTCTGAGATTGAAGTGCGCGTTCTCGGCGCGCTGGTCGAAAAAGAAACTACTACGCCCGAATATTATCCGCTCTCTCTCAATGCCCTGGTCCATGCTTGCAATCAGAAATCGAATCGCGAACCGGCCATGACCCTCCAGGAAGACGCGGTCCGTCAAGCTCTCCGCTCCCTCTCCGACCAGGCGCTGGTCCGCTCGGCGGGTGGTGACTCCCGCGTCGCCAAGTACGAACACCGTCTGAACGAACTATTCAATTTTCATCGCCACGAAATCGCTGTGCTTTGCGTTCTGATGTTGCGCGGGCCGCAGACTCCTGGCGAACTCCGCACCCGCGGAGAACGTATGTATGCTTTCGAGGATCTGGAATCGGTCCACGCCGCCTTGAACCTCCTCATGCGCCGCGATCCTCCCGTCGCAAAAATGCTGCCCCGCGAACCGGGCACCAAAGAGTCACGCTACATGCACCTTTTTTCTGGCGATTCGATTTCCGCCGCATTTTCGAATATCGAACGTCCCGTCGCCGCCGTCCCATCTACCCCCGAAGACGAACGTATGGAAATCCTAGAGCGGCAGGTTGCCGAACTGAAAAACGAACTATTGGCTCTCCGCGAACAATTCGCGGATTTTCAGAAGCAATTTCAGTAGCCGCTCGAATCAGCCATATTGCCAACCACGCAAATCCCCCGAAATCTGCTATAAAAGTCGAGTAATCTCTGGAGGTCTACGGAGGTTCCATGCCCACCCTCTCCAGTATTCTCGAAACCGCTCTTCACGTGGACGACCTCGAGCGCTCCGCCAAATTCTACGAAGACGTCTTCGGCCTGCGCGTCATCGCTGGTGACACCCGCTTTCGCGCCTACTCCGTCAACGGCCAGCAAGTCCTTTTACTCTTCCGCCGCGAAGAAAACCCTCAGCCTTTCGTTTTCTCCGGCGGCACCATTCCCCCTCACGGCAGCTCCGGTGAAATTCACTTCGCCTTTGCGATCGAACGCTCGGAGGTTGGCGCCTGGGAAAAACAATTTGCTCGCTGCGGCGTGGAAATCGAAGGACGCGTCAACTGGCAATTGGGCGGCGAAAGCATTTACTTCCGTGATCCTGACCGGCATCTGGGCGAACTAGCCACTCGCGGCACCTGGCCTATCTACTAGAAGCAGAGTCCGCAAGGTTTCCAGCGCTTCGTTGGCTCATCTTTAACAGGTCACGACCGTGGTTTGCAAATCTGACTCCCCGCGCTAAGATAACCCTTTGACTGCCGCGCATCGAGTGGAACTGCTTCGATAATGGTCACTTACGACGACGGCTCCGACGCTCCCGAATCCAACAACACTGGAACCCTATCCGGTATCTTCTCCCTTTCTACGAATCACAAAACGATCGGTCTCCAGTATCTGTGGCTCGCCCTCGCCAGCGTCTTAGTGGGCATGGTGCTCTCGGCGATTCTTCGTTGGCACACCTCCTGGCCAGATACTGCTGTACCATTTTTTCTTGCTTCCCTGAATCAAACACCGGAACGCTTCGCCGCGCTGCGCCTGCTTCACGGTTCGCTCATGGTGTTCTTCGTTCTCACCGCCGCTCCGCAAATGGGCTTCGGCAGCTTCCTCTTACCGCTGCAAATTGGCGCCAACGAAATGGCATTCCCCTCCTTGAATCGCCTGTCCTTCTGGATGACTTTCGCCTCTTTTGTGGGCATCACCCTTTCGTTCTTTTACCCGCTGGATCGGGGCGTCGACATCTGGCTCGCCAGCGCCGCACTCTTCTCCCTCGCGGCACTTCTCAGTGCCATCAATTTCATCGTCACAACCATCGAGCTACGAACTCCCGGTATGACTCTGCCGCACCTCCCGATCACCTTGTGGGCGTGGTTCCTCACCGCGATCTTGAGCATGCTCATCTTCAGCATTCTGCTGGCCGGTTCCGTTGCCTTGCTCTCGGATCGACTTTTGGGGTCAGAGTTTTACTCCGCCGCAAGATTCCTTGCAGAGCAACCGCAGAACCTCGTCCGGCAGGGAAGCCTTCCCATCCTTTGGGAACGGCTGTTTTGGTATTTCGCTCAGGCGGAGGTCTACGTGGCCATGCTTCCGTGTTTCGGAATCGTCACCCACCTGGTGGCCACTTTCGCGTGCAAACCGGTCTGGAAAGAGCGGCTCGTCGTTATCGCGCTCTGTGGTGTCGGCCTGGTGGGTTTCTGCGTTTGGGGTTACCACATGTTCGCCACCGGCATGAATCCCTACGCGCCGATGGTTTTTGCCGTCCTGGCTTCGTCTTTGGGCTTCCCTGCCGCCGTCTTGTTGGCCAGTTGGCTCGGCACACTTTGGCAGGCGCGCGTCGAGTTCAGCGCTTCCATGTTGTTTGCCCTCGGATTTATCTCGTTGTTTATCGCCGGCGGCCTCTCTGGAATTTTCCTCGCGCGCCACGATCTTTCCCGCGCCGCAGTCAGCGAAGAATTCGTCGTCGGCCATTTCCACTTGGTCATGGGCGTAGCCGCGACGTTTGCGATCCTCGCCGCTCTTTTTTTCTGGTTTCCGAAGTTGTTCGATCGTCGCCTCAGCGAACCGCTCGGCAAACTGCACTTCTGGCTCACCTTCGCTGGCGTCTACGCGATCTTTATGCCCATGCACTGGATGGGCCTGCTCACGCAATCGCGCCTTCTTCCCGACCGGCAACGCCTTGCCCTGGGCTCGGCCGGCTTCTCGATTCGAAGCTTCGTTACCCTGGCGACCATATGCACCGTCGGTGCCCAGCTGATCTTCATTTTCAATTTCGCCACAACCCTCCTTCGCCGCAAGTCCACTGGTGTGGAAGCTAATCCGTGGAGGGCCGCCACACTCGAATGGACGATTCCGATCGTGGCCACCCGCGAAGGCTCAGCCGCCAGCCCCGTCGTGTATCGCGGCGCCTACGAATTTCTCGAAACAGACTCCCCTGCCCCGGTCCCGCAGCATCTCGCGCCCGACCTGCTTCCCTCGAGGTTGCGTTAGAAAGATACGTTGAGACAGATCTGTTGAAAAGACGCGCAAAGATGGCGACACGCTGAGCTTCAGAAAGGTTCATCATGCCGGGCACAACGTCGCAGCAAGACATCGAGCTAATCATCGAGCCAGTCGGACATGGCGGCGGTCCGGCAGCGCCTCCGGCTGGCGGTAGCGATGACTCCGGAGGAAACGACGGCAAACGCCGCCGCCGTGGTCAACCTTCGCCCAACCGCTACTACACCGGCATTGCCGTTGGAATTGTCTCGATACTGATGTTCTTCATGGCGCTGGCCAGCGCCTTCCTGGTCCGCAAAGGTTCCAGCTCTGATTGGATTGCCGTCCGCATTCCCCCCCTGCTATGGCTCAACACCCTCATTCTTCTTGCCAGCAGTGGCACCATAGAATTGGCTCGCAAGCAGCTTGCGGTCCAGAATCTCGCGAAATTTAAGAGATATTGGAATCTTTCGACGATTCTGGGAGTCTTATTTCTAGGCGGACAACTGGTGGTTTGGCGCCAGTTGGAAGCGCAAGGCATTTATCTCGCCTCCAATCCCGCCAGTAGCTTTTTCTACATCTTTACTGGGGCGCATGCGCTCCATCTGCTCGGGGGCGTCGTAGCATTGCTCTACGTCGCCATCCGCAACTTCGATAAGGCCAAAGTCTCCCGCAGCGTCGCCGCCGAAGTCACCTCGTACTATTGGCACTTTCTAGATGCCCTATGGATTTTTTTGCTTCTCCTTCTGTACGTGGGCAGGTAATTCGTGGTTGAATACTAGCCACATGGTGCCACTTTTGTTCTGGTAATTCCGGTGCTCGGGTAAATCCCGGGCTGTGCCTTCGTGGCGCTTCTCCGCTCCCGGATAATTCGGAACAATTAGGTGGTCTTTGCGGATGATTGTGGTCGCGACTGGCTTGGGTGTCCGGGCCTCTTGTCCTTCACTGGATGAAAGACCTCGCCGCCGCGAACCGGTAGTGCAATGCAGCTTCCCAACCGAACCTGGGGATCGGTTGGAGTCGGGGTGAACGTTCTCAACAATTTGGCAATGCCGTTATGGGTGGGCCCCTGTCCGCAGGGGTGAGCTCTCCGTTGGGGAGCGGGGAATGTGTTCTGAGGAGGCAATTCTTACCATGAAACGCTTGTGGTCTGTGAAGTGGCTTTTAGCGGTACTGCTCCTGCTCGTTGGCCCAGCTCTCCGCGCGCAACAATTCTCCGGTGTCAATGGAATCGTGAGCGATAAATCCGGCGGTATAATCACGGGTGTCGACGTCACCCTCGACAACGCGCAGCTCGGTATTCACCTCACCACCCAAACCAATGACATCGGCTTCTACCAGTTTCTAAAAGTCACCCCGAACGAATCCTATCAACTTACGTTCGTCAAGGACGGCTTCCAGAAACTGGTGCTCGACAATATTGCGTTACAGGTGGCCAGCGTCGAAACCCACAACGTAACGCTACAGGTGGGCAGCCTGACGCAGACCGTGGAAGTACAATCCAACGGCGGCGCCACGCTTAATACAACCGATGCCACCGTCGGCAACGTGATTGACGCAAAGTCCGTAGCAGAGTTGCCTCTCCAGTTGCGCCTGAATCCCGCGAACCTGATGCTCCTGCAGGCTGGCGTCAATGACGCCGGCGCGATCAACGGTTCGCGCTCCGACCAAGGCAACATCACTCTGGATGGAATCGATATCAACGATCAGGCTACCGGCCAGGCCTTTACGCCTACGCTCGCGGTTTCGATCGACTCCTTGCAGGAAGTTCGAACCATTACCGCCGGTGAGACGGCGGACTTCGGACGCAGCAGCGGCGGCGACATCAACTTCGTAACCAAGGGCGGCTCCAATGACTGGCACGGTAACGCCCGCGAATATTTCCGCAGCTTTCCCGCCAACGACTGGTTCAACAACCGTGATGGCGTTCATACCCCGCATCTGGTCCGCAATCAATTTGGCGGCAGCTTGGGTGGGCCTATCAAGAAGGACAAGTTATTTTTCTTCTTCGACTACGAAGGGCTTCGGCGGGCTTCCTCCGAGCAAATTGAGCGATCGGTTCCGACCGACGCATTCAGGAGCGGGGAACTCTCTTACATCAACTCCAATCCCGGTTGCGACGGCACCGCCCGGCTGAACATAAATCCCACCTGCATTACCACGCTCACCGCGGCACAGGTCGCTACCCTTGATCCCCTGGGTCTTGGCGCTAATAGCGCTTTACTGGGTGAAATTAACGCTCGATATCCGGAACCCAATGATCCGGCGGGGGGTGATGGGGTCAATTCCGAGGGTTATCGGTTTACCGCGCCCGCTCACGAGTCGGAAAATCTTTACACCGGTCGCGTGGATTGGAACTTCTCCGACAAAAACAAGTTCTTCTTTCGCGGAAGCGTCGACCGCCACGGGATAGACGACGACTTCAACACGGACATCGTCCAGTTCCCAGGTGACCCGGCCCCCAATAGCCGGGACGTCTTCAATAGCTACGCTTTTTCCGTGGGCTGGACCTGGAGCAAGTCCGCCACTTTGATTAATCAATTTTCTGCCGGTTTGGTGCGCACGATCCTTACTTTTCCTGCTCTGGAAGCGCCAACCTATCCGAATGAGTTTGATTATAACTCGTCAACATTCGGAGGCCCGCTGTCGAACCCATACCTGCCTTCCGCCACTCAGTCTCGTAACGTTCCGGTTCCCGAGTTTCGCGATGGGCTTTCCTGGACCAAGGGAAAGCACAGTATGGAATTTGGCACGGATATCAAGTTGATCCGCCAGATCAGTGCCTTGAAGAATGACCTTAACTTCATCGGCATCGGCTTGGGCGGAGCCACTGGACAACTTGACGCTACACTACGCCCTGCGGATATTAATCAGGACCCTTCCGCCATTTCCAATTGGGACGACGCGTTTCCCTTTGATCTGGGTCGTTACTCGTCCGTCACCACCAATTTCAATTACACCAAAAGCGGAGATCCCTTGCCCAACGGCACCGGAAAGAGTCGCTATTACAACTACAACGAATTCGAGTTTTACGCGCAAGACTCCTGGAAAGCTCGTTCCGACTTGACTATTTCTTATGGCCTTCGCTGGGATTTTCACACTGTGCCGTACGAAATCAACGGCTTCGAGTCCATACCCAGCGTGAATGAGAATGTCTATCTCGCCGATCGCGTCGCTGCCGCAGCCGCCGGAATCAGTGGAAATTCTGCCATTCCCTTGGTGTCCTACAGCTTGGGGGGATCGGCGAATGGAAAGACCGGCTACTATAATCCGGACTACAAAAACTTCGGTCCGCGCATCGGCATCGCGTGGAACCCCAGCTTCCGGTCAGGACTTCTCAACTCCATCTTTGGAGATCGCAAGACCACCGTGCGTCTCGGTGGTTCGATCCTCTATGACCGAATCGCGGGAGGCGCGAGTTTTGGTTTGGATCAGAACACCTTCCTGTTCGATTCTCAGAGTGTGGTGAATTTTGGCGCCCAGGATCCCACCGTTGCCTTGGCCACCGACCCCAGGTTCGCGGGCTTTAAGGGGCCGTTTCCTGCAGGATTCTTCCCCACGGCTCCGAGCGTGGCAGCTCCCAATACGCCTAACTTGGATGCCAACGGCAATCCGATCGGACTATCGCAACTTCTCGGGTTTCCGTCTTTCTTCCAGTTTGACCGCAACGTGAAGACGCCTTATTCCGACCTTATCAATGTTGGCATCCAGCGGGAATTACCGGGGAATTTTCTTTTCGAGGCCAACTACGTACTTCGCTTGGGAAGACGTCTCCTCGCCGTTGGCGACGCGGCGACTACCACAAATTTCCTGGATTCCACCTCTGGTCAGTTTCTTAAATCGGCATTTGCAGGCGTCCAGCAACAGGTGGAAACTGGAGTCCCCATTGGTAATTTGACACCGCAGCCCTGGTTTGAAAACCAAATGGGTGGCACGGCCTTCTGCCAAACGAATTTTGGCGGAACCTGCACCCAGGTTGCGGCTGCGAATCTGGGACAATTTTTTCAAAAGGGCGACCTATCGAGCGTCATCCTCTACTTGTCTTATTTCGGTCTCCTCTCTCCGAACGTGGGTCTTCCGGCGCAAACCGGGGCAAACGGCTACATCGGAAACTACGCCAGTTCCAACTACAATGGGTTGCTGCTGACACTCCGTAAGCGCATCTCCCACGGTCTGCAATTTGACTTCAACTATACGTATTCGCACTCCATCGACAACATGTCCGAAATCACCAACAACTACGTGACCTACACCGGGACCGGTGCCGGGCTTGTATGTGATTTGGAAAACCTCAGGACATGCCGCGCAAGCTCCGACTTCGACGCACGTCACCTGATCAGCGCGAACTACGTTTACGACCTGCCCTTTGGTAACGGTCGCGAGTTCGGCCGTAATGCTCCTAAATGGGTGGACTTCTTTATCGGCGGATGGAGCTGGTCTGGTATCGTCTCCTATCGCACCGGTTATCCCTTCACAGTTCATTCGGGGGCATTCCCAACGGCGTTCACTTTGGACTCGCCGGCTCTTCTTTCGGGCCCGACTTCAGCGCTGCAAGCCTCCATTCACACGGAGGGTGGCAACACACTGCAATTCTTCAAGAACGTGAATACGGCTCTCAACTCATTGTCGTTCCCTCAGGGCGGCGACGTCGGTACTCGCAACGACATCATCGGGCCTGGCTTTTTCAACATAGACATGGGCGTCAGCAAATCCTTCAAAATGCCCTGGTCGGAAAAACAGCGGCTCAGGCTACGCATGGATACTTTCAATACCCTCAACCATCCCAGCTTTAATCCGCCGGGCACAAACAACGGTTTTACGAACAACACGACGCTCAGCAACACCAGTACCTTCGGTATCATCACATCCACCGCCAGCACGCCGCGCGTTTTGCAATTCGCACTGCGCTACGAGTTCTAAACCTTCACAACTACACATGCGAAACGGGAGGCTGACTCTGGCCTCCCGTTTTTTTAATATTTTCCGTGGTAAGACGTGTGAGCGCTTCCGGGTACTTCGGCGGCGATGCGGTCTCAGTTAAAAGTTCTTCAGGTGCGCCAGCCGGAATGGGGAGCCAAGGCTCTCGCGCAGCTCCCGCCAGTGTTCTTCGGGAATGCTCAAAAACACTTCCACAATCTTCGGATCGAATTGCGTTCCGGCGCAGCGCCGTATTTCTTCTCGAGCGTGCGAAAGCGGCAAAGCCTTGCGGTACGGCCGGTCGCTGATCATCGCATCCATGGCATCGGCAATGGAAAAGATGCGCGCCCCAAGGGGAATCTGCTCTCCGCGCAAACCCCGTGGATACCCAGTGCCGTCGAAAAACTCCTGGTGCGCCAACACAATCTCCGCGGCGTCTCGCAGGAAAGGAATTCGCGTCAGCATGTTGTAGCCGATCTCGCAGTGTGTCCGCATGATCTGCTTTTCGTCATTATCCAGCGGCCCCGGCTTTCTGAGGATCATGTCCGGAATGGCCATTTTGCCGATGTCGTGCAAGAACGCGGCGCGTGCCAGAATCGGCAGGTACAGCATTGGCACCGGCACAGCCTTTGCAATCGAGATCGTGAAGGCCGTCACCCTCTGACAGTGCCCCTCGGTTTCCGCGTCTTTTAAGTCCAACGCGCTTCCTAGTGCCTCCAGCGTGTCGTCGTAGGATTGTTCCAGCTGAACGAAGGCGGTCTGTAGTTGCGCAGTGCGCTCTTCAACCTTCTGCTCCAGGTCGCGCTGATAGTTTCGATTCTCCACCACCAGCCGCCGGTGCTGAATTGCCCGGCCAACCCCATGAAAAAGCTGATCCTTCTCAAAAGGCTTCAAGATGTAGTCGTACGCGCCGCGCCGGATGGCCTCCAGGGCCGTCGAAATATCGTGTATCGCCGTCACCATAATCACAGGAACTTCCGGATCGTGCCCCCGCATCCAGTCCAACAGCTTGATCCCATCCATTTCCGGCATAATCATGTCGCTGAGTATCAGATCCGGTGTTTCTTTGCGCACGCATTCTTGGGCTGCGCGTCCGTTGCCCACAGCCGTGCAGTGGTAGCCCCGCGATTCCAGCATCGTTGAAACTACTTCCCGGATCGCTTCCTCGTCGTCCACAACCAGTATGTTTCCCAGGTCCACGTGACTGTTCTCCCAAGTAGCATTATACGGGACGTCACACCTACTTTTGGGTGAGCTTGCCTAGTCAGAAAATAGCGTGTTAGCGTCAATTCAGCGGGTTTGCACGCTTCCTCCTCGGGAAGTGTTCAGGATTTTTTTCTCAAACTTACGTGTAAGCGAGTTGCTCGTGGGAGGGGCGGCGCGGTGATTCAGAATCAAGGCCTCCAGGGAATCTCTTTCTTTGAGGCGACCGCCTGCCTCACCCTGCTGGTCCTTTTCATCCATCTCAAACGGGATAATGCCACCGCCTTCTACAGACTGTGGCTTTTTGGGTGGATTTCGCTCACGCTTTCGTCCTTTTCGGAGCTGGCCCTTACCTTCACCCCCAATCCCGCTTTACAGGTCGCCGCCGTCGGCGCGGGCGTTGCCGCGTTCTCTCTCTTCCTGGCCTCCATCCTTCAGCTCACCTTGGGAGAGAACCGACTCTACGTCCCCATGCTCTGGCTCGCGGGCGTCCTCACTCTCATTACTTGCTCCTATCAGCGCAGCCGCCTCCATCACCCGGAGGCCGCTTGGGAAGTTTCGATTCTGTCCAGCGTCTTGTGTTTGGCGTCCGCGTGGCTGCTGTGGCGCGCCCCGGCCGTGAGTCGCGGACACGGGGCCAAACTGCTGGCCGGCGCCTTCACGCTCCTGGGACTCAACAATCTCGACCGCCCGCAATGGACGATCGAGGAACTCCATCTCATTCGCTTTGCTTTCGATCATTTCCTCAATGCCAGCCTGGGCATCGGCATGATCGTGCTCCTTCTCGAAGCCGCCCGTGTCCGCACCGTCGAACTTAGCGAAAAGATGCGCCAGTTCACCATGCTGACCGCCTCCAGCAGCCAGACGGTCTCGCTGCCCGAGCTGCTGCAAAAAGTCCTGCACCAGATCCTTGGCAGCCTGAATACCGGAAATGGGTTGATCCGCTTGTTGGAGGGAAAGGGAGACGCTTCCGAATTTGTGATTCGGGCATCTTTGGGTTTCTCGGATGAATTCAGAAAACAAAATGACCGCCTTTCCTTACAAAACCCCTGGATTCAGGAAGCGCTGAAGGAAAACTATCGAGTCACGCGGTTTGATGAAGAACGAGACCTTAAAGTGCGGCGCAGTATGGCGGAAGCCGGGCTCTCCCAGGTCGTCAGCGTTCCCATGCGTGGCAAGGCCTCCGTTGTCGGCATGCTGCACATCGGAGCACGCGCCGGAAAGCGCTTCCAGGACGATGAACTCGCCTATCTCGTGAACGTCGCCAATTTTCTGGGCACCACCGTTGAAAATGTCAGTCTTTTCGATCAGGTCAAGACTGTGCAACAGCAGTGGGTCTACACCTTTGATTCCATCGGCGATCCGATTCTCGTGCACGATAAAGAGGGCCGCATCGTCCGCAGCAATCTGCGCCTGGCAAATCTTTTGGGTAAGGATTGCACCGCGTTGGTTGGCCGCTCGGTCACTGATTTCTTCAGTCCCCGCGAAGCCCCGTTCCAGATCTGTCCCTACTGCGAAGAAATCTCTGGCGAGGCGGATCAACCGGATCCCTGGCTGCAAGGTTTCTTCCTGGCCTCCAATTCCATCTTCACCGATCCCGCGGGCCGCAAATTAGGCACCATTCATGTGCTCAAGGACATCACGGAGCGCAAGCGAGCCGAAGAGAAATACCGCACCCTGGTGGCCAGCGTCCAGGAAGGTGTGTTCATCACCACCGTACAGGGACGATTCCTCGATTTCAACGACGCCTTCATGCGCATTACCGGCTACGCGGATCGCGACGAGTTGATGCAAACGGAGATCCCGCAAACCCTTTACGTCAATTCACAGGACCGCGACCGGCTCAAGCGACTCCTCCACGAGCACGGCTCTGTAAACGATTTCGAGTTTGAAATCCGTCGCAAGGACGGCGAAATCCGCACGGTCAGTGAATCTTCCACGGCCATACGCGATTCCACCGGCAACGTGACCGCTTATCAGGGTTTTCTACTCGATGTCAGCGAGAGGCGCCGTGCTGAACAGGAGATTCGCCGCCGCAATCGCGAACTGGTCGTTCTCAACTCCATCGCGGAAACCCTGGCTTCTTCGCTCGATCTTTCCGACTCCGTGCAGCGCACATTGCGCCAAATTCTCGAACTCTTCGGCTTGGACTCTGCGTCGCTTTATCTCTTTGACCCCGACGGCGCCACCCTTCGCCGCATAGCCTCCGTTGGACTGAAGTCTGAATATGCCAGAACGTTTTCTGTCGTCACGATTACGCCCGAGTTTGTGCAACAAGTCCGGGCCGTTCGCGCGACATTTCTTTCCGCCAATGGATTGCCTCTTCCTCCCGCCGTGCGGGAACTACAGAAAAACGAGGGTATTGAGTCGGCCTTTCTCGTCGTCCTGTGGTCCAAGGATAAAATGATTGGCGGCCTCGCGGTCGGCAGCCGCAGCCAGCGCGAATTCTCTGCTGCGGACAGCAGCCTGATGATTGCCGTCGGCAGTCAGGTTGCCAACGCCGTCGAACGCAGCCAGTTGTACGCCGAGTCACGCCAGGCCTATGAGAATCTCCGGCGTGCGCAGGAGCAACTACTTCACAGCGAGAAACTCGCCGCTGTAGGACAGCTCATCTCGGGCGTGGCCCATGAGCTGAACAACCCGCTCACCGCGATCCTGGGTTACAGCCAGCTCCTGACTTCCAACGGCCAGCTCGGCCCCCAAGCCCTGGCGTATACGGAGAAACTTTACAAACAAGCGCAACGCACCCACCGCATCGTTCAAAACCTTCTAAGTTTCTCTCGTCAGCACAAGCCGGAACGCTCTCCGGTTCGCCTCAAGCAAATCATCGAAGACACTTTGGGACTGCGAGACTACGACCTCCGCATGAGTCAGATCGATCTTCAGCTCGATCTCGCGGAAAATCTTCCGGAAGTTTCCGCCGACCCGCACCAGTTGCAGCAGGTTTTTCTAAACCTCATCAACAACGCAGTGGATGCCATCCTCGAACAAGGCTCCGCGGGCAAAATCCAGGTGTCTACTGGTGTCGAAGGCGATCAGGTTTTCATTGAATTCTCGGATTCCGGCCCGGGAGTGAAGGACGCTTCCCGTGTTTTCGACCCTTTTTACACCACCAAACCTGTTGGCAAGGGAACCGGACTCGGCCTCAGTATTTGCTACGGGATCATCACCGAGCACGGAGGCACTATTCGCGTTCAGAATTTACCGCAAGGAGGCGCGTGCTTCCGGATTGAGCTCCCGTTGCAACCGAACGGAGCCAAATCCCACTCTGCACCGGCTTCGAAAGCAGCCGCACCGCGGGGCGGCAAAATCCTGGTGGTCGATTCCCACGAGTCTGTTCTGGACGCGGTGGCCGGCATTCTTCGCAAGAACGACTATGCCGTAGAGACCTCTAGGTCTCTCCCGGATGCGCGCAGGCTTTTTGTACTTCAAGATTTCGATCTCGTGGTCGCGGATTGGCGTCTCGTCGCCGAAGAGCACAAGTGGACCGCCTCAGATACCAACGGGAAAGATGCACTCGGCCTGGGCTCCCGTATCTTGTGGATGAGCACCATTAGTCCCGATAACCAAGGAAGGCTGACCCTCCCCGTTCCGTCGGGAGGTGTTTTGCAAAAGCCATTTCGTGCGGAGGATTTGCTTGCGGCGGTGGAATCCAAATTACCGGCAGTCGTCAGCCCCGTCGTGCAATAACCCGGTCCAATAAAAATGCGCGATAAAAATAAAAAGGTGCGGTAAAACGGCTCAACAATCGGGTGCAATCTCGAGGCGCCGCAAGAAGCGGAGTAAAGGCTTTACTTCAACCCAGCAGTCGCCCTTTCCACAACCGCCCCGGTGGCTTGCTCCAAGGCCATCGTGATGCGGCCCGCCATTTCACATACCTTACCGAATTCCTTCTGAGGTGATTGACCAAACTTCAATCGGAACCGCATGTAACCGCACAACAGTTCGAACCGGACACTGAGCTTCATGCGTTCAAATTCTTCCATCGGCATAAGCTGCGGTGACATCAGCGCCAGCGTCCGAGAAGCTGCCAGTAGGCATTCGAATTCGTTTTGTAGCGCCTGCAGGTAGGTCAAGCCAATCTGCTTTCGCTGCGCTATCAGCCGGGCAGCAAGTTCCGGGCGCCCTATTTTCTCCAGAAACTCCGCGTCTTCCGGTCGTAGCGACTGCAGTATCGGGCAGAGGTGCGATGCATGCGTCGCGCTCGAAAGAATCGCCAGCATGTCTTCCGTCGACAACGCGGTTCTCCGCCGTGGTTTGCCCGCCCAAACCAGCACGACGAGCAACCACAGTACAAACAAAAGCAAACCTAGTCCGCCGGAACTCAATGCCGTTTATCCCTTAAGCTGGAGAGGCGATTCAACCGTTGATTCAACGACGTCAACCTTCGATTCAATTGCTGTGAAACCCTGGTGTATGAGTCCTTCGTTATTTCGGGTTCGGTCATTACCGGCGGCGTAGCCGCTTGGGTAGCGATGTTATAACTGCGAGCGGCTTTCGTCCAAATAAATAATGTGGCGAGGAAGGTCAGAATGTCCAGGAAATTCCAAAAATTGACGTAGGTCTGCAGATATCTTTCGAAGATCGAAAAATTAATCACGAAAAAACTCGAGTACAGACAAAATCCCAGAGCCAATTGACGATCCGGCGCCTTTGCCTCCAGGCCGTAGTAACGCAAAAATAAAAATACACCGACGATCACCACCGCCAGCGAGAGTTCAACACCGCGATCCGCGTCCATCGCTCCATCATAAAAGCTCCGGCGCGAAAGCAGTATGCAAGCGAAGGAGACTGCGATTCCGACCGCCAGCAGAATTTTTGAGGCCAGTCCCCAAACTCCGGAGTACGCTGCAAGCAGTCGGCGCGTCAGCTCCCAGACTGCCAGCGTGCGGATCAGCACGACCACTCCCTGGCTTCCCCACGCCAAATGCCAAGCCGTATAACTAAAAAATCCCCACTGGCGGTAGACTCCGAAAGCCAATGCGCTCTGCGCAATTACGGAAAGAACATAGAGAGAGAAGAGCGGGTGAGTGCGGTACATTTTTCTCCGCACTACCGAGATCAGCAGGACACATTCGAGCGCAGTTGTGGCGGCCCATGCAAGATTACGCAGAAGTAAAGTCTCAGCCATTTCGGCTCAGCCTACCACAATATAACTCGATAGTAACAAAACGGTTGTCAGACCAACTGCCGCGGCCCCCGAACGTATGCGCGTCTCAGGCGAGTTCTCCTGCGGGCGGAAGGACAAACTTTCCAGTGGGTTTCGGTTTGGGCGGTGGGGGAAGGGGAATCCCGTCGGCCGTTGATGTACCGGTCGGTTTCGGCTTGGGCGGCGGCGGGAGTGGGATTCCATCAGCGGACAATGTTCTCGTCGGTTTTGGTTTCGGTGGTGGCGGCAGCGGAATTCCATCTGCCTGTGGCTTCGGTCCCTGCGATGCGGGTCGACCCGTCGAACGATTGACGTTGCTGGTGATGGCCGCTACGATAACGCATAATGACAACGCCAGGCTGAAAACTAAGTTTCGATTATTCATGCGACTGCCTCCTTCCGCGAACTTCGCAGAAAGGAGCGCAAACGCAGCATTTCGCGGGAAAAAGTTCTGGTTCCGGAACGCTCAACCACCAAGCCGCGGAAGACGGAGCCACATGCTCGATCATCTGCGCATTCATCAACAGATTATTTATGACTTGACCGTCCGCGACCTGGAGCCCTTAAGCGGACACTTTGAACGTCTGGCTTACTTGGCCGCCCGGCGCGACCCTGCTACTGGCGAGTACTCTCATCCATACCTTTGCGCCACCTACGATCCCGGACGTGTTCACGAGGTCCTCTTCAAATGCCACGAAGAGTTATTTGAGCGTCTGCTGGAGTCCACGCTCGCGGAACAGCAGGAGGATTTGTTGAAATTTCTTGGAAGACTGCCCGGCGATACGCGCGACGGAGTCCAATATTGCCTGCAAAACTCGGAATCCTGGATTCCTCCGCAGGCGCCTGACTATCTCAAGCAGCTGTTCCGCTCCAATCAAGCTGTCCTGGCCGAGTTGCTTTCGAAGCGCAATCCTACCGCTGGTTCAGATAGCTGACTACTCCGATCACCCGCCCGACGATTTCCGCTTCGTTTGGTGTTCGCCACTCTTCCGGTAGGCAACGCGGCAGCGGGTGAGGCTGCATGATCAGCCGCGACTGTGTTTGACAAACCAACCGCATCGAAAGCCCTCGCGCAATTCCACGAAGTACAAGGGCCTTTCGTATTCGTTCTGCCAATCGCCATCTTGTACTCGCCGCGAATCGGTGTCGATCAGACCGTGCTCCCCGGTTTTAAAATGGGGGCCATTCGCCGGTCGGTTAGTCCAATGTTGCCGCAACGATATTTGCCCTTATCTCGTGGCTCCGCTGGCAGGAACATTTCCAGGCTTTCTGGCACTTCGCGCAGAAGTCCCGTAGCTGCCAACTCCTGGAACTTAGGTTGCGTGTCCGGCGGAATGGCCGGCAATGGTGTCTCGCTCCAATTTGTTTTCGGCGCAGGGAATAGCAATCCGTCCTGAAGGTTTGCTGCAGCGGCGCCTCGCACCAACTGGCCATTTTTATGGGGTCCACGTGGTAAATGGTGGCCATGGAATAAAGCTTATGCAGGCTGGGAACCACCCCTCGATTTTCAATATCCGCTAGCCGGCTGAGGTGGAGAATGAAATCTGGCCTCCCACGTTTCAGCGCTAGTTCGTAGCTTGCTTTCTCTACTTCTCGATAGGTGAGGCCCAGCTTTTCGCGAGCTTTCCGCAGCAACCGCAATCCTGGTGGGTACATGTCCTGACTCGCTCGGACAAGGAGTATTGTCATCGCGGCGACTATATCTCATAAGTAATCTGTTCCGAACTCGGAACGCCCTTTGCTCCTGTGGAAATCGGTGCAAAAACTCACTGGGCAACCGTACAGGGTCTTCAATCGGGCACCGGAGGGTTCCCCTTGCTCGTTTGCCGCACTTCGACGTGAAACCCTCAATAGGGACGGTCTCCAGCCGGCCATCTGTGAGGGTTTGTGTCCGTATACGATTGTCATGTCCGCGACGTTATGACCTCCGCGCCCATAACCGTGGAGCCACGCACCCAGCTTCTTGACGCCGCCCTCGCCTTGCGTTCCAATTCCATTCGGCACCTACCGGTTGTGGAAGGTAACAAGTTGGTGGGCTTGCTCTCTGACCGCGATATTCAGCGCTCCGCCCCCTCCAGGCTCATTCCCATCACGGAGGAGGGCTATAACGCCGTATTCGAGCGCAATACGGTTGACCGCATCATGACTCGCGATCCTGTTTCCATTTCGCCGGATGCACTTCTGGCGGATGCCATCGTCCTCATGCAACAGTCCCGTTGTGGATGCTTGCCGGTCGTCGACCAAGAGGCGTTGGTGGGTATTATTACCCGCGGAGACCTGTTGGATTCGTTACACCGGATCTTGACCGGGAAGGGCGTCACCCGCTTCGTGGAGACGACGTGATCCCGCCCGCTATCCTTGTGGCACAGCCATTCCTGGCTCCGCTCTTGGGTTTTTCAGCCAAACAGTCCACTCTTGAGCGGTCCTTTTTGTGCCCCGGCTGCTCTTCTGCTTGCGCTGACAGAGGAAGGGAGGCGGGCGCCTTTGCGTGAAATCCCATCACCCATGACCGCACCGGCACCTTCCGTCTGTTATTCTGTGAATTCATGGATCTTCTAACGGTTCTTCGGCCTCGATTTTTCGCGTTCCTTATCCTGCTGTTTGGACCAGCTTTCAGTCCCATAACACTGTTGGGTCAACAAGCTGCTCCACCACCACCGGCTGCCTCCACTCCGGCCGGGAATACCGATTTCTTGAAGGCCGCCGACGAAGTACTCGCGGACATGAGCCAGATCACCGGGTGGAAACTCAAAACGCCGCTGAAAAAGTCCCTGCGCTCGCGCGATGAGATTCGCGCCTACGTGATCCGCCAAATGGACGATGAGAAAGACGCCACGGCCCGCTACGCTTCCAGGCGCAGCGCCGAGGCGTTTGGCCTGATTCCCAGGGGCTTCGACCTCGATGATTTCTTGGTGAACCTGCTGACGGAACAGATCGCAGGCCTTTACGATCCGAAAGCCCACGAGTTCTATATCGCCGCATGGATCCCGGCCGAAGATCAACGCATGGTCATGGCTCACGAACTGACTCACGCGCTCGAAGACCAGTATTTTCCAGTGGAAGATTGGGTGAAAGCCGCCAAGCCCAACGATGACGCGGAGCTGGCTCGCGAATCCGTTCTCGAAGGCAGCGCTATGGCGGCCATGCTGGAATATATGCTGCGCGACAAAAACCTTAGTCTGCGCGATCTTCCCGACATTGACCCTTCCGCCTTTGTCGGCGACATGGCCGATACCCCCATACTCAAAAAAGCCCCACCGTTCATCAAAGATTCGTTGATGTTCCCGTACTTCGCTGGACTCAATTTTTCCATCGTGGTGCTAAAAGGAGGGGGCTGGCGCAGCTTCGATGCTGTCTTCGCCAAGCCCCCGGCGAACACCCAACAAATCCTCCATCCGGAGATCTATCGCGCCGGAAAAATTCCAGAACCGCTGAAGCTCGATCTACCCGACAGTATTCCCGGCGATTCCTGGACTCTGCTGGAGCAAAATCATCTTGGCGAGTTTGGCTGGAGAGAAGTTGGAAAACAATATTTCGAAGAGCAGCGCGCGAAGGACCTTGCCGCCGCTTGGGACGGCGACATCTATTCCACCTATGAATCGAAGTCGGGGCAAAAAGAAGGAAAGTCGCTGCTGCTGTTCACCCGCCTCCGCTTGGCTAGTGAAGCAAAAACCAACCAGTTCTTTATCCAATATTCGCAAGCACTGGAGAAAAAGTATCCAACGCGCTCACACATTTCCGCCGCGCAATCTTATTTGTCTTTCGATTCGCCCGACGGGCCGGTCTCATTCCGCTGCGTCGCTAAGGAATGCATCACGCAGGAAGGCGGCGACCGAGCCCTATTCCTTCAGTGGACCAAGCATCTAACCTGGCTCGACCCCGCAGTCTCCATAACCTCAATCGCCACCCAACGCTGAGAATTCTGTTTTGTGTAGCGGCCGCCTTCTGAGGCGGGCGCCTTGTGAAGACGCACCACGTTTTCGCCGTCTCACTACCTTCGGAGCTTCTATTCTCTCCTCAACGCCAACAACGTAAGATCATCCGTCTGCTTGGCTCCCGCGGAAAAGCTGCGCATTTCCTCCAGGCATGCTGCTAGCATCGCTTCCGGCGTCGTTCGCACATGTCGCCCAGCCAGTTCTTCCACGCGCAACGTCCCGTATTCGTCTCCCGCCGTGTTGAACGACTCTGTTAGCCCGTCGGTATACAGAAACAGCGTGTCCCCTTGCGCCAGCGTCAATTCGCAAACTCGAAAATCCGTGGTGCGGAACATTCCCAGCGGCACGCCAGTCGCTCGCCGCGAACAGACGCCCGACGCGGAAACATGCAACAGCGGCAGATGCCCAGCGCTCACGTATTCCACTCTTCCATCCGGCCAGGCACGTCCCACCACCAAAGTCGCGTATTGCCCCGCCGTGGTGCTTTCGCAGAACAGCCGATTCGCGTGCTCCACCAATTCTCGAAGGGAAAGATTTCTGCCCACCAGCGAACGAAACGTAGCGTGCAAATGGCTCATCAACATCGAAGCCGCCACGCCTTTTCCCGCAACATCACCGACAAGAAACAGGAACGTGTCGTCAGCTTCAATCAGGTCGCAGTAGTCTCCGCTTACCATTCCAGCTGGTTGATAGTGATAGCGCGCCTGCCATCCCGCACGCGACCAGTCCGCGCACGGCAATAAGGCTCGCTGAATCTGTGCCGCCAGCACCAGATCGCTTTCCAAGGCCCGTTGTTCCTTCTGCGTAAGATGATCCAGACAAAACCGCAACAGCGGATCGCAGATCAGTCGTTCCTTCTCGATAGAATCGTTGCACTCCTCGCAGATACCGAAGGTGCCTTTTTCCAGCCGCGCGATCGCTTCATCCACGTTGTGAAGCAGTTCCCGCAACGAAGTTTCCGAACTGCTTTCGCGCGAAACAGTTGCCAGCCTCGCCCGCCGATTTTGAAGCTCATTCAGAAAGTAAGAATTTTCAGTAGTAGCCATGGTTTGCTCATCTATAGATTGAGGTTTTGTTCCCGGGGCATCCATCCGATTTCTACCTCCAAATTCTTCCGACTATCTTGTCGTTTGTCAGCTTAGTGGTTCCAAGTCCAGCTGTGCGTCACTGTCCAGCGGCGGCCAGCAACGGCGCTCGTCGCGCGTTTCCCTGCTCTTTAATCCGATGCCGCAAGCGAGCCAGCCGGCACACAAACTTCTCTTCCCAACGTGCGGCCCGAGCGGCTGCGTACGGCTCTCGAGTACTAGCACGGAGCCGCCGTGCTTTGGCGAGACCCAATTCCGCGAACTCCACTGCCCGTGCGCAATTCTTCACGCCACGCTCAAAATGTATCGCCAGCTTTTCACACGCCAGCATGCCGTCCTGCGGATCGCGGACGAGCTCTTCCCACAATACGCGCGCCCCTTCCGCGTCGCCCCGCTCCCTGACCATCATTGCCAATTCCCGCGTAGCACCCGGCCGGTACTCCGTGGGCAGTCCGCTTTGCAACGCCTTTGCGCAGGCCGTGTGCGCCCGTTCGCGCTCACCACGTTTGCGCAGGAATTTCGACAGTCCGAAAAGGTCCAGCGAATGCATCTCCCCATTTTCTTTTTCGCGGGTATCCAGCAGGGAACACATCTTTGTCGATAACGCCGCCAGCCCGCGCAAATCCAACTGGTTGTGCCGCACCACGCCCGCCAACGGCTGCGCCGATCCCCCACGCAAATAGTCAAAATAAAACTGCGGAATCAGCGCGGACAACACGTCATCCTCCCTGTTCCACCCCAGCTGCTCAGCTTCGAGCACATGCCGCTCCAGTTCTACCAACCGCACCGAACCCAGCCGCAATTTCCAAAGCGCCCGCGCGGGATGCAGCAAATCCAGATGCGCCGCCAACCGCGGCACACGGATCGCGCGCGTCATCGTGAAGCGACTTTCCAACAGTGGCCAATCAAATGTTTTTCCATTGAACGTGACCAGCACCGGGCGCTCCGCAAGCCGGTCCGAAAGCTCTTGCAGCAGCGAATGCTCCTGGCAAAAATCCCGCAGAAAGAGCTGCTCCACCTGTAGTCCACCGGCATCCCACCATGCCATGCCCACCAGAAACGCATATGTTCCTGTGCCACCGGATAAGCCGGTGGTTTCTGTGTCCAGAAAAAGCCACTTCGTTGGGTCATTCAGCTGATCCACGGTCTTGCTTTTGTAGCGGCCGCCTTCTGCTTGCCCTGAGCTACGAAGGGCTTGCCCCGATGAAGGAAGGGAGGCGGGCGCCTTTGCCAGAAGCTTCAGCGCGGCGGATGACGGCTCTGCAAACTCCGGCGTCGAAAACCAATTCCGTATCGCCAGATGCTCCCCAAAATGATTGCGCGCAATCCCGGCGCCCAGCACCACGCTAAGCGGATCCATCTCATCAGGCTCGCGCAAGTCCGCCAGCCGCGCAGTGCTTCTCTCCGGGAACCCACGCGCCGGCTTCAGCGCTGCCAATCTCGAAAATCTATCCGAAGCTATACCCATCTCAACTCGTCAAAAATATCTAATCTCCGTTGTCTCTGCGGCCCCTCTGCTACTGCGGTAAGCTCTTCCCGTTCCTTCCTCACGCGCACAACCGATCCAAGATCGCCAGCGCCGCTTCCTTTGCGTGCAATGCCAAATCCCCGGCCGGGCCAACACACGAAGGACACCCGTCATCGCACGGGCACTCGCGAATCAACTCCCGCGTCTTCCCAATCAGCAACTCGTGCACGCGAAACAGCGGCTCTGAAAATCCAATCCCGCCTGGGTACGCGTCGAACAAATAAAGATTGGGCTCAAAAAACTCCTT